>WBZR01000438.1_pt3 | contig 29934 bp, 22 predicted proteins | sample 5204231 | NCBI WGS metagenome assembly WBZR01 (sample SAMN12412403, study PRJNA552823) | activated sludge metagenome | isolation source: activated sludge from anammox sidestream of wastewater treatment plant... | place: USA: Virginia | collected 2017-08 | reverse complement strand
TTTCAGGATTGCCCGCAGGGATTGATGACGCATGCCGAGCGCAATTTCACCTCGATCGGCGATATTTTTAAGACGCCGGGGAGAGTGGCGATGCAAAAATCACTCCCCTACGCCCGCCTGCTGGCGCAACAGTATGATTTTTCCAAGGTACAGGTTGTGCCGTCGCCCGGCGGGGATATCACCGCATTTCTGGCCGATCCTGATTTTACCCAACAATGCTTTGTGACCAGCGAACCGTTGAATGCTGCCCGGCGCCAGGTCAAAACCAAAACATTTTTAGTCAAGGAAGCGGGTTACAACCCGTATACCGTTGTTCTGGCGACCAGCCGCCAATATCTGGATCAACATCCGCAGACCGTTGCAGCCATGGTCGAGGCGGTTCGGATGGGGTGGAACAGCTATCTTAAAAATCCTGATTCAGCCAACGCGGCGATGCACGACCAGCGACCGGACATGGACGAGACGACATTCAAGGAATCCGCCCAAGCCCAGTTGCCCCTGATTATGACCGACTACACCACCAATGCCGGTGTCGGGATGATGCAGCCATCACGCTGGCAGGAATTGATCGATCAGCTCAAAAGTCTTGGTGATATCCATACGGATGTGCAGGCGACCGCCTGTTTTTATCAGCCCCAGCCCTGAATTCAGAATTGAATGGCCAATCAACGTTGTAAGCACCGCAAAAATTAACCATCCGCAGCCGGTGCATTACGGCCGGACAACATGGCGTTACTGGGAAAATGGTTCTATGATGCCCAGCTTAATCAGCGCTTTTGTTTACGCTGATCATTTGGTTCCACCAAGGAAACAGGAGTTGTTGTAATGGGTAAAAAAGCATTGATCGTGCGAGGTGGCTGGGATGGGCATCAGCCCAGAGAGGTTTCGGAAATCTTCGATCGTGTTTTGCGTGAAGAAGGATTTGAAACGGAAGTATCTGATACGCTCGATGCGCTGAAGGATCAGGATAAGCTCAATGGCCTGAGCCTGATCGTTCCGGTCTGGACAATGGGAACAATCACCGCCGAGCAGAGCAAGCCGGTCTTCAAGGCGGTCAACGAAGCCGGCGTGGGCATTGCCGGTTGCCATGGTGGGATGTGCGATTCATTCCGTGAAAATACCGAATGGCAATTCATGACCGGCGGTCAGTGGGTGGCGCATCCGGGTGATGATGGCGTCACTTATCGTGTCAGGCTTATCAAGGGTTCCCACCCGATTGTTCAGGGCATTGAGGATTTCGATGTTTGCTCCGAACAATATTACATGCACACGGATCCGAGTAATCATGTTCTGGCGACCACGGAATTCCCTCTTGCCGCCGGGCCGCATACACCCAACGGTCGGTTCGACATGCCCGTTGTCTGGACGCGCTTCTATGGTAAAGGCCGGGTTTTTTACACCTCGCTGGGCCACCAGGCCAATATCGTTGCCTCCGAACCTTGCCTGACGATCATCCGCCGCGGGTTCAACTGGGCTGCCAAGTAAACCGCGTCATTAGCCATGTGAGGAAAAAATGAAAATAAGTATTGCAACCTGGAGTTTTGAAAAGCTGCTGCGCGATCCGCAAAAACCGGTGGACTATCTGAGCGTGCCCGATCTGGTGCGTCAGCATTACGGTCATGATGTGGAAGCTCTGGAGCTGAACAACGTCTTTTTCGCTTCGCGCGATTCGGCCTATTTGTCCAAGCTTCTCGCCGCCAGCCGCCAGGTTGGTTTGGCACTGTTGAACATTGCCGTGGATGAACCAGGCGACCTGTCCGGCAGCGATGCGGCGCAGCGGATTGCCGGCGTGCAGAAGTATGCCGACTGGCTGCCCATTGCCGCCGAGATGGGTATCAAAGCCATTCGCGCCAACACCGGCGGGGCCGATGTGGCGGATCTGCCCGTCAGCGATCCGCGCCGCAGTGCTGCCGAGCAGGCGTGTATCGACAGTCTGCGCCGTCTGTGCGACGAAGGCCGGCGTCGCGGCGTCTGCGTGCTGGTGGAAAATCACTGGGGGCTTAGCGGTAATCCGCAGTCGCTGGTGCGCGTCATTCAGGCGGTCCAGCAGTCGCACGGAACCGATGCCATCGGTACGCTGGTGGACTGGGGCAACTGGCCACCCCAGATCGATCGTTGGCAGGCGCTTGAGCAGACCTATCCCTACGCCAAGGCGGTTCACGCCAAGATTCAGGACATTGATGAAAACCTGAATCATCCCGCGTATGATCTGGCCCGTTGTATCGAGGTGACTCGATCCGCGGGTTACGATGGATATCTGGGCATTGAATATGAAGGAGAGGGAGAACCGCTGGCTGGTGTGGGGCGCGGAGTTGCCAGGCTCAAGCAGTTGTTGAGTTGAGTGCGGATCAGCGCCCACCGGCGAATTGTCGCGTTGCGGATGAATCGTCAGTTCGATCAGCCATGATCAACGCGATAATCAATTGTGCTCTTGAACCATAACGTGCGGCGCATGCCATGATCATCACCATCGACGGTCCAGCCGGTACGGGTAAATCGACAGTTGCCCAGCGCGTCGCCCGGGAGCTGGGGTTTGATTTTTTGGATACCGGCGCGATGTACCGGTCGGTGGGGCTGGAGGCGTTGCGCCAGAATATCGATCTGGAAGATGCCTCTCAACTGGAACGGTTGACGCGCGATTGCCACATCGAGTTCAACTGGTCAACCCAGCCGCCACAGATTCTGCTCAATGCCCAGCCTGTCGAATCGCTACTGCGCAGTCCCGAGGTGACGCGCGCAGCATCCTATATCGCGACCGTTCCCGCCGTGCGCCAGTTGCTGGTTCAGCAGCAACAGCGCATCGGCCACCAGCGCCCCAATCTCGTCAGTGAAGGCCGGGACCAGGGGAGTGTTGTTTTCCCGGATGCCCAGAGGAAATTTTATCTTGATGCCACGCCGCACGAGCGGGCGCAGCGCCGCGTCAATCAACTGCGCCAGCAGGGTAAGACAGCGGATGTTGACGAAGTGCTGCGCCAGATTCTTGATCGTGATGAGCGTGACCGCAATCGCCGCGCCGGGCCGCTGGTGGCAGCGCCAGGGTCAACCATCATTGATACCACCCATCTCAGCCTGCAAGAGGTGGTTCAGGAAATTACCCGGATGGTACGGGCGCTGTAGTCGCCCTGGGCTGATGAGCGGCGTATAATCGCGCCACTGGAGCGCGACGATCTGCCGGCTTGTACCTGCCGGCTGGTGGGGCGTTTCATCAGATAAAAAGTTTTTCGATCGGCGCAACCAGATTTCTGATCCATGAGCATTGATACTGATAACGGGAATAACCACACGGTGGCCGACGATCATCACGACAACCGTGATCCGCAGCGACGTACACTGCTGTGGATCATCCTTCAATCGCTTTTTCGGGTGATGACAACCGTGATGTTTGATCTGAAGGTGCGCCGGATTCATTATGTACCACGGCGCGGCGGGGTGCTGGTTCTCTCGAATCATCAGAGTTTTCTGGATCCGATCCTGCTGGCGTCACAGCTTTATCGACCGGTCAGTTTTATGGCGCGCAGCGGGTTGTTCACCAATTGGATTTTCGGGCGGGCGATTCGTCACCTCAATGCCTTTCCCGTGCGTCAGGGCACTGGCGATATGGGTGCGGTGCGCGAGAGCATTCGCCGTCTGCGCCAGGGACATATGCTGGTGATCTATCCCGAAGGATCGCGCAGCAAAGACGGCGAGCTGGGGCCGATTGCATCCGGGGCGGCGTTGATTGCCCGTCGGGCTGGCGTGCCGGTGATTCCTGCGGTGATCGACGGAGCATCAGCTGCCTGGCCACCTAGCAGAAAGCTGTTTCGTCCGGCGCATATTGAGGTGCTTTATGGTCCGCCGATGGAGCTGGACGGACTGAAAGCCGGACAGATTACCGAATTGATCGACCGGACATTCCGGCAAATGCTGGTCGAACTCAAAGCGTTGAAAACGCCGCGATAAAAGGGTCGGCGCAGATTGTTCTTGTTATCTTCAATCGTTGCTCTTAGATTCTCATTTTATGGCTGCACCACGACGAATCGGTGTCTTCCCCGGGCAGTTTGATCCGATCACCAATGGTCATCTGGATGTGATCCGACGCGGGGTTAATTTATTCGATGAGCTGATCGTGGCGGTGGGGATCAATCCCGAAAAAAAAGAGATGTTTCCGCTGGAGGAGCGGCTGGAGATGATCACGACGCTGCTGGCGGATATTCCCGGCACGCGGGTGGAGCGCTTCACCGGTTTGACGGTCGATTTTGTCCGTCAGGCGCACGCCACCGCCATTTTACGCGGCATTCGTGATGTTTCGGATTTGCGGTATGAATTTCAACTGGCGCTGGCCAATCGCGCCGTCGGTGGGGTGGAGACGGTGTTCATCATGACCGGCGACCAGCACGCCCTGACCAGCTCCAGCCTGATCCGTCAGGTGGTCAGTCTGGGAGGCAATGTCGATCAACTGACCGGGTTATTACCGCCGATCGTGATCCAGCGCCTGCGCGGCCGCCAGAAACAACTGCTGGTTCATGATCCCGACGCCCCGGCGACGTGAGCAGGTCTGCTGCCACCCATCTGCAATTGAAATTGGTAACCAGATCAGTTCGGGGGGACCAGCCTGTTTTTCATATCAATCAGATAAACAGGTGATATGATTTCTCTTGATGGCCCGGCCGCGTTCATCCAAGGTGCATCAGGTTAAAGCCCGCCTTCTGGCGCGCATCGCGGATGGCCTGCACCGACCGGGTGATCGGTTCATGTCCAATCGTGCCATTGCCCGGCAATTTGTGGTCAGCTATCAGACGGCTGATCGTCTGGTGCGCGAATTGTGCGCCGAAGGCAAACTCGTCCGGCGGTCACGTTCAGGGACTTATGTGCCGGGCAAACGCCGAACCCGCATTGGTGCTCAACTGATTTTCCATCCCCGCGCCAAACGGATGGGGAGTTTTGGGGCACGGTTGCTGGCGGAATTGATCGTGCGCCTGGATCAGCAGCATGTCGCCTGGACGATCACCTGGGCGGAGGATCGTCGTCCGGTGCGATTGTTGCGCGATTATTTTCCTGTGATCTGGGAGAGCAGCCAGGACCTCAGTGTCTGCGTGAAGCAAAAGCATCCCGCTTTGCTGCTCAACCAGCCGTCGCCGGCCGGGCTGGCAGCGGTTCATCTGGAGAGCATCTCCGTCGATGATTTCGGCGGTGGTGTCAGTGCCGCCCAGTTGCTGGCTCAACTCTGCGAAATTGATCCGGCGCTGCTGGCAGCACCACGGGCGCACCGGGGGCGCAACAGCAACGATCCGGCCCATCGTTTTGCCGTTTTAAGCGGGCCTGCGGATGATCCGCGCAGCCAAGAGCGCGTACGCGGGTTTTTGTCGATTCTTCCGGCAACGGTTGTTCCAGCCCAAAGCTGGTTTTTTGAAGGCGCCATTGCGGAAGCGCCGCAGGTCGTCAAGGCGGGTGCTGACGGGATATTTTGCTGCAATGATCGGTTGGCGCAGGCCGTGCGGGATTGGTGCCATCACCACAAAATTTCCCCGCCGCCGCTGGTGGGGTTCGATGATGCGCCCATTGCTGAACAAATCAGCCTGACGACCATCGCCATCCCTTGGCGCGAAATGACCGCTGCGGCAGCCGATGTGATTCAACAGTGGCTGGATGATGCGCCCATTACCGCCAGTCGCCGCATCTTCGCGCCCCGGCCTGTGGTGCGCTGGCGCTGGGTTGTCAGATGAGCAGATATTTCGCTGCCTTTGCCTCTGGCGATACAATCAGCACCATGAGCAAACCGACGATCATCGTTACCGGGGCAGCCGGCTTTATCGGCTCGCACGCCAGTCAGGAGCTGATTCAGCAGGGCTGGCGCGTGATCGGGATGGATAATTTTTCCCCCTTTTACGCCCGCAGTTGGAAAGAGCAGAATCTCAAAGCCATCGGTGCCGGGATCGAACTGGAGGAGATGGATATCACCGATGCCAGTGCGGTTAACCGCGTGATGGCGGCGGTTCGACCTCAGGCGGTTTTGCATCTGGCAGCCATGGCGGGGGTGCGCCCCAGCATCGCCCAGCCCGCGCATTATTGCCGTGTCAACATCGAAGGCACAACCAATCTCCTGCAGGCTGCCGTTGAAAACAAGGTGCAGCGGTTTTTGTTTGCCAGCTCATCAAGCGTCTATGGCAATAACGAAAAAGTGCCGTTCAGTGTCGATGACGAAGTGGCAGCGCCCATCAGTCCCTATGCAGCCACCAAGCGCGCCGGTGAATTGATCTGTCATACCTACTGGCATTTGTACCGGTTGCCCATTTTCTGTTTGCGCTTCTTTACCGTTTATGGCCCGCGCCAGAGGCCTGATCTGGCAATTCATAAATTCACCCGCTTGATCGACGCGGACAAACCGATTCCGGTTTTCGGCGATGGATCAACCAGCCGCGACTATACCTTCATTCAGGATATTGTCGGCGGGATCATGGGCGCCTTAAAACAGTGCGACCGATTCGGTATTTATAATCTCGGCGGATCGGATCCGGTGTCACTGGCGCGCCTGATTGAAGAAATCGAATCAGCCCTGGGTAAAAAGGCGATTATCGATCGCAAACCAATTCAGCCCGGCGATGTTGAGCGCACCTTTGCCGATATTTCCCATTCGCAGCGCGATCTGGGTTACAACCCCAGTACCCCCATTCATCAGGGCATTCAGCGGTTTGTCCAGTGGTATCGTCAGTGGCATCAGGCGTATCCGATGTGATGCAAAATGTCCGCAGCTGGGGTGTCCGATTGATCGATGCTGCGCGCAACATCGCTGACGCGCAGCGCAATGGCCGTCATCCATGGTGTGATGAGCGGTTAGGTTCAACCGCGATACGAGGGATCGCCGCTGTAGTTGGGCGCTTCCTTGGTAATTTGAATATCGTGCGGATGACTTTCGATCATGCTGGCTGGCGAAACGCGGCAAAACCGCGCATTTTTCCGCAGCAGCTCGATATTTTGTGTGCCGCAGTAACCCATTCCTGCCCGCAAACCACCGACAAGCTGATAAACAAAATCACCCAGCGGGCCGCGGTAGGGCACGCGCCCTTCGACGCCTTCGGGCACGAGCTTGCCCCGTTCCTGCACGTCGGCTTGACCGTAGCGGTCGGATGAACCTTTAATCATCGCTCCCATCGACCCCATGCCGCGATAGGTTTTGTAACGGCGGCCCATGTGGATCACCATTTCGCCTGGGCTTTCGTCCAGACCAGCAAACAGTGAACCCATCATCACGCTGGAAGCACCGCCGGCAATGGCTTTGGTAATGTCGCCACTGTGACGAATTCCCCCGTCGGCAATGATCGGCACGCCGGCGGCGTCGGCTTCCTTGGCCACATCGAAAATAGCGCTCATCTGCGGCACGCCCACACCCGCCACGATGCGCGTGGTGCAAATCGCCCCGGGGCCAATGCCCACTTTCACCGCATCGGCGCCGGCTTTGATCAAATCGCGGGCCGCCTGCGCCGTGGCGATATTGCCCGCAATCACTTGGATATTCCACTGTTTTTTAATCTCGCGAACGGTCTCGATAACGTTGCGGCTATGGCCGTGGGCGGTGTCCACCACCACCACGTCAACATCGGCTTTGACCAGAGCTTCAACCCGCGGAAAGTTCAGCACGCCAACGGCTGCACCCACCCGCAAACGCCCGCGCGCATCCTTGCAGGAGTTGGGAAACTGATGCATCTTGTCGATGTCGCGCATGGTGATCAGACCCGCCAGATTATTGTTCTGATCGACCAGCAGAAGTTTTTCCACCTTGTTGCGGTACAAGATGCGCTCGGCATCATCCAGGGTGGTGTTTTCCGGAGCGGTGACGAGATTTTCACCGGTCATCACTTCGCCAACCGTGCGGTTGTCATCTTCCTGAAATTTCAGATCGCGCCGGGTCAAAATACCCAGCAGCCTGGGGCGCGGGTGGCTGATGCCATGAACCGGCCGACGCACAATACGGTCGGTTCCGTCGCCTGTTCCTTCGACAATGGGGATACCACTGACATTGAACGTACGCATGAGCTGCCGGGCGGTGCCGACTGTGGCTGCCGCTGGCAGGGTGATCGGATCGACAATAACGCCGTTTTCCGAGCGCTTGACCTTTTCAACCTCGCGGGCTTGATCTTCCGCCGACAGGTTCTTGTGAATAATGCCGATGCCCCCTTCCTGAGCCAATGCGATAGCCAGGGCGGATTCGGTAACTGTATCCATCGGGGCGGAAATCAGTGGAATGTTCAGCTCAATCTCGCGCGTCAGACGGCTGCGCGTGTCAGCCTGGGACGGAATGAAATCGCTGCGGGCGGGAATCAACAGAACATCATCGAACGTGATGCCGTCATGGGTAATCTTGGCATGCTCCATGGAGCAGAATTAGCGATGCAGATCGGGACTGTCAAGAACTCTCTGATTTTCAGCAGATATTTTTTGTCTGGCAGACCGGTTCATACGGGCGAATAAAAATGCGGATGCGGGAAAAAAACCAAAAATCATCACGTGAAACGAGCCATTTAACAGGCTCAGCCAGAGGGATCACTCAAAATAACCAACCCAAGCGCAGCCAATCCGAAAAGGGGGGAAAATCGTTTTAGGTAAAATTTTTATAACCTGAGTTGGACAAAGACGATAGAATGTGGCATCTTTTCATCCGCTTATCCGGATGCAAGAATATAGTAAAGGAGTCTGCCCGTGAGTCGTTTATCATTTTTAGAGTTGGCCCGTCAGCGTGTCGTTGTTCTGGACGGCGCGATTGGTTCAACCCTGCAGCTCATGCCGCTGGACCTTCAGCGTGACTGGCAGGGGCATGAAAACATCAGCGAAGTGCTCAATTTTTCCCGTCCCGATGTGATTCAGCAGATTCACGAAGGTTTTCTGGCTGTTGGTTGCGACGCGGTGGAGACCAATACCTTCGGTGCCAACCAGATCGTCATGGCTGAATCGGGGATGGCGGATCGCGTGTATGAAAATAATCTGGAGGCTTGCCGGATTGCCCGCGCTGCCTGCGACCGCTATGAAACAGCGGATCGTCCGCGGTATGTGATTGGTTCGGTTGGTCCGGGCACCAAACTGCTGGTGCTGGGTCAGACCGACTGGGACACGATGTATGCAAGTTACCGCGAGCAGGTGCGCGGATTGATGGCCGGTGGGGTTGATGCGCTGCTGCTGGAGACGCAGCAGGACATGCTGGCAATCAAGTGCTTTCTGGCCGCTGCCAACAGTGCCATGGATGAAGCCAAACGGCGTGTACCGATCATGGTGCAGGCGTCGTTTGACACCAACAATGGCCAGCAGATGCTCACCGGTTCCGAACCGTCAGCCCTGGTGGCGACCATGGTTCCGTACAACGAAGTGGCGGTGCTGGGGTTGAACTGCGCCTTTGGGCCGTTCGATCTGGCTGAAAGCGCGCGCTATATCAGCGAAAACTGGCCGCGCCTGGTCAGCGCGCTGCCCAACGCTGGTTTGCCGGTGATGATCGACGGAAAAAGTCATTTCCCGATGACGCCGGCGGATTTCACGCGCGGGATGATGCGCTTTGTGGATGAGTTCGGGGTGAATATCGTTGGTGGTTGCTGTGGGACGACACCGGAGCATCTTGGTTTGCTGTGTCAGGCGCTGAATCTATCGCCGCAGAGTGACGGGCGCGGCCATGTCGCCAAGGCGCGTCAGGTTCGAGTGCGCGCGCAGGTTTCCAGCCTCGTCAGTGCCCAGGAGATTCGCCAGGAAACGTCGTATCTGATCGTGGCCGAGCGCACCAATACCAATGGTTCGCGCCAGTTCAAGCGTCTGTTGCAGGAGGAAGACTGGGATGGCCTGGTGTCGATGGCGCGCGACGAAGTGCGCGATGGCAGCCACCTGCTGGATGTCTGCGTCGATTTTGTCGGTCGCGATGGTGTGCGTGACATGCACGAGGTTGTGCGCCGGTATGTCAATTCGGTTGATGCGCCGCTCATGCTTGACAGCACCAACCCCGCCGTCATGGAGGCGGGGTTGAAACTGGCTCCGGGCCGGTGCGTCCTGAACTCGATGAACCTGGAAGATGGCGAGGAGAAACTGGCCCTGATCTGCCGGCTGGCCAAAAAGTATGGAGCCGCGGTGGTGGCGGGTACGATCGACGAGGACAAGGTCAACGCCATGGCCCGCACCGCGGATCGCAAGTTGTCCATCGCCCAGCGCATCCGTGATCTGGCGGTGAATCGCTACGGTCTGCGCGATGAGGACCTGCTGTTTGATCCGCTGGTGCTGCCGATCAGCACGGGGATTGAGGAAGATCGCCGCAACGCGCTGGAAACCATCGAAGGTGTGCGCCTGATCAGCCAGCACCTGCCGCAATGTCAGACCATGGTCGGCCTGTCCAATATCTCATTTGGACTCAAGCCCTCAGCCCGCGTGGTGCTCAACAGTGTCTTTTTGCATGAGCTGTGCCAGGCAGGATTGACCGGCGCGATTGTCCATGCGTCCAAGATTCTTCCGCAAAACCGCATCCCCGAAGCGCAGTGGCAGGCGGCGCTGGATCTGGTTTATGACCGCCGCCGCGAAGGATTTGATCCCCTGACCTATTTTGTCGGGCTTTTCCCTGATGAAGCGGGTCAAGCCAGTACAACCAAAGCGACCAACGGTGCTTACGATGATCTGTCGATTGAGGAAAAACTCAAACGACACATTATCGATGGTGAAAAACGTCAGTTGATTGAACATCTTGATGAGGCGATGAAGAGCTACCCGCCGCTGGAGATCATCAATAATCTGCTGCTGGACGGGATGAAAGTCGTCGGGGAGCTGTTCGGCAGCGGGCAGATGCAGTTGCCGTTCGTGCTGCAAAGTGCGGAAACCATGAAAAAAGCGGTCGGCCATCTGGAACCGTTCATGGACAAGATCGACGGTCAGAGCAAGGGGAAAATTGTGCTAGCCACGGTGCGCGGCGATGTGCATGACATTGGTAAGAATCTGGTGGACATCATCCTCAGCAACAATGGTTACACTGTTTACAATCTGGGGATCAAACAACCGCTGCATGACATTCTCAAGGCAGCCCAGGAGCATGACGCCGATGCGGTGGGGATGAGTGGTCTGCTGGTCAAGAGTGTCGGGGTAATGAAGGAAAATCTGGAGGAGATGAATGCGCAGAAGGTGAATATTCCCGTGCTTCTGGGCGGGGCGGGTTTGACCCGGGATTATGCGGAGGAAGACTTGGCCAGCCTGTATCAGGGACCGCTGCTTTATTGCCGCGATGCTTTTGACGGGCTGCATGTGATGGATGCGATTTCCGGCGGACGGCTGGAACAGACAGTGGCGGAACAGCGCCAGCGGGCGGAGCATCGGCGTCAATTGCGCGCCAATGCCGTCAAACCGAAATCGACCGAAGCGGCGAATATTCAACCCATCGACAAGAACAATCCCGTGCCACTGCCACCGTTCTGGGGTCGGCGGGTGGTGACGGATATTGCGCCACGTTTTGTCTTCCCCTTTGTCAACGAGACCGCGCTATTTACCGGCCAGTGGGGTTTCAAACGGCGCGGGATGAGCGCGGCCGACTATGAAAAACTGCTGAACGAAAAAGCCCGGCCGGTCTTTGAAGAGCTTCAGCGGCAGGCGATTGCCGAAGCGTTGATTGCGCCCAAGGTGATTTATGGGTATTTCCCGGTGCAAAGCGACGGCAATGATCTGATTGTCTATCACACGGACACTTTTGCTGCGCCTGATGCAACCAACGGGCAGGCGATCAGCAGCACCGGCAAACCGACCGAGCGGCTGCGTTTTAGCTTCCCCCGTCAGGATGGGCGGCGTCACTTGTGCATCAGCGACTTTTTCCGCAGCGTATCATCGGGGGAGTATGATGTTCTGGGCGTGCAACTGGTGACGGTGGGGCGCAAAGCCACCCAGCGAACCGAAGCCCTGCGGGCGGAGAACCGTTACCAGGATTATCTGTACCTGCATGGCCTGAGCGTGGAAAGTGCTGAGGCGCTGGCGGAGCTGTGGCATAAACGGATGCGGCAGGAGCTGGGTTTTGCCTCGGAGGATGCCCCGGAAATGCGCAAGCTGTTTCAACAGGGGTATCGCGGCAGCCGTTACAGTTTTGGTTATCCAGCCTGTCCGGATGTGGCCGATCGGGCCAAAATCGCCGAACTGCTGCAACCGGCGGATGTGGACGTTGAACTGACGGAAAACTTCATGCTCATCCCCGAACAGTCAACCGATGCGATTGTGGTTCATCATCCCCAGGCCAAGTATTTTGATGTGGTCTGAGTTTTTCTCCGATGCGGGCAAAGGTTAAGATGCCCATCACTGAAGATGGATCAATGTCATTTGTCCAACAGGTCGGTAAGGATGGGCAGCAGGCGGTCGGACGACGCGCCGGCCTGGTCTGGCGCGGGTGTCAACGGCGCTGATTTTTCATTCCCGCCATCCGGAGCGACATGTGCTGGAACGTAAGCCCGGATTTGATCTTGACCGCCTGTCGCGCGGGATGAAAGTCGGATTATTTACCGACACGCTCGACGACATCAACGGGGTGGCGCGATTTGTGCGCGATATGGGGGAGGAGGCGCGTCGCCGGCAACTTCATTTTGTGGTTCACACCTGCACCGGATCGCCGCGCTTTGATTTGCCGTTTCGTCGCAATTTTTCCCCCATGCTCAAGGGCCGGCTGCCGTTGTATCCCGAGCTGGAGATGAATCTTCCGCCGGTGGCGGAGATTCTGGACTGGGTTAACCAGCAGAAATTCGATGCCATTCACATCAGCACGCCCGGGGCGATGGGCCTGAGCGGGTGGCTGGCGGGCAGGTATGCGGGGATTCCGTTGCTGGGGACGTATCACACGGATTTTCCGGCGTATGTTCAGCGGCTCAGCGACAGTCGGCTGCTACTGCGTGGAACGGTTTTTTACACGCGCCGGTTTTACCGCGCCATGAACACGGTTTTTTCGCGCAGTTGTGAATATCGTCAGAGCTTGGTTCGGCTGGGGATCGATCAACAGCGCCTGACAACCATCCTGCCGTGCATCAACACCGACAAGTTCAATGTGCATCATCGGGACTTGTCACTTTTCAACCGGTTGGGGGTGAAACAGCCGCGCCGGATACTCTATTGCGGGCGGGTCAGCCGGGAGAAGAATCTGGCGCTGTTGGTCGAGGCGGTCAAACAGCTTTTTACGCAGCGCACCGACACCGCCCTGGTCGTCGCCGGGGATGGGCCTTACATGAATTCGATGCAGGCGGCGCTGCAGGGGTTTCCGGTTTATTTTCTTGGGTATCAGAATGATCAGCAGCTTGGGTTGCTCTACGCCAGCAGCGATCTGTTTGTCTTTCCATCGCGTACCGACACGCTGGGACAGGTGGTGATGGAGGCGCAGTCGTCCGGGCTGCCCGTGATTGTCAGCGATGAAGGCGGGCCACGGGAAATCTGCGCCGATGGTGTCAGTGGCATTGTCGTCAAAGGCGAAAATCCGCAGGCGTGGTGTCAGGCGATTGCCAGTCTGCTGGATGATGAACCGCTGCGGCGCGCGATGAGTCAGGCTGCACCGGGGCGCATCAGCCGTTTCAGTATCAACAGAACATTTGAGGCATTCTGGGCCGAACATGCCCGGGCGGTCTGGCCGGCGGGCAGTCAGGATGCGGGGGAAATAAAATCCTTCTGAGGTGACATCGCTTCCTGTTTTTTGGGGCTACAATCGCGTCGATGGCAGCACCGGTTTCATTGCATATTCGTCTGGGCACGCGCGGCAGTCTGCTGGCGCGCACGCAGAGTCAGTTGGTGGCGGATGAATTGATGCGCCGACATGCCGGGCTGGTTGTGGAGCTGGTGGTGGTGACGACAAGCGGCGACCGGATGGTTGATCAGTCGCTGGCTGACGCGGGAGGCAAGGGGCTGTTCACGCGCGAGCTGGAGACGGCGCTGCTGGCCGGTACGGTTGATCTGGCGGTGCATAGTTACAAGGATGTTCCGGTGACGATGCCGCTGGTCGATATCAGTGAGCTGGTTATTGCCGCCGTGCCGCAGCGCGAAGATGCGCGCGATGTGCTGGTGACCAGGCCTGGTTTGCCCGTACCGGCGGTGATGCAATTGCCGCCCCAGGCCGTGGTGGGAACCAGCAGCCTGCGCCGGCGCTGTCAGTTGCTGGCAATGCGGCCGGATCTGAAAACAGTGGCATTGCGGGGGAACATCGATACGCGGCTGCGCAAGTTGCGCGAAGGTCAGTGTGATGCGATTGTGCTGGCAGCGGCGGGTCTGAATCGTTCGGGGCTGATGGACGCGAGGTGCATGACCGCTCTGGATGTCGCGCAAATGCTTCCCGCAGCCGGTCAGGGGGCGCTGGCGCTGCAATGTCGCAGGGATAATACGCAGGTGCGCGATCTCGTGGCAGTATTGGATGATGAGGCTGCCCGGCGGTGCGTTGCAATAGAGCGTGGTGTTGTGGAGCGCTTGCAGGGTGATTGCCATTCACCCATTGCTGCCTGCGCCCGGTTGACGGCTGAGGGACTGTTGCTGCAGGCAGCGGTCGGTCGTCGAGATGGTGAAGCGCCGGTGATCCGCGCCCAGGCATGCAGGGCTGATCCGCAGCAGGCGCTGGAAGCGGTGCTGGATGAATTGCTGGCCGGCGGTGCGGTGGAGCTGCTGCGCGGATAAGCGAACCCTGGCGCAACGAGTCATCGGTGCATCAACAATCCGAAGCAGGGGAATTGATCAACTGAAACAGACGGTGAAATTCAGGCGGGCTGAGTGTTTCCGGCCGGGCCTGGGGGTCGATTCCCAGTTGTTCTAAAATATGGGGATCACGGCCAGCCATGGAGAGTGCTTTGCGCAACGTTTTACGCCGGGCTGCAAAGAGTTGGTGGACGAACCGGGAAAAATCGCGGGCACGATCGCCCAGTTGGTCGGCGTGGCGCAGACGAACCAGGGCCGAGTCAATTTTCGGTGGGGGCCAGAACGCCTGTGGGGAAAGCGTGCGCAATACTTCGACCGTTGCCAGCATTTGAATGATGACCGACAGCGGGCCGTAGTGTTCGGTGTTGGCCGGGGCGCGCAAACGATCAGCCACTTCCTTCTGCACGGTGAAGGCCAGCAGATCGATTCCCTCCAGCAGTAATTCAACGATCAGCGGCGAAGCGATGTTGTAAGGGAGATTGGCAACCAGCTTGATGGGTTGATTGGGCGCGTGCTGCCGGGCGTGGCGGATGGCGCTGATCAGTTGGGCGTTGAGGGCGTGTTTGCCCGCCAGGGCGTCGCCCTGGATGAGCGAAAAAGAAGATTGAATTGCGCGAGGATCGCCGCTGACGGGTGGCGACTGCCCGAAGCGTTGCTGGAGCATCAGTGCCAGATAGCGGTCAATCTCGACGGCGATGACGTGTGCCCCGCTGGCCAGCAGTTCCTCGGTCAAGGTTCCTGTACCCGGGCCAACTTCAATGACCGTCTGGCCTGATTGAATTTCCCCCGCCAGCGCGATCAGGCGCACGAGGTTCTGGTCAATCATGAAATTCTGACCGAAGCGATGGCGCGGGCCAACCCCGAGCTGCTGCAGGATGGATTGAATATCTTGTTTGGTCTGCGCCATGTCGGAAAGAGGGTAAGCGCCAAAAGGTGTCAATGCGAGAGAGGCGGTCGGATTGGTTATTGGGTATTGAGGATTATGCCCGTGCTGGGCGAGCCAACCTGCATTTGTTCAGCCAAGAAACGACATGGTTCCAAACATGGCCAGCCAGATGACATCAAGAAAATGCCAGTACAGGGCGCTGCAATAGACACCGCCGTAGTTCTGGTTGGTGTACTGACCAGCCAAGGCGTGTCGCCAGGTGATGACCAGAGCGATGAAACCGCCGAAAACATGGGCAGCATGAACCAGCACCAGCGAAAAGACCAGTCCATACAACGGCATGCCGGCCGAGAGCAGTTTGGCGTGGTCGGCCAGTAGCAGCAGCATCGACGGAGTCTGCACGAGCAGGAATCCAAGTGCCAGTGCGGTGGTGACCCCCATCCAACGCTGGGAGATGGCGGGTTTGTTGTGAATAATGCTGACCACGGCGCGATGCGCGGTGTAGCTGGCGGCCAGAACCAGAATCGTGCTTAACCAAAGTGCCTGGGGCAGGTGAAGATGAAAATTGTCGGGGATGGCCGGGCTGGTCAGACGCACCACGCCATAACCGAGCATGCCAGCAGCAAACAAAATGGCCAGCGTGAGCAGGAACAGCCACATACCGATGGTCTGGGCTTGGCTGGGCGAGCGTAAATCCTGATCGGCGGCTGGGATCATGGCGCAATGGGCGGCGTTGTTATTCGCCGGTCAGTGGGAAGACGCGGCTATTGCCCGTTGCTGGCGGGGTGTAGTTGGGGGCATATTCCCGGGTATCGAGGATGGTAATGCCCATCATCAAAGCCACAAACAGCAGCGCCACAATGAAAGCGAAGGCATTGAACGGGCTGTCCCAGCGCAGGTGCATGAAGTAAAGAGCGACCAGCGCCCCCTTGGCGGCTGCGATGAGCAGCGCCACCCAGATATTGCCCGCGCCAAGCTGAACATAGGTCGCAGCGACGGTCAGAATGGTCAGGACGACCAAGGCGACGAAAATACCGATGAGTGTGCGCAGGGGCACGATATGAACCGTGCTGCCATGACCGGAATTGCTCGCTGCTGCGGTGGTGGCTGCGACTGAAGCGGTTGTGCTGGTGGAAAGTGCCATAATTTTGATCCGTAGTGGTCAGTAATAATGATTGCTGAACGATGCGTCCGCCAAATCCTAGTGAATCAGATAAAGCAGGGGGAACAGGAAAATCCAGACCAGATCGACCAAATGCCAGTACAAACCGACCAGATCGACGGGTGTGTAGTATTGGCTGTTGAAATCACCGACCGCGTGCGCGGGGCGCTTGCGCCCCGCCGCCACGCCAGCGGCAATGGCGATCAGGCCCAGCACCCCCAGAACACCGCCGATGATCAGTGGCAAAGTGGTTTGCGTGATAAAGCCAACATAAGCCACATAGACACCGAGCAAAATCGGGATCAATCCCAGCAAGGCGGGTCGGTGGCGCGGGGCGCTGGCGCGGACGGTGATCCAGAAAATCAGGCTCATGCCGATGATGACATGGATACCGTGCAGGCCGGTCATAATGAAATAGATGGAAAAGAAGGCAAAAATATGGTCGCGAGCCTGCTGGGGCATGGCATCGAGCGATATATTGTGATGACCGGCGGGTGCTGCGTCGGAAGCGCTCATCCCTTCGGGGGTGGCGAAGCGCGGTTTGATCGACGGTGCGTCGGCGGTTCCAGCCAGGGCATTGGGGGCGAGCAGCGCATCAGGCGAACTGGCCGGGGCGGCAGCCGAAGTATCATCAACGGTTGGACGATCGAGTTGAACTTTATGCGGACCTTCGTACGTGGGGCTGTAGATGTTGTGAGCAGCACCCATGCCGACGAGGTGATGATACTTGTCGCGATACTCGATGCCCTTGATACACATGAAACCCAAGCCGCCCAGAATGGTCAGCAGCAGGCAGGCGACCAGGGCTTTGGAGCGGCTGAGCTGGGCGTAACGCACACCCATCGCCATGGTCAGTGAGCTGGTCAGCAGGATGATCGTATTGATCGTACCCCAGGTGGTGGAGAGATATTCATTGGCAGCATAGCGGAAGACCTCGGGGTAATTGGCCCGCAACACGCCATAAGCACAGAAAAGCCCGCCAAACATGAGGATTTCTGTAACCAGAAAGATCCACATGCCGATTTTGCCCGATTGATATTGTTGCTCGGGGGTCTGGAAATGATGCGCCAGAAACGGGGGATGATGGGGATGCGTTTCGTCGTGGGCTTCGGGTTTGCTGGCCAGCAGCTCCATGGCGCTGTCCTGACCGACATGTACGTGCGTGCTCATAAAATTAGCCTTGATCGTGCGTTGTTACCAAAAGAACCAAACGTAAACCGGAACGATTGAAGTCGAATCATACCTTTTGAATGTGAAATAGAAAACCAGAAGTTTGGCGATGGATGCGACATTTCGCCACCCTGGGGAAAAAATAATATTCCCATCTGGAATTACCCAGCCTTACCAGATATCCTGATTGACTGGAAGGTAAAGTCGATTCTGACCGAAATAATTGGTATGTTTTGCCAGGTCGGCGTTATACTTGCGTTATCAGACGCAGATATTTTATAAATGTGGCTGTGGCGGGTGTCCGCTGCGAGTTATAGTTACGAAATATCATTCGTCAGCGTCAGTCGTCTGACGTGCTTTGAGACTCATAAGCTCTATTTGAAAGGAGCCAGCCTTGTTTACCACGGGGATACTCAGCGCCAAACGAGCGATCGGGGTTGGTGCGGTCGTAGCGGCGGCATTGGTCGTCGGCGGTTGCAGCAGCGTTCCGAACGATGGTCAAGGTCCTAAAGGCCTGCTCGATCCAACAGCGGTCGGTAATTTCAACAAAACAGAAAAGCCGCTGGTGGTGCCGATCCTGAAAGATCTGGACATCATGCCCGAAGGCAGCGAGGCCCAGTTTGCCAGCGCCAAACCCCCGACTGCTGATGACCTTCAGGTTGTCCGCAGCGACTATCGAATCGGTCGTAATGACCTGATCACCGTGTCGATCACCGATCTGGTGGCGGCGGGTGTGGAAACAACCACGACCAAGCGCGTCAGTGAAAGCGGGAATGTTTCGCTTCCGCTGGTGGGCACGGTGCGGGTGCTGGATTTGACCGAGCCAGAAGCCGAGCGAGCCGTGGCTGATGCGTATTCACGAGCCAACCTGATCCAGAACGCCAACGTGCAGGTTGTGGTGACTGAAGCACGGGCGCGCACGTTCAGCGTGTGGGGCGCGGTTTCGGCTCCGGGGCAGTACGCGATTGTGAACAGCGATTTCCGGGTGCTCGATGCCCTGGTCCTGGCGCGTGGCGTGACCATGCCCGTGGGGATCAACAAGATTTACATCATTCGTTCAGCCGATGCGCAAGAACAGTCCCAGCCAGCCGATCAGCAAGCTCAGCCCAGCGAAGGACAGACGGCGCCATCGACCGATCTTTTGAAACCACAGAGCGACGCAAGCTCAGCCATGCCCTTGGCCCGTGCGGTCTATCTGCAGACCGAAGGCGAAGAACAACCGGCAGCTCCGGCGACCGAGGGTGTTGTCGTGATCGAAGGTCAACAGAAGGAGATCGGACCGGCGGCGGATCAAGCCGCAACCGCCCAGCCGGCTGCGTCAGCCGCGGACGAAGGGCAGTCGAGTCAGGCATTTTCGGGCTTCAGTGCCTTGAAGGAACCGACCGACAAGCGCGTGATCGAAATCGATTATGCTGGTCTGAAGTCGGGCGAGCTGAAGTACAATGTGGTGATTCGGCCTAATGATATGATCATGGTTCCCGAACCAGCCACGGGCGAGTACTACATGGGCGGACACATCATGCGTCCGGGCGTGTACAGCCTGACGGGTCGAAATATCACCCTGAAGCAGGCCGTCGTTTCAGCCGCCATGTTCGATGCACTGGCGATCCCCAGCCGAACGGAAATCATCCGTCGGTTGCCGGATGATCGCGAAGTCTTTGTCCGCGTGGATCTGGACAAGATTTTCGCCGGTCAGCAGTCAGATATGTACCTCAAGCCCAATGACATTGTGAACGTGGGAACCAATGCCGCAGCCCCCTTCCTGGCGTCGCTGCGTGGGGCGTTCCGGTTCACCTACGGGTTTGGCTTCCTGTATGACAGGAACTTCAACGACCGGGCTTATAACCGGTAATATGGTCAGTTAATCAGGCTATATTCCTGACAGGTATGTAGGTGATTGAATGGAATAATTGCCCCGGGTAACTCCGGGGCAATTTACTTGTTGAGCTTGCTTGGCGGAGCGTTTGGCGTTACCGATCGGATGGATGGAATCGGGAATTTTTTGAACTTTTATGAAATTGGGTCGTAAAACTTGAGGCGACAAAAGTTTCGACCCGATGACGCCGATGCAAAGACTGGAACTTTCGATCAGCAAAGGAGTGCTATAGTAGAGCGAATATCGGACGGACATGCGTTGGTGGCGGCTGGATCAGAACCAGCCCGTCGGCAGCTCATGTTTTTCGAGTTCATTTTGGCCAGATCGACAACCTTTGTTTGAAAGAGAATCGGTGAGCGTTATCACACCCTCGTCATCTGCGATTACGCCGGCTTCAGCGGTCACATCTGATTTCTGGGATCAGCGTCGTTATGGTTTGTCGCTCAGTACCTGGGTCAAGATCGGGGTGTTGCTGGTTCTGTTTGCAGCTCTTTTTTGGCCGAACCTTCGCCGTTTATGGCAAAAGACCAATCCGTTCACCGGCGAGGGAAACTGGGAACACGCGATTTTCATTCCGTTGATCGGTCTGTATTACCTGTACGTCAACAGCGAAGATTTACTGAAGCGCCATATTCAGCCGCTGGGTGTCGGGCAGTTTGATCGACGGCGCTGGGTGTCGGGGCTGGTGACGCTGGGCATTGGTGCGGCCTGTTATTTTCTGCTTCCGCTGCTCAGCCAATCTCAGGGTGTGCGCCTGCAGGCGGGTGGAATGGCCTTGATGATCTGGGGAACATTGGCGCTGCTGCTCAACTGGGGCGTGGCGACGGTGCTTTTTGGGATCGGTACATTCGCTTACGGGATCTGGCCGGGTCAGAATGACTATGTGAAAGACCTGGGGATGGTCATTACGCTGTTTGGTGTGGTGCTGGCGCTGTGCGGGTGGGACGTGATGAAAATAGCGTGGTTTCCAATCGCTTTTTTAATCTTCGCGCTTCCCTGGCCCGGGTTGGTTTACAGCTGGGTCGCCATGCCGCTGCAGGAAATCGCGGCGCAGGTGGCCGTAGCGGTTCTTCAGGTGACCGGCGTCGATTCCTCCGTCAACGGGACCAAGATTATCATGACTGGTCACGGCGGGCAGATGCGCATGCTGAATGTGGCCGAGGCGTGCGCGGGTTTGAAGTCGTTGATGACCTTTCTGACCGTCGGTGCAGCCATGGCGTTTTTGACCGCGCGCCCTTTATGGCAGCGACTGATCATTGTTATTTCAGCGGTTCCGATTGCGATTTTCTGTAATACGATGCGCGTGGCGGGTCAGGGATTGCTGGATCATTATGTCAATCCGGAGATTTCACAGGGGTTTGCCCATCAGTTTTCCGGGTTGATCATGTTGATCCCAGCCTTTTTCATGCTGCTGCTGGTGGCGTGGATTATGGATCAATTGTTCATCGAAGAAATTGATGACAAATCAATCGCAACCGTCAGGAACACCGCTGCGGGTCAGCCGGGTGGTTCGGGCACCGCGGCTTCTGCATCAACCCGTCGTCCAGCGGCAGTTGTTTCTGCGCCGCCACCGGCTGGGACATCGCTGCGATCGCGCCAGTCTTCAACCGGAGAGCGCCCATGAGTGCTGATCAAACCAAACCCGCCAGTGTCGCGACCGGGGCAACGACTTCCGCTGGCCCGGCGACTGGGCAACCCATCGGCAACATTGGGTTGATGAGGCATCTGCTGCAGCCGGGTTTTGTCATTGTGGCGCTGATTCTGCTGGTTTGCGCCATCGGCCTTAATGCAGCCGTGACCTCGATGAAGCTGAGCTTTCAGAAAAAGCCGGTGGAGCTGACGGTATTTGGTAAGGAATTAACCCAGTTGCCAATGGATCTGGGGCCGTGGAAAATGGTGTCGCACGATGGACGTTTGAATGTGGATGTGGAAGACGCGCTGGGCACGCAGCAGTATGTCTTCCGCGATTATGTGGATGAGCGTCTGGTGGGGGCGGAGATGGTTCAGCGTCTGCGTGAAATGGATGAGATGCAGTGTCGTCGCGCCCTGACGGATATGCAGATGCGCGACCCGCGCGCAACCATCAGTCTGGCGGTGACGTACTACACCGGGCTGGTTGATACGGTGGCGCATATTCCTGATCGCTGTTACATTGCCGATGGATATCAACCAACGGAATACGTTGTCAAAACCTGGCCAACCCAGCCGGATGAAACCAATGCGCGTTTCATCACGTTTGAGGATCAGACGGGTTTTGGCAAGATGGCGCGCAACGTGGCGTATTTCTTTTTTGTCAATGGTCAGCAGACCAGCGATCCGTTGGGGGTTCGCGTGGCGCTGCAGAATCTGACGGAAGAATACGGGTATTATTCCAAGGTCGAGCTGATGGTTGCCCAGGCGAAACCGGCGGTGGCCGAAGCGGTCATGGCTGATTTTCTGGGCTTTGCCAAACCGGAGATCGTCCAATGTCTCCCGGACTGGCAGAAGGTTCTGGCCAGTTCCAAAGACAAGAAATAACCTGTGGTATTGGATGCGGGATCAGTCGGTCAATCAATCAATAACCAGATCGCAACACTATGGCACGTAGAGTCAACACAAAGTTTCTCGTTATCTTGACGCTGATTATTGGCGGCGGTGCCGTGCTGGCATTGGTGGCCAAGAAGACCATCTTCAAGAAAGATCCGGTCGCTTTGGCGCGTCAGGCGGAGGAAGCGCTGGCGCAGGGCGATCTGGACAACAGCGCCCGTTATCTGCAACAGGCGATCGGTGCCAAGCCCAGCGACCCGGATTTGCGCGTGCGCCTGGGTGATGTGTGGGTGCGCCAGCTCTCGGGCGACAGCGATGCGCTGCGCCGGGCGATGGGGGCGTGGAACAGCGCGCTGGAAGTGGATACCCATTACCTGCCGGCGCTGGATCGATTGATCACGGTTTATCAGCAGTTCGCCCAGAACTCCTCACGCAATCAGTACTTCACGGAATTGCAGCGGCTGCTGGGCAAAGCCGTCGAAGTGCAACCGAATAATTACGAGTACCAGGGGATGATCTACCAGGCGACGATCGAACCCTGGATCATGCATGGTTTTCCCGCGTTGCCCGCGACCATTGACCAGGCGATTGATGGTTTGACGCAGTTGATGGCGAAGGACCCCGCCGGTTCGTTGTATCCGTTCTGGATCGCGCGGGCCAAGTTGTTCCGCGCCACGACGGAAAGCCCAGCCAACCGTCAGAAATTGCGCGATGAGGCGCTGGCGGTTGTGGATGAAGCATCAGCCAAGCAACCCGAAAATGCTTCCCTGTACTGGCGCGCTGCCCAGATTCATCTGCTGGCTGGGGGGCTGGAAACCCAAAAACAAGATGCCGTGACCCGTCAGGACGAGGCGCGAAAATTAATCGACCAGGCGCGAAAGTTCAGCAAACCCGACGACCGGGATTATGACAACATCCAGATTCTGGGGGCGGAACTGGCATTGCGCAGCGGCGATGTTGAGGGCGCATTAGCCATCTACGATGAGCTGATCAAAGCCCGCCCGGATGACCAGCAGGTTCGTCTGCAGTACGCGCGAATGCTGAACCGCGATCCGCAGCGCCGTGCCCAGGCGATTGCGCTGTTGGAGCAGCCGATCAAGCAGGGGAATTTTGATCTGCAAAATGCGTTGCTGGATCTGGACAAGGTGACGCGCGTACAGCTTCTGGAGATGAAAATCGCCGAGCTGGCGGACCTGACTGACGCGGCAAAGAAAAAGGCAGCCATTGAGGACGCCCAGGCGCGGTTGACCGACTTTACCCGCCAGGTGGGCGAAACAGCGCTCATGCTGCGTCTGCGCGGGCAGTTGGAGCTGGCCAAGGGACAACCGGTGCAGGCGATTCAGACGCTGGAAAAATCGCGGGCCGTGGCTCAGCAGAACGGTCAGGCGACAGACTATGACCTGCTGTTCACGCTGGCGCGCTGCTACATCGATCAGGGACAGAGCGGTCTGGCTGAACCGATGCTGCAGGAGATCGTGCAGGTCAATCCCGAGCATGTATTTTCGCGCCTGCTGTTATGTCAGTTGCAGTTGCAGCGCAACGATGTTGTCGGGGCGGAACAGAATCTGAAAGTGCTTGAACAACTGAAGGTCGATCCGGTGCGCTTGCAGACGCTGCGACTGGCGCTGGCCAATGCCAAAAAGGATACGGCTGAAGTCGCGCGGGAATACGAGTCGCTGCCGGAAGAGACAACGGCGGACATGATGCGCAAGGCCCAGGTGGCGCTGGCGACTTCCAACCGCCCCGAGGCGATTCGCCTGCTGGAAAAAGTGGTGAGTATCGACCCCAAGCTGGTGAATGCACCGGCGCTGGTGGCGCTGTATGTCGCAGAAAATCAGCGTGACAAGGCCAAGGCGGTCATCGACAGCGCGTTGCAGGCAGACCCAGCAAACCGGTCGCTGCAGCTATTGAGTGGACAGCTTAAAATCGACAATCCCACGCCTGAACAGTTGCTGGCGCTGCGTCGTGGAATGGCTGAGTCGATGCCCGATGAATTTGAGCGTCAGACGACGCTGTTCGATATCGAGCGCGATGCGGGCAATATGGATGAAGCGCTCAAGCACCTGCTCAAGGCGCAATCGTTGAAACCGCAGGACTGGGATGTCAAGCAGCAGCTTTTCGCGGTGTATCTGCAGCAGCACAACTGGGATGCTGCCGGGAAACTGGCTGATGAGCTGGGTCAGGCGAACCGCGACCAGGCCGGTGGATTGCTTTACCGCTTCCAGTTGGCGATGGCGCGTGATGAAGTCGAACGCGCGGTGGATCTGGCCAACCAACTTGTCGCCCAATTGCCGCAGTTTGCCCAAAGCCATCTGACCCTGGCCCAGGCGCGTCAGCGTCAGGGTCAGTATCAACTGGCGATCGAGTCGTATAACCGTGTTCTGGAACGTCAGCGCACCAATGCCGATGCCTATCGCGGTCTGATCGCCTGTTATGAAGCCATAAAACAGCCGGGCGAACTTCTGCGCGTGCTGGAAGAAGCGCGGCGTGTGCGCCCGCAGGATTCGACCTTTATCGATTTGCAGTTGCGCTATGCCGAGCGTTATGGCAATCCGGCCGACGCGGTGGCTGCCCGTGAAGCTGCGGCACAGGCGAACCCTGATGATTCGACCGCCGTAACAAATCTGGGGCGGGTCTACCAGGCGTCAGCACGTTACGAAGCGCAGCGCGGCAATACCACGGCTGCAACCGCAGCACGGGAAAAAGCCAAGGCTGTCTACGCAGGAGCACTGAAGAAATGGCCGGAGGATCTGAAGTTTTATCCCGCCATGACAGCGGTTCAACTGGAACTGAACGACACCGCCGGGGCGGAAAAGACGCTGAAAGATCTGCTGGAACGTCCCGAGTGGAAGGATAAACCCCAGCCGCATCTGTTGATGGCGGAATTTCTGACACGTCAGGGGAAAATTCCTGAGGCCAAGGCGGAAATGCGCCTGGCGATGCTGAATGCCAATGGCGATATGAATGTGCGCCTGCAACTGGCGTCGTTCCTGGCCAAAACAGGCGATGTTGATGCAGCCCTGGAAGAGCTGGCTGCTGCTGGAAATGATCCGCGGGTCGAGACTCAGCGCATTGATATTCTGCTGGCTGCCAATCGTGCCAATGAAGCTGAGGCAGCATTGGATGCGGCGATTAAAGCTCATCCTGATTCAGCGAATTTCAAGGCCCAGCAAGCCATGCTGTACATGGCGACCAAGCGATCCGACAAGGCGCAGACCATGGCCCAGCAGGCTCTGGCCAGCGACCCGATCAATCCGCTGGCACTTTTGGTCAAGGGGAAGATCGAATTGGCCCAGGGACAGGCGGAGAAAGTGATCGATACGTTGAGCGATGCCAGCGAGCAGTCGCCGCAGAATCTGGAGATGCATCTGACTCTGGCCGAAGCGTATCAGCGTCTGCTGCCATTCAGATTCAACCGCAGGATAAAAATTTACGCCTGCAGAAGTTGAATCTGCTGCTTAGCGCCCGGCCTTCGCGACTGTTGGAAGCTGAATCGTTCATCCGTGAATCACGGCAGATACCGGCCTTTGCGCAAGACCCGGACTGGATACTGGCTGAAGCCGGTATGTGGCGGCAGCGCGGTCAGTATTCCAAGGCGTTGGATTCGATACGCCAGGCGCTGAAGTTGTTGCCGGATAATCCGACTATTTTGAATAATTACTTCGATATCCTGCTGATTTCGCGTAATTTCAAAGCGGTTTTGGCGGAGACCGCGCCTCTGTTGACCAAAGAACCGGTACCGGTCTGGGTTTATCAGAAACGGGCTACCGCGCTCAAAGGCAGCGGCGATAAGGCGGGTGCTTTGGCGGAGTATCAAAAAGCGCTGGCCACGGACGAGGCCAAAGAGCTGGAAGCAGTGCAGAAGCAACTGGTTGCCGGCATGGCGCAGGATATCGGTGTGGATGACGCCATCAAGGCGATGGGAGCGCGTCTGGATACCGATCCGACCTGGCAGTTGCTGGCCGTTCAGCTTTATCAGGTCGATGGGCGGTACCAGGATGCGGTGAATATGCTGCAAAAGACGGAAAGCATGCAGTCGCAACTGTCGGATCGCGATCGTAAAGCCTATTTGCGTCTGGCTGCCAGCGTATATGCAACCGGCGGAGTGACCGCCCAACCGCAGAAGGCACTGGATGCCTATGTGAAACTGTTGGAGGCAGAACCGGATTCACTGGACGTATTGAATAATCTGGCGTGTCTGCTGGTGGATACCATGCGTCCGTCGGATCCGAGTCGGGCATTTATCTACAGCCAGCGGGCCATGGATGTGATGACACGTCAGGGTCAGTTGAACCCGTTGATTCAGGATACGCATGGATGGGTTATGGTGAACATGCCTGACCGTCAGGTTCAGGGGATGAACCTGCTGGCGGAAGTGGCCGGGCGGGATGCCGAGTTCCCCGATGTTTATTACCACCTGGGCGTGGCGTACCTTCGTGTGGGTGAGCCGCAACGGGCGATTGCGCCATTGCAAAAGGCACGAACGATGGTTGAAAAAGCCCAGGAAAATGGTTCGAGGCAGTACGATGAGTTGAAAAGCCAGATCAATGAGGCTTTGACACGGGCTGAGGCATTGGCGCAGCAGTCCGATAAATCGGCCTTGGCCCGTTAATTGAGGATTCAGTCGGATTATCACGATCAGTTATTAACGACCCTGGTCAAAACCAACGATCAAGGGACAAGGGATGGTTAATACGATAAACTCGTTGTTGGTGGCCGATCGAGTTATTAAATTTTGAGTTATCAGAACCAGCCTCCAGGAGCAGACACTATGACGACGTTGCCCCAGACGACAACCACGATGAAATTGCCGCGCGAAGCCGGTGTCGGTGGCGGAGCTGGTCTGATGGCGCCGGTGGGTTTGTCCCATGCCGGTGCATCACAGATGACCGCTGCCGATGTCTGGCGTGTTATTCGCAGCAACATCTGGCTTATTGTTATCAGCGTCGCGGTGGCCGGGGTGATCGGGGTGGGTTTGAACGAGGTGCTCAAACGAGTTCACCCGCGCTGGACGGCAACCGGGGTGGTGGAGATCAACCCCTACGCGGAGCGCGATCCGCGCCAGATCATGGCCACGTCGCCATCCAAAGAGACGATTCTCGTGGAGCAGCGCACCCAGGCCAGTAAAATGTCCAATGAGCAGTTGTTCAGCGACTTGCTGCAGTTGCCGACCATCCGCGAAACCGGTTGGTACAAGAGTTTCACCAAACCCGAAGATGCCAAGCAGGATCTGGTTGATAACGTGCGTGTCAGCCCGGTTCCAGACACCCGCCTGATTCAGGTGTCGATGAGTGCAGCCGATCCGGGCGATGCCCGCCTGATTCTGGATGAATTGGTCAGTTTGCATATTCGCAACGAGCAGCGTCGGGCGTTGGAAACCAACCTTGATCGCGGCCAGGTGCTGGGACGCCTGAAAGACGAGATGAACGCTCGTCGTAATGATATTGTGCGTGATTTGCACCGCGCCCAGGCGGAACTGGCCACGGCGGGCAGCGGCCTGCCGGGCACTGGTGGTGTCAGCCCCAAGGATCTGGAGATGATGGAGCTGGTGAAGCGCGCCTTGGAACTGCGGGCAGCAGCGGAAATGTCCGACAGCCAGTATCAGGGCGTGATGGAGACGCTCAAACGCGGGGAAGAACCGCCGATGGTCTCCGAACGCCTGGGCACGGATCCAATGGTGATGCGCTATCGTCAGATGCTTGACGAGATCGATCTGCAACTGGCGGGGTTGAATCCGGATATTCTCGGCGACAGTCAGACGCGCACCAATCTGCTTCGTAAAAAGGAGCATACCCAGAAGGCGATGGATGATTACAAAGCCGAAATGGGTCAGACGTATCAGGCGCAATTGCTGGATACCCTGCGCTCCACCGCCGCTTCGTCCCAGGCTCAGCTTTCAGCCGTTGAAGATCGAATCAATGAGCTGAAGCAGCAGATGGGCGACTTGAAGCAGTATCAGGTCGATTACCTGCGCCTGCAGGACGAAGACAAGCAGATTTCAGAGCAGATGCGCGATTTGCAGAGTGAAATTGCCCTGGTCAATGAAATTACGCGCAAGGAAAAGAGTGCTGGTGTGAACTGGGCGACGCGACCGCCCAAACCCGACATCATGAGTTTCCCGCGCATGCCGATCACGGTGGCGCTGATGGTTTTCCTCGGTTTGGCGCTGAGTGTGGGTATCGCCTTCCTGCGTGAGATGCTGGACACCAGCGTTCGCAGCCCGCGTGATATTGCCCGCGTCGGTCAGTTGAATCTGCTGGGGATGATTTCCGATGAATCGGAAGATCAGCAGGCCACGCAGACGCCGTTGGAATTGATCATTGCCTTGGCGCCGCATTCGATAATGGCGGAGCAATTCCGTCAGTTGCGCACGCGGCTGCATCATACGGCGTCGTTGGATACAACGCGCAGTATTCTATTGACCAGCCCCAGCCCGGAAGATGGCACGACGACGGTTGCGGTGAATCTGGCGGCGGGCTTGGCGCTCAACGGCCGGCGAATCCTGCTGGTGGATGCGAATTTCCGCCGACCAGCGCTGCACAGTATCTTCAAGCTGCCCATGGAGCGCGGTTTCAGTGATGCACTGGTGGATATTGAACAGCTTCCCAACCTGGCGCACGAAACGGAGATTCCGAATCTTGACCTGCTCACCAGCGGGGCCAAACCAGCCAATCCGACCGAGCTGTTGGAAAGCCAGTTGTTCATTGATCTGATCGATCGTTGTCTGGACAAATACGATCATGTGATTTTCGACAGTGGCCCGATGCTTTTCGTGTCGGATACGGTGGCGATGGCGCCGCGTGTCGATGGTGTGATCAGCGTGGTTCGTGCCCGCAATAACAGCCGTGGTGTCCTGCAGCGCCTGCGTGACGATCTGCGCAAGCTCAAGGCGGAACACCTGGGTGTGGTGCTCAACGCGGTCAAACATCATGCCGGTGGTTACTACAGCCAGAACATCAAGACCTACTACGAATATGCCCAGCCGCGGACGTAAATCCGGCGAGGCTTAAAACCGGTTGGATCTATTTTGCGGCCGGCGGGTTTGGGTTTGGCTGGTCGGGAGCGCAGGCATACGCAACCAGCGGTGGATAGGGTATAACTGCCCGTCTATGACAGAGAAAAAACGTATCCTGACCGGCGACACACCCACGGGTCGCCTGCATCTGGGGCATTGGGTCGGCAGCGTGGAAAATCGTCTGGCTTTGCAGGAACAGTACGACTGTTATTTTCTGATTGCCAACAAGCACGCCTTCACCACCCGCGCCGACAGGCCGGCGGATATCCGCCAGAGCGTTCTGGAAATCGCCACGGATTACCTGGCCTGTGGTATTGATCCGCAGCGCAGCGCCATATTTATTCAGAGTGAAGTACCAGCGATTGACGAGCTGACGTTCTACTTTTCCATGCTCGTGCCTTTCAACCGGGTGATGCGCAACCCGACATTGAAGGATGAAATCCGCGACAAAGGCTTGGGGGATAATTATCCGTTTGGTTTTCCGCTTTACGCCGTGGGGCAGTGCGCGGACATTCTGGCTTTTCGCCCGCAGCTTGTACCGGTGGGGGAGGATCAGTTGCCGCATCTATGCAAGGCAAGGTTGCCGGAGGCAAAAAAGTACGCGTCGGAGGTAAAGAAATATCTGGCGTAATAACTTGCCCAAATCGCCAAACTCAACGGTGAAAAGTAATAAC
>WBZR01001410.1_pt1 | contig 29997 bp, 26 predicted proteins | sample 5204231 | NCBI WGS metagenome assembly WBZR01 (sample SAMN12412403, study PRJNA552823) | activated sludge metagenome | isolation source: activated sludge from anammox sidestream of wastewater treatment plant... | place: USA: Virginia | collected 2017-08 | reverse complement strand
CCCAGCGACCGCACAGTTCTTTGAAGTACAAGTCCCCGGCAGACTTTGCTGCCCAATACGCTGCCCGAATTCAACCTGCTCAGACTCTCATTTCGACTGGACACAAAAACTAAAGCAGGTCATTGAGCCTGCTACTGATGCTGGAAAAGCTGTTTTGCAAAAATTGAAGGGAGCCAATGTTTCATCTTTGTACTATTGCAAGAATCAGGCAGAGAAAGTGATACATGTTCCAAATAGTGGAGACGAAGTGGAAGCCTTTCAGCAGTGGGCAGATTTAATTGAATCTGCAAAAAGTGAGGTTGCTTTTACAGTTATGTTTTGGGATGATAGGCATGATACATTAAATGGTCTACCATACCCAGGTGAAATAGTTCTGCAAGGCGTTCAGAATCTCCATGAAGATGTCATTAATCCGATAAGGGCTAATGAATTCCCACGGGGCATGACTGTTCGTATATTGGTTGGCGTACAATACAATAAAATATCTATTGACCCAGATACTGATCAAAGATTCTCCATACTAGAGGAATTGAGAAACCTAAATATTCCAGTTTATGAGGTTTTGCCAGATGGAAGAATTTGGAAAGTAGAGGTTGGGTTATACAAACTTGGTTCTAATGATACTAAGGTTTATAGTCATGTCAAATTGTTGGTAGTAGATAATAACAAAATGATCGTTTCAGGCTATATGCCAACTTACCCTTTCAGGTCTGTGGACAACGAGGCAGATTTTCATGATTTAGGAATTGAAGTTTCTGGTCCAATTGCGGCAAATGGAATGGCTATTTTTGATAAATTATGGGAAGGAAGTGCGGTGCTGCTTTGCCAAGATATCAGAAATGGTAATTGCCACAAAATAGGAAAAAACTCTGGGCATTGGCCGTTTTCGCCTGTTGGAGAGGATATTGTTCTACCTTTATATCGAGATACAGACGATAAAACCGCAGATCTGGCTATACAAGAGACTATAAATGCCGCAGATGAGGAAGTGTATGTTCTTCAAAATCGCGTTGGAGTGCCTGGTGAAAAATTTGTACCTTTATACAAGGAACCTGTTGGTTTTTTAGAATATGCAACTGCGCTTCAAGATGTTGTGATAAGAGGTAAGGATGTTCGTATACTTTTTTCGCAAGACACTGGCAACTTCTCATACAATCAACACTCGTCTGAAAATTTTATTGATGCCCTAACGTCATTAGGTTGGTTGGGAGATACTGATCAGTTTAGATTTTATGCTCCATATGGAATAAATGGGTCTCACCCGGGTTTGCACGCCAAGGTTTTTATTGTTGACGGTAATTTTTTAGTTGTTGGTAGCCAAAACTTTGATCATTCGGCGTTTGGGGATTATGATGAAGACTTAGATTTAGTTGAATACAGTATTGGAATAGAAAACTCTATTGTAGTTTCTGATATGAACAACGAGTTTGTTGATAATTGGAACAACTCTGGAAAGCTTCTCTTTGCTAATCAAGAAAATTTAGAGGCTGTTATCCAAACTTCTGAACCTGGCGATGTAATATTGGCAGATTCGGGCGTTTACGAAATTTCAAATACAATAAATATAAAAGAAGGCGTCACTTTAAGTGGGTCTGATATTGTGTTTCGTCCGTCCCTGAACTTTTCAGGTGAATCTTTGTTGCGCATTAATGACGACAACGTCTCTGTTTTTGGAATAATGATTCAAGCAAGTTCTGGCTATGGTCTTGTAATTGGAGATGGAACTGTTGGGCTTAAAAATGTAAATATATCTGGTGTTACCTTTATAAATAATCAATTAGGCGGCATTCACATCCAAAGCCCTACAGATGGCAGCGCTATCAATTACACGATTGAAAATAACACATTTATTGGGAATGATTACGCAATTACCCTCTCCACAAACGCAAATTCCACCGGCGTGATTCGTAATAACATCTTTGCCGGTCAAAACATTGCTCCGATTCAGATTGCCTCAACCAATGATGGGACGGTTGAGTACGCTTATAACCTATTCTACGATTGTAACGGCGGCGATTGCTCACCCAGCAACTGGAAAATCGGAAATCTAGGCACAAACTCAAACGAACATGATAACTTGTTCGATTTGAACCCGTTATTCGCCAACCCAGCAAATGGCAATTATCAGCTTTCTGCCAATTCGCCTGCTGTTGATGCTGGTGACCCGTCGATATTGCATGAATTCCTGTTTGACGGCAATGGGGATGGGATACCTAACCTTGATTTAGGCGCATTTGAATATGTAGACACAAATTTACCCTCTATCCAATCCATTACCCGTAACTTTGCCAACCCAACGAATGTACAGAATGTGGAATTTACGGTCGCATTTTCTAAACCAGTGGAAAATGTGGATATTGGCGACTTTGCTCTAACCACGACCGGAGTCTTTGGTGCAGTTATCAACAGCATCAGTGGCTCAGGAAGTGAGTATACGATTACTGTTGATACCGGATATGGTAATGGTACAATTCGTTTAGACATCCCGGTAGATGCAAGCATTTCAGACTTTACGGGAAATCAACTTACAGGTCTACCGTACACTAGTGGAGAGTCATATACGGTTACTAAAACCACCTTGCCATTTGAAGGGGATGAGTTTAATGGACCAGATTTGGCAGAGGGCTGGCAGTGGTATGTTCCAAATCCAGGTCCAACTTATTCGTTGAGCGCAGCGCCTGGCGCCCTGAGAATGAGTCTCCCAATTGGAGGATATTTTGAGCGCTGGGGAACAGATGATTATGCCCCGCAACTGAAGCATATCGGATTTGATAATGCTGATTGGGCAGTTGAAACACGTCTTGAGAATATCAATGCGTCTGTCGACGCTGGCTATTGGGCTGCGTTAGCAATCGGTTTTGACCAATACGACCAGGTTTGGTTCGGCATTTCCGATGGCGATTATTTGCAAGAACTGCGTACCACTGACTGTTGCTCAGCCTCCCTGCCTGCTCAAGATGTGCCGATTATGTTACGTGTTGAAAAACTTGGTGAAAATTACACATTCCTCTATAAACATGACACAGATATTGATTGGACTGAACTTTCTACCAGAACCTATGTGGGGACGCCAGTATATGTTGGTTTAATCGGACGATCTTGGAACACTGGCAGCGATGGATTAGAGTTTGACTGGTCATATTTCCATATCGAACCTTGGTTTGCTCCTTTAACTGTGTCTTCTGTTACTCGCGATGACCTCAATCCGACGAACGCAGGAATAGCCCACTTTACAGTCAACTTTTCTGAAGCTGTGACGGGTGTGGATATTAATGACTTTGCCCTCACAACAAGTGGACTCTCTGGGACGGCTATAACTAACGTTAGTGGTTCAGGGAATTCATACACTGTGGCAGTTCAAACTGGAAATGGCGAGGGTACACTGCGCTTGGACGTGCTGGATAATGATATGATTATAAATAGCGCCTCACGGTCTTTAGAAAACGGTTTCACCGAAGGCGAAAGTTATACTATGGATCGAACAGCGCCTTCTGCAATATCCATTGTCCGCGCAAGCCCCAATCCTACGAATCAAACCAGCGTTGGATTTACAATAGATTTCTCGGAAAACGTTACCGGGGTAGATTTGTCTGATTTCACCCTCGCAACAAGTGGTATCTCTGGGGCAACCTTGAATGGTGTTAGTGGCATAGATAACATCTATGCCGTAATTGTCAATACTGGTAGTGGCAATGGCGCCATTCGGCTTAACATTGCAGATAACGATACAATTATTGATGCGCTTGGGAACCCGCTAGGTGGTGTAGGCATTGGCAATGGTAGCTTTACGACCGGCGAAGCCTATACGGTTGATAAAAACATCTTGTTGAGTGTTACATCGGCGGCGGCACAAGATGGATATGTACGCGAGTCTACAGAAACCAGTAATGCGGGGGGCAGTGTCAATACTGCCGCAACAACTTTTTTCGTTGGCGACGATGTTCAAGACCGCCAATATCTTTCGTTGCTTTCCTTTGGGACATCTGGGCTGCCTGATAATGCAGTAATTGTTTCCGCCACATTAAAACTTAAGTTGGGAAGCGCCGTAGGAACTAGCCCCTTCACCACACATAACAGCCTTGTTGTCGATATCCGCCAGCCATACTTTGGTACAGCAGTGTCTCTACAAACAAATGATTTTGCCGCTGTTGCCGGGGCAGGATCTGTTGCAACAGTTGGCTCTATCCCGCAAAGCGGTTATTATATAGCAACAATCAATTCGACTGGTCTAACCCATATTAGCAAAACTGGCGCGACACAATTGCGCTTGCGGTTCCTGTTGGATGATAATGATGATCTAGGCGCAGACTATCTTGCTTTCTATAGCGCCAATGCTTCGCCATCCTCTAACCGCCCTGTATTAGAGATTGTGTATTATGTACCCTGATGGTTTTGGTTCATAGCGTAAGCGCCCAGGACGGAACAGGAGGCCGCCTGACTTTGCAGAAATTGTTTGAACACATTAAACATAGTTTGTGCATCGCCAGTGTCCGACGCATGCTCAATTACGTGATTTTTAAAACTCTTTTGGACCCTATGAGGTGATTATGGCTTTTCCAATCTTAAGTGTTATTACTTTCCTTCCCTTCGCGGCGGGACTCTTCATCCTGACGCTCCCGGCGAACCGGAAGAATGAAGCCCGCGCCACAGCCCTGGCTGCTGCGGTGATTGATTTGCTGCTCTCCGCCTGGGTTTACATCCAATACCTGACGCAAAACATGACGGGCTATCAATTCATCGAAAAATACTCGTGGATTGACATTTTCCCGCTCAAGATCGCCCTGCACTTCGGCGTGGACGGTATCAGCGCTCCGCTCGTCCTGCTGACCGGCATCGTCATGTTTACCGGCGTGCTGATCTCGTGGGGCGACGACGATCCGCATGTCATGGCGGGCATCCAGGATCGCCCGCGCGAATTCTTCGCCTTCCTCTTTCTGCTGGCGGGCGGCGTGTTCGGAGTCTTCGTCTCGCTTGACCTGTTCATGCTGTTCTTCTTCTATGAGATCGCCGTCTTCCCGATGTACCTGCTCATCGCCATTTGGGGCTGGGTCAAGACCCGCGAATACGCGGCGATGAAATTGACCCTGTACCTGTTCATCGGTTCGGTGGTTGCCCTCGTCGGCGCGCTGGCCATGTACTGGGCGCAATACCAAAATACCGGCGTGCTGTCCTTCAACATGCTCGAAATGGAAAACGCCGGGTTCTCCGCCTCGTTCCAAAACCTGTGGTTTCTGCCGGTCTTCCTCGGCTTCGCGGTGCTGGGCGGTATCTGGCCCTTCCACAACTGGTCGCCGGACGGACACGTCGCCGCCCCGACCGCCGTCTCCATGTTCCACGCGGGCGTGCTGATGAAACTCGGCGCGTTCGCCGCCCTGCGCGTCGGCATCATGCTCCTGCCCGAAGGCGCAAAATACTGGTCGTGGCTCATCATGGCCTTTGCAGGAGTCGCAGTCGTGTACGGCGCATACATCGCCTACGTCCAGACCGACCTGAAATATATGATCGGTTTCTCCTCCGTCTCGCACATGGGGCTGGTCGTACTGGGCGTCTCCACGCTCAACGAAACCGGGCTGTTGGGCGCGGGCGTGCAAATGGTCTCGCACGGCGTCATGACCGCCCTCTTCTTTGCAGTCACCGGCATGATCTACGACCGCTCCCACACGCGCATGATCCCCGAACTGGGCGGCATGGCCAAAATCATGCCCTTCGCCGCCATCGGCTTCATCATCGGCGGACTCGTCTCCATGGGCATGCCCGGCTTCTCCGGTTTCGTCGCCGAATTCCCCATCTTCATGGGCGTATGGAAGGAACAATGGCTTGTGGCGGTCGTCTCCTCCATCTCCATCATCATCACCGCCGCCTATATTATGATCAACATTCGCAAAGTCTTTTTCGCCCCGCTTCCCGAAAAACTCGAAGGACACGTCGGCGACATCACCGTACTGGACAAGGTCGCCATCGCCACGCTCTGCCTGTGCATGGTCGCCATCGGGCTTTTCCCCTCCATCATGGTTCCGATGGTTGAAAACGGCGTGCGATACGTCATGAATTTGCTGGGAGGCGCATAATGTTTACGACGACGAGCTTCGCTTCCATCCTCCCGGAAATTTTGATCCTGACCATCGGGCTTTTGGTCCTCATCTGTGAGCCTTTCTGGAAGGGCGAACAGAAACGCAACGCGGGCTGGCTCACCGCAGGCGGATTACTCCTCGCCATGATCGTCAGCCTGTTATTTGGCCGCCCCGGCCAACCGACAGAAACCCTCGGCGGCATGATCCGCTTCGACGGACTGGGCTTCTTCCTCAAGATGCTCTTCATGTTCGCGGCGGCCGCCACCGCCCTGCTTTTGATGGACCACGACAAGGCGGGGAAGCGCGGCGAAGCCTACCTGCTCCTGCTTGCTTCGCTCATCGGCATGAACCTGATGTCCTCCTCCGCCGATTTGGTGATGCTGTACCTCTCCATCGAGACCGCCTCCATTCCGCTCTACATCCTCTCCGGCTTCCTCGTGGACGACGACCGCTCCACCGAAGCGGGCTTCAAATATTTCCTATACGGCACGCTTGCCTCGACGATCATGCTCTACGGTTTCAGCCTGCTCTTCGGGTTTACCGGCTCGACCGATCTATACGCCATCGCCGCCGCCTTGACCTCCGGCGCGATTTCACCCCTGCTGGCGTTTGGCGTGGCCGGGCTGGTAACCGTTGGCTTGGGATTCAAAGTTTCGATTGTCCCCTTCCACTTTTGGGCGCCGGACGTTTATGAAGGCGCGCCGACTCCGGTGGCGGGCTTCCTCTCCACCGCTTCAAAGGCTGCGGGCTTCGCCGTTATCCTGCGCCTGTTCTTCGTCGTTTTTCCCGCCTTCAGCGCCTCGTGGACAATGCTGTTTGCAATCCTCGCCGCCGTTTCAATGACCGTCGGCAACCTGCTGGCCCTGCCGCAGACGAACATCAAGCGCCTGCTGGCATACTCGTCCATTTCCCATGCCGGGTATGCCATGATCGGCGTGGTGGCGTTCAATCAACTTGGCGCGGCGAGCGTGGTCTTTTATCTCGCGGCCTATATCGCCACCAACCTGCTCGCCTTCGGTTTGGTGATGGCGTTCAGCCGCATCGCCGGGCTGGAAGACATCCGCGACTACGCGGGACTCAGCCGCCGCAACCCATTGATGGGACTGATGATGCTGTCCGCATTTCTCTCGCTGGCGGGCATGCCTCCCTTCGGCGGGTTCGTGGCGAAAGTCTTCGTCTTCGCGGCGGGCATACAGGCGAATTATGTCTGGCTGGTTGTGGTCGGCATCATCAACTCGATCATCGGCGTGTATTACTACCTGAATGTTTTGAAATTTGTGTACCTCTACCGCCTGCCCGGCGAAGATGAAACAAACCATCCGATTCCGCTGACGCGCCCATATAAAATCGCCCTCGTGGCGCTGGTTCTGGGAGTCATCGCGCTTGGCACAGTCTTCGCCCCGTTCTACAACTGGTCCGACATCGGCGCGTTGAATTTGTTCTGACCCGTACCGCAAAGTTTACTTTGCGTCGGGCGGGCAACGCAACCTGAAGGTTGCGGTACGGCGTCAGAAAACCGAATCCGACCCGTATCGCAAAGTTTACTTTGCGTCGGGCGGGCAACGCAACCTGAAGGTTGCGGTACGGCGTCAGAAAACCGAATCCGGCCCAACTTCAGGAGAGAGGCGGGCGGCGGGCAGAATCCGATTTTCAGTTTGACGCATCCCAGCCTGTCAGTTATAATCGTGCAACATGGCACAATCGGAACAAAAGGGTAAACAAATTCTGAATACCCTGCTGGTCGTGATGATCGGGCAGGTTGGTTGTTTGACCCTCATCGTAATTCTGGCGTCCGTGTTTCTCGGCTTGTGGCTGGATGGGCAATTCGGCACCAAGCCGACGTTCACGTTGATTTTGCTGATTGCAGGCATTCCGCTTTCAGTGCTGTTGATGCTGACGGTCTCGCGCAGGACGCTGGCGAAACTTCAGGAAACTAACAATAAGGAAAAGGAATAGATAAGCATGGCGGGCTTGGAAACACAAAAACGCACCCCCTGGCGGCGCTGGATCGTTCTGATTCTGATGATCGCGGGCTTTATTCTGGGAGGAATTTATGCTCCCGTTCAGCCTGAGATCACGGTTGCCGCCGAAAAGTTGATCGAAGAACCCCTGACCGAAAATTTCCTCGGTTTTGCGGGTCCTCTCTATCTTGTGAACACGCTCCCGACGCTGGCGGTGACGATCATCCTGCTGGTTTTGGTCGCGTTCTTCACCAATCGCTCAGTCAAACAGAGCGCGCGCACGGACATGGTTCCGCGCGGCATCGGCAACCTGATGGAAGCCATCGTGGAGATGCTCTACAACCTGACGGAAGGCTCCGCCGGAAAATATACGCGGATGATCTTCCCCTGGTTTGCGACCATCATGATCTACGTGTTGTTTGCCAACCTGTTGAAGTTGCTCCCCGGCTTTGAGTCCATCGGCGTGTTGCACCCGCATGGCGGCGGTCACGGCGGCGAGCTTCACGGCTGGCAGATCTACGACGCGGCATTGAGTCACGACTACATCCTCGCGCCGTTCCTGCGCGGCATCTCGGTGGATTTGAATTTCACCGCCGCGCTGGCGATCATCTCCGTGGTGATGATCCAGGTGATTGGGTTCCGCGCGCAGGGCGTCGGCTATTTGAGCAAATTCTTCAACACCCGGCGCATGTTCAAGGTTCCGTTCTTCGGAGCGATGGATTTCCTGGTCGGCTTGCTGGAGTTGATCTCGGAACTTTCCAAAATCCTCTCGTTTGCCTTCCGTCTGTTCGGGAATATGTTTGCAGGCATCGTGTTGGTTGCGGTTGTGGCCGGTTTGCTCGGCAAATTTTCCATTCTGCCCGCGATGGTCATGATGTTCGAATTGTTCATCGGCGTCATTCAAGCGTTCGTGTTCGGCATGTTGACGATGGTCTTCATGGCGCAAGCCACCCAGGGTCACGGCGAGCATGACGATCACGACTCTGCGCACGCGGAAGCGGCGCACGAAATCTAAAATTATTCAACCACCTTAAGGAGATTTGTCACATGGAAGGAACTGCTTTAATTGACGCGATGCGCCTCGTTGGCGCAGGACTGGCGATGATCGGCGCGGCGGGCGCCGGTATTGGAATCGGACTCAGCGTGCAGGGCGCGTTGACGGGCATGGCCCGCAACCCCGACACCTATGGCAACCTGTTGACCAACATGATCCTCGGCATCGCCTTCTCGGAAGCGATCGCCATCTATTGCCTGGTCATTGCGTTTCTCATGCTCTTCGGCATCGTGCCGTAACAATATTCTGGGAGCGTTGAAAAATGGAAGCATTAGGTATTAATCTTGGTCTGCTCATTGTCCAGATTATCGCGTTCACAATCGTATTCCTGACGTTGAACGCCTGGGTCTACAAACCCATGCTGGACATGATGGAGACCCGCAAGAATAAAATCGCGCAGGGGCTGGAAGATGCCCGCGTTGCCGCCGAGGCCCGCGCCGACGCCGAAAAACAGGCGGAGAAGATCATCGCCGACGCGCAGGCGCAGGCTGGCAGGACCGTCCGCGAGGCGACGGAACGCGCCGAAACGGCCGGTAAGGATGTGAAAGCCGCCGCCGCAGAGGAAGCCGCCAAGGCGCGCGAATCTGCAATTGCAGAAGCCGAACAGGAGCGCAACCGCATCCTCGGCGATCTGCGCGGACAGGTGGCCGCGCTGGCGATTGCCGCCGCCAACAAACTCGTTGGCGAAGCGCTGGACGAAAAGAAACAACACGCCCTGCTGGACGAATTCTTCTCCGGCGTGAAGTCGGGCAAGATTGTTGTGCTGGACGACGCTTCGTTCAAAGGCGAATCCGCCGAAGTGACGAGCGCCCTGCTTTTGACGGACGCTGAAAAAGCGACGGTCAAAAAAGATTTGGAATCCCGCGCCGGGGCGAAAGAAATCAACTTCCGCGTGGATCCAGGGATTTTGGGCGGGCTGGTCATCAAAATCGGGGACAAGGTGATGGACGGTTCCGTCGCCGGAAAACTTGAAGGCTTGCGCCAGAACTTGAAGTAACTTCGCCAAGAGAGCGTTGCCGCGGCAACGCTCTCTTTTTTTTTGCGGGGGCGCGGTTATCCCGGAGTCTGACGACTCCAGCCGCCGGGTGTATTCATTCCCTGTCCGCGGCGGCTCACGCAGGGACGTTGATAATATTTGCAAACCCGCCCTTGATTACAGGGATTTAATACTTTACAATTGCGGGCATTAACAACCTAAGAAGACCTGAGTGAGGTGAAACCGTCATGAACGAGAAACACATTCAACAGGTACTTGAGATCGAAAAGCAGGCGCAGGAAATTCAAGAACAGGCAAAACGCGAAGCCCAGGAAATCCCTGTGAGGGCCGAGCAGGAAGCCCAGGCGTTGATCGCCAAAGCCAAAACCGAAGCGCATGAGGAAGCGCGCAAGATACTTGCGGAGGCGCAGAAGGGCGGCGTGGAACCCGGCGCGGAAGGCGAAGCCTCGAGCGGCGATTTCGAAGCGTCTGCAAGGAAGAACTTCGACAAGGCGGTGGCTTTCGTATTGGAACGCGTCATCGGCAGGGCCTGACCCATGTCTGGCGGCGTTTTCGGTTATGCGGCGCTGAGCACGCGGGCGCGGGCAATGTACTCCGATCTGTTTTCTCCGCAGGATGTCGCGCGCCTGGGAGACGCGCCCGATTTCCCTTCACTGGTGGGCGCGCTGAAAGGCACGCCCTACGGAAAATATATCTCCGGGCTGAAGGATGGCGAAATGACGCCACGGCGCGTCATCCATCAGATCCGCACCCGGCTGGCTGATTCCTACTCCAGCGTCATTCAGCAAGCCCCGGGCGACACGCGCCCCCTTGTTCGACAACTCTTTCGCTATTTTGAAGTGGGGAATCTCAAAGCCGTCCTCCGCAGTATTTCAACCGTATCTTCGTGGAATTCCGACCTGCCCGCCTGGGAGCGCGTGCGCGAGGTCCTGTTTCCGTTTGGCGCGTTCGAGTCCATCCCGGCGCAGGCGATGGTGGAAGCCGGAAACGTGCCCGCCGCGGTGGAACTTCTGCGCGGCACGCCCTACGAGACCGCGATATCCTTCGCCATGAAGCGCTACTCCGCCGAGCAGAATCTCTTTCCGCTGGAGGTGGCGCTCGACCTGGACTATTGGCGCAATTTGTGGGGCGAGGTCAAGAACCTGCAAAACAAAAAAGACCGCGACATGGCCGGGAAACTCATCGGCTCTCTGCTTGACCTGAATAATTTAATGTGGGTCATTCGCTATAAAACCTACCACAACCTTTCCGAAGAGGAATTGATCAATTACACCCTGCCGTTCGGCTATCGCGTCAAGGACGAGGATATTCGCTCCATCGCCGCGGGCGCGGATATCGCCGCCGTGATCTCGCGCGTCCACCCGGACATTCCCGACGTCAACGCGCTTCTTGAACGACCCCAAAGCGGGTTGCCCAAACTGGAACTTTTACTCAAGCAGAGAGTGATGCGGCAATGCGTCTCGGCTTTCATCGGCGACCCGTTCCATATCGGGCTTCCGCTGGCATACCTGCTGTTGAGCGATTTTGAGATCCAGGACCTGGTCGTGTTGATCGAAGCAAAATACTCAAAACTGGCGGACGCGGAATATCGCCCCCTGTTGTTGAAGACGACATTGATTCAATAGCGGCTGTGCCGCAAACTTCAGTTTGCAATATTGCGCAAAATTTTCGAAAATATGGCGAGCCGCGTCAGGCAGTAGAACAATCTTATTCCGGCGCTCTCCCTGCGGAGAGACAATGTTATTTGGAGATGCCATGTTATTTCCGAAACAGATGTCCGAAGTTGAGTTGATCGTGCCTTCCAAGGATTTGGTGGCTGTGGCGAAGGCGTTGAGCGGGTACGGCGTATTTCATCAGGTGGATAGCGCCAACCTGGGGCTGGACAGCCTGGGACCGAACACGTGGCAGGAGAAAGCGGGGATATACGCTTCGCTCGAACGCCGGGTCCAGTCCATTTTGCAGACGGTGGGTTTGACGGAGGAATACCCCGACAAGCGGGATATCGATTCGGTGGCGGATTTGGGCGCCGCTCAGGCGGAAGTGGATCGGATCGAGGGAGCGGTTCGGGGCGTGAGCGACAAGTTATCGGCGGAGAAGAAGCGTCTCGAATTGCTGGAGAGTCAACTCCGTCAGATCGAGCCGATTGCCGATGTGAATATCGAGGTTGGGGCGTTGGGGAAATCCGCTTATATGTATTCGATCCTGGGCGTGGTTCCGGCGGCGAACATCAGTCGTTTGCGCACCAGCCTGTTGCGAGTCCCGCATGTGTTCTTCATCCTGCGCGAAGACGCGCAGAAGCCGGTGGTGTGGATTTTGGGCCCGCGCAGTAATTCCGATGTGCTGGAACGCGCGGCGAAGAGCGCCTATCTCAACCCGTTGAGCCTGCCGGAGGAATTCGGCGGCACGCCGGAACAGATTACGGCGACGCTGGAGCGGGAGATTGAGGCTTCCAAGAAGAAGATCGTGAATCTCGAGACCGACCTGGCGCGCCTGGGCGGTTCGCATAAAGGGCAGTTGCAAAAATTGCTTTGGGACGTTCATATCAGCCGCGTTATGGCGGATGCGATTGTGCGTTTCGGTCAACTGCGGCATACCTATGTGGTGGTGGGCTGGGTTCCGACAGCCGACCTGGAGGGATTGACCGCGCGCCTCAAGGAGGCTTCGCGCGAGATTTTGATCGAGACGACCGACACCGGGCGTTCGGGGCATCACGCGCATGTGCCGGTGGCGCTGGCGCAGAATAAATGGCTTAAGCCGTTCCAGTCTCTCGTCGGCACGTATGGACATCCCAGTTATGGCGAACTCGACCCGACCCTGCTGGTGGCCTTCACCTTCCCGCTTTTATATGGCGCGATGTTTGGCGATCTCGGTCAGGGATTGTTGATGATGACCCTGGGTCTTTTGGCGCACAACAAGATCTTTCTGAAAGGACTGCAGAGTCTCGGCTTGCTCTTTGCCTATTGCGGCGCGTCGGCGGCGGTCTTTGGGTATTTGTACGGCAGTATCTTCGGGTTCGAGGGACATCTTGTCGAGGAATACCTTCACTTCCACTTTGAGCCGACCTGGATCAGCCCGATGGAGGACATTCTGAACGTGTTGAGCATCGCCATTGACGTCGGAATTGTCATCCTGATCTTCAGTTTCCTGTTGAGCATGTTCAATAACATTCGTTCGCGGGACTGGGCGCACCTGCTCTTTGGGCATACGGGCGTCGCCGCTTTCCTGTTCTATCTGTGCTTTCTGGCGCTGGTGTTCGGCGGTTTCTTTGGCTCCACGGCGCTGGCCCCGAAGATCGCCGTCGCCCTCTACAATCTCCCGATTCCCTTTACGCCCCTGCTGGCTGTGTTTGGTTTCTTCGTCATGTTCGGCGGCTTCTTCCGCAACATGGTGGAGGGTCACACGTTGATCGAGGGACGGGGCATCGGCGGGTTTGGCATGTTTCTCGTCCAGTCGGTGATGGACCTGGTGGAGACGGGCATCAGCATGTTGAGCAATACGCTATCGTTCATCCGCGTGGGAGCGTTTGCGGTGGCGCACGGCGGGTTGAGCCTTGCCATCTTCGCGCTGGCGGGCGAGGAGCCGACGCCCGGATTCTGGGTCACCATCGTCCTCGGCAACCTGTTCATCATCGGCTTTGAAGGTCTGATCGTTTATATCCAGACCATGCGCCTGCATTACTACGAAATTCTCGGCAAGTTCTTCCACGGCGGCGGGTTGCAGTTCGAGCCGCTGAAGTTGACTCCCTCGGAAGAGGAGGCGTAGCCGCGACCATTGAAGAAACGCATCTTTCGAATCAATCCTGTTCGTAAATTCATCCAATAAAAGGAGATAAACAATGTTCCTGCTATTCGCTGTCTTGGTCGGCTTGATCCCGGTCATCCCCGCTGTGATCTATCTGCTTCAGAACGGAAAGTCCAGCCCCGCTCAGGCGGTTTCGCGCATGGTCAACGGATTCAACGCGTTCAACTTTCTGGTCGGCATGTTTGCCGCCGGGCTGGCGCTGGTCTGGTTCGCCTCGCCCACGTCCGTAATGGCGGCGGGGGCGGCGCAGGAGGCGGTTGTGGATCAATACGCCACGCTGGCGGCGGCGCTTTCCACCGGGCTGGCATGTATCGGCGCGGGCATTGCGGTCGGCAACGCCGGGGCGGCGGCGGTCGGCGCTACTGCGGAAAAACCCGAATCCTTCGGGCGCGCGCTCATCTTCGTGGGCCTTTCCGAAGGCATCGCCATCTACGGCTTGATCATCTCCTTCCTCATCCTTTAGCGACATGAAAATCCTGGTCATCGGACATCCGGATGCCGTGCTTGGGTTCTCGCTGGCGGGCGTGGGCGGCATTGTCGCATCCACTGCCGACGAGGTCAACAAGGCGCTGGATGAAGCGCAAGCCAGCAAAGACATCGGCATTGTGCTTGTCACCCAGGAGGCGGCGGCGACCATCCCTGCGCGCATGGAGCATCTCAGCCTGCGGAGCGCCATCCCGCTGGTGGTCGAGATTCCCTCGCGCGGCGGAGCGCCCGAGGGTCAGGCGTCGCTTGGCGATATCGTCCTGCGGGCGATCGGCATTAAGTTGTAGAGAAGAGACTTGACAGATTTAAAGACACCTGTCGGGCCTGGAGTTGCAGCGTTATGAAAACTGTAGAACAAGACATCGAGTTGCTGGCGCGCGCGATCATGACCGAGGCGCGGGATGAAGCCGACCGCCTGCGCGCCGAGGCGCGGGAAAAGGCGGAAGCCATCCGCAAGCGCGCGCAGGAACAGGCCGCGGCGGAACGAAAGTCCATCCTCGACCGCGCAAAGGAAGACGCGGAGCGTCTGCGCAGTCAATCCTCGGCGACATCCATGCTCAAGGCGCGCTCCCGGCAATTGGAACAGCGCGAGAAGATATTGAACGAAGTCTTCGCGGAAGCCCGCAAACGACTGGAGGCTGTGAAGCAACGCCCCGACTACGGCGAGATTGCCGCCATGCTGGCGCGCGAAGCCCTGACGCAATTGAACGCCTCCGAAGCGGAAATCCGCGCCGATGGGACGACCCAGAAAGCCTTAAAACTTGACGACCTTGCCCGGGAACTGAACGGAAAATTTTCCCCCGGCAAACCGCTTGAGGAAGGCTCCGGCGTATCGGTGAACGCGGCGGGCGGAAAACTCCATTACGATAACACGCTCGAAACCCGCTTGAACCGCCTGCAAGGCTCCCTGCGTTCCTCGGTGTACAAGCTATTGATGGGAGAAAACGTATGAGCGAACAAGTCGGAACGATCACCTGGATCAGCGGGCCCGTCGTCCGCGCGCGCGGCTCCAGGCATGTGGGTATGCTCGAACTGGTGGAAGTGGGCGACGAGCGGCTTGTGGGCGAAGTCATCGGCCTCAAGGGCGACCAGATGACCGTGCAAGTGTACGAAGAAACCTCCGGGATGCAGACCGGCGCGCCAATCTACGGCACGGGGCTCCCGCTTTCGGTGGAACTTGGACCGGGCCTGATCCAAAGCATCTACGACGGGGTGCAGAGACCGCTTCCCCTGATCGAAGAGGCGGTTGGTTCCTTCATCACCCGCGGCGCCCGTTTTGATTCGATCAACCGCGAGAAAAAATGGAAGTTCACGCCGAAGGTCAAAGTGGGGGATGAGGTCAAAGGCGGGGCGGTTCTCGGCGTGGTGATGGAGACGGATACCTTCGAGCATCGCATCATGCTTAACCCGGACGATTCCGGCTCCATCAGCTGGATCGCGCCTGTGGGCGAATATACGGTGGACGAGCCGATTGCCAAAATAAAAACGGGCAAAGAGGAAAAAACGGCGACGATGCTTCAGCGCTGGCCCGTGCGGCGCGCGCGTCCGTTTGTGAGCCGGCGCGGCGCGAACATTCCGCTCATCACCGGGCAGAGAATCCTCGACACATTTTTCCCGGTCGCCAAAGGCGGCGCGGCGGGCATCCCGGGACCTTTCGGGTCGGGCAAGACCGTCACCCAGCACAGCATCGCCAAATGGGCCGACGCGGAAGTCATCGTCTACATCGGATGCGGCGAACGCGGCAACGAAATGACCGAAGTGTTGCAGGAATTCCCGCACCTGATTGACCCGCGCACAGGCAACCCGTTGATGGAACGCACGGTTTTGATCGCCAACACTTCCAACATGCCGGTGGCGGCGCGCGAAGCCAGCATTTACACGGGCATTACGATCGCGGAGTATTACCGCGATATGGGCTATCATGTCGCGCTCATGGCGGATTCCACCTCGCGCTGGGCGGAGGCGTTGCGCGAAGTTTCGGGCCGCCTCGAGGAAATGCCCGCGGAGGAAGGTTATCCCGCCTATCTCGCCGGGCGCCTGGCGGAGTTTTACGAACGCGCAGGCTATGTGGATACCCTGAACGGCGCGCAGGGATCGGTCTCCATCGTCGGGGCGGTTTCGCCCCCCGGCGGCGACTTCTCGGAGCCGGTGACCCAGCATACCAAACGCTTCATCCGCTGTTTCTGGGCGCTGGATAAATCGCTCGCTTCGGCGCGTCACTTCCCCGCCATCAACTGGCTGGATAGTTACAGCGAATATCTCGAAGACGTGGGCGCCTGGTGGCGCGAAAAGACCGGCAAGGATTGGCTGGCGATGCGCAACCGCGCCATGGAATTGTTGAGCGACGAGGCGCGTCTTTCGCAGATTGTCAAACTGGTCGGGCCTGATGCGCTTCCCTACACCGAGCGCATGGTGCTGGAAACCACCCGCCTCATCCGCGAGGGCATTCTCCAGCAAAACGCCACGGAAGCCGTGGATGCCTACTCCTCGGTGGAAAAACAGATCCGCCTGCTCGAACTTGTGCTTTACTTCCACGAGCGCGGCATGGCCATCGTCAAACGCGGCGCGCCGATCAATCTCATTCACGACCTGCCGGTGGTGGACACCATCATCCGCGCCAAGTCCTCCGTCACGAACGAAGAGATGCACAAATTCGACGACATTCAAAAACAGATTGACCAGCAGATGGGTCAATTGGATGCGGAGTACAGATCATGAGCGAAGTCACAGTACAAGGCGGTCAGGAAGTCGTTGGCGTCGGGCGAATCGAAGGACCTATTTTGGTGGTCGAGGGCGGAACGAACGTCCGCTACGATGAAGTGGTCGAAATTCAGGACTCGCGCGGACAGATCCGCCGCGGGCGCGTGCTGGAAGTGGGAGAGGGTTTCGCCGTGGTTCAGGCGTTTGCCGGTTCCACAGGCTTGTCCATTGACGGGACCCGCATCCGCTTTTTGGGCAGCGCTTTGCACATCCCGGTCGCCGAAGAAATGCTCGGGCGCATCTTCGACGGCTTGGGGACTCCGATTGACGGCGGCCCCGAACCGCTGACGGACACCTACCGCGACGTAAACGGACAGCCGATCAACCCCACGGCGCGCATCTATCCCCGCGACTACATCCAGACCGGCATCTCGACGATTGACGGCGTGAATACGCTTCTGCGCGGGCAGAAACTTCCGCTGTTCTCCGGCGCGGGATTGCCGCACGACCAACTCGCGGCTCAGATCGTGCGTCAGGCGACTCTTGGAAAGGTGGCGGGCGCGCCTCCCTCAGAGAGCGAGGAATTCGCCATTGTCTTTGCGGCGATGGGCGTCAAGAACGACGTGGCGGATTATTTCCGCAGATCGTTCACCGAAAGCGGCGCGTTGACCCGCGTGGCGATGTTCCTCAACCTGGCGGACGACCCGCCGGTCGAGCGCATCGTCACCCCGCGCGCGGCGTTGACCCTCGCCGAATACCTTGCCTACGACCTTGAAAAACATGTGCTGGTGGTGTTAACCGACATGACCAACTACGGCGAAGCCCTGCGCCAGATCTCGAACGTGCGCGGCGAAGTGCCGAGCCGCAAGGGGTATCCCGGCTATCTCTACAGCGACCTCGCTTCGATGTATGAACGAACCGGGCGCATCCGCACCAGCAAAGGCTCCATCACGCAGATTCCGATCCTGACGATGCCCAACGACGACATTACGCACCCCATGCCCGACCTGACCGGCTACATCACCGAAGGACAGATTGTGCTGGGGCGCGAACTCTACTTCGCGGGCGTGTACCCGCCTGTGGCGGTGTTGCCGAGCCTCTCGCGTTTGATGAAAGACGGCATCGGCAAGAACCGCACGCGCGACGATCATCCGCGCTGGGGCGCGCAATTGTATGCGGCGTATGCCCGCACGCAGGATGTGCGCGCGCTGGCTTCCGTGATCGGCGAGGAAGAACTCTCGGAAGTGGATCAAAAATATCTCAAGTTCGGGCGCGCCTTCGAGCGGGAATTCGTCAACCAGAGTTTCACTGAAAATCGCACCATTGAGCGCACGCTGGAGATCGGCTGGAAACTGCTTTCGATCCTGCCAAAGAAGGAACTCACCCGCGTCACGCTCGACGAGATTGCGCAATACTACAGGGGAGACGATGCCGCAAATTAACATTGCCCCCACCCGCACGAACCTGATCCGCCTCAAGAAGGAGTTGCGTTTTGCGAAGGAGGGATATGAAATCCTCGACCGCAAGCGCGAAGCCCTGACCGGCGAACTGGTGCGCGTGGCGAAGGAAGCCGACGCTCTTCAAAAGGAAGTCTGGGCGCTGTTGAAGAAAGCCTACGACTCGATGGAAAAGGCGCGCCTGGTGATGGGCTCGGACCATGTTGAGTGGGCGGCGCTGGCGGTGAACAAAACGGTCGAAGTCCAGTTGCGCCTGCGCGGCGTGATGGGCGTGGCGCTCCCGCAGATCGAAGCGGTGGGCGAACCGCCCAAACTTCCCTACAGCCCGGGCGACACCTCCGCCGTGCTGGATGAAGCCAGCGACTCCTTCCGCGAAGTGTTGTTGCGCATCCCGCAACTCTCCATGCTGACAGCGGCGGTCTGGCGGCTCGCCAACGAGTTGAGGAAAACGCAGAGGCGCGTCAACGCGCTCCAGCATATTTTCATTCCGCAGTACAAACATCAGATCGAATTCATCGTCAGTTCGCTGGAGGAACGCGAACGCGAGGAGACCTTCCGCTTGAAGTGGTTGAAGACCAAAATGACGAAGGCGACTGTCGAGTGATAAAATAAGACAGATCAATATAATCCATAACGAGGTGATGTCATGAATATCGCTGTGTTGGGTTCGGGAGAGGTGGGGCGGACGATCGGTTCAAAGCTTGTGCAACTGGGTCACGAGGTCATGATGGGCTCGTGGGAGGAAGCCAACCCCGAGGCTGTCGCCTGGGCAAAGCGGGAAGAGCGCAACGCCCTGTTCGGCACCTTTGCCAACGCGGCCGCTTTCGGCGACATCGTCTTTAACTGCACGCGCGGTTCCGTCTCGCTCGACGCGCTGTATGCCGCCGACGCGAAGAATCTGCGGGGCAAGATTCTGATAGACACATCCAACCCGCTGGATTATTCAGACGAAAAACACTGGAAGCTGATCGTTTCGAACACCGATTCGCTCGGCGAACAGATCCAGCGCGCCTTCCCCGACACTTTCGTTGTCAAGACCCTTAACACCGTCCATAACACCGTCATGGTGGACCCGGACAAACTGGTGGAGCGCACCGACATTTTTGTCAGCGGCAACAGCGCGGAGGCGAAGAAAAAGGTGACGATGATTCTGCAAAGCTGGTTCCACTGGAAACACGTCATTGACCTGGGCGATATATCCACCTCGCGCGCGGTCGAGATGTACACGCTTCTGTGGCGCAGTCTGCGTCTGGCAACCGGCGCGCACCGTTTCAACATCAAGATCGTGTCGGCGTAGATTAAGGCCCGGAATCGAAAGTCCCCCGACTTTCGGGCAAAATCCGAAGATTTTGCCAAAGGATTTTGGCGATACAATTGCCAAAATCCTTTTTTATTGCGCGGATTCGCGACGTTCCGGCGCGCAAATGACGCTTGGAAAATAAGTTATACTATCGCGCAACGCGGAAAAATATGAAGACGCTGAAGCCCCTGACCGAGAAAATAAAGGAATTAAACGCCAACGCTTTATCGGATATATACGCTGGTTTGGCGGTTGCGCTGATTGTCTCAATCGTTACGGTTCTTTCACGCTTTGGCTGGATCGGCGTTCTTGCAACTGTGGGGTTAATTGCGCTGTTGTTGGTTTTGTTCGTCCTGCGCTACCAGCCCAAACGCGCGGTCCGGCTCGAAGAAGGCGGCGCGACGACTGGCAATCTGCCTGCGCGGGGGCGATTGGTCGGGCGCAAGGATGAAATCAAAAGACTGTTTGAAGGATTGAATTCGAGCTATCCGATAATTTACGTTGTCGGAGAAGCCGGCATTGGCAAAACGTCGCTGGCAAGGGAGATCGGGTGGCTGGTCAAGGACGGGGGCAGCCGGTTTCGATATGTCGTCTGGCTTGAAGACCATGACGGCGATTTGACGGGCGACGAGTTGTACCAAACCATTATTGCCATTTGGGGAGAGACCCGCTTAAAAGAGTTGAACCCCGCGGAATTGCGTATTGAACTGATGAGACTGCTTCAAGAAAAGCCCACGTTGATAATTATTGACAATTATGACACCGTGGTTGACAGGTCCGTCATTGAATTTGCGCGGCGTGTTCCCGCCCCCGCAAGCAAAACGATTGTCACCAGTAGAAAGATGGAAGATTGGCAGGACGGCTGGGTGGTGAAAATCGGAGATTTGCCCGCCGGCGATTGTAAAATAATCGCGCAGATGGAGACGGAGCGATCCGGCGAAAATCTGCCTTCGTTGGACAGTCCGATATTCAGGGAAATCATTGAGTTTTCCGGGGGGAGTCCGTATCGTTTAAGAGCGTTAATGGGAAGGCTGATGCTGGGAGCGCCGCTGTCGGATGCCGACAGGCGCGGGGCGATTGAACTGCTCGAGCCATGGTGGACCGCGTTGCGCGACGACCCTGCCGCAAAAAAAACGATCATGGGCATATGTCTTTTTCAGGCGCATCCGTCCGCGCCGGAGTTGATGAAGGCGACCGGGTTGAACGCCGAGGAGATCGCTTCCGGCGCGGAGCGGCTGAGTAAAACCCTGATGATCGAAGTCAGGCATGACGCCCACGACATGCAGGCGCGCTATGCCGCGCACGCCCGCACCCGCTCTTTTGTCCTGGAAAAAATATTGGGCGCGGACGAATTTTCCCGCGAGTTGCTGGAAAGAACGTCTGTGTTGATCGAGGAATACGTGGAGGAAAACGGGGGGGTGAGAAACTGGAACGGCTATAAACGACTGAACGATTACTTTCAAACCATTCGGATTATTTTCAAATGGGCGGACGGGGGGCCCGACCCGGTCAACAAAAGGCGGGTTGTAAAAATCTGGAGGATGATAGATCACTTCCTCAGCGTTCGCGCCAACCTGGACGAATATATTGAATTGGGCGGATTCGTGTTGCAATGCGCCCGGGACCTGGGAGATGAATCTGCGGCAACTGCCGTCAAGGTGGAGTTGTTGGGTTGGGCATATTTGACGAAAGCGCGCCGCGCAAACCTGCCCGACATTGAGAGGGAGAACCTGCTGGCGTCCGCTGAGGCGTTGATTTTGGAGGGGCTGGCGTTCTACCAGGCGGATGGGGACGTTCATGGCGCGGGCGTTTCTTATAAGTACCTGGGAAGCCTGGCAAAATTGCGCGGCGATTATACAAAAGCGGGGGATTATTGGAAACAGTCGCTCCAGAATTTCGAATCCGGCAAGGGTCTCTACGATTTTGGAACAATTCTCAGCGAAATGGGCGACGCGGCGTATCGGCAGGGCGACCATAAGAAGGCAATTGAAATCCACAAAAGGCGGCTGATATTTGCGGAGGCGCTGAACGACCCGGAGGGCATATCCGTCGCCATGTATAATTTGGGGAACGTATTGAAGGATATGGGGAGAGGTTTCGAGGCGGAACGCCATTATGAAAAAGCTTTGAAATTCGCGGCTGACGCTTCGCGTTTCGATATCGTCGGCGCCAGTCAATACCAATTGGGCGCGGCATGGCGAAAAAGATGGGAGATCGTCCGGGCTGATGAAATGACGCGGCGGGCAATCGTCACTTTTGAAAACAACACCGGCATCGTTTCCCGGGAACTGCTCGATCTCTCCGCAGAACTGGAGGTTCTGATGCGCGCATGGAAGACGCCGCACGGGCGCGTGAAGATTTGGATTAGGAAACTCCTGGCGACACCGGTTTTAAAAAAACGATAAACTGGCATGAATTCTCGATTCTCGATTGATACCCGCACGTTGCGGCGCGGCGACACGTTTGTCGCCATCCGGGGCGAAAAATTCGACGGACATGATTTTCTGGAAGCGGCGGTAAAACAGGGGGCGACTCGTTTGATCGTTGACCGGGCTGACGCCACGCGAAGCGTTCCAACTTCAAGCGTCGAAGTCGCGCGGGTGGAGGATTGTCTGACGTACCTGGCTTGGGAGGCGCAGAAACGGCTGGACGATCTTCAAACGCAGGTGATAGCGATCACCGGCTCTGTGGGAAAAACAACGACAAAGCGGGCGGTTGTTGCGACTCTCGACCGGGTTTTTGACGTCGTGACGCCGACCGGCAACTTGAACACCCTTTTGGGGGCGTCGCTGACCGTATTGAACGAAATAACCCGCCCGAATCAGAAATTTATCGCTGAAGTGGGCGCGTATCAACGCGGGGATATAGTCAACTTCTGCAAATGGATCAAACCCTCGATTGCCGTCGTGACCAACGTCCAGCCGGTTCATCTCGAAAGAATGGGTTCGCTGGATAACATTGCCCTTGCCAAGGGCGAACTGGTGGACGCCTTGACCGAACAGGGAGTCGCCTGCTTGAATCAGGACGATTTGCGGGTTGCGGAAATGCGCCTTCGCTGTAAGGGGCGGGTGATTTCTTATGGAAGCGACTCTGCGGCGGATATTAATCCGTCCCATATTAAAGTTGACGTTCCCCTGCTTGGAGGGTATCGAATAAGCACAGCGATGGCGGCTTACGCAGTCGGCGTTGCGCTTGGTCTCGACGATGAGACGATCAATGCGGGTTTGAGCGGTATCCGCCCGGAGAAGGGGAGACTCAACCTGCTGCCGGGAAGGAACGACGCGGTCATCATAGACGACACTTATAACGCGTCTCTCAGTTCGAGTCTGGAAGCGTTGGACGTATTGCGACAACGAAAAGGATCGCGCAAGATAGCCATTATGGGCGATATGTTGGAACTGGGCGCGACGGAGGAGGAGGCTCATAGCCGGGTCGTAAATGCCGCCTTGGAGGGCGCAGATGTGGCGATCTTTGTCGGCGCCCGCATGAGAAGCGCGGTTCTTCGCCGACATTTGGCGGAAGAGGACTCCCGGGCTTGTTTTTCAAATCAGGCTGATGCTCTTGCCTCCCTTTCCAGGATTTTTACCCCGGCGTCCGGCGATGTCATCCTTGTGAAAGGTTCTGCGGGAATGCGAATGGAAAATATTGTCGAGGCTTTGCTTGCTTCAGACCTGAAACCGGCTGAAGTGTTGGTGCGCCAGGAAAAAAGCTGGAAGACAAAAGAACCGGAGAGCGTTTAAAAATGTTGCTGAGGGAGATCGTTTCAGACTTGAGCGTCATGGATGCAGAGAAGGTCGGGTCGTTGGATGTCGAGATTTCCGGCATCGCCGAAGACTCGCGCCTGATTGCCCCCGGAAATCTTTTTGTTGCAATACCCGGCGAAGAAACGGACGGACATCGGTTTATCCGGCAGGCTTTGGAGCGCGGCGCGGCGGCTGTTGTCGGGCAAAGGGAGGGGATTGATTTGGGAGGGCGGACGCCTTATCTTCGCATTGCGGATCCAAGAAAAGACCTGGCAACCATGGCTGCCCGATTTTATGGCTTTCCCGCCTCCAGGCTTGGGATGATCGGCGTGACGGGGACCGACGGGAAGACCACCACCACGACCTTGATCCATTCAATTCTATCCGCTGCGGGGAAAAAAGCGGGCATGGTTTCGACCGTCGGCGCGGTCATTGATGGAAGGACTGTTGATATCGGGGTGCATGTGACCACGCCCAACGCCGTTCAGATGCAGGCGTTTCTTGCCGACATGCTTTCCCGCGGGAGTGAATATGCCGTCGTTGAAGCCACCTCCCACGCTCTGAGTCAGCATAGGGTGCGTCACTGTTATTTTGATACAGCCGTGATCACCAATGTGACGCGCGAACACCTCAATTACCACCGCACTTACGAGGAATATCTATCCGCCAAATCCTTGTTGTTTCGCGGGTTGAGCGAAGAATCTTCCGTCAAGCCCGGAATGCCCCGGACGGCGATATTGAACAAGGACGATAAATCTTACGATCTTCTTTCGCGAATCCCTGCCGATATGAAGTATTCTTACAGCCTGCGCGAGGACAGCAGGGCGGATTTTCGCGCGAAAAACCTGCGGATCATGCGCGATTCGACATCCTTCGACGCTTTGACGCCGGATGGCGCATTGCAGATTACCCTGTCGCTTGTGGGCGCGCATAACGCGAGCAACGCCTTAGCCGCAATGGCCGCCTGTTACTCTCTGCGCCTGCCCGTCCAGGCGATTATTGACGGGCTTTCCGCGCTGAAGTCGGTCAGCGCGCGGATGCAAAAAATCGAGCGGGGGCAGGGTTTTCTGGTGTATGTGGATTACGCCCACACCCCGAATGCGATCGAAAATGTGCTGAAATTTGCCCGCACAGTGACCGGCGGCAGGGTCATCCTTGTTTTTGGACTGTCGGGAGGTTTAAGGGATGTGGAAAAACGCCCGCTCATGGGCGAGATCGCCGGGAAACTCTCCGATAAAATCGTCATTACGGCGGTGGACTGGTATTCGCAGGACGTCGGCGATATCCTGGATGAAATTGCGGCAGGTTGCGAGCGGGTCAATCGCGCGCGGAACGTGGATTTTTGGTGCGTTCGGGAAAGACGCGAGGGCATTTGGCGCGGAATCGAGATGGCTGAGCCGGGGGATATTGTGATTGTTGCAGGGAAAGGGCACGAAGACTCCATTGCCCGCGGCGGGGTCGAACAGGCATGGGATGAAGTCGCAGTCGTGAAGGATTGTATTGATCGAAAATTAAAAACTTCCGGTAAGGTGAACAGGTAAATGAACGATATTGCTTCGCGCGTTTTATATTTTGCAAGGGAATTTTCCGGGATCCCAAATTCGCCGTTTTTATACGGGCCCGTATTGACTAAAATCATGGCGTTATTGGACGAATGGAGCATCCCTGAAATCTCCCGGACGAGCAGTCGTTCGCACGGCGTATTCTGGATGGATGAGTTCGCCTTGTATGTGCACTTTCGCAGGGGCAGGGCTTGTCGTCCGCTTTTGATCGACTCGCATCTCGATCACCCCGGTTTTGTTTTCAACTCCCAGGGCAACGGTTTTGGGTTTGGCAGCCTCGGTTTCAAAAGAATTGCCGGGCTGTTGAAGAAGCACGGCCATATTGATCTAAGAATATACAACCCAAAAGGCGAATTTACCGGGCTGGCGCCGCTTACCGGCATGAACGGTTTCAACGCCCGCCTCGAACCCGAGAGGCGGATCGAGAATAACTCACACGGCATGTGGAACGTCCCGGATTTTGAACTTCAGAACGATAAATTGCTGATGTATTCCGCCGATAATATGATCGTCACCGATGTCATGTTGGCGTTGATAGAGCAGATCGCGCTTTCGCCCGCCCAATTTCCCGACCTGGATGTAACCTTTGTCTTTACGTTTCTTGAGGAGGTGTTCGAAGCCTCGGCTGCCGGAATTGCCATGCGCGGACGGATGCCCATTGGCAGGCTGGATTCGAATTGGTCGGTCATTGTGCTTGAATCCATGGAGCCGGTGGCGCTTACCGGCAAGGAGCGAAAATTTGACGGTTCATCGTTGAAAGGCTTGCGGCTTGAAGAGGATGCCGACGCTGTGGATTTTCGTCAGCCTGGAGGGCGGGTTTCCTCCATTTACAAAACGCTGGACCTGCCCTTGCCGGGACCCGACCTGGGCGTTGCTATAAAAGTTAACGACATGGATTGCGTATATGGCTATCAATTTCCCGGGCAACCCAACTTGTCGGAGGAACTTTTGCTTGCGGCTGCCCGGCGGGTTTCTCCGGTTTTTCAACATACTGTTTTTGGCGGCGCGTGCAATGGAACGGCATTTTCTTTATATGGGTTGACTGGAAACATTGCCACGCTGTCCGTTCCCAATCCCTTGAAACATAATATCGGTAAAAATGGCGAGATTGTCCCCGAGGAGGTCCGCCTGTCTGATGTGGCGGCGGCGGGCAATATCATGCTGGATGTGTTGATGCGAAGCGGCGAGCCAGTCTCAGGCGGCGGCGCGGGGTTGGCGAGACGCTTGAAAGAAACAGACTTGACTCCCGACCCAAAAACAGCACGAAGGTTAAAGGCTGAAAGAAGCGCCATCGCATGGGGCGCCAGGGCAAGGCTGAAGGGACAAAGATATTTTCACGATAATTTCGTCGAATTTGTGCTTGACAGGTCGCGCGCGGCGTTTTCACGGATAAGAGAAGCGGTTGAGGCGCGGCTGGGCTGAAATGGAAATACAACGCGTTACATTAACGGGCAAACACGTCCGTCTTGAGCCGTTGGGCGAACAACATATCGCGGAACTTGCGGAGATCGGCAGGGGGCACGATTTTTGGAAGTTCATGCTCTACGGCGAAATGAACACCGAAACAGACTTCCGCCGTTTTGTGGAAGACCTGCTTGCCCGCGAGAAAAAAGGGACCGACCTGCCCTTTGCCGTCATTCATCTCGCCTCGGGGCGCGTTGCCGGTTCGACCCGCTACCTGAACATTGACCGCGCCAATCGCGGGCTGGAGGTGGGCGGCACCTGGTACGGGCCGGAATTTCAGCGCACGGCTGTCAACACGGAATGTAAACTTCTCCTATTGACACACGCCTTCGAGACGCTCAACATCATCCGCGCGCAGATCAAAACGGATTCGCTCAACATTCGTTCGCAGAAAGCCATCGAACGCATCGGCGCGGTGAAGGAGGGGACGCTTCGCAATCACATGATCCTGCCGGATGGGAGAATCCGCGATTCGGTGTTTTATTCGATCATTGATTCGGAATGGCCCGGAGTGAAAAGGAAACTGGCGGAGATGTTGGCGCTACGGGACGGGGGATGAAAGCAAGCCCGCTTTAGCGGGGTTTGTAGGAGTAGCGCGGGGGTTTATCCCCGCGCGGGGATGCGGCGTGGAAAAAATTCGATGGGTAGAATCCGCCTGCGGCGGGGCGCGGGGATGCGGCGTGGAAAAAATTTGATGGGCAGAATCAACCCCCGGCGGGGGAGGAGGCGGCGCTTCGGCGGCCGCTCAACCGGTTGAGCAGGATCAAGCCGAGGACGCTGATCGAGCCGATGACGAATCCTCCAACCCAAATGGATTGGGGCGAGACGACATCATTGAGAAAGCCGCCGATGAGCGGGGCCAGCATGCGCGAGATTCCCCAGCCAAACCAGTAAAGACTCATGTATCTCCCGCGCATATCTTCGGGCGAAATATCCGCCACATATTTGCTGGCGGTCGGGACGACGGTTAGTTCCCCGAAAGTGATGACGACCATGCTGACCCAAAAGCCCCAGAAGCCGCTTGCAAGCGCCACACTGCCCACGCCGAGCGCGTAAAGGAGCATCCCCGTTGCGAGGACCGGCAGGGTTTTATACCTGCGGGTGACGTTGGTGACGGCGTATTGAATGAAAACGCACATGGCGGCGTTGGTGGTCGGTATCCAGCCGAAGAGCGCTTCGAGGATGTTGTAGTTGGTTTTGGCGTAGACGGGCATGAGGATCCACACGAGGGAGGGGGCGACCATGCCCAGCGCGAAGAAGGCCACGAATGCCATGTAGGTTTTGTCTTTGAAGATGCGCGGATAACCGTTCAGGTCGAGGCGGATGTTTTCCCGCGCTTCAGGCTGGACTTTGAGCGTTTCCCGCGCGAAGAGAATCCAGATTACGCTGTAGGCGGCGAACCCGATGGCGGCTCCGTAGAAGGCGAGGGTGTAGGAGGTCGAGGCGAGGACTCCGCCGATGGCAGGCCCGATGCCGAAGGCGGCGTTGTGGGCGATGCGGTTGATGGCGTAGGCGTCGGTTCTTTGCTCGGCGGGGATCATGTCCGCCAGCATTGCGTCCGCGCCGACCTGGTAGAGCGGGGTGGACAGGCCGATGAATGCCATCAGGATCGCAAAATGGAGGTAGGTTTCGGCTTGAACCATGAAGGCGTATGCGCCGCCGATCATGGCGAGGCTGGCGACCATTACGGCTTTGCGCCCGATTTTGTCGGCGAGCGAACCGGCCAGGAACGACGAGAAGAGACTCACTCCGGCGTTGATGGAGATCAGCGATGCGACCGCGCTGAGCGGCAAGCCCAGTTTTCCTCCGGCGTAGATGAGCATGAAGGGCCAGACCATGCTCCCGCCTGCGGTGGAGATGACGATTCCGAGAATCATCAGCCAGTATTGGCGGGGATAACGGGTGGAGAGCGTTGTCAAACGGTTCATAGATGGGAAGTTTAGCATGAAAGAGTCTTCTTTTTTCGGACTCTCGACGCGGCGCGAAAGAGGCGACGCTTTGAATTTAATGATCAGTTTCGTTGTCGGGGCGCGAACGGGCGGAGGACAGATCGGAATCTTGCAATCGGCGATTTTTAATGTTTGATATAATTTTCATAACAGTAGAGGAGAAAAAATGAAACCCCTTTTGTTCCTTGTTGCGGATTACGCCAACATTACCGGCGACGGAAAACTGAACGTGATGGGTATTTTCAACAGCGTCAATTCATTTAATTTCCCGGCGCGCCATTCTTCGATGTATTTGATCGCCAAACTTTCGCCTGAAATCAGCGAATACGGACAGCGGCGGAGTTTCACGATACTATTAATGGACGCGGACGCCAATCATATTGTGGATATCTCAGGCGAGTTCGATGTTCCAAGAGGGCAGGATGGTAAAAAGCCCGAAGTGAATATTATGTTCGAGTTGAAGGACGTTGTTTTTACGAAACCAGGCCGATATTTGTTCGTTTTGTTGATTGACAAGGATCAAAAAGACGAATTCACGCTCCATGTAAATCAGATTGAACCCCCAAAGACGCCGAAGGAATAAATATGACCTCCAAGGCGGAAAAACTTCTTGAGCAAATGAGGGCGTCAAAGGCAAATTGGAAGACGCCGGATATTGCAAGATTATACGAAGGATTTGGATTTATAATTACGCACGGCGCAAATCACGATAAGGTAAGGCATCCGGATTTCCCTGAATTGCGAACAACATTGCCTCGTCACCGCGATATTGCCAAAGTTTATGTAGAGATCGCCGTAAAATTAGTTGACCAGTTATTAAAACTTCAACGAGGAGGCAGCGAATGAGCGAAGGCTATTTTGAACTTGCGGAAAAATTGGCGGCGCGTCCGTATTTTGTGATGAAATTGCGGGACGAAACCACCGAAGGGCGACCTGTTTACCTTGCCCGCGCATTGGAGATCGAAAACTGCTTTGGACAGGGGAATACTCCCGAAGAAGCGGAAGAGGATTTGCGGGGCGCGTTGGTTGATTTTATAGAGGGATTGCTCGAAGACGGATTATACGTCCCCGAACCCGCGCGGCTGGTTAAAACAACCGGAGGCACGAGCGCAGACTTGACCGCCACCATCACCAACCCCCAGGCGTATACAATCAACTTAAGAGGGGATAACTCTTATATTCTCTCGATCCACGCCTGAAAGCGTGCGCCTTCTGTCGAAAAGACCTCCCAATAAAGGGTGGTCTTTTTTTTGAAAATGGATGAGGGGTAAGGATTTGAAATTGGCGGACAATGCTTGCGAATGCGATTCTACCAACAAAAAACGGACGGAACGCAACGCTCCGTCCGTAACCTGTAACTTGTAACCCGTAACTTGTATCTTATAACCCGCCCTATCTTCGATCTCTTCCGCCGCCGCCGCGACGATCTCCGCCGCGCCCGCCCCGGTCATC
>WBZR01001408.1_pt1 | contig 30002 bp, 21 predicted proteins | sample 5204231 | NCBI WGS metagenome assembly WBZR01 (sample SAMN12412403, study PRJNA552823) | activated sludge metagenome | isolation source: activated sludge from anammox sidestream of wastewater treatment plant... | place: USA: Virginia | collected 2017-08 | reverse complement strand
AAGGACAGTTTCGGCATCTTGCAAGGCGCCTCACGGCATCCTGCAAGGATATCTTCGGCGTGAGCGTTCGGCGGCTGTAGGCGCTCAGCGGAGGGTGGATCGGCAGTCCGCCGCAGAGCGCTTCCCGTCGAGGAGATAGGAGATAGGAAACAGGGTCAGCGTTCAGCAGGGGGGCGGCAGTCCACCGGCGGTACCGTCCGGCAGCGCATTGGGGGCGGAGCATCCGCCGACGAGGGGGCGTGGCGAGCCGCGGGGCGGGTCTTGGCGGATGCTTTGCCTTCACTGGTGCGATCGACGATCAGCGGCTGAACGCCTGCCCGCATCACCCCGCCCGTCCGCACGCCAGCGACGTCCGCCAGGCGGACCGCCGGCGCGCCAAGCCACAAGCGCGGCAGCCGCGTGAGCCGCGGGCCGAGGTGCAGCACTGCCTGGATGAAGGTCGCCATCTTGTCGTGCTCCTGCCTTGGGTCGGGTGGCCGCCCCCGCGCAGCTCCCGGTCCGGGATCTCGCGACGGCGATCGATCGGGCGTCTGTGTTAAGTACGTCCATGCCGGCCGGTCTATTAAGGGTCCCGGCCGCCGAACGGCCGCCGTCTGCCCGCCGACTCGCCAACATCCATCCTCCCCCCTCGCCCGCACGTTGTTCCCTCCAGGCGCACCCGCGCACCCCGGCGCACCGCCCGCCCACCCATCCCGGAGGAACGCCATGCGATCCGTGATCTGGCTTGTCGCGCCCGTCGTGCTGCTCGGCGTCGCCGCCGGGCTCGCCGCTGCCCCGCCCCGGCCCGCCGCCGCCGCCAACTGCGCCGGCACCGCCACCGGGCGCGTCCCGCTGACCGAGCTCGGAGCCGGGGCGTACAAGGGCCACGCCGGCGGCCTGTACCCGGCCGGGGCCGACACGCCGCCCGCCGGCCACCTGGCCGCGGCCCTGGCGCGCGCCGCGGCCGTCGTCCCGCTCGACACCGCCGGCGCGCCCGCCGCCGACGGGCGCGTCACCGTGCTCTCGCTCGGCATGTCCAACGCCACCCAGGAGTTCAGCCGGTTCGTCCAGCTCGCCGGCGCCGACCCCCAGAAGCACCCGCGGGTCCTGCTGGTCGACGGCGCGCAGGGCGGGCAGACCGCCTCGGTCATCCGCGACCCGAACGCCAACTTCTGGACCGTCGTCGACCAGCGCCTCGCGCGGGCCGGTTCGAGCGCGGCCCAGGTCCAGGTGATCTGGCTCAAGGAGGCCAACGCCCAGCCCGGCAGCCGGTTTCCGGCGGACGCGTTCCCCGCCGCCGCCAAGGCCCTGCAGGACGACCTGGCCGCCGTGGTGCGGGTGGCCCACGCGCGCTTCCCCAACGCCAAGCTGCTCTACCTCGCCAGCCGGACCTACGCCGGCTACGCCTCGACCGCCCTCAACCCCGAGCCCTTTGCCTACGAGTCCGGCTTCAGCGTCAAGTGGCTGATCGAACAGCAGGTCGACGGCGACCCGGCGCTGAACTTCGACCCCGCGCGCGGCGCGGTCCGGGCGCCGCTGCTGCTCTGGGGCCCGTACCTGTGGGGAGACGGCCTGACGCCGCGCGCCGACGGGCTGGTGTGGCGCTGCGAGGACTTCACCGCCAACGACGGCACCCATCCCTCGCCGAGCGGGCGCCACAAAGTGGCCGGCCTGCTCCTGGCCTTCTTCAAGTCCGACCCCACCGCCCGCGGCTGGTTCATGGCCGACCCCGCCGCCACGCCGGCCGCCGTGCCGACGTTCGACCCGGGGAGCGTGCCGACGGCGCCGTCGCCGCCCACCGGCACGGCGGCGAGCCCGACCACCTCGGCGACGGTGTCGGCAACGACGGCGGCGACGGCAACGACGACGGCTCCGGTCGCCACCCACGCCGCCACGCCGAGCCCCATGGCCTCGGCCGAGGCCACGCCCACGCCGGCGGCGACCGTCTGCATGGACTGCGGCCGCGGCGGTCCGGCCTACCTGCCGTGGCTCGGGCGGGATGCGGCGATCGAGGCGGCCAGATAGGGCGCGCGGCGCCGTTCGTCTCACCCTGGATGACATCGCTCCGGGCCGAAACGCCGCAGCCCGCAGAGGCCGGCGCCTCCCGTGGCCACATCGCGTGCTTACGCCGAGATCGGCCTCGCCACGACCAGAACGTTGCCCTCCGGGTCGGCGAAGTAGGCGGCCTCGTCACCCCAGTCGCGGGGGGCAGCGGGGGCGAGGAGGCGGGCGCCGGCCTGCCGAAGCCGCGCGACCGCCCCCGGCAGGTCCTCCACACGCAGGTAGATCTCGGTCCCGGTGATGGACCCCGCGGGAAGCGTCGCCGGGGCGATGCCCGTGTTCCGTGCAAAGCCCTCGCGCTGGTAGAGGCCGAACAACATCCCTCCGGGCAGCATGTACTCCACGTAGACCGGAACCTCCACCGCGATCGCCCACCCGAAGGCCGCGTCGTAGAAGGCGCGCGATCGATCGAGATCGTTCACGGCCAGGATCGTCAGGATGTGGCGGGCTGGAGCGGGCTCGTTCATCGGGGGTCCAGGCATGCTTCGAGATCGTGTTCCCTGTTCACCGCCCGCATTCTACCTCACCGCCAGTCCGCACCACCACGGTGCTCGACGCCAACCATGCCGTCGTGCGGCAGCGGCCCGCCGAGAGGAGTGGCACGACGACGGTGCGCGTCTTGTCCAGGGAAGCAGGGTAGAGGCTTTGCCCCCCCAGAGCGCCGCGATGCTATCATGTGGTCACGCTGGTGACCACAAGGAGGTGCCGGATGAGCGGGACCATCGGTGTGCGCGAGCTCAAGGCGCACGCGAGCGAGATTCTGCGGTGCGTCCGCGAGGAAGGCGCAAGCTACACCGTCACCCATCGCGGGCAGGCTGTCGCGCGGCTGACGCCCGTTAACCCCGGCCAGGCCTTTGACGAGGAGGATCTTTCCCCCTTCGGCAGCGTCGAGGAGATGAACGACGGTTTCGATCGGCTCGCGGAGGAGATTGCGCGGCGCATCCCACCCGGTACGGCGGTCTCGGCCGTCGAGGCGGTGCGCGAGCAGCGGCGCGACCTGTGATCGTCGTGGATTCGAGCATCTGGGTGAGCCGGATGGTTCCTCAAGATGCCTTCCATTCAGCATCCCGGCGCTGGATCGCGAACGCCGTCTCCGGCGGCGAGACCCTCGTGATTCCCAGCTTGGCCCTGGCCGAGACGGCGGGCGCGGTGGCCCGGCGCACCGGCTATGCCGTCGTTGGCAGGCAAACGGCGCGTTGGATTCTGCGGATCCCGGGACTCCGGGTGGACCCGGTCGACCGTGCCGTCGCGATGGTTGCGGCGCGACTTGCCGCCGACCTGATGCTGCGCGGGCCCGATGCGGTCTTCGTGGCGCTCGCGTATCGGCTCGGCGTGCCGCTCATCACCTGGGACAGTGAGCAGGCAAACCGCGCCAGTCCACTGGTCACCACCCTTCAGCCCCAGGTCTAGGCTGCTCGGCTGGACACGCGCCTCGCCCAACCTGTGTGACGCAGGCGAGCGCACGGGCCTGGGGCGGGGAGGCAGGATCGGAAGTCGACGCCCGCGCTGACACACGCGCCGCGGCGCGTTATGGAGTCGTCAAGAAACAACCCACCCTGGGAGCGCCGCCTTCCAGGCGGCATCGGACGACGCAGGCCGGCAAGATGCCGGCGTTCCCAGCAGTGGCCTTGTTGTTTGACGAGTCCTATGGTATGTTCGGGCCTATGTCATCCCCTCCGCCCGCCCCCTCCGACACCCAGCGCCGCGACGTCGTCATCCGCATGGCGCAGGTCATCGGCAGCATCGTGGTCATGGGCGTGCTGCTCTTCGGCATCGCCGGCACGTATCGCTGGCCCGAGGCGTGGCTCCTGCTCGGCCTGTTCGCCGGCATCACGCTCGTGGCCGGCATCGCGTTCGCCCCCCGGCACCTGGCCGTCGTCGCGGCGCGGTCGCGCATGCACGTCGACGAGGCACCCCGGTGGGACCGCGTGATCGCCGCGCTGTGGGGAGTGCTCGCGCTCATCACACCGGCCGTCGCCGCCCTCGAACACCGCTTGCGGGGCGCCGAGCCCTGGTCGCCCGCCCTGCCCGTGACGGGAGCCGTCATGCTTATCGCGGCCTACGCCCTGACCGCGTGGGCGATGGCCGCCAACCCGTTCTTCGAGACGCTCGTCCGGATCCAGCACGAGCGCGGCCACGTCACCGTCACCGGCGGCCCGTACGCCTACGTCCGTCACCCGGGCTACGTCGGCACCGCGGCCACCGTGCTGGCCATGGTGCTCATCCTGCGCTCGCCTTGGGCCCTCGTGCCGGCCGTCCTCGGCGTCGCGGCGCTGATCGCCCGCACCGCGCTCGAAGACCGGTTCCTGCGCGAGCAGCTCACCGGCTACGCCGAGTACGCCCGGCGCGTGCGCTACCGCCTGCTCCCGGGGGTGTGGTAGCGGCAGCGTGGGCTGAAACGGCCCGGCGCGGTTTCTCGACCTCATGGGAGATCGACGCCGGAGATCGACGCGACCGAGGAGGAGCACGAGCCATGCCTGCCCGGATCTGGACGCCCGCCGCCCCGCTTGCCCTCGCCGCCGTCGCGTGCCTCGCCGCCCCAGGCTTCCCCGGTGCGCCGCTCGCCCACGGCCAGCCCGGGCCGGCCGCCCCCACCCTGATCACCCACGTCGCCGTCGGCACGCAGCCCGTCGGCGTCGGCGTCAACCCCGCCACCAACCGCATCTACGTGGCCAATCGGAGCGCCGGCACCGCCTCCGTCATCGACGGCGCCACCAACGCCGTGGTCGCCACCATCGCCGTCGGCCTCGCCCCGTCGTACCAGGTGGCCGTGGACCCCGGCGCCAACCGGGCCTACGTGCTCAACAACGGCAGCGGCACGCTGTCGGTCATCGACGGCGCCACCGACACCGTGGTCGACACCATCCGCGGCCTGCCGTCGGCGCCCGAAGGCCTAGCGGTCCATCCCGGTCGGCGCGAGGTGTACGTCACCCGCAGCGCCCGCACCTTCACGGTCGTCGACGCCGCGACGCACACGGCCGTGCGCGACATCGACACCGCCCGGTCCAACCACACGATCGCCGTCAACGCCCAGACCGACCTGGCCTACGTCGCGCTGTCCTCTCCGGGGCGCCTCGCCGTGATCGACCTGGCGGCACGTGCCGCGCGCCTCGAGGTCCCCGCCGTCGGCCACCCCGCCGTCGACGCCACGACCAACACCGTCTACCTGGCCGACTTCCTGGCGCCGCGCCTGTGGATCGTCGACGGCGCGACACACACCGTGGCCGGCACCGTGCCCTTGGCCAGCCCGCCGCTGCTCGTCGCGGTCGACCCGCCGCGCCGGTGCGTGTACACCTCCCATCCGTCCGGCATGCTCAGCGCGATCAGCATGGACAGCCGCACCGTCGTCGCCACCCTCCCGCTCGGCCTCCAGCCGGCCGGCGTCGCCGTCAACCCCGTCAACGGGCGGGTCTACGTGGCCAACGAGCGGAGCAACACCGTGAGCGTGGTCCAGGGCGGCGACTGCCGCAGGGAGACGGTCGAGACCGCGACGCCGACGCGGTCCCCCACCAGCCCGCCGACCGCGACGGCGACCGTCACCCCCACGTCGCCCCCCACCGCGACACCGACAGCGACCGCCACCCCCACGTCGCCCCCCACCGCGACGCCGACACCGACCGCGACACCGACGCCGACACCGACCGCCATCCCGCCGCGGCCGGTGTTCCTGCCCATCGCCCTGAAGGACCCCGGCTGCCCGCCCGCCGATCGGTTCGTCGACGTCGCGCTGGTCATCGACGCGTCCACCAGCATGCGCGGCCTCACGGAACGCGGGCGGCCGAAGCTCGAGGCCGTCGTCGAGGCCGCCGAGACGTTCCTGGGGCAGGGGATCCGCCTCGACACGGGCCAGGACCGGGTGGCGGTGATCGCGTTCAACGACCGGGCCCACCCCCTGCAGGGCCTGACGTCCGACCGCGGCCTGCTCCACGCCGCGCTCCGGCGCGTGGCCGTCCGCGAGCAGAGCCGCGTCGACCTCGGCGTCGCCGCCGCCACCGCCGAGCTGACCGGCCCGCGCCGGCGGCCCGGGGCCGCGAAGGCCATGATCGTGCTCAGCGACGGCCGCGCGAACCCCGTGCCCCGCGCCGCGGCCGTCGACGCGGCGCGGGCCGCCCGCGCCGCCGGCGTCGCCGTCTACGTCGTCGGTGCCGGGCCCGACCTCGACGCGGCGGTCCTGCAGGCCATGGCCGGCGGCGCGGACCGCTACGTGCCCGCCCCGTCGGTGGAGGCGCTGAAAGGGATCTATCGCGAGCTCGTGACGACGGTGCTGTGCCCGCCGGAGCTCTACTGGGGCGGCCGGCCGTAGGGCGGCGGGGCTCGGCGGCGGCGGCGGTCCGCGGCGATCGGGCCGCGCTTGCCCCCCCGCACCTCGGCGTCGTCGCGGCCCGGCTGCGGGTCCACCGCCGAGGGCGTGACACATCGCGTCGACGGAGACGCCGTTCCTGGGAGCGCGGGCTTCCAGCCCGCATGATCCGGGCGGACTGGAAGCCCGCGCTCCCAGGGAAATACGCGTTGTGCAGAAGCCCGCGCCTGCGATGTGTCACGCCCTCAAGGGTCCACCGCCCATGGCCCCAAATCGCGCGCCGGGGGCCGGTTCGGTTATGATTTGGGCGCCCTGCGCCGCGGCCCACGGTGGGATCCGGCAGGCGCGGGGACGCCGCCACCGGAGGTCCTCGTTCGTCCCATGCCCGACGCAGGCTACTACCGCTACCCCACGCTTCATGCCGACACCCTCGTCTTCGTCTGCGAGGACGACCTGTGGACCGTGCCCGCCGAGGGCGGGACCGCGCGGCGGCTGACGTCCAACCCCGGCCGGGCCTCGCTGCCGGCGCTGTCGCCCGACGGGCGCTGGCTGGCGTTCGTCGGGCGCGACGAAGGGCACGCCGAGGTGTACTGCATGCCGGCCGAGGGCGGGCCGGCGCACCGGCTGACCCACCTCGGCGCGCAGTCGCGGGTGGCGGGCTGGACGCCCGACAGCGGGCGGGTCGTGTTCGCGAGCAACGCGGGGCAGCCGTTCGTCGGGCTGTTCCACCTGCACGCGGTGCCGCGCGAGGGCGGGGCGCCGGAGCGGCTGCCGACGGGGCCGGCGGTGAGCCTGGCGTACGGGCCGGGCGGCGGGATGGTGCTCGGGCGGCACACGACCGACATCGCGCGCTGGAAGCGCTACCGGGGCGGGCTGACGGGCGACCTGTGGATCGACGCCGACGGCAGCGGGGCGTGGCGGCGGCTGGTGGACCTGCGCGGCAACGTGGCGATGCCGCTGTGGGTCGGCGACCGGATCTACTTCGTCAGCGACCACGAGGCGGTCGGCAACCTGTACTCGTGCCGCTCCGACGGGGGCGACGTGCGGCGGCACACGCACCACGACGACTTCTACGTGCGGCACCCGCACACCGACGGGCGGCGGATCGTGTACCACGCCGGGGGCGACCTGTTCGTGTTCGATCCCGCGGCGGACGCGGCGCGGCGGGTCGAGGTGGCGTTCCACAGCCCGCGCGTGCACCGGCGGCGGCGGTTCGTGGACCCGGCGCCGTTCCTGCAGGGGTACGACCCGCATCCCGCCGGGCTGGGGGCGGCGTTGACGGTGCGGGGCAAGCCGTTCACGATGGCGCTGTGGGAAGGGGCGGTGAACCAGCACGGGGCGCCGGACGGCGTGCGGCACCGCCTGGCGGTGTGGCTGCACGACGGGCTGCGGCTGGCGGTGGTCTCGGACGCGGGCGGCGAGGAGGCGATCGAGGTGCTGCCGGTGCGCCCGTTCGACGAGGGGGCGGCGGCGGTGCGGCTCGACGGGCTCGACGTCGGGCGGCCGACGGAGCTGGCCGCGTCGCCCGTGGCGGACGTCGTGGCGCTGGCGAACCACCGGCACGAGCTGATGGTGGTCGACCTGGCGGCGCGGACCGGGAAGGTGGTGGATCGGAGCGCGTTCGAGCCGCTGTCGGGGCTGGCGTGGTCGCCCGACGGGGCGTGGATCGCGTACAGCGCCGCCGACTCGAGCCGGACGTCGATCATCAAGCTGTGCCGGGTGGCGGACGGGGCGGTGTTCGCGGCCACGCGGGCGGTGCTGCGCGACGTGTGCCCGGCGTGGGACCCCGGCGGCCGCTACCTCTACTTCCTCTCGTACCGGGCGTTCGACCCGGTCTACGACAACCTGCACTTCGACCTGGGCTTCCCGCGCGGGATGCGGCCGTACCTCGTGACGCTGCAGGCCGACCTGCCGTCGCCGTTCGTCCCGGTGCCGCGGCCGCCGGGGGGCGACGGGGGCCGTGACGGCGGGGACGACGGCGGACCCGGCGGCGACGGCGGCGTCGGCGCGGGCGACGGGCACGGCGGGGACGGCGGGGACTACGAGGACGACGGCTACGACGACGGGTATGACGACGGGTACGACGACGACCTGAGCGAGTTCGCGGGGATGCGCGGGGCGGCGCATCGGGCATGGCGGGCGCAGGAGGCCGATGGCGGCGAGACGCGGGGCGCCCGGTCCACGCCCCCGCCGCCGGGGGAAGGGGAGCCCGGCACGGACGGCGCCCCGCCGGCGGGCGGCGAGGGACCGCGGGGCCCCGAGCCGGTGCGGGTGGACCTCGACGGGATCACGGACCGGGTGGTGGCGTTCCCGCTGCTGGACGGGCAGTACGGGCAGATCGCGGGCATCGACGGGAAGGTGCTGTACACGGTGTTCCCGGTGGAGAGCGCGCTGGAGGAGGAGCGCTGGGGCGACGACCCGGAGGAGCGCGGGGCGCGCGGGGTGCTGGAGGTCTTCGACTTCGAGGAGCAGGACTCCGAGGAGCTGATCGAGGGGGTGTCGGACTTCGAGCTGTCGATGGACGGGCGGACGCTGGTGTACCGATCGGGGCTGCGGCTGCGGGCCGTGAAGGCCGGCGAGAAGCCGCGCAAGGACGGCGGCCCGCCGAGCCGCAAGAACGGCTGGCTCGACCTCGACCGGCTGCGGGTGTCGGTGGACCCGGGCGCGGAGTGGGCGCAGATGTTCGGGGAGGCCTGGCGGCTGCAGCGCGACCGCTTCTGGACGCCGGACATGTCGGGGGTGGACTGGCTGGGGGTGTTCGCGCGCTACCGGCCGCTCCTCGACCGGGTGGCCTCGCGCGCGGAGTTCTCGGACCTCTTGTGGGAGATGCAAGGCGAGCTCGGGACGTCGCACGCCTACGAGTACGGGGGGGACTACCCGGCGGAGCCGGCCTACGTGCTGGGGTTCCTGGGGGCGGACCTGGCGTACGACGCGGACTCGGACAGCTACGTGGTGCGCGACATCGTGCGGGGGGACGTCTGGGACGAGGCGGGCGGCTCGCCGCTGGCGCGGCCGGGGGTCGACGTGCGCGAGGGGGACCGGCTGATCGCGGTGGGCGGCCGGCGGGTGGGCGCGGCGCTGCCGCCGGCGGCGCTCCTGGTGAACCAGCCGGAGAGCTGGGTGGACCTGACGCTCGCGGGGCGCGACGGGGGGCCGGCACGGACGGTGACGGTGCGGACGCTGGCCTCGGAGCTCGGGGCGCGCTACCGGGCGTGGGTGGACGGGAACCGGGCGCGGGTGCACGCCGCGACGGCCGGCAGAGTGGGCTACGTGCACATCCCCGACATGGGGGCGCGAGGCTACGCGGAGTTCCATCGGGCGTTCCTGACGGAGCTCGACCGCGAAGGGCTGATCGTCGACGTGCGCTTCAACGAGGGCGGGCACGTGTCGCAGCTCATCCTCGAGAAGCTGGCGCGGCGGCGCCTGGGGTACGACGTGCAGCGCTGGGGGACGCCGGTGCCGTACCCGTCGGAGTCGGTCATGGGGCTGGTCGTGGCGCTGACGAACGAGTACGCCGCCTCGGACGGGGACATGTTCTGCCATGCGTTCAAGCTGATGGGCCTGGGGCCGCTGATCGGGCGGCGGACGTGGGGCGGGGTGGTGGGGATCCGGGTGCGCGACTCGCTCGTGGACGGGGGGTTCACGTCGCAGCCGGAGGTGTCGATGTGGTTCAAGGACGTGGGCTACGCGATCGAGAACCGCGGCACGGAGCCCGACATCGACGTCGAGGTGCTGCCGCAGGACCACGTGGCGGGCCGTGACCCGCAGCTCGACCGTGCGGTGGCGGAGGTGACGCGCCTTCTGGCCGAGAGCCCGCCGCGCGTGCCGGACTTCGGGCCGCGCCCGCGGCTGCCGGGCGTGGGGGGCGCGGCGGCGAGCGGGTGAGCGGGCGGATGCGCGGAGGCGGCGTCGACGCGCGATCGCGCGCGCATCCGGAGGCATCCGGGAGCCCGCCTGGAGGCGGGGCGGCGCGCCGGCGCCGCGGCCACGGGTTCGCCGCCGCCTGCGCCGCCTTCGGCGTGGCGTACCTCGCGGGCCTGAACGACCTCCTGCCGCCCGGCGGCGACAACGCCCGCTACATCGTCCTGTCGCGCGCCGTCGCCGCCGGCGAGGGGCTGCGCCTGGTCGCCATGCCCGGGGCGCCCTACTTCGTCAAGACGCCGCCGCTGTGGCCGATCGTCCTCGCCCCGTTGTCGGCGGCCGCCCCGGCGGGCTTCTGGATCATGAAGCTCGTCGCCGTGGCGTGCCTCGCCGCCGCGCTGGCCGTCGCCCACCGGCTCATCCGCCAGGCCCACGGCACGGCGGTGGCGCGCGGCGCCGTGGTCCTCACGCTCGCCTCGCCGTGGACCTACGCCTACGCCCACGACGTCCGGCCCGAGATGCTGTACCTGCTGCTCTCGCTGGGCGCGCTGGCGGTGGGCGCGGGGGGCGACGGCCGCGCGGGCGGCCGATCCGAGGTCGGACGCGGCGCGCTCGCCGGCGCGCTCGCCGCCGGCGCGTACCTGACCCGCAGCGCCGGCCTGGTGCTGCTGCCGGCGCTGGTGATCGGGCTGTGGCTGGCCGGCCGGCGCCGCCGCGCGCTGGCGGCGGGGATCACGGCCGTGGCGCTGGCGCTCCCGTGGCACGCCTACGCCGAGCATGCGCGCGCGGCATCGGGCAGCGGATCGAGCTACCTGTCCGACCTCCTGATCCTCGACGTCGACGATCCCGGCGCCGCGCGCGCGACGACGGCCGGGGCGGTCGCCGTGCGGATCTGGGACGGCGTGCCGGCGACGCTGGCGGCCGCCGGGGAGGTCGTGGCGTACGTGCCCGCCAAGCTGTGGCTCCGGCGCGGCGGCCCGACCTGGCCGGTGGCGCTGCTCGGGCTGGCGGCGCTGCTGGCGTACGCGGCCGCGGTGGCGGCCGACGCCCGGCGCCGGCGGGGTACGCCCGGCCTGGCGCTGCCGTTCTACGAGCTGGCGTTCTGGGCGCTGGTCCTGGTCTGGCCCTACACCGGCCCCAAGTTCATCGTCCCGGTCGTCCCGCTGCTGTGGGCCCGGCTCCTGGCCGTGGGGCGCGGGGCCGCGGCCGCGCTGGCCGCGCGCGGCCGGCTGACCCCGCCGCGGGCGCGGCTGGCGGCCGGCGGGCTGGTGGCCGCGCTGCTCGCGCTCGCCGCGCCGGGCGTGGCGCGCGACGCCGTGCTGGACCTGCGGCGGCGGCAGGACCCGGCGGTGGCGCGCTACCTCGAGGCCGCGCGCTGGATCGGGGCCCACACGCCGCCGGGCGCGGTGGTGATGGCCCGCAAGCCGGACCTGCTGCACCTGCACGCGGGCCGGCTGGTGACCGACCTGCGCTTCACGCTCGACCCCGCGGCCTGGGAGGCGGCCCGCGCGCGCGACGGCATCACGCACGTCGTCGTCGACGGCATGGGCTTTGCCGGGACGAAGGCGTACGCCCAGGCATTCGTCGAGGCCCACCCGGCGCTGTTCGATCCGGTGTTCGAGACGGCGCCGCCGGCGACGCGGGTGTACGCGTGGCGAGGCGGGGCGGCGGGGCGGGCGCGCTGACGGCGCGCGCGCCCCGCGGGCCCGGCAAGCCCTTGCGGGCGACCGGCGCCGCCGGCGCTGGCGGGTCGAAGGCCGGAGGCAGCCCTCACGGCTTCACGTCGAACACCTCCACCAACCCCACCCCCGACGTCCCGCCCACCCCGCGCACGATCGCGGTGTAAGCCCCCGCGTTGAGCGTCCGCACGATCACCGCCTCGCGCGCCGCGCGCGGCGCCAACGGGTCCGCCGCGATCGCCGCCGCCTGCCGCGAGGCCACCCAGTTGTCGTTCTCGACCACCAGCGACGCCCCGCGGAAGAGCTGCGCCAGCGGGTCCGCCAGCGCCCCCGCCACGCCCAGCCGCGCCAGGTCCGGCCCCAGCGCCCGCAGCACCACCTTGGCCGGCCCGTCCGTGATGATGAACCCCCCGATCATCACGTTGTCGCCCGTGCGCACGCTGCCGCGCGTCGACAGGTTGGCCACCCGGCCCGCGCCCACTTGGTCCGCCGACCGGTCGCGGAACACCTCGATCAGCGCCACCCCCGTGCCGCCCCCGGCCCCGCGCACGAGCGCCGTGTGGGCGCCCGGGGTCAGCGTGTAGAGCATCGCCGCCTCGCGGCCGTCGGGCGGCCGGAGCGCGCTCGCCGCGATGTCGCCCGCGTTGGGCGACGCCGGCCAGTCGTCGTTGGCCGCGATGCGCGTCGCCCCGCGGTACAGCTCCAGCGTCGGGTCGGCCAGCACCCCCGGCACCCCGTGCGCCGCCAGGCTCGGCCCGAGCGCCCGGATCAGCACCCGCACCGGCCCCTGCTCGACGATGAAGCCCCCGATCATCGCGTCGTCGCCCAGGCCCACGTAGCCGCGCGTCGAGATGTTCGCCAGCCGCCCCGTGTTGGCCGTCGGCGGGGGCGGCGGCGGCCAGCCCTCCGGGTTGCCGCGGTCCCACGCCGCGTTGACGTCCAGCCAGTCGCTGTCCCACCACCAGTACCACACCGCGGCCGAGCTGTACCACATCGCCCGCCGCGCCAGCGTCGCGCCCACCGTGTCGCACGTCCCCGTCTTCCAGGCCAGCGGCGAAGGGTCCGGGTCGCCCAGCGCCGGCTCGCCCGTGCAGGCGCTGTTCTCGACGTCCGGGATGTAGCCGTAGCCTTGGGGCGGCGGCGTGCGCAGCAGGTCGACGATCCCGTTGGCCAGCCGGCGCGCCTCGCCGTACCACGGCGCGATGTCCTCGACCCGCTGCCGGTCGAAGTCCGCCGCCGACCCTGCGTCCGGCGCCGGCAGCGGGTGGCGCGCCGCCGCCAGCCGCATCAGCCCGCCCGACGACTGGAGCAAGAGCCCGTAGGCCCCGTAGCCGTGCTCCGTCAGGTGGTACGGGCTCGGCGCGCCGCCCGCCGTCGTCATCCGGCGCCACGGCAGCCCCGGGTTCGCGTCGCCGCGGCACGCGCCCGCGCAGACCCCCGGCGGCGCCCCCGGCGCCGGCGTCGGCCCCACCGCCACCGCCGCGGGCGCGATCAGGCCGCCGTTGCGCCACAGGTAGCGGTTGCCCAGCGGCACCGAAGCGTCCGTGGGGTCGTGGAACAGCGGCTGCCGGCGCACCCCCGGCGGCGCGCCGGCGTCCGACGGGCTGAACGTGAAGCACCGGTCGTCGACCGGGTCGTCGACCCCCGTGCAGCGGTAGAACGTCGCCTGGAACAGCCACAGCCACGCCGCGAACTCGTCGGGGTGGTTGCGGTGCACCGTGTCGAACAGCGACCCCGCCATCCCCTCCGCCAGCTTGTCGTCGAGCACCTGCCCGAAGAGCACCGCGCCGTAGAGCGGGCTCGGCCCCGGGTAGTGGTTCTCGATGCCCCCCGGGAACTCCTGCGCCCCGTTCTCCCAGTTGTCGCCCACCACGTGCGTCGCCCCCGGCAGCGACGCGTCCTCGCCCACGCTGAGCCGGCCGTTCTGCGCCTCGCCGTCGTGCCGGCCCGCCGAGAGCGTGCGGATGGCGTGGGTGCCGCCCGCCGTCGGCCACTCGAGGTCGTCCTGGCGGCCCGCGCCGCCGTGGTAGCCCGACACCCCGTAGCCCAGCCGCGTGTCGACCGCCTCGAAGAAGCCCGGCCCGATCGCGCCCGGCGGCGCGTCGGGGTCGCGCGACTCGACCAGCCAGCGCACCAGCCGCGTGCCGGCGCGCGTGCCGACGTGCGTGCCCAGCCACTCCTCGGCCATCGAGCCGAGGTTGGTCTGGCCGCAGCGCACGCCCGTGACGGCGCCCGGCCGCGTCGCGCACGTGGCCCCGCCGTAGTACGACCCGAACGGCGACTTGGTGCCCCCGAGGCTCTCGCGGCTGGCGTGCGTCATGCACGCCTGCCAGTCCGCCGACCCCACGCCGAAGCGCCCGCACCAATCCTCGCCGGGCAGCGTGTAGTCCGCGTCGAACCACAGGCCCGCGTCGGCGCCGACGTCGAGGCCGGCGGGGCGCAGGCTCGGGATCGTCTCCGCCGTCGCCGGCGTGTCGCCCTGGTGGAAGGCGTCGGTGCCCGCCACCGACGGGTCGCCCGCCGCCGCGGCCGCGTACGTCGCCTGGCTGCCGATGTCGGCCCGCCCGGCCGTGCGGGGACCTTCGGGCTGCGCGGCCACCCACTCCCACCACACGCGCTGGTTTAGGCCGTTGACCAGCGCCACGGCGTTGCGCCGGTCCGCCGGCGCTCCCCACGCCCGCTGCTCCTCGAGGAACTGCAGCGTCCAGACGTACGGCGTCAGCAGCCAGCCCGCCGAGCGCGTCAGCGAGAGCTGGTCGTCGCCGCGCGCACGCGTGTCGCGGAACAGCCGGACGAGCGTGTCGCGCATGTGGGCCTCGTAGGCGCGCACCATGCGGCGGTGGTACGCCTGGGCCTGGCGGGCGTTGGCGGCGGTGTGGCCCGCGTCCGCGCCGATGGGCGCGTCGAAGTCGTGCACGAAGGCGTGGTAGAGCGCGAAGTGCCCGGCCGTGCGGACGATGCGGTCGTTGAAGTAGAACCCGCGCGCGACGTCGGCCAGCGTCAGGCCGCCGGTGTAGGGGGCGCCGACCACCGCCGCCAGCCGGGCGCCGGCGCACCGCACGAAGTCGGCGTCGGACACCGCCGCGTGGCAGGCGGTGGACGGCGCCGCGGGGTCGACGATGCCGCGGCCGGGCCGCGCGTATTCCTCCCACAGCGTGTCGGGGTCCTTGGCGCCGGCGGCCTTGTCGGCCTCGGTCAGCGGCGCCAGGTGCGCCAGCACGGTCGCCTCGTCGGCGCGCTGGCCGTAGTAGCCGGCGAGCATGCCCCGCAGGTTGGCCACGACGTCCGGCGCCGGCCACACCGGCGCGGCCTGCGCGAGGGCGCGCGGCGCCTCGCCGCCCGGCGCGAGCAGCGGCAGCGCGAGGCTCGCCGCGATCGCCGCCAGGCGCACGGCGGCGCGCGTCGTGGCGGGCGGGCGCGGCGCGCCCCACGGCCGTCGCGCCGCCCTCAACGGACGCCTGCGTTCTTGAGCACGCTCGGCGCGAACAGCCGCGGGAACGCGACGTCGCCGCTCGACGACCATACGCCGTCGAGATACGTCCGCGTGCCGTCGACGGTGCCCACCCACAGCCGGCGGTCCGCGCCGACGGCGATGTCGCGGATCGGCGCCCCGAGCGGGCTGTTGCGCGCGTTGAAGTGCAGCCAGGCCGCGCCGGTGCGCAGCGCCATGTTGCCGTTGGAGGCCGCCAGCCACAGCTCGCCCGCCGGCCCGTAGGCGGCGGCGACCACCACGGCCACCCGCCCGCGGTCGTCCTCGAAGAGCGGGCTGCCGGTGAGGTCGGTGCGCACCCACCGGCCGCCGTCCCAACGCGCGGCGACGACGCCGTGCTCGACGCTGACGCCGCCGGCGGGCACGCGCTCGACCGACAGGTAGAACTCCGGGAGGCCGCGGGGCGCGGCGGCGAACGCCGTGGCGAAGCCGGTGGCGACCTCGCCCGGGCCGGCGGCGGCGTCGTGGTACACCGGCACGGGCCCCGGAAGGCGGTACATCGCCCGCGGCGCGCCGACGGCGTCGGCGATGCCGGGCGCGAGCTGGACGACGTCGAGGGCGTGCGCGGCCATCTCGGGCGGCGCGTCGACGGCGACGCCGGCGCCGGCGGCCCCCTCGGCCGTGAAGCCCATGAGCCCGTACTGCTGGCACGCGCTGGCGGCCGCGCACTCGCCCTCGATGCGGTAGGGCACCCAGGCCGTGCCGGCGGTGTCGACGACGACGCGCGCGTCGAAGGTCATGTCCTCGCCGGGCCCGCCGCCGCCGGGCACCGCCTCGGTCCACGCCCGCCCGTCGAACGACGCCGGCCCGACCCACACCCGCCCGGCCGGGTCGACCGCCCAGAAGTCCGCCAGCGACGGCCCCGCGCGCAGGTCGGCGTAGCGGGCCTCGACCGCGGCGCGGAGGTCGGCGTGGTCGATGCGGCGGCCGGCGGCGTCGAGGACCGCCACCGCGGGGTCGCCGTCGCGCGCCGGCGCGAAGCGGAACCACACCGACCCGGCGCGGTCGATCCCGAGGTAGCGGATCGACTCCTTGGGCAGCGCCATGCCGAAGGCCGTCTGGGCGGCGGGTGCATCCGGGGCGTCCGGGGCAGCCGGGGCGTCCACGGCGGCCCGGCTGGCCTGCACGCCGGGCGCGCCGGGTCCGCTGTCGTCGGCGGCGCGCCCCGCGACGTCGGTGTCGGCGGCCGCGGGATGGACGGCGTGCGGCAAGGGCCACGCGTCCCCCCGGAGCCGGTCGCGGGCGGCGGCGAGGCCGAGCAGCCCCGCCGCGAGCGCACCCGCGAGGCCGACGACGGCGACGGCGCGCGGCGCCGCGGTGGGCGACGCCGCGGTGGGCTGGCGATGCGAGGGATCGTGCCGGTTCATGGCGGTGCCTCCCGGGAATGATGCGCGCCGATCGCCGCCGTTGGCAACGGCGGAGCGGCCGGCGGCACACGGCGGCCGATGCACGTGGGACGGAACGCGGGGTGTGGGGGTTTCAGGAGACGTCACCCGCCCCGCAGCCGCGCCGCCAGCCCGCTGTAGCGCCGCGCCACCGTGTCGTTGCGCACCGCCATGGCGATGGCGCGGCGCGAGCCCACCAGCACGCAGAGCTTGCGGGCGCGCGTGACGCCGGTATAGAGGAGGTTGCGCTGCAGCATCATGTAGTGCGCCGGCAGCAGCACCATGACCACCACCGGGTACTCCGAGCCCTGGCTCTTGTGGGTGCTGCACGCGAACGCGTGCACCACCTCGTCGAGCTCGGCGAACTCGTAGGTCACCGGCACGCCCTCGAACGCGATCTCGACCGTCTGCTCCTCGGCATCCACCGCCGCCAGCCGGCCGACGTCGCCGTTGAACACGTCCTTGTCGTAGTTGTTGCGGATCTGCATGACCTTGTCGCCGAGCCGGAAGACCCGGCCCGCGAACCGCACCTCGGGCTTGCCGGGGTCGGCCGGGTTCAGGGCCGCCTGCAGCCGGTCGTTCAGCGCCGCCACCCCCGCCGCCCCGCGGTGCATCGGCGAGAGCACCTGGATGTCGCGCAGCGGGTCGTAGCCGAAGCGGCGCGGGATGCGCCGCGCCACCACGTCGACCACCCAGTCGGCCGCCGCCGCGCCGTCTTCGGCCGGGAACAAGAAGAAGTCGTCGCTCTCGCGGTCCAGCATCGGCATCTCGCCGCGGTTGATGCGGTGGGCGTTGAGCACGATGTGGCTGCGGTCGCCCTGCCGGAAGATCTGGTCGAGCGCCACCGTCGGCACCGCGCCGCTGTCGATGAGGTCGCGCAGCACGTTGCCGGCCCCCACCGACGGGAGCTGGTCGACGTCGCCGACCAGCAGCAGGTGGCTGGCCGGGTCGAGGGCGCGCGTCAGGTGGTTCATCATCAGCAGGTCGACCATCGACACCTCGTCGACCACGACCAGGTCGGCGTCGATCGGGTTCTCGTCGTCGCGCTTGAACATCCGGCCTTCGCCCGGCGCGAACTCGAGCAGCCGGTGCAGCGTCTTGGCCTCGACGCCCGTGGTCTCGGCCAGCCGCTTGGCCGCCCGCCCCGTGGGCGCCGCCAGGCGCACCGTGCAGCCCTTGGCCGCCACGAGCTCGAGCACCGCCCGCACGGTCGTGGTCTTGCCGGTGCCCGGGCCGCCGGTCAGGACGCTGACCTTGGACGTCAGGGCCGTCCGCACCGCCGCCGCCTGGCGCTCGGCCAGCGGGTGCGGCAGCCGCTTGTCGACCCACGCCCGCGCCGTGTGCCAGTCGACCAGCCGCAGCGGCCCGAGGCGCGTCGCCGGCTCGGCGAGCATCCGCCGCAGCCGGTTGGCCACGCCGACCTCGGCGTACAGGAACGGCGGGAGGTAGACGGCCGGCACGGGGGCGTCGGGGGGCACGGGACGGTCGGAGTCCGCCGCCCCGCCGTCGGTCCCTTGCTCGCCGCCGCCCTCGATCCGCACCGCGTGGCTCGCCGCCAGGCGGTCGATGGCCGCCTCGACGGCGTCGGCGGCGACCGCCAACAGCTCGGCCGCCGCCGCCGCCAGCACGTCGCGCGGGCCGTAGACGTGGCCGTCGTCGGCGAGCTGGCCCAGCGCGAAGAGGACGCCGGCCTCCACCCGCTGCGGGCTGTCGGGCGCCCAGCCCAGCTTCTGGGCGATGTCGTCGGCGGTGCGGAAGCCGATGCCGAACACCTCGCGCGCCAGGCGGTAGGGGTCCTCGCGGACCCGCGCGATGGCCGCGTCGCCGTACGTCTTGTAGATGCGCACCGCCAGGCTCGTCGACACGCCGTGCGACTGCAGGAACAGCATGATCGCCTTGATCTCCTGCTGCTCGCGCCAGGCGCGCACGATCTTGGCCACGCGCACCGACCCCACGCCCGGCACCTCGTGCAGCCGCTCCGGGCTCTGCTCGATGACGTCGAGCGTGGCCAGCCCGAAGTGCTCGACGATGCGTTCGGCCGTCACCGGCCCGACGCCCTTGATCAGCCCCGAGCCGAGGTAGCGGCGGATGCCCTCGACGGTGGCCGGCAGGTGCTCGCTGTAGCTCTCGATCTCGAACTGCTTGCCGTACTGCGCGTGCGTCACCCACCGCCCGCGCAGCTTGAGCGACGCGCCGACGGCCAGCCCGTGCAGCGTGCCGACGATGGCCACGCTGTGGTCGCGGCCCAGCGGCGTGAGCCGCGCGACGGTGTAGCCGGTCTGCTCGTTGTGGAACGTGACGCGCTCGAGCGTCCCGGTCAGCGTGGCCACCGGCGCGGCGTCGGCCACCTGCTTGGGGGCGCGGGCGCCCGCGGGGTCCTGGGGGTACGGGGCGGGAGGCGCGGGCTCAGCGCGGTCCGGCGCCGTCATCCCCGGTCACCAGGCGCTTGAAGTCGGGCCGCCGGCGCAGCGGCGCGAAGTCGGGGTCGTGGCGCGCGATGTCGCGCAGGTCGGGGTCGGCCGCGCACGCCGCGGCCAGGTCGGCCAGGGCGCCGTCGGCGTCGCCGCGCCGCATCCGGGCGCACGCGCGGTTGTAGTGCGCGACGCGGTAGTCGGGGTCGACCTCGAGCGCGCGTGTGCCGGACGCCTCGGCGGCGTCGGGGCGGCCGAGGTAGAGCAGCGCCGCGGCCCGCAGGTCCCAGGCGCGCGGGTCGTCGGGCACACGCCGCAGGTAGTGGTCGAGCAGCGCCAGCGCCGGGCCGTGGTGTCCCAGGCCGAGCGTGGCGTGGGCGCGGTCGAGCTCGGCACGCCGGTCGGCGGGGTTGTCGGCGATGGCCTGCATGGCGGCGTGGAGCCGCGCGTGCCAGTCGACGGGCCCGGCAGGCGGCGCGGGATCCGGGGCCGCGCCCGGCGGCGGCGCGGGCGGCTCCGACGGCAGGGCGCCGGCGGGGGTGCCGGGGGCGCGGGCCGGGGACGCGCCCGGCGCACGTGAGCGATCGGTGCCGTCGTCCATGGCGTCGGTCGGGCTCCTCACCACGCCACGTCGTTCTCGCCGTCCAGCCGGCACTCGCACGCCGTGCGGACGCGGCCGTCGGTGTGGTGCAGGCCGCCGTCGTAGACCTCGGCCGCGCCCGCGGCGCGCCAACCGGCCAGCACCATCGGCGCCGCCCCGGCCGCCGCCAGCCACTCGCCGTCGTACATGCGCGCGATGTGCACGTGCGTGGCGTTCGAGAAGCCGCCCTCGCACGACGGGTGGCCGATGCGGTCGCCGCGCCGGACGCGGGTGCCGCCCGGCGTGCGCTCGTCCGCCGCCAGGTGCAGGTACTGCACCGCCGGGCCGGTCTCGCGCCGGCCGTCGCCGTCGAGGTCGAGCCAGACCTCGCCCACCGCGCCGTCGATCAGCACGCCGTCGGCCACCGCCGTCGCCCACTGCGGCGCCACGAAGCACCCGCGCTCCTCCCCCTCGGGCACGAAGTCGAGCGCCGCCCAGGCGCTGCCGTTGCCCCACCCGCCGTGCGGGCCGCCGGTCATCCACCAGCGCTCGCCCTGCGCCCACGGCAGGCCGAGCTCGGGGAAGGGCGCGGCCGCCGGGTCGGGGCCGGCCGCCGCCCGCGCCCACGGGTCGCCGAACAGGCGCCGGTACGCGGCGTCGACCTCGGCCAGGCGCGCGACGAGCTCGGCCTCGGTGGACTGGAATCCCAGCGCCCGCTGGACGGCGAACGACCCGGCGTTGAGGTCGGGGTGCCCGCCGAGGATGACGCCGTCGCGCAGCGTGACGATCCGGTTGCCGCGGGTCTTCCAGTCGTAGTAGCCGCCGTTCAGCCGGTCGGCCAGCCAGTTGAGCTGCAGCCACAGGCCGGCGCGGGCGGGGTCGACCAGGCCCGCGGGGTAGTCGGCGGCGGCCGGGTCGGCCGGCGCGCCGGTCACCCACCCGCTGCGCGCCTCGACGAACGCCAGCAGCACCCGCGGCCCGACCGAGAACTCGCGGGCGACCCGCTCGACGATGGCCGCGCCGCCCAGGCTCACGCCGTCGACGAGCTCGGCGTGGTCGCGCAGCCGGCCGGGCTGCGCCGCCACGAACGCGCGCACGTCGAAGTCGAGGTACGCCGGGCCGAGGACCAGCTCGGCGTCGGGCACCACGCGCACGGCCGGGCCGTCGTGGTCCGGCACCATCTGGAGCTGCAGCACCTGCCCGGCCTGGAGCGCGTCGGGGTCGGAGAGGCCGTTGGCCTCGAGCAGCGCCTCGACGCTCATGCCGAACCGCGCCGCGATGCCGCCGAGCGTGTCGCCCGGCGCCACGGTGTAGCTCACGCGGGTCTCGGCCGTCGGGACGCCCCCGAGCATCGCCGCCCCGGCGGCAGGCGGCGCGTGGGGCTCGGCGACGGCCGCGGCCGAGCCGGCCGGGGAAGGCGCGGCCGAGCGGGTGCGCAGCCCGCGCGCCGCCACGCCGACCACGGCGGCCAGCACGAGGCCCGCCGCGAGCCAGCGGGCGACGGGGCGGTCGACGAGCCGCGCGAGTGCACCCATGGATTGGGATTATAGCGTGGTGGTGTGCGGAGGTGGCCGGCATTGGCGCCGAAGGCGAGGGCTAGGCGTTTCCGCACGCATCACTCTGGGGCACCTCCCATGTCTGTCACCTTGGTGTCGTGTTCGCGGCATGCCCCGCATTGTGGCATCCGCACGGAAGGTTGTAGACTAAGCACACCCATAGGATCGTTGACGGCGATCGATTTGGAGAGCCGCGATCGGACGGGGCGTCTGTGGGCGTGATTCTGCGCTGTCATGTCGGTCGGATGGTACGCTCACGCCATTGGCTGCCGTACGACCTCGTCCGACAATGAGACGGGCACCGCCGACTCCCTCGGCGGCAACGACACGAGTAGCACATGCAACCACGAGCGACGACGCTCATTGATCGTCGGGACGAATCGGCCGATGGCGCCGACCCGCTTGCCGGTCTGAGACTGCCTGACAACAGTCCCCAAGGGCTAGCGGCCCTGCTCAGACTGAACGAGATCTATCGGAATGAGCCATGGCCAGCTCCTTACAACCAGACGACGCATCACGTTGCCTGCGGGGATGCGCGAGATCTGGCGTGGATTGCGGACGAATCGATTCACCTGGTAGTCACATCGCCACCTTACTGGACCCTCAAGCGCTATGAGGACCGGAGCGGCCAGTTGGGCCACGTCAAGGACTACGAGCACTTCCTGGACCAGCTCGATCGAGTCTGGCGCGAGTGTGCCAGGGTTCTTGTGCCGGGAGGGAGGATTTGCTGCGTCGTAGGCGATGTCTGTCTGGCGCGCAAAGAGGCCGGCCGCCACTTGGTGATGCCGCTGCACGCCGACATCCAAGTCCGGTCGCGCATCAACGGGCTGGACTGCCTTACACCGATCCTGTGGTACAAGATCGCCAATGGTGTGACGGAGGCCAGTGGCAACGGCGCCGGCTTCTATGGCAAGCCGTTCCAGCCTGGGGCTGTCGTCAAGAATGACATCGAGTATGTTCTCTTCCTCAGGAAGCCCGGCTATCGCCGCCCCGAGCCAATCCAGAAGGCGCTATCCATGCTGTCGCGCACCGAGATGCGCCAGTGGTTCCAGCCGATTTGGAGTGACATCAAAGGGGCATCCACACGAGCCGGCCACCCTGCGCCCTTCCCAAACGAGCTTGCCGAGCGGCTCATCCGGATGTTCAGCTTCGCTGGCGACACCGTTCTGGATCCCTTTCTGGGGTCTGGGTCCACATCGGTCGCCGCTATCCATGCTGGACGCCACTCCATCGGGAACGAGCTCGAACCGAAATACATCGCCATTGCACGCCGCCACATCGATGCCGCGGCTGCCCAGATCCCGATGGTGGGTGCAGTACACGCGACTGTGGTGTACAACAACCCATGACGCCGGACAGTTCGACGGACTACTACCGGTCGCAGCGAGAGCTTCTTCAGCAGCTTGGGCCGGGCGGCCAGTTGCGCTTGGCACAGCTCGAATCGGCCATCCGAGAGGCGTTCGCACCCTATCTGGTGATCCGAGAAGTCGGGTTCGTCCAGTTCGGAGACCTGACCGTGGAAGTGCTGGCCGACGCCTTCCATCGCTTCCCCGTGTTGGTGAAGCCCATCCTGGCATCTGCTAATGTCGCCGGGCGAGCAATCCGTCGAGACTTGGGCCTTGACATCGACACTTACAACGCCAAATTGAACCAAGAAGTGGCGGGCATCCTAGCTGGCTATGTATGGCCGTTGCTGTCAAAGGAGGTGGCCGTACCCGCCCTCGTTGAATTGGAGCGCTTCTGGTGGGTCGACAAGGAGATGAGAAAGTCCAAGGCGAACTGGGAGGTTGCGGTCCGGAACGCGCTCAACAAGTTCACTCTACCCGAAACCCGGTTTGCCAAACGCAAGTTCCAGGTAAGCCGCGAGACGTTCGAGATTGATGCCGCGTCGCCACCCACTGCGATGCCAATCGAGATCGCCGTTGACGTCAAACGTATCGAATCTCCAAGGGACATCCACAAGCGTGCTGACGAGATCGTCAACAAGGCCGCTAACTTCGCAATCGCGTTTCCGAGAGGCCAGTTCTTCGTGATTGTCTACTACCCGTTTCCGCATGAGCACATGAACTTACGGAGCCGGCTCGACAGCCCGTACATTCGCGGCGTGTTCTTTGCTTCTGACGCGACTTCGTCGATCGAGCAAGCGGCTCGGTTTACGTTGGACCGCGCCAGTGGTCAATAGGCCCGGGGCTGACGACGGATCCATGGCATCGACCGGTGAATACGACGGCTCCCTGCAATGTTCGTCCAGACGGTCGTCACGTCCGAGATTGCTGGAATCTTCGCCTAGATCGACCACCCGCGGGGCGGGATCTCGATGCAACCCCCTGAGGCCATGAACCAGGTCAACCCCGATCACATGAACCCGTCCGATCCCCAGGCCGTTGCCGCCGCCGTGCGCGACGCGATGCTGGCGAACGACGCCGCCTCGCGCGGTCTCGGCATGGAGGTCGAGGCTATCGGCCCCGGCCACGCCAGGATCGCGATGACGGTCCGGGCCGACATGCTCAACGGGTTCCACATCTGCCACGGCGGCTTCATAGCTGCGCTGGCGGACTCGGCCTTTGCGTTCGCCTGCAACAGCCGCAACGCGCTGACGGTGGCATCGGGTATCGTCGTGGACTTCCTCGCGCCGGCGCACCAGGGCGACCGGCTGGTAGCCGAATGCCGCGAGACGGCGTCGACAGGCCGCACGGCCGTGTACGACGTCGTCGTCATCAACCAGACCGGCCGGCAGGTCGCCCTCATGCGCGGCCGCTCGCACACGTTGAATGGAAGGCATGTCATCGGCGGGGCCGCGACCGAAGCGCGCTGAACGCGCGCACGGCCTGTGGAGCATACCGCCCGCCGGATCGAGGACAGGCTTGTCGAACAGCATGAGACTGATGGGCGCGGGTGATCAGGCTGATTGGCACGCGCGATCAGCTTGATCGACGCGGGTGATCAGCCTAATCGCCTGCCGCGTCACGTCACCTCACGGCGCCTCGCCGATCGTCAGCACCAGCTTCCAGCCCACCACCTCGCCGGTGCCGATGGTGCTCTCGAAGTCGTCGTCGATCATGAGGGTCCACGGGCCCTTGGGGTCGATGCCGTCGAACCGGTTCAGGCCGGTGCCGGACTCGGTCTGGTAGTGGCCGTCGTCGATCGGCGGGCACATCGTCGTGATCGGCGCGAGCGCGTCGTCGTCGAGCGTCGTCAGCACGTTGGCCTCGAAGCCGCAGATGTCGGTGAACATCTCGCTGCGCACCTGGGCGTGGTCGAGGAACACGTCGAGGTCCTGCAGCACGTCGTGCTCGATCTCGAGGAACAGGTCGACGTCCTCGACCTTGCACTGGCCCGGCACGCCGGGGAAGTTGACCGGCACGGCCGCCACGAACATCTCGCCGCCGGCGCGGTCGTCGGGGATGAGGCCGCCCTTGCCGGCGTACTCGAGCTTGGCCGGGCAGCCCGGCCGCTCGCCCGGCTGGCCGGGGCAGAACGCGACGGCCGGGCCGGCGAAGCAGTACGCGAACGGCTCGTCGATGCCGCGCGGCGAGAACGGGATGCCGCGCGACGCCGCGCTCTCGTCGCCGGGGATGTCGTCGCCCTGGCGGGTGCCGGTGCGCTCGACGGTCACGGCCGCCAGGCCCACCAGGTTGCGCAGGAAGAACCCGCCGTTGTCGAACACCTCGTGCTCCCAGAACGTGGCGCTGACGATCGCGCTGCCCTTGAAGCCGGGGCCGACGTAGCCCCAGGTGCGCATGTCGATGTACTCGACCTGCCGGTCGTGCAGCTTCTGGCAGACGTAGTCGAGCAGGCCGTTCTGGTCGAAGATGTAGATCGCGAAGTCGGTGAAGCCGGGCTTGGGGACGACGTTTTGGATGGCAAGCTCGCTGGTGATGCCCTGCTGCTCGAGGTCCTTGAGCAGGCTGGGCACGGCGATGAGGCCCACGCCGCTCTCGAGCCCGCCGGCGTTGGCCCCGACCTGCCAGTCGAACGCCTTGTGCTCGGGCAGCAGGTTGTACGCCACCGCCTCGGCGGTCTGGGTGCGCGCGGCGTCGGTGTACTTGATCAACGTGACGACGCCGACGACGTTGGGCGGCGAGACGCTCGTGGTGCCCGGCGCCCACCACTCCTGGCTCTCGACGCGCACGCTGCCGACCCAGTTGCCGGGCAGGTCGTGGACCACGGGCAGGAAGTACGTCTGGCTGCCGCGCTCGCAGATCCAGTCGACGAGCGTCGTGATGACGTCGCCGGAGCGGTCGAGGAAGTACACCTTGACCTTGGCGCGGCGGGCCGGGCTGAGGTTCATCACCTGCACGCCGGTGTCCCAGCCCTGGTACTCGCTGTAGATCAGCGGCCCGAACGCCACCTGGTTGCCGCCGCTGAAGTAGGGCTTGGCGGGGTCGAACGTGTAGTTGAGCTCGGCGGGCTCGCCGACGTAGGTCATCAGCAGGTCGCGGCCGACGACGTCGACGGCGACGCCCATGGGCTCGGACGTGCGGATCCACGCGCTGCCCTGCCAGTCGGGGCCGACGCACTCGCTGGCGTCGAGCTGGAACGTCTCGCCGGGGGCCAGCGTGGCGATGTCGCAGATGGTGGCGCGCAGGCAGTCGTCCTGGGCCTTGAACCAGATCTCGACCGAGCTGCACTCGAGGCCGCCGTTCTGGATGTACATGATGGTGTCGAAGCCGGCCTTGGCGGCGTAGACCAGCGGCACGTAGTACGCGTAGCCGCCGAACACGGGGTCGAACGCCCCGAGGTGGGTGCCGGCGATGCCGTTGTACTTGCCGCTGGTCTCGGCGCCGGGCGTCAGGTCGCCCGGGCAATGGCGCAGCACCTCGACGGCGAGGTAGCCGTCGGCGGTGGCCAGGCGCTGCGGGATGCCGCGGAACTCGAGGCCCTCGTTGTAGGCCTTCTTGAAGCGCCGATAGTCGTCGGCGTCGCCGACGACGCCGAAGAACAGCTCCTCGCACATCATGTCGGCGACGACGTCGTCGAAGCCGAGGTCGATGCCGACCTCGGACAGCGAGCGGGCGGTGAACTTGAACAGGATGCCGCTCTTGGCGCCGGTGGGGATCTGGGCGCCCTGCATGACCCAGCTCGCGCCGGGCACGAGCATGCCGGTGCACTCGACCTTGAGCGGGCCGGCGGCCTGCGGCGGGCAGAAGCCGGGGGCGCCCCACGTGACGAGCACGGCCTTGGCGGGGTCGCAGCCGAGCTGCTGGATCTCGATCCACGTCCGGCAGACGTCGTCCTGGCCCTGGAAGTCGAGGATGGGCAGGTGCACCTGGCCGCTGAGCTGGCGGTTGGGGTCGACGGTCGGCAGGCAGTCGACCTCGGCGCACGCGCCGACGTCGAGGGAGCGGTCGACCGGGCCGGTGCCGGCGGCGGCCCAGCGGAAGGTCGAGGTGGCGCAGATCTCGGTGCCGCGCACGGTGCCGCCGGCGACGCGGACCGAGAAGTTGAGCGTGAGCAGGTTGTTGGGCGCGGTGCTCGGCACGTCGCCGCGCCAGCGCAGGCCGATCTCGTCGATGGTGCACGTGCCGTTGGCGCCGCCGGTGAAGGTGCACGTGCCGGGCACGCCGACGAGGCGCGCGGGGAAGTCGAGCGCGAGCTCGGACCCGAAGGCGGTGGCGGCGCCGGTGTTGGCCACGGCGACCTCGGCCTCGAGGGTGTCGCCGGGGGCGGTGCAGTCGAACGGGTCGCTGAGGTTGAAGCTGGTGTTCTCGGGCAGGAACACGGGGGTGGGGATGGGGGTGGCGGTGGGGGTGGGCGTGAACTGGCACGACCCGGCGGTGATGCTGATGTCGTCGATGCCGACCCACTCGTCGTTGCCGACGGCGTTGGTGGTCATCATGCGCACCTGCACCTGGGCCTGGTTGTCGGCGCTCATGGGCAGGGCGACGCTGACGTTGGTGACCTGGGTGGCCTGGTTGGGGCCGGTGGTGGCGTCGGCGACGAAGGCGGCGGGCACGTTGGTGAAGTTGCCGCTGGCGCCGACGCGGAAGTGCAGGGCGACGGGCTGGACGGCGTTGTCGGCGGACCCGTCGATGTCGCGCACGGCGTAGCCGACGTTGATGCCGCACACGCCGGCGGTGCTGAAGTGCACGAGCGTGAACGGGGCGTCGGCGGTGCCGGAGCCCTGCAGGGCGACGACGGGGTTGGTGATCTCGAACTCGGCGACGCCGCCGGTGGACAGGGTGTCGGGGTTGGCCTGGTTGGCGATGACGTCGACGGGGGTGGTGGTGCCGTCGGCGAGGACGGTCTGGGGGTCGGCGCCGGTGGTGGTGACGAGGTCGTCGCCGCGGTAGCCGATGATGCCGGGCACGGCGGACCAGTCGTCGTCGGCGGTGATGAGGCCGGTGTTGGACCACGCCTGGCTGAACGGGAGGGTCTGGTAGGTCCCGTTGTCGGGCGCGGCGGGGGCGTCGCCGCCCGGCCTGGCGGGCGACCCGGGCGCGGCGCCGGCGGTCCCCCCGATGGTGCCCAACACGGCCAGCCCGACGGCCAGGCCGAGCCATGCCATTCGATGTCGCATCACGCGTCTCCCTTCGTCCCCGGTGCCGCGCGGCGACTGGGCGGGTGACCCGTATGGGCCCCGGCCAGGGCGTGCGCGTTCCCCCTCGCGGCGTGGGGACGGCGCGGCCCGGCCCGTCGCCGGCAGCGGCGGTCCCCGGTTGAATTAACGGGCGGGAGGGGAGGGGGATACGTGGGGGGGAAGTTAAATTATGGTGCCTGTTCAGCGCGGGGCGGCAGCGTTGGACCGCGCTGAGCAGATGCGCCGATGGCATCCCCGGTTACCGATGACGACCCGGACCCGGTAGGGGCAGGTTTGAAACCTGCCTGTATGCGTTCGGCAGCGGGGTGACGGGCGGCTGCACAGGTACAAATTACTATGATGGCGGGCGTAAGCGGGCGGCGGGTGCGCCGCGGGCCTGGAGGCCGGGCGCCAGTCTATCGGCCGTCCATGTATAATGTGCATCGAGGTATCCCATGGCAGTCGAGACGAAGCCCGAGACCACTCGACGGGTGCAGGGACGGCGCGAGACGACGCCGGCGGAGGGCGACACGCGGCCCTACTTCTTCTGGGACCGACGCATCACCGCGGCAGACCTGCGCGAAGCGATTGCGGACCGCAGTCACCCCGAGCACGTCGATCTCCTGGCGCACCTCTTGCGCGAAGCACGGCCTGACGAAGTGTGGGAGTATGTCTCGCCCGAACAGGTGGCGGCCGAGTGGCCGCGCCTCGCGCCGCGCCTCGGCCGGCGCCGGGCTTTCTGGGAGTGGCTGATCGAAGGCTGGGTGCGGCTTGGCTTCCTCGACCGCCGGCCTTAGCCGGCTTCAAGGGGCGGTGCTCGAGGGGATCGGGGGAGGTGCCGGGTTCTACCTCACCGGCGGTGCGGCGTTGAGCGCGTTTTACCTTCACCACCGCCAGTCTCTCGACCTCGACTTGTTCGTGGTCGACCCAGCCGAGCTCGAAACGCTGGAACGCCGGCTGGAGGGCCTCTGCGCGGAGCGTGGCTGGTCGATCGAGACCGTCCAGCGATACCCCGGGTTTCGACGCTTCATCGTGCGCGATGGGCTGGATGAGACGATGATCGACATCGTGCACGAACCCGTCGCCCAGATTGTGCCATTGGAGGAGAAGCCGATCCATGGGGGATTGCACGTCGATGCGCTGGCGGATCTGGTCGCGAACAAGCTCTGCGCACTGCTCGGCCGGGGCGATGTCAAGGACCTGATCGACCTGTACGTCCTTGACCGTGTGGGCGTGGACATCGCAGCGCATGTGGGTGCCGCGCAAGCCAAGGATGGCGGGCTCGATCCCAGTACGCTTTCCTTCGTGCTTGGCAGCATGCCCACCGATCCAAGCCGTCTGCTGCTCGTCGATCCCATTGCCGCCGAGGATGTTGCCGCGTTTCGCGACCGTCTCGTCGACCAGCTGTTGTCCATGGCCTGGCCCCAACCCCCATCGTCTACGGGCTGACGCCTGCGCCGAGCATCTGGATGCTCGGTTGGAATCCTCCTCTACACGTATCCAACGACGCTTGAACTTCCCCCCCGCTCGGCGGACGCTCCGTCAATCCCGGCGTCGACGGGTGCCGTTGAATGCAGGCAAGGGGCGCCGCACCAGGAAGAGGCGCCGGCGCGGGAGGCGCAGGGCGACTATCGAGACCCGTCTTGGCCGGCGCCGGACTCGTTGTAGGTCTGGGTGCCGAAGTTCGTGCTGGACACGATGCCCTTCACGGGGGCGTTGATGACGACCGCGCCGCCGGGCGCCGTCATCTGGGCGGTGAGCTCGACGAGGAGGTCGCGCAAGCCGGGGTCGGTGGCCGCCAGGGCGGTCAGCTCCTTGGCCAACTTGTTCTGGTAATCCTCGTCGGCCGGATCGCTGTCGAGGTTGGCCAGGGCGGTCTCGGCCTTCTTGGCGTCGTCGCCGCCTCCGCCGACGGCCTTCCGCAGGCGCTCCCACGCGGACTTGCCGGCGCCCACGACCGCCTCGGCGCCGGCCTTGGCGAGGATCTCACCGGCGGTTTCGGCGGCCTTGGTGGTGGCGAGGTAGGCGGCCGCGGCCTTGACGACTTCGAGCACGGCGGCGGCGGTTATGCCGGTGGTGATGGGGTCCATCGTGGCGCCTCCTTGGAGTTGGCGGTGGAACTCATATGCAGATTTTAACGGCAGGGAGCAGAAAGTAGGAAGTAGGAAGTAGGAAGTAGT
>WBZR01001406.1_pt1 | contig 30012 bp, 20 predicted proteins | sample 5204231 | NCBI WGS metagenome assembly WBZR01 (sample SAMN12412403, study PRJNA552823) | activated sludge metagenome | isolation source: activated sludge from anammox sidestream of wastewater treatment plant... | place: USA: Virginia | collected 2017-08 | reverse complement strand
GTGACGTCGATGGCGAACGAGTCGGTCCCCGGAACGAGCAAGCCGATAACACTTCTGGCCCTGTGCGGCCGATTGAACGTGTGGCTTCGTCCCGGCGGATTCGATCATGGCCCGAGCGCTTGCCGCTCACCCCAAGGCCGCATACACGACTGCAACCGCACCGCTTGCCGGAAAACCATTCACTCGGTCACTTGCAAAGGGAGTCCATACACGAGCTGTTAGGCCTCATTGGCCGGATACTCGTGGAACACGAACGAAGCCCCTACGCGAAGTGCCTCACGATAGTAGCGAACCGTACCCCGCACAGCATGCGACGGACCATTGAGCCAAGCATGCGAGCGGACGGACCTAGCCGACCAGCCTTGCTGCTTTACGTAGAACTTTGCGAGCTCCAGTGCACCCTCGTGGAGCCGAAAGTTGATCCAGCAACTCACATAAGCGCCGGAACCGACAGGGTGATGCTCGTTGCCCTTGCGCGCGACAGCATGGATGAGGAAGTAGTGCAGCCCATCTCTGGCAAATTGCGATCTGCTTGACATGAGGCCTAACACCTGAGTTAAGCCGAAACGCGTAGTCGAGGTAAACACATGGCAAGCTTAACCTGCCATGTGTTTGCCGGAACGAAGCGGTTTCGGCTTGAATGATCGAATCGACTCCCCTCGTGTCGCCATACGGCTTCGATGAGCCAGACGGAGCATGATGCTCCGGACACGGGATCACCAGAGGAGTCCGCCATGCATGCTACGCCCAAATCCGCCAGCGTCACCACCGTCGCCGTCGACCTGGCCAAGGACGTGTTCGAGCTCGCCTTCGCCGATGCCAATGCACACATCCTCGAACGGCGGCGACTGACGCGCACGGCGTTCGCGCGTGCCGTCGCCCGTTCGGCTTGAATTGTTAGCCGTCAACGGCCGGTGATTTTGAGTGTGAACTTACTTGGTCGGGTTGTGTGAGCAGTGTGATCCGCGACTGCGACCCGCCCCATATATGTGAAGTCGGTGTGGTGTCTGGTGCGGTAGAACAAATGAATCTCCTCGCCCGAGCTGGAAGCTCTGAGCATGCGGCTCTCACCAAAATGGTCATTTGGCCCCTCCCAGTGCAGGATGTTCCCGTCCAATCGGTCGGCGTACTGCTCAAGTGAGTCCTGTTTTTCCTCAGTGACGAAGAGGATGATCTTGTTGTCGTGCTGCGGAGTGACAACGCCACGTGCGATAGCGTGGTAGCTGGAGTAGCCCCAGATATCGGCGAGTGTGTTGCGCGAGTACTCGCTCCCACGGGTAATTTTTGCGAACGAAACCGGCATGATCTCCCCCTGACGCCTAACGCGGAAACTCAGCCGCGTTCTTGCCGCAGCGAAGCGGAGGCAAGAACGTCGGCTGGAGTGCCTTGTTGGGTTACTTGAAACACATTCTCCTCACATATGGATCACTCTTTTCAGCTAGCAACTTGATGATTTCTATAGCTTGAGAGAGATCATTATCGTTCACCTTTGTAAGTAATGCTGTGGCGTCATCAAAGCGACCAAGCTCGCGCATGACCTCAGCTTTCATTACGAGGTCGTTGGTGTTCGCTTCATCTAGAATTTCCGCAAAAGCAATTAGGTTTTCCTCCTCGCGCGCCGAAATCTTGACTTCAGCTTCCTTTGTTCGTCGTATGTCGTTTCCGGCCCACCAAGCGCGAAGACGGATGTATCGTATTTTCTTTAGCTCAGCGACTCCACTCTCCAATACGGAGAAATAGTCATTCACGGATGGAAATTCATACCTCAAAGCACCGCTGAATGTGTTCTGCGCGCTCCGCGGTGCAGTCACTCCAAGTACTTCAAGCTCGTCAAGCCAGAGCGGTGCATGACAATGAGGGCACATGACCAGCCACGGCTGGTCAGGCAGCATCGGGGCTATTCGTTTTCCGTCTGTCCAGATCATTGCTCCGAAAGTATTACCAGAAGCAATCGTGTCCTGCTTGATTGCCTTCGAACAGGCAGAACATTTCCTGATTATTGTGAGCCCCGGCAACATTTCGCTCCTCCTTTTGTAGCCCAATGCCCAAATTCAGCTACGCCGAGCAAGGGAAGCCTTGCCGTAGCGAAGCGGCGGCAAGAACGTCGGTCAAGGTTCCTGGTTGGGCCTAAATGTGGTCACGTTTATTCAAGTTGCTGCCGAAGAGCCACCCAACTGCTGCCCCAGGAATTGTTCCTATGATTGCCCCGCCGAAGCCTGCAATACCAAAAAAGGAACCAACGATCGCGCCAATCAAGGCCCATGCCCATGCGAAAGTCCTACGCCGCACGGTTGGATCGCCGGATCTCTGCCATGTGCGGTAGTGATGAGATCCGATTACTAAAATCACGACAATTACTAAGAACGTAAACATTGCTGCTTCCTCGCTTAAGCCCAACGTGGAAGTAACCGGCCTGCGCGGCTTTTTGCGCAGGTCCGGTTGACTGCCGGGTTATGCGGCTGTTTCAACGATGCCCCACATTACGAACAGCGAAGTGCTCTGCCTTTTTGTACTCGGCATCAAGCCCCTTCGGTAGGAGCCCCAGCACTACACGCTTTAACGCAGAGCCAACAATGTCGATGCCCTGTGAATCACTGAAACCCCAAGTTGGGTCTTCGTCACTCGCGGACTCGGCAAACCGGAAGACAGTCTCGAAGAAGCGCTCGACACTCTGAATGGCTTGATCGCCTTTCATTGCATCAAGCTGGCAGCATATTGTTGATGAGAAATCGAGAACGGCCTTTTCGGCGTTTGGGTCAAAGCGCACATTTGTGAGTAGCAATTCACAACCGCCACCGTATTGCCACGAAGTGCGGCTTTCAATTTCTTGACGAAGAGTGTTGAAGCGTTCTGAGCTATAGAGCCACGGCTCCGAAGCGCCGGGAACTGCAATCTCCACGTAGCCCGGAACAGGTGGATGAGGATACGTGTAGCCAACGAAATAGAAGTCGATGTGGTCGCCAGACCGAAAGTGCCAGTCGTTTAGCTGCGGAATAATCTCTGATTTTGCAAGCGGCGAATTGGGGCGAGCGAACACGACACCAACCATGCGAGTATGGGTAGAAGGATCGCCGTCATACCTGTACCTGAACCGCTCGGTGAGACGGTCGATCAACTCTTCGTAATCAATAGCTGGGGACATTGAGCCTCCCGATTCGGTTAAGACGCATAACACCTGAGTTAAGCCGAACTGCGTAGCGCAGGTAGCGGCGTGGCAAGCTTAACCTGCCACGCCGATGCCGGAGCGAAGCAAGTTCGGCTTGAATGATCGAATGGACTCCCCTCGTGTCGCCATACGGCTTCGATGAGCCAGACGGAGCATGATGCTCCGGATACGGGATCACCAGAGGAGTCCGCCATGCATGCTACGCCCAAATCCGCCAGCGTCACCACCGTCGCCGTCGACCTGGCCAAGGACGTGTTCGAGCTCGCCTTCGCCGATGCCAATGCACGTATTCTGGAACGGCGACGACTGACGCGCACGGCGTTCGCGCGTGCATTCGCCAACCGCCCGCCGCTGCGCATCGTCATGGAAGCCTGCGGTTCGGCGCACGACTGGGCGCGTCGCTTCGCTCGCCTCGGTCATGCCATCGAGTTGCCCCTGCGCACGAGGTGCTGGCGCCTAACGTTTTGTCTTTGTCTTAGTCGTCTTGCCAGCAACGATCCACTTCAAGGTCTTTTCATCGCCCGTAAGTGAGGACACAGCTTCGAATGTCAGTGACACTGACGTAATCGCGTAGGTCCCTGCATTTGGGTTATCCCAAGCAGGGCACAGCGGGGCTGTAATGTTGATCGTGTCGCCTGGCAACAAGTCGACATTTGGGAATTGATACTCTCCGTTGTTGCTGTCGCGAAAGATAGCGGGTGCAGTCCACGCTGCGTACGCCATCTCGTCAGAGTCATGAAATATCAAGCATTTTGCTTGAGCAAAATACTCTTGCGCCTGCCGCGATTTGGGCTCGTTAACAGGAATCGGGGGCGTCGAGCGCGCCTTCGCAATCTTCTGCTCACGCGCGACATTGTTGGCAACGTCTAGCGTAACTAGCACTGGATCTTGCGTTGCTGCAAAAACCAATGCGCCCTCACCAACAATGCTGTTAATCTGTTCATCGGTAAGGTTTGGCAGAACAGTATGCGCAATCATTGGGCACGTTAAACAGTTTGATGAGTTCATCAATACATTGCCGAGACTAGCCTTGATTTGGCCCATATCGCCAGACGCAACAGCTGTGGCTAGTGTGATGAGTTTCTTCGCTTGTTCGACCGGATTTATCGGATCTAACTGTTCATGCGAGCATCCTATCTTAGGCAAACAGACGCGCGTCCATTTCTCTTTGTACTCACACTTTCCGCAGGCAGCAGTACCCTGCGCGGCAAAGCCTAGCACTATAGCCAGTAGCGCGGCACTTTTTTTCATGGTGCTTTCCTCCCTTTAGGTACGCCAAGAGAACGCTGTCGGGCCTGCACGGCGACCATCTAACTGTTTGGGATGCGCCGGCTTCAAAGTTGCTGTTGCAGCGTAGGTCGCAATGCGGTGGCCACCTGCTCTTCTGCCGCGATGAATCTCGCCATTACTCCCTAACGCCAAAGCTCAGCGGCGGGCTTGCCGTAGCGAAGGGAAGGCAAGCCCGACCACTGGAGCGCATTGTTGGACTCACTTCGTTGCCGGTGGGGGCGTCATTATTATGAGCTTTGAGTCCAGCAACTCGTAAAGTTGCTCGAGTGTGAGTGGCTGAGCCAATCTGGAGACTTTCTCAGTTGTGGATTCCTTCTCTTTTTCCTTTGTTACGCTTTTTTCAGTCGTTATAGTGATGGGAGCTACGGACAAACCGACTAGGCTGTCCTTACCGGCAAGAAACACATTTTGAAACTTGAACGATATTTGATTGCTTCTCCCCAAAGCCACCTCAGACGATTTTTCGAAGCTGCCGGTTGGAATTTCCTTGACAAAGTTTGCCGGAGCCAAGTCCAGCCCCAGCTTGGACGTATCTTTTGAGTTGGCAGTGACGTTAAAAGTAACCTGAACTTCGGAAAGTAGCAGACCGGCCGACTTCGAGTCGGATGGGCGCTTCTGTATCTCTTGAATTCCGTCCCTTACTTGGATTAGTGCGTCTCGTAACGAGATATCACTTGGAAGACTTTTCATCGTGGAACAGCATGCTGAAAGCGTCAGCGATATCAAAAGTATTAAAATTCTGCGCATGTGAGTTCTCCGATATTAGACAAGTAAGTCCAACTACTAGTCTGTTCCAAAGTGAAGCCCAATCCCGCAGCCTAACGGGGCTTTTCGGGACTCGGCGATGGCACATGTCCTGCACGAAACGACAGCTTGCATCGATCGCGCCGCCTAACCCGACCGCCCAATCTCGTCGTCTTTCGCCGATAGGAGCGGCCGACGATGGAATCGTCCCACTCGAATGGCGGTGGCAAGGTTTCCCGCGGAAGCAGGGCGGCCACGGTTGCTCGATGAGCTGCGGGCGCGCGTACGCCGGCTGGGCTTGTCGCTGCGCACCGAGGAGGCGTATGCCGGTTGGGTGCGGCGCTTCGTCCTTGCCAACGGCAAACGGCATCCGGGCCAGCCGCGCAGGCTCATCGTCCGGCTCGCGCCGACCACGACTTCTGGCCGGTGTGCGCGGTTGCGCGGCGCGCTATGGTCGCGCGCTGCTGCCTGCGCGTTGGCGCGGGCCTTGCCACGGAGCCCTTGCCATGTCGCCACGTCCCTGCATCGCACTGCTGGCCGCGCTGCTGTCCACCGCCGCGCTGGCGGCGCCGGCTGAACAGGCCACGCATACGCTGACCGGCGCGGACCTGTTCAACCTCGAAGCCGCGAGCGACCCGCAGATCTCGCCCGATGGCAACGCCGTGGTGTACGTGCGGCGCAGCAACGACATCATGACCGACCGTGCGCGCTCGTCGCTGTGGCTGATCGACGTGGCCAGCGGCACGCAAACGCCGCTGGTCGCGGGTGCGGGCTCGCACGTGCAGCCGCGCTGGTCGCCGGACGGCACGCGCATCGCCTACCTGTCCAGCGACGGCGACAAGCCGGGCATGCAGCTGTATGTGCGCTGGCTCAGGGGCGGCGCCACCGCGCGCATCACCAGCCTGCCCTCGACCCCGCGCGGCTTCGCCTGGTCGCCCGACGGCACCCGCATCGCGTGGTCGATGTTCGTGCCCGACGAAGGCAGCCAGCTCGGCAAGGCGCCGGCCAAGCCACCCGGCGCGCAGTGGGCCGAACCGCTGCAGGTGATCGACAAGATCGTCTACCGCAGCGACGAGGGCGGCTACGCCAAGCCCGGCTACGTGCAGATCTTCTGGAGTGCGGCCGATGGCGGCGCGCCGGTCCAGCTCACCTTCGGCGCCCACAACGCGGGCGGCCGGATCGCCTGGTCGCACGACGGCCGCGAGGTGTTGTTCAGCGCCAACCTCGCGCCCGACTGGCAGCGTAACATGGTCGAGAGCGAAATCCATGCGGTGGCGCTGGACAGCCATCGCGTGCGCACGCTGACGCGGCGCGTCGGCCCCGATCGCGCGCCCGCGGTGTCGCCCGATGGCAAGTCGATCGCGTGGGTCGGCTTCGATGACCGCTACGTGGGCTACCAGAACCAGCAGCTGTCGGTGATGCGCAGCGACGGCAGCGCCGCGCGCGTGCTCAGCGCGCGGCTCGACCGCAGCGTCGGCGATCCGGTCTGGGCAGCCGACGGGCGCGCGCTGTACGCGAGCTACGGCGAAGGCGGCGGCATGCGCATCGCGCGCTTCGGCCTGGACGGCTCGCTGCGCACGCTCGCCGACAACCTCGTCGGCAGCGACTTCGACCGGCCCTACAGCGGCGGCGACTTCAGCGTCGCGCGCAATGGCGCCATCGCCTACACCGGCGGCGACGCCCAGCATCCGGCCGACGTGTGGCTCGTGCGCGACGGCAAGCCGCGCCGCCTGACCCGGCTCAATGCCGCGCTGCTCGCGGGCAAGACGCTCGGCAAGGTCGAGCCGCTGGCCGTCACCGCCTTCGACGGCCTGCCGATCGATGCATGGCTGGTCACGCCGCCGGAATTCGATGCGGGTCGCAAGTACCCGCTCATCCTCGAAATCCATGGCGGCCCGTATGCGGCCTATGGTCCCGGCTTCGCCAGCGACTACCAGCTCTATGCGGCGGCCGGCTACGCAGTGGTCTACGCCAACCCGCGCGGCTCGACCGGCTACGGCGAGGCCTTCGCCAACCACATCGACAAGAACTACCCGAGCCACGACTACGACGACCTCATGAGCGCGGTCGATGCCGCGATCGCCAAGGGGTTCATCGACAAGGACAACCTGTTCGTCACCGGCGGCTCGGGTGGCGGCGTGCTCACCGCGTGGATCGTCGGCAAGACCGACCGCTTCCGCGCCGCGGCCACGCAGAAGCCCGTGATCAACTGGTCCAGCTTCGTGCTCACCGCCGACATGACGCCGTACTTCGCGCGCTACTGGTTCGGCAAGTACCCGTGGGAGGACATCACGAGCTACTGGGCGCATTCGCCGTTGTCGCTGGTGGGCAACGTCAAGACGCCCACGCTCGTGATCGTCGGCGCCGAGGACTACCGCACGCCGGTGAGCGAGTCCGAGCAGTACTACGAAGCGCTGCAACTGCGCGGCGTGCCCACCGCGCTCATCAAGGTGCCCGGTGCCAACCACGGCGGCCTGGCCGAACGCCCCTCGCAGTCGGCCGCCAAGGCCGCCGCGATCCTGGCCTGGTTCGATCGGTACCGCGCTCCCGCCGCGGTCACCCGCTGAGCGTCGCAACTGCGCGCGACGTCGGCGCGCGCGGACGGGCCCGGCCGGCTGGCGCGGCTCAGAACAGCAGCAACGTGGCCGCGCGTGCGCTGGTGGCGGCGAGGGCGACCGCGAGCACGCCGATGCGCAGCAGCAGGCTCATGCGTTGCCACTCGCGTGTGTCCTGCTCGCGGCCGATCGTGATGCGCGTGGCGTGGATCTGCTGAGACATGAGCTTGCCCCCGTGTCGGGTCCGGTCACCCGGAGCAGTTCAAGCAGGATTCATGCCACGCCTCGCCCCGTCGCGGCGCCCGCGTCCACGCATGCCGGACGGGGTCGGTCCGGGCCCGCTCCGCGACGAACCGACCGCCAGCGGCAACAAGTGACGCGCGGGCGTCGCGCCGCGCCCACGCATGGCCCCCGCGGGCATGGCGCCCGCGACTTGCCGGTCGTGTTGCGTGCACGCGCGCTGCACGTGTGGCGTGAGGCCACTGCGCGCGGGCGCTCAGCCGCGCGCGGGCCGGTTGCGCTGGACCAGCGCGCGGGCGACGAACAGCGCCAGCATCACCGCCGAGCTCAGGCCGCCCACGATGAGGATCTCGAACGGCCACAGGTTGTGCGAGGTCGGATCGCGGCTGGTGTCGACCACGATGCGCCCCACCATCCACGCCATCGCCAGCGCCGGCAGCGCCGCGGCGATGCGCCACGGTCCGCGCCAGCGCCACAGGCCCCACAGCGGCGCCAGCGTGCCGAACAGCCCGAGCAGCGGCACGCCGAGCATGAAGCCGAACACCAGCATGCGGTCGAACCCGGTCATCGGCGGCTCGACCCAGGCCGCGGCGGCCGCGCGTTCGGCCGCCTCGCGCTGCGCGCGCAGGGTCGCGACCCAGGCCGGCTCGCTGCCGGCCGCGGCCGTGCCCGCGCGCGCGACCACGTGCCAGGGCCAGCTGGCGACCGGCTGGGTGCGCGCGTGGCTGCCATCGCCGGCGCTCACGCGGATCTCGTCGACCTCGGCGCCATCCTGCATGAGGAAGAACCAGCCCAGCAGCTCGCCGCTGCCCGAGTACACGGGCGAGCCGCCACTGCCCGCCTGCGCGGGCTTGCCCTGAAAGTACGGTCGCACCCACACGTGCTGCGGCGTGTCGAGCGTGTAGGCCACGCGCAGGTACAGGTTCGCGTTCGGCGCCACGACGATGTCCTCGCCCGCCGGAAACGTCTCCAGCAGGCGCACCTCGGTGGCGGCGGCGAGGCTGCCCGCAGCGCACAGTCCGAGCACCAGCGCCAGACCCAATCCACGCATGTCCATCGCAGCAGCCTCCGCGGGAGTCGGGCCAGTGTAGTGGTGATCGGCGCGGATCGGCACGCCGCGCTCGACCTTGCCGCGCGCCCTGCCCCACCTGGCCCGGATTCGGCTCGAAGCCGCGCGCGCCGTCAGCGCAGCGGCTGGGCAAGCTTGTCGGCCAATGCGCCCGCGCGCGCCAGCCCGCGCGACAGCGTGGCCGCGATGACCGCCTCGTCCGCCCACAGCTGCAGTGACTGGCGCGCACGCGACACCGCGGTGTAGAGCAGTTGCCGCGACAGGATGCGGTGCTCGGGATCGGGCGGCAACAGCACCGCGACCTGCGCATACTCCGAGCCTTGGCTCTTGTGGATCGTGAGCGCGAACGCGCCCTCGTGCGCGGGCAGTTCGCGCGGCGCCCACGCGCGCACACCGGCCACGCCATCGAACCATACGCGCAGGCGCCCGGCCTCATCGGCGAGGCAAATGCCGATGTCGCCGTTGAACAGGCCGGTCGCGTAGTCGTTGTGGCTGACGATCACCGCGCGCCCGGCATACCACGGCGCCTGCGCATCGACCTGCCAGGCCGCGCGCAAGCGCGCCTCGACCAGCGCGTTGGCGGCGAGGCTGCCGAACGGGCCTTCGCGCAGCGCGCACAGCAGCTGCCGCTGCGCGAGCGCGGCCAGTGCTGTGCGCACGTCCGCGGCGGTCGCGGCATCGGCGCCCTGCGCATCCGCGCGCAGCAGCGGGCGCAGCCGCGTCTCGTTGGCAAGCGTCAGCGCCCAGTCGCGCAACGCCGCGCGCAGCGTGCGCGGGTCGTCGACCGCACGCTGCTGCAGCGGGCCGCCGCGCGTGATCGCACCGCGCAGCGCCGCCACATCGCCACGGCGCACCGCGGCGTTGAGCTGCGCGAGTGCGGGTTCGGCGCGGAAGCCGTGTTCGAGGCGCACGAGGTCGCCGCGCGCGTCGCCTTCGAGCAGTGTGACCAGATCGGCGAGCACCGAACCGGTCGCCACCGAGCTGAGCTGGTCGGCATCGCCGACGAGGATGAGGCAGGCATGCTCGTCCAGTGCGTCGAGCAGATGGCGCAGCGTGTCCAGATCGACCATCGAGGCCTCGTCGACCACCACCACGTCGGCGTCGAGCCGATCGCGCGGGCCGCGCGCGAACGCATTGCGCGATGGCCGGTAGCCGAGCAGGCGGTGCAGCGTGAGCGTGTCGGTGGCGGCGACCCGCTCCAGCAGCGGCGCCCATGCCGCCGGCAGTGGCGCCGCGGCCAGCGCCTGCACGCCATCGCGCAGCGCCTGCGCCAGGCGCTGTGCGGCCTTGCCGGTCGGCGCGGCCAGGCGCATGCGCAGCGGCGCCGTGGCCCGGCGCTGCAGCATCAGCAGCATGCGCAACACGGTGGTGGTCTTGCCGGTGCCGGGTCCGCCGGTCAGCACGAACAGGCGCCGGCCCGGCACCGCGCGCACGGCCTGGCGCTGCGCCTGCACCGCGGCGCGGTGGTCCCCGCCGAACAGCACATCGAGGTCGGCATCGAGCGTGGCCGGGCCGCTGTCGGGTACGACCGCGCGTCGCGCCTGCACCTGCGCGGCGATCGCCAGTTCGTGGGCATGGTTGCGCCACAGCTGGAAGCGTCCCCGCGCATCGAGCACGAACGGACGCCGGCCGTGCTCAGGCAGCGTCGCCACCCACGGCGAGGCACGCAACGCGGCCAGCTGCCGCGCGTCGAGCGCAGGCATGCCCTGACGGGCGTCCTGCAGCAGCAGCGCCGCATCGCCCTGGCCGTCGGCCAGGCTCGTCCACGCCGCCACGCGTGCCAGCAGCGCATCACCGCCGTGGCTGCGCACCCAGTGGTACAGCGCGCGATCGAGCGGACGCCAGCCCTCGGCGTCGGTCTCGCCCTTGCCGCGCTGGAAGTCGTACGTGCTCATGGCGCGGTCCGCGCCGTGGCCGTGCCCGCGAGCACGCGATCCACCGCGTCGAGCAGCGCGTCGTCGAAACGCTGCGTCCAGATGCCCGCCTGCGGCTGGCTCGGCTCGATGCCGACCGCGCGCACGAACAGGTACAGCGTCGCGCCCAGGTGCTGCCCGCGCCGGTAGTCGCGCACGCGCTGGCGCAGGTAGCGCTCCACCGCGACCGTGTACAGCAGCGCCTGGAAGCGGTAGTGGTGTTCGTCCATCGCCGCCTCCAGCCGCGCCGGCAGGTACGCGGCCAGGTCATGCCCGTCGCCGAGCCGGTTGGTCTTGTAGTCGATGACGTGGAAGCGGCCTGCGTGCTCGCACACGAGGTCGATCTTGCCGTTCATCAGCCCGCGCAGCTCGCGCATCGAGGTGCCCGGCAGCCATGGGCAGGCTTCGCGCAGCGCGCGCAGCGACACGCCATCGAGCACGAAGTTGAACTCCATCTCGGCGCACTGCGCGTGCGCGGGCAGCGCGCCCAGCCGCAGCGGCGCGCCGCCGGTGTCGAGCAGGCTGCTGTCGAGCATGTGCTGCAGGCGCTGCGCGAGTGAGGCCACCAGCGCATCCGCCGTCTGCGCGTCGATGCGCACGCGCGCGTCACGCAAGGCGCGCGCGACGAGATCATGCTGCTGCGTGAGCGGCCGTTGCAGCTCGCGCCCTTCCAGCACCGCGTGCACGGCGTTGCCGAAGGCGGTGCCCGCGACCGCGGCCAGCGGCGCGAGCGCGGCGCAGGCCAGCGGCGCGTCCGCGGATGCCGCCGAGCCCGCGTCCGCGGCGGTGTCGCGCTCGTCGCCCGCCGCGTCCATCTCACCGGGCGTGGCCGGCGCGTTGCGCGCGAGCGCCGAGTAGCTGTAGCGCAATTCGACCACGGGCGGTGGCGGCTCGACGCGCGCATGGCGCTCGCCGCGCGCCTGGCCCGCGCCCTGCCACACGGCCTGCGGCCACGGCCAGCCCGTCGCCCGGCGCACATGCGGCATCGCGTCTCGCTGCGGCGTGGCGAGCAGGTGTTCGAGCATCGCATCGAGCGGCGCGCGCTGCGGATCGGCGGCCACCGCGCCGCGGAGCGTGCGCGTGGGCGGCAAGGCGTACACGTGGCAGGCATGGCGCGCGCGCGTGAGCGCCACGTACAGCAGTCGATGACGCTCTTCCTGCGCCTGGCAGCGCTGGCGCTCGCGCGCGGCCGCGTCCAGGCGCAGCCTGCGCGTGCCGCTGGCCGCATCATGCAGCACCGCAACCTCGTCGTTCCTCGGCGCGGCATGCGCCCACATCAGCGGCAACAGCACGATGTCGAACTCCAGGCCCTTGCTCGCGTGCAGGGTCAGCAGGCTCACGCGCGCCGCGTCGGACTCGATGCGCAGCTCGCGCTCATCGCCATCGCGGCGTGCGTCGCCAACCTCGCGCTGCCGCGCCAGCCACGCCAGCAGCTCGTCGCCGCCGGTGACTTGCGCGCTGTGCTCCTGCAGCAGCTCGCCCAGGTGGCGCAGGTCGGTAAGCGCGCGCTCATGGTCGGCGCCCGCGCGCAGCGCCGCGCCGGCATGCTCGATCACCGCCTGCACCAGCGCCAGCACCCCGCGCCGGCGCCACAGTTCACCCAGCTCGTGCACCCAACGTCCGGCCTGCTGCGCCGCCGGATCGTCTCCGCCGAGCGCGCGCAGGCGCTGCCAGTCGTGGCCACCCAGGCGCGTCGCCAGCGCGGCGCGCAGCGCGCGCACATCACCCGGATGCAGCGCCGCGTACAACAGCACCTGCAGTTCGCGCGCCCATTCCGAGGCGAACACGCTCGCGCCACCCGGCACCACGCACGGCACGCGGCGCTGGTGCAACAGCTCGCGCAGCCGCACGAGATGGCGCCGCGCATGCGCCAGCACCGCGATGTTGCGCGGCTGCAGCGGCACGCCGCCGATCGCGTGCCCGCCATCGAGCAAGGCCACGATGTGGTTGGCGCAGGCGCCGAGCGCGGCTTCGATGCGCTCGTCCTGGCCGTCGGGTGGCGCCTCCAGCAGGTGGATCTGCAACGGCTGCAGGCAGGCCGCGCCGTCCACGGTGCACAGCTCGCGGCGAGCCGGATCGGCACTGACCTCCTCGCAGCGGATCGCATGCGCGGGATCCGCGCTGAGCACGCGCCCGCTCGCGGCGTACAGCTCGTTGAGCGCGGCCACGTAGGCGGGCGCCGAGCGGAAGTTGGTGGTCAGCGTCATGTGCTCGTCGGCGACCGCGCGCGCGGCCAGATAGGCGTCGATGTCGCCGCCGCGGAAGCGGTAGATCGCCTGCTTGGGGTCGCCGATCATGACCAGGCGCCCGCGCGGCGTGCCATCGCCGGCGCGGTAGATGCGATCGAGGATGTCGTACTGCAGCGCATCGGTGTCCTGGAACTCGTCCACCAGCGCCACCGGCCAGGCCGCATGCAGCAGCGCGCCCAGATCCTGGGCATCGTCGCGCAGGGCGGCCTGCACGCGCTCGATCAGCGCGTTGAAGCTGAGCTCACCCGCGCTGGCCAGGCGCGCGTGGATCCGCACGCGCAGCTCATGCTGGTAGTGCGCGAGCGCCGCCAGCGTCGGTGCGAGCGCGGCGGCTTCGAGCACCGGCACCAGGCGCCGTGCCTGTTCCAGCATGGGCAGGTGCGCCTGCGCTTGCAGCAGGCTCGCGTGGAACTGTTTGTGCGGCTGCTCCAGCGCCTTGGCCAGACCCTCGGCCAGGGCTTGCGCGCGCGTGCGGTCGGCCGCGCCCGCAGCGGCGAAATCGGCGACTTCGAGCAGACGCGCAGGCAGCGCCGAGCTGCTGCGCGCGAAGCGCGTGGCCGCCACCGCCGCGCGCAGGCGTTGCGCGAACGCGGGGTCGGCGAGTTCGGCCTGCGCGGTGGCATCGGCTGGCGCGACCGTGACGCCGGGCGCAAGCGCCTCGCGCAGGTAGCGGTCGAGGGTGCGGCGGCCGAGCGACCACGCCACCGCCGCGTGACCTGCCGGCTCGCCCGCGCTCTGGGCGAGCGTGCGCCACAGGTCGTCGAGCAGTTCCTGCTCCAGTTGCGCGCCATCGACGAGCTCGCCCAGGCGCAACGGCGCGCGGCTGGCCAGCGGAAACTCGTGCAGGATGCGCCGGCACAGGCCGTGCAGCGTGCCGATCGGCGCGAGGTCGAGCTCGGCCAGCGCCAGGCGCAGGCGCGCGGCATCGACGCCGGCCTGCGCCTGGCCACGCCGCGCCCGCAGCCACTGCGCCGCGGGATCATCGCCCTCGTCGCCGCCCGTGAGCCGGGCCAGCGCCCAGCCGATCCGCGCGCGGATGCGCTCGCGCAGTTCCTGCGCCGCGGCCTCGGTGAAGGTGGCCACCACGATCTGGCGCGGCGACAAGGCGCGCTCGAGCAGCAGGCGCAGGTACAGCACCGAGATCGTCCAGGTCTTGCCGGTGCCCGCACTCGCCTCGATCAGGCTGCGTCCACCCGGATCGAGTCCGAGCAGGCGCCAGTCGTGCACGCTGCGCGACGCGCTCATGGCGCGGCCGCCTGCGCTGCGGAGGCGGGCTGGATGAGCGCGCGCAGCGTGTGCGCATTGGCGCGCAGGCGCGCCTGCAGCGCGGCCTCGCCCAGGTCATGCGTGCCTGCGAGGAGGCGTGCATAGCCGGGCGCGTATTGGCTTTCGCCCGTCGCATGGTCGGTCCCCGCCCAGGTCTTGACGATCGCCGCGGCGTCGCCCTCGAGCGCGGTCCACGAAGTCTTGGGCAGGTACGCGAGCGGCTCGGCCTCGGCCGCGACGAAGAACTCGACCAGCGCGAGCAGGCGCCGTTCCAGGTCGGCGCGCAGTTGCGCCTGTGCGACCCCGGCCGCGGCGAGATAGTGCTCGTCCCAGGCGTTCCACTGCACGGACCACGCACTGGCTGCGTCCTTGCCCGGCGCGGCCAGCAGGGCCAGCCGCACCGCGCGCGGTGGCGGCGTGGCCAGGCGCAGCAGTGCCCAGCCGATGAACGCGCCGATGCGATCGGCGAAGCCGAGCTCGTCCTCCTTCTTGCCGGGCCGCACGCACAGCCGCCAGCGCGCGATCGCATCCTCGCGCACGTCCTGCAGTTCGCCGCGCAGCACGTATGCGCCGAGCACCTGCTCGACCGCGACCGCCTGCGCGGGCGGCAGCGCCTGCGCGAACAGTGCATGCGCTGGACAGGTGGGCGCCGCCACGATCGCGAACATCGCGTCGACCTTGTCCGCCTCGACGGCCCAGGCCTGCTCACCGGGCCGGCCCGGTGGCAACACGCCGGCCAGGCGCAGCCACTCCGGCGCCTGCGCGGGCGCGGCTCGTTCGCCGCGCCCGGCCTGTTCGAGGAACACGCGCGCGGCCACGCGGTCGAGGGCTTCGGTGGCCGGCTCCAGCGGCTCGCTCTCGCGCAGGCGGTCGCCGCGCAGCGCATCCAGGCGCAGCCCGAACACCGCCTCGCACAACGTGCGTGCAGGATCGCGGTAGTAGTCGAGCAGGGTCCCGAGCGCAATCGGCGCGGGCGCCGCGTCCACACGAGCGGATGCGGTTGGTGCGGTGGGTGCGGTGGGTGCGGCAGGCGCGGCCGGTGCGCCCGCTGCGGACGGGGCGGCAGGCGGCGCGGCCCCGGCCTGCGCAGGCGCGGCCGGCGGCGAGGGCCACGTCGCCCACGCGGAACGGAACGAATACAGCGCCGGATCGCTGCCATCGTAATAGCGCGCATCGAACGGCTGCAGCGGATGGCGCACCCGCCACGGCTGCGCCGGCGCATCCGCGCCCGCGGTTGCTGCGGCATCGAGCGCGGCCATGAGCTCGGCCAGCGGCGCGGCCGGATTGCGCGGCTTGCCGTCGCGCACGCCCTCGCCGATGTACGACAGGTGCAGGCGCCAGCGCGCGGCCATCACGGTTTCGAGGAACAGGTAGCGGTCGTCGCTGCGCACGTCGCGATCGCCCAGGCGCGGATGCTGCTGCAGCAGGTCGAGACTGCCCGCGGGGCCAGCGCGCGGGAACTCGCCATCGTTGAGGCCGAGCACCGCGATGAACTCGAACGGAATCGCGCGTTGCGGCACCATGCCGCAGAAGGTGATGCCGCCGGGCAGGAACGCCTGGCGCGCGGGCACGCCATCGATCTGCGCCAGCAGCAGCTCGCGCACCACGGCGAAGTCGAGCTCGGGATCGAGCCCCGCATCGGCCGGCTCGGCCGCGATCGCGCGCACGAAGTCCAGCAGGCGCGCGAGCGCGTCGCGGCCACCGCTGTCGTCCGGCTCGACGCGGAACAGGCGCTCGATGCGCTGCTCCAGGCGCTGGCTCCATTCGCTCGCGCGCCTTGGCCTGGCGCCGTCACGGCAGGCCTCGCCCAGTTCCACCAGCAGGCGGTCGAGCTGGCCGAGCAGTTCGGCCTGCGGCCCGTGCGCGCCCGCGAGCGGCGCCAGCCGCGTGCCGTCGGGCAGGCCGACCACGTCCTGGTCCTCGCCGCCACCCGCGTCGACGCCGGCGCCGAGCACATAGCCCGCGAGCAGTCGGTCGAGCGCCCAGCCGTGGGTGTGCTCGCTGATCGCAGGCACCTGGAAGCGCGCGCGGAACTCCGCGTCGAGTGCCCATGCCGCGCGGCTGGCTTCGAGCCAGTGCTCGATCGTGTCGCGGTCGCGCTCGCCGATGCCCAGTTGCGCGGCAATCGGCGCGAGCGCGATGAGGTCGGCCAGCTCGGGCGCGGTGAGGCGGGCCTGCGGCAGGTCGAGCAGGCGCCGGAACGCCTCGAACAGTGGATGCGCGTGGCGCACCGCGACGTCGGCGCAGTGGTAGGGCAACGGCCCCTCGGCACGGCCGGCCGCGCCGAACACCGCGGGCAGCAACGGCAGGTAGGCGTGCACGTCGGGCATGAGCACCGCGATCTGCGCGGGCCGCAGCTCGGGCCGGTCCAATCGCGCCTGCAGCAGCGCATCGCGCAGCACCTCCAGCTCGCGCAGGCGCGTGTGGCAGGCATGCACGCGCAGGCTCGCATCGCTGCGCGGCGAGGCGGCATGCTCGCCAATGAGCGCGGGCTGAAAGCGGCGGATGCTCTCCTGCACGCCCTGCAGGCGCGACTGCGGCGGCGTATCGGTACTGTCTTCCCAGTGGCGCGTGTCGAGTGCGACGCCGGCCTCGTCCAGCGCCAGCACGAAATGCTGGCCCATGCGTCCCCATGCCGCCAGCAGCGGATGCCCCTGGTCGAGGAAGGCACCTTCGGTGGCGGCGCCGTGGGGATCACGCGCCACGAGCTCGCGCAGGCTGGCGCGCTCGCTGCGCAGGCCGCCCCAGTACTCGCGGCACGGATCGGGCAGGTACAACGCGACCAGGCGCTGCTGCGCCACGGCCTTGAGCAGCGCGAGTTCGCTCGGCGCGAGGTGGACCAGGCCGAACACGTGCAGCGGCTCGCGGCCGTGGCCCGCATCGCGGCCGAGCGCGCCGATGAGCTGCTCGATGCGCTCGCCGCGATGCGCACTGCCGATGTCGCGGTGCAGCTGCCGCCACAGCGTAGCGAGTGCCGCGGCCGCGGCCGGCACCGCGCGGCCCGCGGCCCATTGCTTGAGCCAGTCGGGCCGGTACACGAGGCACTGCGAGTACAGCCGCGCGAGATGATCGGCCAGTTGCAGGCGCCGCTGCGCGCGCGTGGCCGCCTCGCCGTCGAGCCAGGCCGCCAGCGCCGGGTCGGACGCCGCGTCCAGGCGCGCATGGATGCGCCAGCGCAGGAATTCGGGCCGGTACGGCCGCTGCGCGATCGCTTCGGCGCCGAGCACCTCGCCGGCGAGGCGGTCGAACCACGCGCTGGGCAGCTCGATGCGCAGGTTCGCGGCGATGCCGGCCGGACCCGCGTGCCGCGCCAGCTCGCGGCCGAGCCAGCTGCGCACGCCCGGGTGCGCGGCGATGATCTGGTGCGGTGCGAGCACCGCATCGGGCGGCGCCGCCTGCAGCAGCGCGGTGAGTGGCGTGAGCAGCGCTTCGAGGCGGCTTGCGCGATACACCACCAATCCGCTGCGCACGTCCGTCATGTCTCCCTGCCCTGTCCCCACCCGCGCCAAGCCGACGCGTGATCTTCGCCCGTTAGCGTCTCACGAAGCGCGACGCACTGGACAGGGGGCGAGCAGCGCGCGGCCGATGCGCCGCGGTCCTGCACGAGGTCGCACAAAAAAGCGCCGCCCGGGGCCGGGCGGCGCCTGCCTCTGCCGCGATCGCCGCTGGGGTGTCAGGGATCGCGGCGCGAGCTCATTGCCAGCTCGCCGAAATCGTCACATCGGCGAAGGCTGCGGACTTGGGCTTGAGCATGAGGTAATGCCAGCCCGACGCCGGGTTGGTGACGGTGATCGTCTCGTCGTTGCCGGGCAGCGTCGAGGCGTGGTCGTAATCGCCGGTGTCGGGCCAGCCACCGGCCTTGTGGTAGAGGTCGGCATCGCCGCTGCCACCCGAGGTGGTGAAGGTGAGCGAACCCACGCCCGCGGGCACGAGGATCGTGAGCCATACGCGATCGACCTCGCGCGGCGCGGCCAGGCCACTGATGCGGCAGCCGTTGTCGAGCCGGCCATCGGCCGCCTGCGCGCACTCGGGCAATTCCACCGGCGGTGCGCCGTCGAAGCCGTTGGCGAAGATCACATCGCCTTGCGGCGGCGTGCCGCCACAGTCCGAGGTGTCGCCATTGCCCGCGGCGAAGCACACCACCCAGGCGCGGAACTCGGCGTTGTAGGCGCTGCGCAGCGGATTGAGCCAAGCGGCGTAGCCGGGTGTGTAGTTGCCCACGCGCGTGACCGCGAACAGCGCGGTGATGTCGTCACGGTGGCGCTCGAACATGAAGCGCGAGGCGAGGTAGCCCCACTGGTAGGTGCGCGCGTAGTCGGTGCTGTACTCGGTGTCGAACAACTGCGCGAGCGTGAACTTGTCGGGGTTGGCGGCCTCGTCCACCGCGTCGGCGTAGACCAGCGTGCGGTAGGAATAGGACATGTACTCGGCAAAGCCCTCGATGAACCAGACCGCGGCGTTGGGCGCATCGAGCGGATAGTCGCCGAACCCGCCGTGCCAGTTGAAGCGGCCGTCGAGATAGTGGATGTACTCGTGGGTGAGGTTCCACACGTCGAAGGTCGGGCGCAGCCACTCGGCCTCGTAGGCGAGGAAGCGCGCCTGGTTGGCCGGATCGGACGGATCGCCCTCGAGGTAGATGCCGCCGTTGTTGGTGTCGTTGCCGAACAGCGTGCCCGAGTAGGTCTCGTAGTCGGTGCTGGAGTGGAAGATCACCATCTCCAGCCTGCTGTTGTGGTCGTCGGCCACGGGCACGTTGCCGGTCTGCGCCTGTGCGTGGAAGTAACCCTCCTCGCCACCCACGCGCGCGCACACCCAGTCGAGCTGCTGCGCGGTGAGCGCCTGGCTGCGCACGCGCAGCGTCGCGCTGCAGTCGCGCGCGTTGGCCGGCGGCAGGATCAGTTCTTCGAGGTCATCGGCGAAGCTGCACAGGCTGAAGTAGCTGCAGTGGTCGTGGTCGTAGTAGTCGATCACGCCGGCCATGCGCACGTAGACGCCCGAGCCATGGCCGCCGAGCACGAACTGGTCGAGCACGGCCTTGGCCTTGGGATGCACGAAGTCGTGGAATGCGGATGGATAGCCGTACCACGGTCCCGGATTGAGGAAGCGCGCGAGTTCGGCTGCGGCGTTCTGCAGCAGGTACTCGCGTTCGCTGCCGATGTCGGCCTGGTTGTCGACCACGAACGCGGCCAGAGTGTCGAGCAGGCCGGAATCGGGCGCGACCTGCACTGCCGCGCGGAACTCGTCGAGGTAGTGGCCGCGGAACAGCACCGTGAACACGTTGTTGACCGCCGCCTGCATGTACCAGTACGGCTGGTGGGAGGCGCCGTAGCGCGACAGGATGCCGCGCACGGTGCCGATCTGGCGCGCGTTGTCGCCCGCACTGTCGATCAGCGTCACGAACTCGGCCAGCACCTCGCCGTGGCTGTCGTTGACATCGGCGAAGTGCGCGTTGGCGACGAAGCCGTCGAGCGCGGGCTGGATCGCCGCGGTGAGCGCCGGACCGTAGTCGCCGACCACGTCGCTGTTGTACCACTGCAGGTAGTAGCCCGCGCGCAGGTACACCACCAGCTGCAGCATGCTGCCCGCGTTGCTGCCCGGATAGCTCGGCGCGTCGCTCGCCATGGCATTGGCGATGGTGACCATCTTGGCCTCGCCGAACAGTTGCGCGCCCACCGCCGCGCTCACCGAGAACAGGCTGTTGATGCACTCGACCGTCGCCGCCTTGACCGCGCCGACCAGCGCCGCGCCGCTCGCATTGGCGAAGGTGGCCGCATCGCAACTGGCGTTCGCATCGGCAGCGCGCGCCAGCGCGAGCGTGGGCCGGTCGTAGTCCACGCGCAGGTGCGTGCGCGTCGCTGGCAGCGGTGGCCGCTCGGCCGCGCTGAGCGCTCGCTGTTGCACGTGGGCGGGCGCTTGCGCCGGCGCCAGTGCGCTGCCCGTGGCCACCGCCATTGGCGCCGGGCGCGGCGGCGGCGCCGCCTGCGCGCCAGGCAGTGCGAACACGCCCGCTGCGGCCACCACCGCGCGCCAGATCCACCTGTTGTGATTCATCGCATGCACTCCCGCTGTTGGTTCGACCCATGCTGCATGTACGCACTGCCGCGCTCGCGCCGGCCGTGCCAACCCCGCACACAGCCTCGCACCGCCGGTGCCGGCGGTCTTGCCTGTTTCCTGCGCCGCGGTGGCGGAATTTGCACAAAAGCGCAGCGCGCGGCGTTTGCGCGTGCATCATCGGCCGGCCTCGCGGGCGCCGCCCGCGGGCGCGAGCCGCGCGGAGCGACCCATGCACGCATCGATCGAACGCTGGCGCCACGACTTCCTCGCGCGCGTGGCAGCGCCGCACTACGTCGAAGCCCTGTTCGACCGCCTGCCCGACATCGTGTTCTCGCTCAAGGACCGCAGCGGCCGCTACGTCGCGATCAGCCAGGCCGCGGTCGCACGCTGCGGCCTGCGCCACAAGCGCGACGCGCTGGGCAAGACCGCGTTCGACCTGTTCCCGCGACCGATGGCCGAGCGCTACACACGCCAGGACGAGCGCCTGTTCCGCAGCGGCCGCCCGATCGTCGACAACCTCGACCTCACCATCTATCGCGACGGCAGCAGCGGCTGGTGCCTGTCGACCAAGGAGCCGCTGCACGACGCGCAAGGTCAGCTCATCGGCCTGGCCTGCATCTCCAAGGACCTGGTCGAGCCCACGCGCGCGCACCTCATCGACGCGGGCTTCGCCGCCGCGATCGACCATCTGCTCGAACACTGCGACCGGCCGCTGCGCATCGACGAGCTCGCGCGCCGCGCGCGCCTGTCACCCGCGCAGTTCGACCGGCGCATGAAGAAGATCTTCCAGCTTTCGGCCGGCCAGTACCTCATCAAGACCCGCATCGACCACGCCGCGCGCCTGCTCGGCGAGAGCGACCTGGCGATCGCCGAGATCGCGCTGCAGTCGGGATTCGCCGACCAGAGCGGCCTGTCACGCCAGTTCCGCCACGTGACCGGCCTCACCCCGCGCCAGTACCGCCAGTTGCTGCGCGGCTGAATCCGTCCATTCCCTCCCCGCCGGGAGAGGCTGGACCGCAGGGCCGGGTGAGGGTGCGGATTCGCGTCAGCGCCCCAACCACCGCCAACCCCAACCTACTTCGCGCGCGCAGCCCGGCCGCGCGGGTGCGCCTGCTTCGCCGGCAGCAGGCTGGTCAGGGCCTGATAGCGCTGGAACAGGAAGGCGACGCGTTCGGCGTCGGTGGACAGTTTGGGCGGTTTGCGGCCGGCGGTTTTTTCGGCGGCGATGTAGGCGGCGTCCACCGCCTTGTCCAGCGCGGCGTGGGCTTTCACCAGCGCCGGCGGCATGCTCAGCGGGTCGTAGAGGTCGGCGAGCGTTGCATCCGGGAAGGCGGCGCGGGCGTCGAGCACGCCCTGCGCGGCGGTGTCGATGGCGGTGCGGAGGCCGCTGGCGGCGGCTTCGGCTTCCGGTAGCTCGGGCCAGGGGAAGTTGTTGTAGACGATGCCGGCGGAGTAGCGGTAATCGCTTTTCAATCGACCGCAGACAGTGCGCACCCAGGCCATGTGCATGGTGGACTGCATGACACCCAAATGAAACGGCGTTGTGCTCGCACTCATGAGCGCAGAGTCACTGGTGAAAGTGTCCTTGTCTATGAAGCCCATTGGAATTACCAAACGGCGCTCGGATGAGACACGGGGAATCAACAGATAGTCAGAAGTTGGAATGTTCTCCACATGAAACCGCGTTGGCGTGTCTCCCAGCTTCTGCGTTGGCGCGCTTTTGCTGGCCTTGCGTAGCGCACGCACGGCCTCCACGCGCTTCAGTGCTTCGGGCATGGCCCGCAGTTCGTGCGGCGGGCAGTCGCCCAGCCACAGGCACCAACGCTCCCAGCCATTGATGAATTCATCCGACCCCAGCCAGCGCCGGAACCATTTGGCCGCTGCCGGCTCCTTGGCGATGAAGGCCTCGCGTTCTTCGGTGGTGAACAGGTAGTTGCCGCCGTCGATGGGTTTGTTGCCGATGCCGATTCCCGGCACCGCGCAAATCGGTGTGCTGCGGCTGGGCAACAACACATCCGCCGCATCCACCAGATACGGATTGATATTGCCCGCGTTCACCTCATGCGGCTCGCCGGCAATGTCCTGATAATCGAACAGACGCTTGGGCGCGACTTCACTTGCGGCAAAGCCCACGATCACGCAATGCACCGCCGCCACGCCGCGTGCCTCGTTGTTCCAGCGGAAGGTGCGGTGGGCGAAGAAGATCCGCATGCCGCGCTGGAGCATCGCGCCCCAGAGAATGCCGACCTGTTCGCCCTGACAGATGGAATTGGTTGACACGAAGGCGCAGCGGGTTGGATGGCCTTCGATGAACTGCGCAGCTTTCAGATACCAGGCGCTGACGAAATCCAGCACGCCCGCGCCTTTCAGGCCACCGGCCACGGCCAGCAGGTCTTCGCGCTGCTGCACGCTCATCAGCTTGGAGCCCACAAACGGCGGATTCCCCAAGATGTAATCCAGCCGCTGCGCTTCCACCACCTCGCTCCAGTCCATCCGCAGCGCGTTGCCATGGACGATCGTGGCCGACTTTTTCAGCGGCAGGCGGGTGATGTTTTCGCCGAACTGCGCCGACACCTGCTGGTTCATCTGGTGGTCCATCAGCCACATCGCCACCTGGGCGATCTGCGCCGGGAACTCCTCGATCTCGATGCCGTGGAACTGGTCCACGTCCACCAGCACGTGGTCGTGCACGCGCACCAGTACCGACTGCTGGCGCGCGAACTGGCGCGTGAGCACCTCCAGCTCCAAAAGGCGCAGCTCGCGGTAGGCGATGATGAGGAAGTTGCCGCAGCCGCAGGCGGGGTCGAGGAAGGTGAGCGTGGCCAGTTTGCGGTGCAGTTGGGCGAGTTTTTTCTCGTCATGACCGGCCTTGTCGAGCTCGTTCTTGAGGCCATCGAGGAACAGCGGGCCGATCAATTTCAGGATGTTCTTCTCGCTGGTGTAGTGCGCGCCCAGGTTGCGGCGGGCCTTGGCGTCCATCACCGACTGGAACATCGAGCCGAAGATCGCCGGGCTGATCCGGCTCCAGTCCAGCGTGCTCGCGTCCAGCAGCAGCGTGCGCATGGCGGCGTTGAAGTCGGCCAGCGGCAGGATTTCCTCGAACAGCTTGCCGTTGACCCAGGGCAGCTCGGCCAGCTGCTCGTCGAGCGTGGTCTGGCGTTTGTCCGCTGCGGTGTTGAGCACCTGGAAGATGCGCCCGACCCACATGCCGAGGTCGCTACCGTCCTCGGCAGTGCGCTGACCGATCAGGTCGTGGAAGGCCTGGCGCGGAAAGATGCCGGTGTCGTCGGCGAACAGGCAGAACAGCAGCCGCACCAGCAGCAGTTCGAGCGCATGGCCGGCGTAGCCGGCAGCCTTGAGCGCATCGTGCAGCTTGCCCATGCGCTCGGCAGCCTGCACGTTGACCGGGTCTTCTTCCTTGTAGACGCGGGTCTGGTAGCCGCTGATGAAGCCGAAGCGGCCGATTTCCTTGTGCAGTTCGCCGAGCGCGAATTCGCTGCGCTCGCCGCTTTCCAGGTCGTGCAGGCGCAGGCGGCGGAAGTCGCTCACCAGCACGTAGCGCGGCAGCTCGCCGTTGCTCAAGCCGGCGAAATAGTCGGTGGCCTGCTCAAAGGCTGCGTCGAGATCGCGGCCTTCGCTCTTGTGCTCGGCCAGCATCACGCCAGGCCAGAACACGTCGATGCGGCCATGGCGCGCGCCGGAGAAGCGTTCGGCCTTCTGCTCGAACACGGCGATGCGGCGGCGGTTGACGCCGAACACGTTGAAAAACTCGTTCCAGAACGATTGCGCTTCGGCGCGCTCGCTGGTTTCGCCGGCCCATTCCTTGGCGAAGGCCCGCGCGCGTTCGCGGATTTCGTTGAGGCTCAGCGGCATCGGCATCGTTCCATGCTCAGATCGGCGCGCCCGGGGGCACTCTGGGCAGCGGGCGCAACGTGACCGACTTGGGATCGGCGAGATAGCGCGCGATGAGGTCGGCGGCGGCGTGGCGGCTGGCGTCGCCGTCGGCGTGCGCGCGCGCCAGTTCGCGCTGCCACTGACGCAGGGACTGGCGCAGCTGCGCATCGACCTGGGCGTGCAGCTTGCCGGCATCGAGCGCATGCAGCAGCGCATCGAGCACGACCCAGTTGGCGGCCAGCTGCACCGCCCGCGCCGCGGGGTCCTTGTCGCTGCGCTGCCAGGTGCCCGCGAACACCGCCGCGAGCACGGCCTCGACGCCGGGCTGCTGCGCATCGCGCGCGTGCTGCCAGGCGAGGCGATTGAGCCGCTCGGGCGCGAACAGGAACAGCGTGGTCTGCGCGGCGGCGGCCTCGGCGGCGCTGAGCGGGTCGAACAGCGGGTTCATGCCGGTGGCGAAGTATTCGTCGTTGCGCGCGTATTCGCCCGCGGGCGGGGTGAGCAGGTCGAGCACGTTGGGCGGCAGGCGCAGCAGCGGCGCGCCGAGCGTAGCCACCAGCCGTTCGAGCGCGGCGCGCTGGCGCGCGGCCGACACCGGCGTGGTGCCGGCGACACGGTCGGCGGCATCGGCATAGGCGTAGCTGGCGCCGCCGAGCAGGCGCGCGACCGCTTCGGTCTGGTAGCGATGCAGCAGGTACAGCGGCACCAGCCGCGCTTCGAGTTCGCCGACCTGGCGCTGCGGCGGCAGCACACCGAGCGAGAAATGCGCGAGCGCCGCGGCGCGTGCGCGCAGCAGCGCATCGAAGGTGTCCAGCGTGTCCACGCCGGAGTCCCACAGCAGGCCGTCGGGCTCGGCATCGCCGGGGCTGCGCGCGTCCTGGTCGGCGAGATAGCGATAGCCGGCCTTGGCGATGTCGGCGCGCAGGCGCGCCAGCGCGGCGTCCTCCTCGCCCGCCGCGAACTCGCGGTAGGCGTGGGCGACGATGAAGTCGTCCCACGGCCCGAGCCCGCTGCCATAGGCCTCGTTGAGCGAGAGCGTGCCGTCGGCGCCCAGTTCGATGAGCGGGTGCGGATAGTCCATCACCGAACCGTTGCCGTGGCGGCTGGCGGAGAAGTTGTGGGCGAAGCCGAGCGCATGGCCGACCTCGTGCGCGCCGAGCTGGCGCAGGCGCGCGAGCGCCATGCGCTCGGCCTGGCCCGCGAGCGCGGCCGCATCGGCCTTGTCATACGGCGCGAGCAGCGTCTCGGCGATGAGGATGTCCTGGCGCACGCGCTGCGAGCCGAGCGTGACGTTGCCGCGGATGATCTCGCCGCTGCGCGGATCGACGATGGGCAGCCCGTACGACCAGCCGCGCGTGGCGCGGTGCGCCCAGGTGATGAGGTTGTAGCGCACGTCCATCGGATCGACGCCCTCGGGCAGCAGCTCGGCGCGGAAGGCGTCCTTGTAGCCGGCCTTTTCGAATGCGCTGCGCCACCAGTTGGCGCCTTCGAGCAGCGCCGAGCGCACGGGCTCGGGCGTGCCGCGGTCGAGGTAGAACACGATCGGCTTGCGCACGTGGCCGGCGGCGTCGATCCTTTCGAGGCGGAAACGCGGCTGCACGCGGCGCTCGATGCTCGCGGCCAGCGGTTGCGCGTAGTCGCGCCAGCTCACCGACAGCCCGCCCGAACCGGCGCGATAGGCGCGCGGCCGGTACCCCGCGGCCGGCAGCCGCACCAGGCTCAGGTGCTGGCGCAGGCTCAGGCTCTGCGCCTGCATCGCCACGTCGCGCACGAAGCGGCCTTCGCCGGGGCCGGCAAAGGTGAGCAGCGCCTCCAGCTCGGTGTTGTCGGGGAAGCTGCGCGCCTGCATAGGCAGCACCGCGCTGCGCTTGGGATCGACTTCGTAGCGGCCCTGCTTGGTCCAGTTCAGGCGCGCCGCGATGCCGTGCAGGTCGGTGGTGAGCAGCGTGCCGACATCGATCACGACCTCGCCCTTGCGCTCGGCGAGGATGTCGGTGCTCCACAGCACCGATTCGGGAAACGCGCGGCGCACCGCCTCGACCTCGTCGGCGTTGCTGGAGTCGGCGCGGAAGCGCGTGTTGTCCTCGACCAGCAGCACGCGCGTACCGGCGCGGCGGAACTCGACCAGGCGCGAATCGCTGCTCTGGCCGCGATCGAGCCCGATGTCGTTGGAGCCGAGCGCCCACGGCAGCGAAGTCGTGAGCAGGAACGGTTGCTCGAATGTGCGCAGGCCCAGCAGCACGCGACCCTTGGCCGCGTCGCGATACACGTCGAACAGACCGGCGACGTGCTGCAGGTCGCGTGTCACCGCCTGCGGGTCGGTGGCCGGCGGCGGAGTGGCGGCCGGCGCGGCGAACGCGCGCGGCAGGGTGGCGGCCAACAACGCGCACAGCAGGTAGCGGGCGGGTTTCATCGCATCACTCCACGCGGGGGAATCCGTGCCAGTGTGCCGCGCGCTGGCGCGCGGCCCATGCGCCGAAAGGCATGGCCGCCTCAGGCGCCGGCTGCGTCCAGGCGCTGCTGCAGCGCCTGCAACTGCGCGCGCAGTTCGGCCAGTTCGGCTTCGAGGCGTTCGATGCGCTCACCCAGCACGGGCGCGGCGGCCTCGCGCGGCGGTGCCTGCGCCTGCGCGGCGGCGAGCGCCTCCAGGTCGATCGGGCCGCCGAGCAGGTGCATGTAGCGGATCTCGCGCTGGCCATGCGCGAGCGGCAACGCCGCCACCAGCGGCTGTTGGCGCTGCAACAGGCGTTCGAGGGTGTCGCGCACATCGTCCAGGCCCGGAAAATCGGCCAGCCTCTCGGCGCGCGTGAGCAGTTCGGCCACGGTCTGCGGGCCGCGCAGCAACATCACGCACAACAGCGCGCGCTGGCGCGCGGTCACGTCCCAGCCCCTGGAGAACTGGTGCTCGTAGCGCGGCGCACGCTGCGACGAGGGCGCGACCCGCACCAGGCCCCTGCCCTCGAGCACGCGCAGCGTGTGCCCGACCACGCCGGGTTCGAGCTGCATCACCGGCTCGCGGCTGGTCTTCTGGTTGCAGGCCGCGACCAGTGCGTTGAGCGTGAGCGGATACAGCTCGGGCGTGGTCGCCTGCTTCTCGATGAGGCAGCCGAGGATGCGCGCCTCGATCGCATCCAGCACCGGCGCATCGCTGCCTGCGGTGTGCTCGTCGACCATCGCCACGCCTCCACTGCCTGTCATGGCGGCAGTCTAACCGCAAGGCACGCGGCCCGTGGTCCGCCGCGCGGCGCCAGCGGCAAGCCTGCGCAGTTGGCAGGTCCGAATGAGGCCGAGCCTCAGTCGTCGTCGTCGCCCGCGGCCTCGCCATTGCCCGCGGCCTGCGCAGGGACGCAGCCGCGCACCACGGCATCGGCGCCGAGCAGCCACCATTCGCGGCGATTGGCGCGGCCCACGTACTGCGCATGGCTGGCGTCGATGCAGTCGCCCATGCGCTGCAGCGCATCCTGCAGGATGAAGATGCGGCGCTGCGCGGGCGCCTGCGCCAGCCACGCGCTCGCGCGCTCGAACTGCAGCGGCCACGGCGCGCGGAAGCCGAAGTCGCGCACCGGACCCTGCGCCATGAGCAGGTTCTGTTCCTTCCATGCGACCAGGCCCAGTTCGACATCGGGCCCGGCCAGGGCGCGCGCCTGGCGCATGAGCGCGGCCGCGGAGCTGGCGTCGTTGACCAGCGGTTGCGCGACCAGGCTCCACGCCAGCCACAGCACGCTCATGCCCGCGAGCAAGGCGGCCACGCCACGACGCGGGCGCAGCAGTACCGCGGCGAGTGCGAAACCGATGCCGACCAGCAGCACCAGCGCCCACACCGCCTGCGCGTGGTCGGCCAGTTCGCGACGCTGCAGCCAGGCCTGCGCCGCACCCGCATGGTCGCCCCAGGCCCAGGCCGCCACGCCGATGCAGGCCAGCCCAGTGAGCAGCGCCATCCAGAACGCGGTCAGGCGCAGCCAGCGCGCGCGCAGGATCGCGTCCCAGTACGGCGCCAGCGCCAGCGCCACCATCGGCAGCGCCGGCAGCAGGTACACATCGCGCTTGCCCGCGGGAATGCTGAAGAACACCAGCACCAGCAGCGACCACGCCAGCGGCAACACCACGCGCGGCTCGCGCTCGCGCCACGCCCGCCACCAGCGCGGCAGCGCGGCCGGATAGGCCAGCGACATCGGTAGCCAGTGGAACAGCAGCACCGGCAGGAAATACCAGGCCGGCTGCACGTGCGTCCACGAGGCCGCGTAGCGCCCGGCGGTCTGGCGCAGGAACAGGTCGTCGACGTAGGCGGCATGCGCGGCGCTGCCGGAAACCTTGGCCGCGAGCAGCACTGCGCCGCCCCAGGCGAGGATCGGCGCGAGGAAGGCGAGTGCGCCCAGCGCCCAGCGCCACGCCGCGTCCTGCGTGCGCGTGACGCCATCCCAGCCGCGCAGCCGCGCCCACGCATAAGGCAGCAGCATGAGCAGCGCAAGAAAGCCCACACCCTTGGTGATCACGCCGATGCCGGCCGCGCAGCACCCCAGCCACCAGGCGCGCCAATTCGGCCCGCGCAGCAGGTGCAGCAGCAGGCCCCAGTTGGCGAGCGTGATCCAGCACACCACCAGCGGGTCGATCTGCGCGCGCTTGGCCTGGTACATGAACTGGAACGCGAACAGCACCGCCAGCGCGCTGTACAGGCCCGCACGATGGTTCCACAGGCGCCGGCCCAGGTCCCACACCAGCACCAACGTGGCGAGCGAGGCGAGCAGCGACGGCAGCAGGAAGGCGATGCGCCAGTTGCGCACGAGCGCGTACCCCGCCGCGAGCAGCCAGAACATCACCGGCGGCTTGTCCGAGTACAGCTCGATGCCCCGTTGCGGGAACAGCCATTGGCCCGACTCGAACATCTGCCGGGCCACCAGCACGAAACGCGGCTCGTCGGCCGGCCACGGGTCACGCAGGCCGATGCCGGCCGCGACCAGCACCAGTGCGAACAGCACGAACCACCACAGTTCGCGCCGTTCGTGCGCAGTCAGGGGCAACGGGTCGGGCATGCTCATGGCCTCGTGCGCCGCGCTGCGGCGGTGCGCCTCACGGCTCCAGTGCGAAGCGGTCGGCGTCCATCCATGCCGGGAAGCGCTCGCGATGCGCGGCCAGCGCCTGCGCATCCAGCGCCACCGTGACCACCTGTTGCTGGGCGCCCAGTTCGACCAGCGGCTGGCCGAGGAAATCGTGCACCACGCTGTCGCCGCTGTAGTGCAGGTCGTTGCCGTCGTAGCCCACGCGATTGACGCCCACGCAGTAGGCCAGGTTCTCGATCGCGCGTGCGGCGAGCAAGGTGCGCCAGGCGTGGCGGCGCGCACTGGGCCAGTTGGCGACATACAGCACGAGGTCGTAGTCGAAGCGCTGCGCGGCGCGGTCGTAGCCGTTGCGCGACCACACCGGGAAGCGCAGGTCGTAGCAGACCAGCGGACAGATGCGCCAGCCGCGCCAGTCGAGCAGGAAGCGCTCGGCGCCGGCCGCGTAGCGCTTGTGCTCGTCGGCGTAGCGGAACAGGTGGCGCTTGTCGTAATGGCGTACCGCGCCGTCGGGCGTG
>WBZR01001405.1_pt1 | contig 30023 bp, 19 predicted proteins | sample 5204231 | NCBI WGS metagenome assembly WBZR01 (sample SAMN12412403, study PRJNA552823) | activated sludge metagenome | isolation source: activated sludge from anammox sidestream of wastewater treatment plant... | place: USA: Virginia | collected 2017-08 | reverse complement strand
GTAAAGACCCTGATCGTTCGTCTCGCTCCTGACGCTGACGTTGGTTTCGACGTTGGTTATGGTGATGGCCGCCTTCGGCACAACCGCGCCGCCGGCGTCTCTGACTTCGCCGGTGATGGTGGCCGCTTCCTGCTGCGCTGACGCGGTCAACGAACAGGTGAGCAATAACGCGAGGAGCGCAAAACCGCTGGCACAGCGTGACAATTGCCTGAACATATTCTTCTCCTTGATTTTGGTTGGGAATGTAAACCCGGCGTCATAATGGACTTTGAGTAAATAACGCAACAACAGCGTAGGGGCGGGTTTTCCCCGCCCTGATCTTTGAGTAAATAACGCAACAACATCGTAGGGGCGGGTTTTCCCCGCCCTGATCCGCTGTCGAGGGGCCGGGCGGGGAAAACCCGCCCCTACGCTGTTGTTGTAGTTAATTTTCAAACGCCATATTGACGCCGGGCAGGCATTTTACGCGCGCGAGGTTAAGTGAGGATTATCCCTCAACTCCTTAACCTCGAATTGACATCCCAGCTTGCAGATTGCTCAACGCGCCTGGCTGCGCCGTGAGCCGTGGCGGGCCGACAATCGCGCCACGAGTTTTTTGATTTTGCTCTCGTCGCCGTTCAGCTTGTGATGGTGGGGCAATTTGGCTAATTGCCCCACCTGCGCATCACCAGCGAATCTTCGCCGGAAAGAATTCAGCGACCAGGTCTTCGTAATACGGCTTCAACTCGGCCAGATTCGGCTCGACTTCACACTTGGAATAAAGATCGTAAGGATTGAACGCGCGCGCCCACCGCAGCGCTTCCTCGTCGCGCTCGTTCAGCAAATGAGCATACGCGCCTTCGCGGTGGATCGGATAACACGAATGATAGCGGATCATCCACAACGCTTCCTGCGGCAGATAATCCTTTGTGACCATGTACAGATATTCATCGTGGCCCCACGACAGATGCACGTTATCGAGTCCGCAGCCTTCCGCATAAATTCCGTTCGGAGTTTGCAACGCTGGATTGTTGTAATCGGGATTATCAATGAAGAGTTCCGGATAAACGATCTTGTCCGAATAAGCGCAGCCGACGGGGAACGTGTCGCCGACGACAGCCCATTGCGGCTCGCCGTGAAGGCAGAGAACTTTGCCCAGGTCGTGGATGAATCCGGCCAGCACGAACCAGCGCGGGTGGCCGTCCTGACGGATCGCTTCGGCGGTTTGCAGCGCATGAACGATCTGCGGCAGCGCCAGATCGGGATCGCTGTCGTCAACCAGATTGTTCAGAAAATCCATCGCCTCCCAAATTCCCATCTCGGCCTTGTCGAGCTTGCCGTATTCAGCCTTTTTGGCGAGCACGAAATCGAGCGTCTGATTCGCATGGTTGAGCCTGTACAACTCTTTGACCGAAGCGCGGGATTCGGTGGCGTAGTCGCGGAAGCCGTCCGCGTTTTTGACCCCATCGAGGAACGGCGCAGGATTGCCTCTTCCGGCGGCGCCGCTTGGATGAAGCTCAAGTGACATTGTGATACTCCTTTGATTTGATGTTAATGATGAAGAAGAAACATAAGCTATCTTCGATTCAAGATTACGCAGAGATCATAGGCAATTTCACGGGTGGTGAAAAGAGAAGTCTGGCAGGCGAGTGACGATCTACTTCTTCGACTTCTTTGTCTCAGCTTTCTTCGCGCTCTTCTTCGCGCTCTTCTTCGCGGCTTTCTTCGGCGCTTGTTTTTTTGCAGGCTCGATTTTGAGCCTGCTGAGCGGCGCAATCGCTTCGAGTGCCTTTGCGATTCGGCGCGCACGTGTCTCAGGCTTCTTCGCCTCTTCGATTGCGGCGATATATTCCTTGCGATGAGAGTAGCTCAGCTTGTCCCACACGGCCTTCGCCGTCCTCCTGGAGTTGAGCGCTTTGAGCAGGTCGGGAGGTGTGGCGATTGTGCGCGGCTCGTCGTCCTTCTCCATCACGAGTTCGACGGTCTGACCGGCCTTGACCTTCGAGCCTTCGCGCATCTCGCGGTTGACGACCATATAGAACTTGCCGCCGCCCATCGGAAATATCGAACTACGGAAAGGGAAGCCGTTGATCGAGCCTTTGACCGCCAGCCGTGAGCGCGTACCGAAGGTTTCAAAAACATCGAAGGGAAGATAGACGTGCAAAACCTGCGTGTCCTTATACTGTTCGAGCTTGACCTTGAACCGAATCGCCATTGATGAGCCTCCAATCTAAATCAGACCATATCAAGATTGGGACAAACGTTTTTAGCCACAGAGATCACAGAGAGCACAGAGATAATGCACACCCGCCTTTCACCTCTGTGTCCTCTGTGATCTCTGTGGCTGGTGTCCCAATGTTTTGTGTTTCGATTTAGACAGGTTTTCAGTTGCGTGTACGGGGATCGCGTCTTACGTGCACACCAAAATGAAAAGCGACCTGGTTGATTTAAAGTTCTTCGCGGACTCTCTTCACTCCGGCGGCCATATTTTTGAGCTTCAGCCGCGCGGCCCAGCGCGCAGTCTGGCTCAAGCCGCAATCGGGCGCGAACGACAGACGTTCAGGCGGAGCGTATTTCAAACATAGCCTGACGCGTTCAGCCACGTCTTCCGGTGTTTCGATGTAATAACTTTTTACGTCAATTACGCCGACGGCCACATCCATCTTTTCGGCCACCTGCTCGATGATTTCGATCTCGGCGAATTCGCGGCTCGCCATCTCCAGATGAATTTCGTCAACCCGGATGTCGAGGAACGCGGGAAACATCGGCTTGTAAGTCCGCTTGCCGACCGCGCGCGCTTTGTAGTTGCCGAAACAGGCGTGAGTCGAAAGCCGGCATTGGCCGACGACCGGCTCGATCGTGCGATTGAAAATGTCGGCGAAGCGGTAAGGGTCTTCCCGATGCGCGTAACAACTCATCGAAGGCTCATCAACCGTGATCTCGCGGCAACCGGCTTCGACCAGCGCAATCAATTCGTCGCGCACAATCGGCAGCAGCGCTTCGGTAATGTCGAACCGGTCGGAGTATTCCCCTTCTGGCAGCAATCGCCCGCTGAGCGTGTAAGGCCCCGGCACGCTGGCCTTGAGCGTGATTGCGGATTGCGGCCAGTTTGCGGAGAGGCCGATTGCGGATTGAAAGAGCCGTTGCAGTCGCTTCCACTCTTCAACAACTCCCAGCCCGCGTGGCGCGCGCAGTTCGCCGATGATCCGGTGTTTGCCGCGCTGATCGTGCGCCGGAGGGCCGAAACGTCGTGGCTGGGCTTGTTCCAATTCGATGCCTTCCAGGAAGCCATAAAACGACAGGTTGAAATCGAGCCGCGTCTGTTCGCCATCGGTGATCACGTCCAACCCGGCTGTGACCTGATCGTGAATCGCCGCGATCACCGCGTCTTCCTGAAGCTCAGCGCGATCCGCTTCGCCGAATTGATCGAGATGCTGGCAGGCGAATTCGAGCCAGCCGGGGAAGGGATAGCTGCCGATAACGGTTGTTCGTAGAGGTTGTTCTTTCATAAATTTCGGGAGCGTGCGCTCCCAGAGTTCAACTTACATGCCATCCGGCGTCAACGCTCAAAACTTCGCCTGTGATGTTACGCGCGTCATCGCTGAGCAAAAAGATTGCCGCGCGAGCCACATCCTCCGCTTCGATCAGCTCTTCCGAGAGCGGTTGTTTTGTCCTGCTGAATTCGAGCAGATCGGGATTCTGCTGCGCCCTCGCGCTCATCGGTGTCCGCGTCAGCGCGGGCGCGATGGCGTTGACGCGAATCCCGCTCGGCGCGTAGTAAGCCGCCATCGCCTCAGTCAGCCCGATGATCGCGCTCTTGCTGGTTGCGTAAGCGTGCGTGGCGAAAAACTTCGGCTCCGGCGCGAGCGCGAGCGCGCTCGACATATTCAAAATCGCGCCGCGCAATCCGTTCTCGCCAACCGGTTGATCCAGCATTTGCCGGACGACGGCGCGGCACACGAGGAACATGCTTTTGAGGTTCGTCTCAATCGTCACGTCCCAACCTTCGTCGGCGCATTCGTGGATCGGGCCATCGCCAAATTTACGTCCGCTGATGCCCGCCACGTTGAAGAGCGCGTCAATGCGGTTGTATCGAGCGATGCAGCTTTCGATGGCTCGCGCCACTTCGCCCGCGCGCGTCAGATCGGCGACGTGATAGTCGCATCCAATCTCTTCGGCCAACGCGCTGAGGCTTTCTCTATCGCGGCTGACGACGAAGACCGACGCGCCTTCGCTCGCGGCCAGCCGCGCGGTCGCAGCGCCGATGCCGGTCGAGCCTGTGATCAGACAAACCTTGTTCGCGAGTCTTCCGCTCATTGATAAAGATGCGCCAGGCTGCGGCGGTAGGCATCGTAAAACCGTTCGAGTTGCTCAGCCGCATTCGTGTTACCGACGAATTGATGCGACGGCAGCAACTCCGGTTTCACGCCGCGTTCGAGCAACAGTTCGGCCACGCGGCAACGCAGCATATTGATGATCATCCCGCCGGTCACGGTCGAAGCCGGGCCGGTGCGCCACTCCAACCCTTCGAGTTCGACCACGCAATCGCCTGGCGGGCAGCCGTTGTCAATCACCACGCCGGCCACGTCAATCAGCTTCTTGCCCGAAGAGTGCGCCGCGACCGATTGCTCGCAATGCCGCCGCGAACAGATCGCGATCACGGGCAAGCCGCGCGCTCCGGCGCCCATCGCCATTTCGACGATCACCGGGCGAATGCCGCTGGTTGAGATCACGATGAACGCGTCGTAAGGGCCGAACCTGAAGCCCTTCAGAATCTCTTCGGCGTAGCCTTCGTATTTTTCCAGATGAAGCGGCGCGCGCAGTCCGTTCGCGCCGACAATCGCGGCGTGGTTCGAGAGCGCCAGCTCGACCAGCGCGACGAAGCCGGGAAAACACCCCTGACGCGGCGTCATCTCTTCGCACATCATCCGCGAATGGCCATTGCCGAAGAGGAAAACCAGGCCGCCGCTGGCGATTGAGTTGGCGCAGATTTCGGAGGCGCGCTCAATCGCGGGCATCTGCGTTTCGCGGACGTGGTTGAGCAGTTGCAGTGTTTTGTCGAAGTAGTTTTGCGCTGCGTTCATTTTTGTCGTTTTAAGGTGTAGGCAGACGCCGCACGCTGCCCGGAATTTTCACGGCGCTTTCATCCGCGCTGGCGATGGCCGCGAAACACAGACTCAGGCCACGCAGATTGTCCCCCGCATTGTTGACCGGTTCGCGATTGTCTTCAATCGCCGAGAGCAACTCGGCCATCGCGCCGTGAAAGCCTTCGCGGAACCACGTGCCTTCAAGCGGCGGCTGCGCGTGACCTTCGGCGGTGAAGATCGTGATGAACTGTTCCGACAAACTCGGCCCGGCGCTGATGATCGTGCCTTCGGTTCCGGCCACGACGGTGCGGTCTTCCTGGCCATGCGTGACATTGGCGTTGAAGACGATTGACGCCTGCCCATCTTCAAATTCGATGATCGCCTGAGCCAGCATTGGAGGCCGGGCGCGTTGTCCGGTGGCGCGCGTAGCGAATGCGCTGACACGCCGCGCCGCCCTGCCTTCAAAAAAATGCGAAGCCAGATCGAACCAGTGGACGCCGAAATCATAAAGCGCGAGGTGTTCGATTTCCTCGAATTTCGTTCCGATGATCCAGTTGTGATCCCAATGCAGGCTGAAACTCGCGCTCGTCAACCGTCCGATCAGTCCGGCTTTTATCGCCTGACGAATGTAGCTGAAATGCGGCGCCCAACGGCCGTTTTGATTAACAGCCAGCTTGACCCCGCGCGCATCAGCCAGTTCGACCAAGCGTTCGCCCACGTCCAGATCAACTACGAAAGGCTTCTGGCTTAAAACGTGTTTGCCTGCGCCGAGAGCCGCTTCAATAATTTCGACGCGGTCTTCCGGGTGTGTGGCGATGTCAACGACTTCGATCTCGTCGCGCGCGAGCAGTTCGCGGTAATCGGTCGTGACGAAAGCTTCAGGGTAAAACTTGTCTCGATAAGCTCGCGCTTTGTCTTCGGTGTGGTCGCAGAGCGCGGTCACACGGAAACCGGCGTGGCGGTAGGCGTTCAGATGCTGGACGATGATGCCGCCGCAGCCGATGACGCCGATGGACGGATTATAGCTTTTCGGATTTTGCGGTTGGTAAGGCAGCGCAGGCGCGGCTACCAGCGCGCCGGTTTCCGTCTTGCTCAATCCGTAATCGTCCGCGAGTGTTTCAGCCATTTCAACCAACCAGCCTGACTGTGCGTTTTTCGCGCGCGCTGATGACCGCCGTATCCACGATCTGTTGTCCGATGCGGCTAAGCTGCGGCGACAGCGGTCCCGTCACAGGCTCGCCTGTTTCCAGGCAATGGATCAGATACTGGATCGGGTTTTGGTTTGGAGGCTGCGACTGATCAACCGGGATTTCGCGCGCCGCCGGATGGGTTTTCGTTTGGACACGAACGACCGGCTCGAAATCGTAGCTGCTGATTGTGCCCGCGTCGCCGACGATGGCGAAGCCGCATTTCGGCTGCGGCTGATGAGTCCAGGGATCGGTGAACGCGCCCCAGCGGGTTTCGTATTTCGACAATCCGCAATCGTAGCGCGCGATGGTCACGCTGTGTTCGTCAACTTCCAGCCCGGCAGGCTCATCAACAACGGTCGTGACTTCGATCGGCGCGCGTCCGTTGTGGAACCACGTTCCGAGCGTCACGCCGTAGCCCAGGTAATCGAGCAGCGATCCGCCGCCGCTCGCTCGCTTGTAGAACCAACTGTGCGGCTTTTTCTGTTGAACCTCCGCGTCGCTGACCTCGACTTTGTCCGCGAGATGGTAAAGCGGCCCGCGATTGCCGTCGTAATAGTGAACCTCGATCACATCGCCGATCAGGTCTTCGTCAATCAAGCGTTTCGCAGTGCGATGCGCCGGATACCAGGCCAGCGGCCAGTTGATGACCAGAGTTTTGCCGGTAGCTTCCATTGCGCGAATCATCGCGTCGGCGTCCGCGAGCGACGCGGCCATCGGCTTTTCGATCAGGATGTGGACGCCGAACGGCGCAACCTTCTCGACGTATTCCGCGTGACGCGCCGTCGCCGGACAGAGAATTGCGATGTCGGGTTTTGTCTCTTCGAGGCATCGGCGATAGTCCGTGAAGACGCGATCAGCCGGAATGAAGAAATTGCTCGCCGCCGCCTGCATTCGTTCAGGCGTTTCATCGCATAGACCGACGATTTCCGCGCGCGGATGTTCGTAGGCCATCCGCAGCAGGTCGCCCATGTGAAAGTGATCGAAGTTGATGCCTGCGATTTTCATAACGGGTTAGCCGCGCCAATGTAAACTCAGCGCGGAAAATTGACAACGCAATAACCGCAATTCAGAATGCGCGGGTCGCACGGCGGTCACACGCAATCTCTCATCCACATTCACATCTGAAGATCAAATGAACGAACGAAGTCTGGAAGGCAAAATAGCTCTGATCACGGGCGCGAATCGCGGCATCGGGCGAGGCATCGCCGAAGCTTTCGCGCGCGAGGGCGCGGCTTTGACTCTGATGGCGCGCGACGCCGCGCTCCTCAACGAAACGGCTGAAGCATTGAAGCGGAACGGAGCCGATGTCCTGGCCATTCCCGCTGACGTAAGCGACGAAAAACAGGTTCAGGAAGTTTTTCGCCAGACGATGGAACGGTTCGGACGGCTGGACATTCTGGTCAACAACGCGGGCACGTTCGCGGGCTACGGTCCGATTGACGAAGTGACGGTCGAATTGTGGGACAACATCATCGCCGTCAACCTGCGCGGCCCGTTCCTCTGCACTCGCGAGGCGTTCCGCATCATGAAACGACAGCGCGACGGGCGAATCATCAACATCGGATCAATCGCTTCGCAGCGCGTTCGCCCCAATTCAGCCGCGTATAGCACGACCAAACATGGCTTGTGGGGATTGACGCAGGTGACGGCGCTCGAAGGCCGCGATCACGGCATTTCGTGCGGATGCTTGAATCCCGGCAACGTGCGTGTCGAAAAACGCGCAGGCGACACCGAGCCGATGATGAGCGTTGAAGACATCGCGCAAGCCGCCGTCGCGATGGCCGCCTTGCCGCCGCGCGTCAACATGCTCGAAGCGACTGTGATCGTGATTGATCAACCCTTTCTGGGGCGCGGCTAAATTTGAAAGCGCGCGTATCCCGGAGACAATTATTCTGTGTGAGACTACGATTTTTGCTCTTGGGAGCAGCGGAAGTGAGAATCTAAGCTATCCGAGTGAATCTGAACTACCAACAACCATCCATGTAAGGTCTCATAACGCAAAAGAGAAGTGGGTCTGGCTTGAATTGAGCCGGTGAAACGAGGTAACGATGTTTTGTCCTAGATGTGGTAATCAACCAGTTTCTGATCGAGTTCGGTTCTGTCCGAGTTGCGGCTTCCGCCTGGACGGCGTAGTTGACCTGCTCGCGCGCGACGGCGTTCCGACCAATCCTTTGAATGCCCCTCAAACAAATATTCCCCAGAGCGGCGAACTTTCAGAACGGAAGAAAGGAATTCGTCGCGGCGGCAAGATGGTCTTCTTCAGCCTGGCGATGTTCCTGCCGGTCTTCGGCTTCTGTTTTCTCGTCGAAGGCCCTGAGCCGCTGCTTTTGCCTGCGTCCATCTTTCTCGCCGGAATTTTCTGGATGCTCTATTATCGGCTCTTCGGCGATGAAACCGCGATTGCCCCAAAGCAATTTCAAGCGGCTCAGTTTGCGCCGCCTCCGCAGCAGCCGTACCTGCCTCCGCCGCAAAGCGTTCCCGCTTACAGATCGCCCGTCGAAACGCCGCAAGAGCACAGCGTCGTCGAACACACGACCAGGACGCTGAAACAGCAGTAATTATCGGCGTTGGGGAGCAGTTATTTTTACGCGCGCACGGAAGCGATGCTGCGCGCGCTGTTCGAGCAGGCGCGCGAGGGGCGCATCGCGCGAATGGTCTTTCAACCGAGATTGCCCTTGACTGCGTCGTTAAGAAACACCACAAGTATGATAACGCCTACAAGCAACAAACTTTGTAGATGATCCGCAGAAGTTCGCAATGAGGACGGAAACCTTCAATTTCTGAGGCGGTACGCCAAAGCTTCATCCCGAAATCGGCCATGCTTTCACTCCGGTGATTTCTTCAAGCGAGCTTCCGCGAAACCGAAGTCTCACGTATGATTGCCCCTGGTTCGATGGTGGTCGGGATCAAGTGAAGCCCACCTTACAATTTCGCCACAGTCGGCGCGACGCTCGCGCCACAATCTGAAAAACTCGGCCGATATGATAGAGATAATTTGCTCTGAATGAGGAGATTTGTCTTGAAATTTCGATTGGACAATAGAAGCAGAATTTATGACGAGACGCCAGAAATTTCACAATACGGCCCGAACAAAACTCAAACTAACGGTTGCGATTGTGGCCGCTATGGCTTTTCTATTTCCCGCGTCGAGTCCTGGGGGTGTCGGAAAATCCCTCCCGCTGATTGCGAAAGCTGATGATGAGCGTCGAGACGGGCCAATGACGCTCGACATCAAAGGCAAACGCGGCGTGGTGTCGTTTTCTCATCAGAAGCACGAAGCGTTGATCACGCCCGACCCGAATTATCCACATAAATCAATGCCCGGCGTGGCCTGCGCAGGCTGCCATCACAACGTTAAACAGGTCACCGAAGCCGAACAATTTCAAAAGTGCTCAACCTGCCACAAAGCCGAAGGAGACCCTGACAACCCTGAAGACAGGGAAGGGATTGATCTGAACGCCAGAGAGATATTTCACCGTTCCTGCATCGGCTGCCACAGGGCCAGCCGTCTGCAAGCTTCAAACGAACGCTTCACCAACGCCAGTTTTACCAGGTGCGATGAATGCCATGACCGGCAAGGTAGATATGAACCGGTCGTCGCGCAGTCTGACGGCAAGCCGCCGGTTGATGAAGGGGCCGAGATCATGGCGGCGATAACGCAGCAGGCGGCGCAAGAAGCCGACTCGCCCAATGTTGATCAACCACTGGGTTACGCGGGGCGATCCCGAATTGACAGACCGGAGCCTGAACTTCCGGGTCGCGCGCCGACGCCTGACCGCTGGCGCTTAGGTTTTCCAGACGACCCCAGGTATCAGAAAGGCAGTCGGCTGAACTCTTATCGCCAGAACTATCTCAAGGGCGATTACCCGATCATCGGCCAACACACCTTTCTGAATATCACCGCCGAAAGCGAGTCGTTGATCAACGCGCGGCGATTGCCCGGCTCGATTGACGCGCAACGACCGTCAACCGGCGACTTGTTCAGTCGCAGCGAGCAGATCGCCTTTCGTCAAAACCTGACGCTCTCTTTCGATCTTTCGCACGGCGACACGGCGTTCAAACCGGTTGATTGGCGAATCAACATCGCGCCGCAAATCAACATCAACTATTTGCACGCTCAACGAAGCGGCATCGTCAATGTTGATCCGGCCAGAGGTCTGGCGCGAACCGAAGCGCAGGTCTATTTGCAAACGGCATTCAGCGAGATTCGTCTTGGCGATACGCCCGGAGTCTTCGGCTTTCTTCGCCGTCGCAGCGGCAGGAGCAAGGACAGCCCTTATTTCGATTCGACATCGTTCAGAACGGGCGTACAACCTTTCATCAGCGATTTTCGCGGATTCATTTTCAGCGACACCAACCTCGGCGTCAGGCTTTATGGCAATCACGGGAACAACCGCTACCAGTTCAACGTCGCGTGGTTTCGGATGCTGGAAAAAGACGTGAACAGCGAATTGAACACGTTCAATTTCAGAAACCAATCGGTCTTCATCGCCAACCTGTTCAGGCAGGACACGAAGTGGGAAGGCTACACCGCGCAGTTCAGCTTTCATTACAACCAGGACGGCCCCGACAGGCATTTCGATCAGAACGGATTTTTAGTCCGCCCGGCGCTGATTGAAGGCGCGCTGCCGCACGGTGTGAAAGCCGCTTATCTCGGTTGGGCGGGCGAAGGCCACGCGGGACGGATGAACATCTCTCACGCGCTCTATCAGGTTTTCGGCTCCGACAGCCGCAATCCGATTGCCGGGCGCGCGGTAAACATCAACGCGCAGATGGCGGCGGCTGAGGCGTCTTACAATCAGGACTGGCTGCGTTTCAAAACATCATTCCTGTTCGCTTCGGGCGACAGCAAACCGCTTGATGGCACGGCGCGCGGCTTCGATTCGATCCTCGATTCGCCAGAATTCGCGGGAGGGCGATTCAGTTTCTGGAACAATCAGGGCATTCGTCTGACCCGAACCGGAGTCAATCTGGTTAGCCAGAACAGTTTGCTGCCGAGCCTCCGCAGCAACAAATTCGCAGGCCAGGGGAACTTCGTCAATCCGGGAATCTTCATTTACAACTATGGTCTCGACGCCGATCTGACGCCGAAAATAAAGGCCATCTTCAATCTGAACTACCTGCATTTCCACCATACTGAGCCGTTGGAGGCGTTGCTGCAAAAATCAGGCGTCAAGAAAGAGATCGGGCTGGATTACGGAATCGGCATGCGGCTGCGTCCATTTTTGAGCGAGAACATGGTGATTGACGCCGGCTATTCATCGCTCATCCCCGGCGAGGGATTCAAGCAGGTTTACAGTCCCGGCTGCGCGAGTTGCGCGGCTGAAGGCAGGATTTTGCATTCGGTCTTTGTGCGATTGAGAGTGGTTTATTAATTCAGGTGAAACGTGGCGGTAGCCCGACCGTGAGGGAGGGCGTAGGCTCTGCACTCACGCCCTCCCTCACGGTCGGGCTACCGCCACAGGTCCAATAACTCGATGAAAACGGTTCCCTTCAAAGCAATCAAAATATCGCTGCTTGTTGTTTGCGCCTTTGCGTTCGCCATGCGGTTCGGCGATGCCGGCGCGCAAAGCCAGCGGCAATCGCAACTGTGGAGAATGAGCGCGCAGGACGCATTGAGCCGCAGCGCCGGATGTTTGGATTGCCATCGCGGCATTGAAGACATGCACAACGGCGCGATCAATCTCGGCTGCGTTGATTGTCACGGCGGCGACGCCAGCGCTCGTCTTTCGCCTGAATTGAGCAAAGGTTCGTCGGGTTACGAAGACGCAAAGCGGCGCGCGCACGTCCAGCCGCGTTTCCCCGAAAAGTGGAAGAGTTCCGCCAACCCCGAAAGGTCTTATGCGCTGTTGAATCGTGAAAGCTCCGAATTCATCAGGTTCATCAATCCGGGCGATCTGCGCGTCGCTGACATAAGCTGCGGGACTTCGGAATGCCACGCCAACGACGCGCACAACGTCAACAGAAGCATGATGAAAACGGGCGCGATGCTCTGGGGCGCGGCGCTTTACAACAACGGCTCATTCCCGCTGAAGAACTACAGGTTCGGCGAGAGCTACAACGCCGACGGAATCTCCGAACGAATAGAGACCATCCCGGCGCCAACTTTTGAAGAGACGCTCAGAAAAGGAATCCTGCCTTTCCTCGATCCGTTGCCGAGATGGGAGATCACGCAGCCGGGCAACATCCTGCGCGCGTTCGAGCGCGGCGGCAGAAAAGCGCCTGAAGTCGGTTTGCCGATACCGGACGAAATACCGGGCCGCCCGACGCAGAATCAACTCAGCGCCAGAGGCGTGGGCACTCTCTCGCGCACCGACCCTGTCTTTCTGGGGTTGCAGAAGACGCGGCTGATGGACCCGATGCTCTCGTTTCTGGGCACGAACGATCAGCCGGGCGATTATCGTTCGAGCGGCTGCACGGCTTGCCACGTCGTTTACGCCAACGACCGCGACCCCTACCATTCCGGGCCTTACGCGCAGTTCGGGCACAACGGGTTCAGCGGCAGCGGCGACCCGACGATACCCAAAAACGAATCCGGCCATCCGATCAAACATCAGCTCACGCGGGCGATTCCTTCCAGCCAGTGCGTGGTCTGTCACATGCACCCCGGCACGCTCGTGCTCAACACGTATTACGGAACCACGTGGTGGGATTTGGAAACAGACGGCGGGCATATGTATCCGGCTTCGTCAAAAAAATTGAGCGCCAAAGAGATTCAGAAAATACAGGAGCGAAATCCTGAAGGCTCGGCGCTCAAAGGTTTGTGGGGCGGCAAGGAGTTTCTGGAAAACGTCAGCGAGTTGAACGGCAAGCTCAAACACACGCAGTTCGCCGATTTCAACGGGCACGGATGGATTTATCGTTCCGTCTTCAAACAAGACCGCAAAGGCAATCTGCTTGACGCCAACGGCAAGATCATCAACGAAGTCACGTCGGAGAAGCTGCAACGAGCAGTTAAAGAGACGACTGATAACCCTGCTGCAAGAGATGGCGTTCCGGTTCACCTGAAAGACATTCATCTTGAAAAAGGCATGCATTGCGTTGATTGCCATTTCCGGCAGGACAATCACGGCAACGGGAAGCTGTACGGCGAAGTCCGCAACGCCATCGAGATTGATTGCGTTGATTGCCACGGCACGATTGACCGGCGCGCCGACCCGACATCGAAAGATGCGAAGACAAGCGCGGCGGCTGGCGGAAACAGGATGCTCGATTATCGAAATGTTTTCCCGGTGGACGATCAAAACCGAAGCCCGCAATTCAGCCAGGATCGTTTCTTCAAAAAGGACGGCAGGCTTTATCAACGCTCAGCCGTCGAACAGGGCAAGGTGTGGGAAGTCGTTCAGGTGAAGGACTTGATCACGCCGGGCGATTCTCATTACAACGAAAAGGCGCGTCTGGCCAAGACTATTCAGAAAGACGGGAAGACCTGGGGCGCCGCGCCGGGCGATGAGAGCAAGCTGGCGCACGCCAACAGCAATATGACGTGTTACTCCTGCCATCTCTCGTGGACGCCGAGTTGCTTCGGTTGCCATTTGAAACAGACGGCGAATCAGAAGCGGCCTATGTTGCACAACGAAGGCGAGGAGGAGTTGCGCAACTGGACTTCGTACAATTTTCAGACGCTGCGCGACGACGTGTTTATGCTCGGACGCGACGGCTCGGTTACTGGCCGCCGCGTTGCGCCGGTGCGCTCAGCCTGCGCCATTCTGGTCAGTTCGCAAAACGCCGACCGCGAATGGCTCTATTCACAGCAGCAGACCATCTCAGCCGAAGGTTACAGCGGTCAGTCGTTCAGTTCGCATTTTCCGCACACCGTGCGAACCAAAGAGACGAAGGGCTGTACCGATTGCCACCTTTCGGCGAACAACGACAACAACGCTTATCTGGCGATGGCGCTGATGCAGGGGACGAATTTTTATAACTTTCTCGGTCGTTACGTCTACGTCGCGCAAGGCGGCGCGGGCTTTGAAGCCGTCGTCGTGACAGAACGCGATGAGCCGCAGGCGGTGATCGGCAGCGAGCTGCACCGGCTGGCCTATCCCGAAAATTTTCAAAAGCATCAACAGCGCGGGCAATCGCTGGAAGAGTCGTATCGCTACTCCGGCGGTCTGGCCTCGCTCGGCAATTCGTCGCAGGAGGTTTTGAGTTTGCAACTGCGCGGCGAATATCTTTACGCCGCGACCGGCAAAGGCGGCGTGCGCATTTACGACGTGGCCAACATTGACCGGAAAGGCTTTTCGCAAAGAGTGACCACCGCGCCTGTGTCGGCATTGGGCCAGCGGTTGTACGTCAAAACGAAGTACGCGACCGCCATCGCTTCGCCATCAACGCTGGCGATTGATCCCACGCGCAACCATCGCCCCGAAAATCAGGAGGCGCAGAACCGCGATGATAAACAGCCGATTCATCTCGTCTACGCTTTCCTGTACGCGACCGACAAATACGAAGGGCTGATTGTGGTTGGCGATCCGAAGACCGGCGTCGCTACGTTGCTCGACGGCGACCCGACGAACAATTTCCTCAAACGCGCTTTGACGTGGAACCCCGATGGAATTCTCAACGGCGCGAACAACATCACGATTGCGGGAACGCGCGCCTACATCACTTGTGATCGCGGCCTGGTGATTGTGGACATCAACAACCCGCTCAAGCCTCGCGTCGTTGGAGAGATCGGTCAGCCTTACATCAAGCAGCCACGCGCGGTTCAAATCCAATTCCGCTACGCTTTCGTTTGCGACGCCGAAGGTGTGAAGGTCGTGGACGTGACCAACCCCGATCAAGCCAGACCGGTCGCTGGCGCGGTTGTTCCGTTGGCCGAAGCCAACAACATTTATCTGGTGCGCACCTACGCGTATGTCGCTGCAGGCAAGCAGGGACTTGCCATTGTTGACATCGAGCGGCCGGAGCGGCCTCGGCTCGATCAAATCTTCAACGCCGGCGGTGCGATCAACGACGCGCGCGATGTGAAGGTCGGGATGACAAACGTGAGCCTGTTCGCTTATCTGGCCGATGGCGTCAACGGATTGCGAGTGATCCAGTTGACTTCGCCGGAATGGACTCGAGGCAATTACGGATTCAGCCCGCATCCCACGTCCAGGCTCATCGCAACGCGCCGCACTCGCGGGCCTGCGTTGGCGGTTTCGGAAGGGCTGGATCGAGACCGCGCGGTTGATGAGAGCGGCAACCAGCTCGCGGTCTTCGGCAGACGCGGCGCAAGGCCGTTCAATCTGGCGGAGACTCGGCGAATGTTTGCCGGAGATAACGGCGAGTTGTTCACCGTACACGAAATAAAAGATGAGCGCGACATACGAGCGTTCTACGGGCCGCCCGCCGGTAAGGATGTCGCTCAATCGAAGCTGATCGGCATAGGCCTGTTGTTATTGCCGTTCGGAATAATCCTGCTTCTGCGGCGCAATCGTCACGGGAGGCGCCCGCGATGACCAGAATGTCGGCAATCAAACTTTGCCTGTTGCTGTCGCTCTTTCCGGCGGCTATCGCGGCTCAACAGGGCAATTCAAACAAGAGCGAAGAGATCGTGCTGGATGTCAAAGGCGCACGAGGAGCGGTCTTTTTCAATCACAAAAAACACGAGGTGGCCGCGCCCGATCCGAACTCGCCGCACAAGGCCGACCCGAAAGCGACCTGCGTCGGATGCCATCACACGCGCAGTTCCGCTGGCGCGCCGCAGTTGTGGAAATGCGGAGCTTGCCATCTGGACGAGGGCAACGAGAAGAATCCGAGAGATGGAAATTTCGATGAGGTCTATTCCGAAAGAGCGTTTCATTCCAAATGCGTCAGTTGCCATCAGGCTTTGAACAAAGGGCCTGTCGCGTGCGGCGATTGCCACAAGGGAGGCGAGTAACGAATGCGTAGCGCCAGTAGGAAAGTTGTGAGCCTGCTTTTCGCGCTGATGATTGGTTGTCAGTTCGCCGGAGCCTCTCTCTCCAACATCGCGCAGCAGAAGCCGCCGGACGCCAAAGCGGAAGCCGTGTTTTCGCACAAGAGCAAGAAACACGTCGAGCTTGATTGCGCGGAATGCCATAAGGTCACGAGCGACAAAATCGAGGTGAAAGAATTTCCCGCTCACGACTCTTGCGTCTCCTGCCACAACTTCGCTGAGGAGATGGTGAAACACGCGGATGTTTTTTGCGGCGTCTGTCACGAAGCGAAGCCGATCTCGAAATCGGAGCCTGCGCTGTTTCAATTTCCGAAGCCGCGAACGTCGAGCGAGTTCGGTTATAACTTTGCGCACGTGTCTCATCTCAAATTCCAAGCGGTTGATATCGAATGCGCGCGAGCGGGCGACAGGCAAGCGGGCCGCCAGCCGCAGTGCGCCGATTGCCACGTGAGGACAAAGCCTGAGAGTAAAAGCGCGACAGAGATGACAATCGAAACGGGGCACGCCGCCTGTTTCAAATGTCACTGCGAAGAGCCGAGAGTTCGGCCCGCGATGCCCGCAATGCGTGATTGCGCGAAGTGCCATCAGATTGACGGCCCGCATTCGCCGCAGTTGTTCAATCTCGTGAAGACATTTCGGCACGGCGATCACGAACTTGATACGCGGCCTAAAAGAAAGGCCGATTTGCGAAAGGCGAGAGCCGCCGATTACCTCTGCGCGGAATGCCATCAGGCGGTAGTCGCCGCGACGAGCTTGAATGAAATCAGGCTGCCCGAAGCGGCTAGCTGCAACCGATGTCATAACGGCAAAGCGGGGCTTCCCGACGAGCTTGCGAAAGATGTTGTGGAGAGCCTCAAACGCCGGTGATGAACTGATCCGTATCCTGAAAAAAATGAAAAGCAGCGCGAGAAGACTAAAACTGATTATCGCGGGTTTGGCCCAGATAGCTTTTCTGGGATTCATCGCCTGCAACGGGCCTGCGCGAACGGCGGAGAAGGGGAAGCCCGCCGCCGCTGGCATCTCCATCCCGCCGGTCGAAATCGTCGCGCCGCCGGTTCAAAAAGAATCGAAGTTCGATCACGAACGCCAGGAGCACAAGAGCCTGCTTTGCAATCAGTGCCACGTCAGAGATGACCGCGATCCGGCGAATCCGATTCCCGCGCGGCCTTATCACAACGCCTGCGCGAAATGTCACTCCCGCGAAAACTATCTTGAGGCGTCGTCGAAGAGTCCTCTCTGTGTTGTTTGCCACGGCGAAGGGAAAATTCTGAACGCGCAGGAAACTCTGGCAATCGCTGATTTTCCGAAGGCATTGAATCAGTTCGGACTCAAGAGCTTTTCGCATCAAACGCATCTCGATCCGAGCAAAATGCCGAATGACGCGCCATTGCCGAAGTGCGGCGACTGTCATCGTTTCGACGACCGGATGATCGCGGCCAGCTTCCCGCGCCATCAGGAGTGCTACAGTTGCCACGTTCATTCGGCGGGGCAAAAACTGAGCGGTTGCAGCGACTGTCACGCCGATCTTGCTTCGGCGATGAGGCTCGACAAGGCGCTCGGCGCCGCCACGCATCAATACAATTTCAAACACAGTTCTCATTTCAAACAACAGAGCATCGGATCGAACTGCGCCGCCTGTCACAAGATCAACGCCTCTCCGAGCGATGCCGCGCGTTCCGATATCGTCAGAGGCGCTGTGTCGCAAGGGCAGCGGCATCAATCCGCCTGTTGGAACTGTCACGAGCAGTCGCGCGAGCCTGTCTGCGCCAAATGTCATCTCAACGGATTTCCCGCGAAACTTTGAGGAGCGTCGTTCAATGCCGCTGTTGCACAAAAGCCGCCGTGAAATACTCGACGCCATCAGGTCGCTGCCGTCATTGGCCGATCTGGTGGCGATGGAAGACGGGCGTTTCAAATACGAGCTTGATCTGGAAGTCATCGTTTACGGTCGCAACTATCAGGGAAAAAAAGTCGGGCCGTATGTGCGGCTGCTGACTTTCGATCCCGGCGAGACCGTGATCCGTGAAGGCGCGTGGGGCGGCAATACTTTTTACGTGGTGGTCAAGGGTCAGCCTGAAGTCTTCATCAAAAATGGCGAAGGCGAGAACGTAAAAGTCGCTGAAATCCCGGCGGGCAGACACTTCGGCGAGATGTCTGTTCTCGCAGGCGTTCCGCGCAGCGCCACGATCAAGGCTCCGGATGATCTGCCAGCGCAGGTTCTGGAGATACAGCGGCCGGCGCTTCGCCTGTTGCGGAAACTTTCAAAGTTCAGCGAAAGTCTGGATAGCGTCTATTTTCATTACGGCCGCAAGTCCACTTTCCAGGAACTGGACGTTGCGCCTGCGCTCAGCCAGCGGCTGATTTACGAAACCATCGGCCTGTCTCAATTCAGAGTCTTCTCGAAAAACCATGTGCTGTTTCAGGAAGGCGCGGCGGTTGATCATATTTACATCGTCAAGGAAGGATGGTTGCGCCGTAGCAAACGGCGGCCGGAGGCCGCGGAGTCGAACGACGGCCACGACTTTTTAGGCGGCGGTTACTGTTTCGGATTGGAAGGTTTGGATGGAGACGCGGTTTGGCCATACACCGCGACGCTGCTGGGACGATCTGAAGTCTTGTTGATTCCGATTGCGGAAATACGCCGGAACTCCACGCTCATTGACGATATGCGAAAGGGGCTGGCTCGGTTCACACCGACGGCAATCAGCTCAGAAATCGCAAGCAAGCCTGCGATTGAAGAAAAATCTTTATCGTCGCAGGAGAAGCTGATCAACACAGGCCTGGTGGATGGAACCAACCTGCTGGTCATGGATATGAATTTGTGCGTGCGTTGTGGCCGCTGCTCCCTGGCTTGTCACAAGATGCATGGCCAATCGCGCCTGTTGCGCCGGGGCATTCACATCGCCCGCATTGAAAAGTTGGGGAAGGCGGCTACGCGGCCCACGCTCGCTCCGTCTGTCTGTCTGCATTGCAAAGACCCTGAATGTTTGACCGGATGTCCGACTGGCGCCATTGGCCGTTACAGCTCCGGCCAGATTGATATTAACGCCGGGACTTGCATCGGCTGCGGAGATTGCGCGACGAATTGTCCGTACAACGCCATCTCGATGGCGTCGCGTAAATCGGCGCCGCCATCCGTTGAGGCTGATTTTAAAGGTAAGCTTCGCCGCTGGCTCAGTCTCAAAGCCGATCCGCTGCCTCCGCCGGTTGAACAATCCGACGAACTGCTCGCGGTCAAATGCAATCTTTGCAGCGGGACCGCGCTCAATCCATCAGGCAGTATGGCAGGTGGCAAAACACCGGCCTACGCTTGCGAAGAGAACTGCCCGACGGGCGCGTTGGCTCGCGTCAATCCCGGAGAATATTTCGCGGAGGTTAAGCAGATTAAGGGTTTCGCCCTTCTGGATAAAACTCATGCCGTAGGCCGCAACATTCATAAATCCGATCCGCTGAAACGGCTGATGCATCTGGCTGGCGTGTCGCTGGTTTTATTTTTGAACGCGGGCGCATTGGCCCTGCTCAATCGCTTTGGTTTTAAAGAGCCGGTTATTGGCCCGTTCAACATGCGCTGGGTCACGGGCCTGGCCGGACTGATAGGCATAGCGGCAGTGATGGCTTACGCGGTCAGGCGGCAGATTTTCAAACGTCGCGCGGGAGCGCTGCGTTACTGGATGCTGGCGCATTCTTACCTGGGCGTGATGGGCGGAGTCATGATCCTTCTGCACGGCGGCGCAAGCTCAGGGGGAGCGTTGACCACGGCGCTGATGATTTCATTCGATCTCGTGATTCTCACGGGGTTGTTCGGAATCTTTTGCTATCTGGCGATCCCGCGCCTGCTGACCCAATTCGAAGGCGATCCGTTGTTGCTCGATGATCTGTTGAAGCGCAGGCAGGAACTTCGAGACGAAATCGTAAAGATCATCAGTTCGGCGAATGAGTCGCTGCGCCGGATGGTTGCAGATGATGTGGCGGCGAGATTCCTTACTTTTGGCTATTTGCTCCGGCAATTTTTGAAGCGCGAAGAACTCAACTCAATGCTCGAATCGGCGAAGGCGGAATTTGAACCGAGCGCGGGCAAGTTGATTGAAAAACAAGACTGCGAAAAGCTTTTGAAGGCGGTAGAGGCGGCAGCCACATTGCGCCGCGTTGACGCGCTCATCCTGCTGCACAAATTGATGAAGGTCTGGTTGCCGCCGCACGTGGGGGCGACGGCATTGATGCTTGCGTTGCTTCTTGTACACATCGTCCAGGCGCTTTACGTCTGGAGATAGGTTTGCTGTGAGTGACGGTAGCTCGACCGTGAGGTGGGGAGTTAGCGTCACGTCCACGCCCTCCCTGACGGTCGGGCTACTGCCACAGTATTTTTATGGCCACTGCGAACAAATACATAATTATCAGGAGAGATCAGCGGATCGAGGGTGTGGTCATCGAAAACGAGGGCCTGACCATCGGGCGGTCTCAAGGGAACGATCTGGTTCTCAACAATCGCGGAGTGTCGCCGACTCACGCCGGGATCAAGGAGATTGATGGCGAACTCTGGCTCTTCAATTTATCCAGCTCGCGCAACACTGCGCTCAACGGGAAGTTGATTGATCAGGCTCCGATTGCCGATGGCGATGTGGCGGAGATTCGCCCGTATCTGTTGCGATTCGAAAAGCCCGAAGACGGTTTGAGAATCATCGTCGAGATCAAGGCGGATTCGATGGCCGGTGATGACAAAGCCGTCGCGCCGGAAGCGGCGTCCGCCTCGGCGATCAGATTCGACGAACACGCGCTCAAAGTTTATTGGGAGAAGCGTAAAAGAGAGGCGGGCAAGGTCGCCGAAAAGCCGATGCTCGCGCCAAGAGGCGAGCGGAAAATCGGCAAGGCGCAATTCAACTGGGTTCCGACGCTCGATTTGAAACAGCCGTGGCGCAATTCGTATTTCATCTGGGGCGGCGTCGTCGTCATCGCGCTCTCGTTGATTGCGATGATCGGATACGTCCAGGCCTATTCACCCGGGCCAATCGCCGCAGCGCATGGCAAGACGCTGCTTTCGCCATCAACGATAGCCGTTCGAGCCAACTCAGGCTCGTGTTATGAATGCCACGCCGTCGCAGTCAGCAAAGATGATAAATGCGCGGCCTGTCATCAGACGCAGCGCTTCACTCCGTCCATTTCCGAAGCTCATCGCCGCGAAGGGATCGGCTGCTCTGATTGCCATTCCGAACATCAAGGCGCCGACTCAGCGTCGGCGCTGCTCAAAGCAGGCATCTGCTCCGACTGCCACAACGACCGTTACACGATAAAGACCGGAGCGAGAGCCGGAAGCATTCTCGGCGATCCGCACGGCGCCACGTTCGGTTATCCGAAGGTGAACGGGATGTGGAAATGGAAAGGGCTGACCGCCGAAGAGTGGAAACGCAGAAACCTGCCGGAGATGCTGGCGTCGCGGCCCGCGAGCGAGCAATTTCATGCCGTTCACCGAACGATCTACATTCCTGGCGCCGGCGGCAATCGAATGTCCTGCCGCGATTGCCACGCCGCCGGAATACCTGAAGAGAACGACCTGGACACATTGCCGCGAGAGGCATGCGCCGCCTGTCACGTGACATCCCAGCCTTCGAGCGAAGCGTCTTTGGCCGCAAGCTGCGTGACCTGTCATCAACAGCACGGACAAAGCCGCGACCTCGCCGCTCTGGTGGCGAGCGTCTCCGGAGATTTTCAACGGTTAAAACAGCAGGCGATTCACAAGGCCGAGAACAATCAAAATCTTATTCAATCGGCGAGATCAGGCTCCCGTGAAAACAGAGCCGCGTTCATCTCGAATTCATTGCCCCGAAATTTAGGCGGGCTTCCGTGGTGGGGATGGGTGGGGTTGATAGCGGCGTTACCGGTCGCCGGATTTGTTTTCCTGGCCGCCTACGCCATCCGCGCCAGAATTCCTCTGGAGCAGATAAAGCCGGACGAATCGAAAGAGTCAGCGGAGGGATCGTCGGGCGCTTCGAATGCTGAATCTGAAGACCTGGCCTATCCGCATCCCGTGATCAACCCGCTGTTGTGCATAGGCTGCCACGCCTGTGTGGAGGCCTGCCCGCACGACGTGCTCGACATCGTCGGCGGAGTAGCGATGCCTGTGGCGCTTGATCAATGTATGGAAGACACAAGCTGCATGGTCGAGTGCCCGACGAGTCCGAAAGCCTGTGTCGTCGTGAATACCAGGAAAGTCATTCCGCCGCGAAAAGTCCCGCGCCGCGATCAGAATTTGATGACCAACGTTCCCGGCATTTACCTGATCGGAGACGTCTCCGGCGTGCCGCTGATCAAGAACGCCATCAACGAAGGCGCGCGCGTGATTGATTACGTCATCGAAGATTTGCGGAACGAGCAGCCTTCAACGGAAGCGGAGTACGATGTGGCCATCATAGGCGCCGGGCCAGCCGGGCTATCAGCCGCCGCCATAGCCAAACAACGCGGCCTCAAGTACGTAGCCATCGAGCAGAATAAAATAGCGAACACCATCAGAACCTATCCCGCCGGAAAATACGTCTTCTTCAAACCCGACACCGCCGAGGCTCAAGGCGTCATTCCGCTTCAGGGCGTGGGCGGGATCAAAGAAGAGATGCTGCAATCCTGGTTCGATGTGGTGAAGGCCAACGGCCTGGAAATTCATGAAGAGGAGAGTTGCAAGAAGATAGAGCCGAACGAACGCGGCTTCGCAGTGATCACTGAAAAAGATGGCGGCAAGGCGAAAATGAGCTATCAGGTTCGCAAAGTAATCCTGGCCATCGGAAATCATGGTTCTCCGATGAGGCTTCAGGTTCCCGGAGAAGACCTGAAGATTCTGGTTCAGCCTGAATCCGGCGCGGAGTTCTGGGACAACAAGGTCAAATTCAAACTCTCCGATCCCGATGATTACGCCAATCGAAAATGCATCATCGTCGGGGCGGGGAATTCGGCCATCGAGGCGGCGGTCGCATTGACGGGATTGATCCGCGACGGGGATCAGATCACGTTCACACGCGACAACGAAATCACGCTGGTCGTGCGCAGCGATTTCAAAGGCGACCTCAAGCTCGGCAACAAGATGGATGTTTACGATTGCATCGAAGCGGGCAGGATCAAAGTCTTCTTCCGAACAGCGATCAAGGACATCAAAGAGAGAGAAGTCACTCTGATGGACGCTAGAAGCAAGGAGGAGACAGCGCGCCTGCCTAACGACTACATCTTCGCGCTGATCGGCAGTGAGAAGCCGACGAAATTTCTGGAGAGTTTGGGGGTCAAAATCGGCTGAGCGTGCGGCTCGACCGCAAAGCGGCGCGCTGCGGCGCATCGGGCTTGCATTCTGGCCAATGAGGAAACATGGCTGATAACGCTTCCGACATACTCTACGATCTGCCGATGTTCAGATCGCTCCCCCCGGAGCTGAAGAAGCTGGTGGTAGGCAGTTTTGCTTCCGCGTCGTTCTCTTTCGGCAGCCACGTCGTCACCGAAGGCGAAGAGGCTGACGCTTTTTACGTCATCGCTTCGGGCCGCGCGCAGGCGGTCAAGCGCGGACAGAACGGCGACGAGGTCACGCTCAATACACTGCGCGCGGGCGACAGCTTCGGCGAGATGGCGTTGATCGAAAAAGCCAGGCGCAGCGCGACGGTGCGCGCTGTCGGCGAACTCGAAGTCTTCAAACTCGACCGGCAGGTGTTTCAATCGCTGATCAGTTCACACCCGGAGATCAAGGCGCATTTTGATTTGCAGATCAAGCATCGCAGCCTGAACGATTTCTTCCGCCTCTACACGCCGTTCGCCAAATTGCCGGTCGAGGCGCTGACTCTGTTTTTGCGGGAGCTTGAGCCGGTCGCGCTTGCGGGCAGCGAATTGGCCATTCGGCGAGGCGATCCGCCGGGGCCGATGTACGTTGTCGAAGAAGGCAGGCTTCGAGCCTTTATCGAAGACGAAGACGGGCAGCGGAAATATCTCAGGGATTTGCGCAAAGGCGATTTCTTCGGCGAAGTCTCTCTCTTCAAACAAACCCCGCGCACGGCGAGCGTCGAGGCCGTCGCCGATTGCCGATTGCTCAAGCTGACGCCGGAGACATTTCAAAAGCTGATCGGCGATTACCCTGATTTCAAAGAACAGATCGCCGCCCGCATCGCCCAGTACGATTACAAACAGCACGCCGTCGTTCCCACAGATTTCGCCGAAGAGATGTTGCCCGCAGGCGCGACCGTAGAAGAGATTGTCAGCCCGCGCCAGGTTGACGTTCGCCTTGATGGAACCGGGCGTCTCGCCGATTCCAACGGGCATCGCGCTAAAAAAGGCAAACGCCTGCGCGCCTTCCCGCACGTTTTCCAGATTGATGTGACCGACAGCGGCGCGGCGTGTCTGGCGATGGTCTGCCAGCATTTCAACCGGCCCGCAGGCCTCGCGCGCATTCGGCAGGTAGTTCACATCGGATCAGCCGGGCCGAGCCTGCGCAGCCTGTGTCGCGGCGCGGAAGAGTTGGGATTGGCCGCGCGCTCCGTTCAGGCCGCGCCCAAACATCTTTCGGATATGCCGCTGCCCGCGATTGTCCACACGCAAGGCGATCAGTGGATGGTCTTGTACGACGCGGATCGGAGATGGGCGCATGTCGCCGATCCTGCGCAAGGGCTTCGACGAATCAGCCGCGCCGAGTTTGAAAAATTGTGGAGCGGTTACGCGATCCTTTTCGATTACGTCAAAGAGGCTGCGAAACCAGAGGTCAAAACCGAAGAAGAACAACCGCGCCGCCGCAAGGTTGGGCTTCGCTGGCTGTGGCCGTTCTTCCGCCCGTTCGCCGGTTCGATGGCCAAAGCCGTGGCGCTGGCTTTTATGGCAAGCGCGATGGAGATGCTGCGGCCGGTCTTCTCGCAGATCATCATTGACCGCGTGCTGGTCGGTAACGACCGCGAACTGATGAAAGTGATCATCCTCGCGCTGGCAGGCGTCCTGCTTTTCAGCATGCTGACGCTGGTCGTTCAACGCTACCTTTTGAGTTTTGTAGTCGTCAGGTTCGACGGGGCGATACTGGATTACATCACGCGCAAGCTGCTCGCGTTGCCGATGACTTATTTCAACACTCGCCGCGCGGGCGACATTCAAAATCGTTTGCTGGGAATGGCGCAAGTGCGCGATTTCCTGACGCAATACGGCGTGACCGGAATCACCGCAAGCACTCAACTAATAGCGGCGCTCGTGTTGATGTTCGCCTACAGCACGACGCTGGCGCTGGTCTTCATTTCGCTCGCTCCGCTCTACGCCTTGCTGATCGTCGCGTCGCGCAGGCGTTTGAAGCCAACCTTGAACGAACTGAAAGAGGCGCAGGGCAAGTATCAATCTCAGCAGATCGAGGCGATCAAAGGGATGGAGACGGTCAAGGCCCTGAGCGCCGAAGGGCGGCTGCGCGAATTGATGTTGAATCAATTTCACGGACTGGCGCGGCAGCAGTTCAAGGCCAACCTGACCAGCATGTACTACGACGGAGCGGTGAGCGCCGCGGGCACACTCTCGATCATCCTGTTTCTGAGTTTTGGCGCGTATGAAGTGCTTGGAGGCAGGCTGACCATCGGCGGATTGGCGGCCTTCAATTTCCTGGTGGCGCTGGCCAACGGCCCGATCAAAGACCTGCTCAAAATGTGGGACGCTTATCAAACTGTCTCCGTGCAGATCAACCGGCTGGATGACATTCTTTCGCAGGAGCCTGAGCAGGGAAGCGATCACTCGCGGCTCGTGCCGGTCAGAAGTTTGGATGGTTCGATCAGTTTGAGGAACGTGGGGTTTCAATACGGCGGCGTCGAATCGCCAAAGATTCTGGATGGCGTGACGTTCGACGTGCCGGCGGGCAAACTGATCGCCGTCGTCGGGCGCAGCGGTTCGGGCAAGACAACTTTGATCAAATGCCTGGCTGGATTGCTCGAACCGACCGATGGCACGATTCTGTTTGACGGGCTTGATCTCAAAACGCTCAATTACCGCGACCTGCGCCGCCAGATCGGATTCGTGTTGCAGGACAATTATCTCTTCAACGACACCATCGCGCGCAACATCGGCTTCGGCGACGATGAACCGGATATGGATCGCGTCATCTGGGCGGCGCGCGCGGCCAACGTGCATCAATTCGCCGAACGTTTGCCTTCAGGCTACGAGACGAAAGTCGGCGAATCGGGTGTCGCGCTTTCGGGCGGGCAGAAACAGCGCATCGCAATCGCGCGCGCGTTGTATTGCCAGCCGCCGATTTTGATCCTGGACGAAGCGACCAGCGCGCTCGACACCGAATCGGAAAAGATCATCAAGGAAAACATGGAGAAGCTGATGCGAGGCCGTACTTCTTTTGTCATCGCGCACCGCCTGAGCACGATCCGCAACGCCGATGTGATTATGGTGCTCGAAAAAGGCCGGCTGGCCGAACACGGCAATCACGACGAGCTGATGAAGCAACAGGGCTTGTATTACTACCTGAACAGTCAGCAACTGGGGTTTGAGTAATTGCTACGATAACGCGCAAAAAGCAACGCCATGAATTGAGCAAACGATCTTCACCGCAGAGGCGCAGAGAACGCAGAGGCAACGCAGAGAAGCAGGGAGGGGAAAGAGTCTTCTTGCGTTTTCTCTGCGCTGCCTCTGCGTTCTCCGCGCCTCTGCGGTGAACTGAGCATACATTTCAGCGTCACCGTCACTGCGAGCAAAGCTATGAACACGAATCGAGCCATCACAACGAACGAGCAAAACCTTTCTTCCCCCTTTCTGACGAGCGAGCCTCCGCACTGGGCCGCGCGCGGGGTGGCGTACCTGCTGATCCTGATCTTCACCACCCTCGTGATCGCCTCAATCGTCGTCAAGGTTCCTGAGACGATCTCGGCTCCATTCGTGCTGACGCAGAGACAGGGCGCGGACCCTGTGCGGGCGATGCGGCGTGGCGTCGTACAAAAGGTGAGCGTAGTTGAAGGACAAACTGTCGCGCAGGGCGAAAAGCTCTTCACCATCCGCTCAGAGCAGACCACCGATCAGGCTGCTGAATTACAATCGTTCGAAGCCCAACTCCGCGCCGCAACCGAAAATCTGAGTATCGCCATCGAAAAAGATCGCAGCCAGCAGCTTTCCGCCGCCGATGAGCGCCGCAAATTGCAAGGCCGCATCGAGAGCTTGCAACGGATGGTCGAGTTGAAGACTGGCGAACTGGCTATGGCCCGTGACATGGCCGAAAACTACGCGCAGTTGCGTCGTGAAGGTTTGGCTAACGCAATGGTTCTCAAGGAGAGGCAGGCCGAAGTCTCGCGCCTCAGTGGGCAGATAGAACAACTACAGGCCGACCAGCGCGATTCGCGCGCCGCCATCGAAAAGCTCGGCCACGATGAAGTCGCCCGTTGGAACGGGTTCCGCGAACGCGAGCGGCAACTGAAGGAAGAAATCGAAACCTCGAAGATCAGGATCGCGGCGCGCAGCCAATGGGTCGCGCAGAACCAGGGTTCCGAATTCGCGGCGCTGTCGCCCTGCGCCGGCACGATCCTGCGTTTGCAGGTCAAGGCGAGCGGCGCGATTGTGGGCGAGGGAGAGGCGCTGTGCGAACTGGCTTGCTCCAGCGGGCGATTGCAGGCCGAGTTGCAAATCCCCCAGGCCGGCGCCGGACGCGTCAGAACCGGCCAGGGAGTAAAGCTGCTCTACGACTCATTCCCGTATCAACAATTCGGCGTGAAGTTCGCAAACTTGCGCTGGATCAGTCCAACCTCTTCGACTCCGGAGTTCCGCGCCATCGCCGACATCGAAGACACCAGCGTCAAGGTGCTGGGACAGCCCACACCGCTCAGAGCCGGGATGGGAGGGCGCGCCGAAGTCGTCATCGCCAAACGGTCGTTGATCAGCATCGCCTTCGATCCGATCCGGCAACTCAGAGAAAACATGGCTTCGCCGCCGGAGCGAGAGCCGAATCCAGCGGCCATCTCGCAAGGGAAAGAATGAAGTCCTTGAGCTATACTCCTTGCCTGTCTCTCAATCCAAACCCGGCGCAAGGAGTTTTAGAAGATGATCATCGCCGCGCTCGACATTGGATCAAACTCGATTCATCTGGTCGTGGTTGAAACCGACCGCGAGAAACCGTTTCGCGTAATCGCCAACGCGAAGGAATCGGTTCGATTGGGACGCAGCGCGGCACGTGATCAGAAGCTTTCCGCAGCGGCGATGGACAGGGCCATTGATTGCCTGAAACGGTTTCGCCATATCGCGCAATCGCACGGCGCGCGGGAATTGATCGCCGTTGCGACCAGCGCCGTGCGTGAAGCCGCCAACGGAGATCAGTTCCTGGCGCGCGCCGCCGAAGAAGCCGGAGTCGAAATTGATCTGCTCTCAGGAGTCGAAGAAGCGCGTTTGATCGCGCTTGCGGTTTCGATCAGACACAGGCAAACCGCCCGGCAACAGGCGCTCGTGATTGACATCGGCGGCGGCAGCACCGAACTGTCGGTGATGAAGAACGGCGAGCCGACGACGCTGATTTCGTTCAAGCTCGGCGCGGTGCGCTTGACCGAAATGTTCGTGAAATCAGACCCCATCGGCGATAAACAGTTGCGCCGTTTGCGTTCGGAATTGCGCGAAGTGATCGCGCATCGAGCGCCCGAAATCGAAGCGGCAGGTTTCAACGCCTGTTACGGAACGTCGGGCACGATCAACGCGCTCGCTGCGCTCAGCCTGCGGCGGCGGCTCGCGGCGGGCAATCACCGGGCGGCGCGCCATCGTCACGAACACTCGCTGACGCTCGACGAGTTGCGGGCGATCAACGAAGAGCTGGCGTCGTACTCGCTCGATGATCGCGTTCACAAAGCTCAACTCAACCGCCAGCGCGCCGAGATCATCGTCGCGGGCGGCCAATTGCTCGAAGCCTTGATGGAGACGCTGAAGATTGACGAACTGGTTTCCTGCGATTGGGCGTTGCGCGAAGGCGTGGTCATCGCGCATCTGGCGCGGCGCGTCGAGACTGTGACCGCATCTCCCGCGCGATTGGAGCGTGATCCGAGCCTGCGCGGGGCGCTCGCGCTGGCGCGCCACTGCCAGGCCGACCTGAAGCACGCGCACCGGGTGGCCTATTTGTCGCAGCAATTGTTCGACGGACTGCGCCCGCTGCACGCGCTCGGCGGCGAACACCGGCGGTTGCTCGCGGCTGCGGCGCTGCTTCACGACATCGGCTATTTCGTCTCGCACACCGGCCACCACAAACATTCGGCCTACCTGATTCAGAACAGCGACCTGACCGGCTTCACCTCGCCGGAGATAATCGTCATCGCAAACATCGCATACGTCCATCGCGGCCCCGCGCCGAAATCGAAGAGCGATTATTACTCCGACCTCAGGGGGCAGGACCGCGAAGTCGCGCGCAAGCTGGCCGCGCTGTTGCGGCTGGCCGACGCGCTCGACCGCGATCATTCCGGGCGCGTTCGCAATCTGCGTTGTGAAATCGGCGATAATGCGGTTCGCATCGTAGCGCTCTGTTCGCGCGAGGCCGAGACGATGCGCTGGCGGTTGGAAGAGCGCGCTGATCTTTTCACCGAGGTGTTTGGCTGCGAAGTGGAATTGGTCACGACTCTCAATGCGCCCGATCATGAAGAAACGGCTCCGTGAAGCGCCAGAGATGCCGAGGGGCGACAACCTCCAGCCGCTTCCTGCCCTCCCGCCGCACGACTCCTTCCTCCATCAACTCCGCCAGTAATTCGCAAAAGTATTGCGGAGCGATCGAGATCATTTGAGCCACCTCCCTATCGCTCACCGGCAACGAGAGTCGGACTCCGGACGATGGCGCCCCATCGCCGTGCTGTTCTGAAAGAAACTGGCCGAGCACGTATTCCAGATGCTCACGGGCCGAGAGTTCGTTGATGCGCGTCAAGTGAG
>WBZR01001404.1_pt1 | contig 30035 bp, 30 predicted proteins | sample 5204231 | NCBI WGS metagenome assembly WBZR01 (sample SAMN12412403, study PRJNA552823) | activated sludge metagenome | isolation source: activated sludge from anammox sidestream of wastewater treatment plant... | place: USA: Virginia | collected 2017-08 | reverse complement strand
GCCCAACCCGCAGGTGATCACCGTGCCGACCGAGGCGTTCCGCAACGGCGATTTCCGCGAGTACAAGACGACTCCGAACGCCGCCAACCCGACCGGGCTGATCAAGATTTACGACCCGGCCACAGGGCGTCAGGCGTGTAACAACTGGGTGCGCGACCAGATTTCGTGCAACGGCGTTCTGAACGTCATCTGTCCGAACCGCATCAGCCCAATCGCGCAAAAGCTGCTTGCGCTACGATTACAACGCGCCGGGCGTGAAGCGCTACAACCGTATCAACTACGGCTTCGACACGACGACGGTCAACCCGGCCAACGCGCGCATTGACCGCTCGAAGCTGATCAACGGCCTGACGCAGATCACCGACGGATTGGGCTTCGCCGCCGACGGCCAGGCCGCTGTCAAGACCGACAAGAACAACTTCCAACCGCGCATCGGCTTCGCGTTCTCGTTGACCGACAAGACCGTCATCCGAGGCGGTTACGGGCGTTATTACGTCAACCCGGTGGGCGCGCCCGGCTATCCGAACAACGGCTTCACCATCCAGACGCCGTTCGTGGCTTCGTCGAATTCCAATCGCGCGCCGCGCGCGATTTCGCTGGCCGACCCGTTCCAGCAAGGCGTGTTGCGTCCGGCGGGCGCAAGCCAGGGCCTGGAATCTTTCCTCGGTCTTGGCTTCAGCTATTCAAATCCCAATTTCGTCGTGCCGATAGTGGACAACTTCTCGCTCGGCATCCAGCGGCAACTGCCCTGGAACATTGCGGCGGAGATCAGCTACGTCGGCAGCCGCGCCGTCTGCGACGAGTTGTTGCCGAACCCGTTCTTCGGCGTGGCCGGTTTCAGCGGCTCGCGCTTCACGAACGCGACACTCAGCCGCTTCGAGTTGAGTCGCCCGTTCCCGCAATTCGGCGGCATCAGCCAACTCGAAGGCAACGAAGGCAAAGCCTGGCACAACTCGATGCAGATTCTGGTCAACAAGCGGCTGTCGCGCGGCCTGTCGGTGAGACGAACGTTCTTACAACACGACGCCGACCGATCCCGAATTCGGCTCGATCAACAAGAACAATGTCCGCCAATCCAACTTCCCGCGCTTCTGGCAGCTCGGGTTCAAGTTGCTGTTCTAAACGCCTCTCGACTCGGAGCGCAGGCGATGCCCTGCGCTCCGCATTTTTCCCGCCTTCACATCGTTTCCCGCCTGGCCTAAAATCGCCGTGAAAGTGAGGTACAAAAGTTATGGCGAGTTCAACCATCGAATTGGACAGCGAATTGATCCAGCGTGTTCCGCCGAAAGGAAAGGTGAGCTTCGAGGAATACATCGAATGGCTCGACGAAGACACCCGGGCCGAATGGGTAGATGGGGAGATTGTGCTTATGCCTTCACCAGCGACTTTAGATCATCAAAATGCAGGACTGTTCCTCAGCAGCGTTTTGAACATTTACGTTCAAGCCAACGATCTTGGCCACATCGTGTTTGCCCCATATGTCATGAAGCTGGCGGCCATCTCTCGCGGACGTGAGCCGGACATCATTTTCGTCAGCAAGGATCGTGAGCATCTGCTGACTCGCCACTACCTGGACGGCCCGGCTGATCTGGCGATTGAAATCGTCTCGCCTGAAAGCAAGAAGCGCGACCGCAAAGAAAAGTTCGCCGAGTACGAAGCCGCCAGCGTGCTCGAATACTGGATGTTCGATCCCGATCACCGAAATGCTGAGTTTTACCAGTTGGGCGAGGACGGACGTTATCATCGCGTGGAAGTTGGGGCCGACGGAATCTATCGCTCAAAAGCCGTCGCCGGTTTCTGGCTGCGGGTTGATTGGTTGTGTCAAACGCCGATGCCCGCGACGCTCGATGTTTTGCGCGAATTGAAGGTTTTGTGAAATGCCTCTTCCCGCCGCGCTCAGCAAAGCTATCGAGCAGGAAACATCACGGCATAAGTTGTCCGACCTGGCCAAAGCCGCAACCGAACTCTCCGACAGATACCGCAATCGGCGACAAAACGTCGAAAGGTTCATCGCCACAGACGCGCATCGTTCGGCCTACGTCGCAGTTCGCATGCCCGCCACGTTCGCAGCCGCCCGCGCGGTCTTCGCCGAAATTCGACGACTGACGCCGGAGATGCCGATCAACAGCCTGCTCGACCTGGGCGCGGGCACAGGCGCGGCGTCGTGGGCGGCGGTTGAAGTTTTTGACGAGCTACGACAGATCACGATGGTCGAACAGGATCGTGAACTGGTTCGATTGGGAAAGAGACTGGCTGAAAGCTCCACGAGCGAAGCGTTGCGCGAAGCCGATTGGCAAACGCGCGATTTGACGGCCCGCGCCGAATTCGCCGAACACGACCTGATCGTCTGCTCTTACTCGCTCGGCGAGATCGAACCGGGCGCGGCGCGAAGGATTTTAAAAGCCGCGTGGCAATCCGCGCATCAAGCCCTCGCCGTCATCGAGCCAGGCACGATGAAAGGCTTCGAGACGATTCTAGCCCTGCGCGACGAATTGATCGCAGCCGGAGGCCACATCATCGCCCCCTGCCCGCACCATCGCGCCTGCCCGATGACCTCTGCCGGCAAACCCGACGCCGACTGGTGCCATTTCGCCGCCCGCTTCGAGCGCTCGTCGCTGCATCGCCGCATCAAAGGCGCGGAGCTTGGCTACGAAGACGAGAAGTATTCCTACATCGCCGCCTCTAAATTTCCCGTTCAACCGGCGCAGGCGAGAATCATTCGCCATCCGATGCGGCGCGCGGGATTCACTCAGCTTCAATTGTGCGCGGAGGAAGGACTGGCCGGCGTAATCGTCACGCGCAAGGACAAAGAGGAATGGAAGAAGGCAAGGAAGGCGGATTGGGGTGATGAGTGGGATTTGGCGCTAAAGACCGGATCGTAACAGCGTGATCACCGCATTCAGAATCTGCTCGAACGCGTCCTTCTTCAATAAGCCAACCTGAAACGCAATCAATTTTTCGTTTGCGGTGAAGAGCTTTCCTGGCCGGGCATAACTCGTCTGGTTTAACGAACCGCTTGCGAAATCCGCATCCTTGATTTCGATTGCTGATGGGTCGGCGTAGGCTTTGCTGGTGATCTGGCATAACACCCAATCGCTCTTTCCGGCGTCAGCCAACACTACCGCCGGGCGAAGTTTTGAGTTCGTCAGATCGGAAAATGGAAAGCGGACGACGACTATTGCGCCGGCTGAAGGTGTCGCCATGCTGCTTCCTCTTCTGGTTTATTCCAATCCTCCGCCAGAGCGAATTCGCTTAAAAGCGCCGTTTCAGAAACCGCGTCATTCGGCTCTTCTTCGAGGATCGTGACCAAAGCCCGCCTGGATGCGGTGAGCGTTACTGATTCGAGCAAACGCACATTCCCGTTTTGATCAATGATTGCCTCAACTGTTTGGATCATAAACTTGCCTCCGCCTTATTCTCACGGGAAATATAGATTCGGGCAAGCGCCAAGTAGGATGAAAAGGGCGAGGAAAGCGGATTGGGGAAATGCGTGGGATGTCTGAAATCTACTTCTCTGTGAGCACATGCGGAAATAAGCCCTCTTCGATCAGAGCTTGCCGTAGGGCGATGCGGTGCGGCAGGTTGATTTCCAGGACGGCGATGGTTGCGCGCCCAATCGCGGTACGCCCGCCCAAACGCGGGCCATCCCACAGGAAATGTTGTTGCCACTGATGGCGGCGAGGATTGTAAAGGCGGGTAATTCGTCCCGTGCGAGGATCGCGCCCCGCAATGTTCGGCCCTTTGTGGTTGTTGCGGAGAAAACAAGCCAGCGCCAGATTGCGGGCTGTGGTAGGGCCGTCGTGCTTGCGCGCGATGATATGGTCAATCTGGAAGGGGAGGTCGTCGTATTCCTGTGGCATCTGGCAGTACTCACAGACGCGCCCGGCGCGACGCCAAACCAGACGTTCGAGGCGAAGGTTCATAAGCCACATTCAATGAGCGGCGCGGGCCTTCTTCAGGGACTTGCGAGCTTTGGACTTCATCAGCGACAGCACCTGGCCCACACGCTCATAGCTGTCCATCTCAATATGTTCTTCGACGGTCAGAGCGCCAGCGCGCGCTTTCTCCGCCAACTCCTGCATACGATCTATGTCCGACGGCGGGAACTGAAGACCGAGGATATAACGCGCAGCCTCCAGCGATAGATCGGCGCTGACCGGGTCAAGAAGCCGACCCCATAGAGCCGCTTCGGTGATAGCGCTAGGGGATGCATCTTGAAATGTGCTCTCACGTGAATGATGTTTCGTTTCTTCCATAGCCTGAATTGTACACTGCGGCAATTCGGAACGAGAAGGCATTGTAACGGCTTAGTTGGAGACAACAGGCGCTGAGGATAAGACTGACCAGCGCGACCGCTCAGCCTTTCAGGAACCATCCATCAAAACACCACCAAAGATCGAATTTGAAAGCAAGGCTCGGAGTGCGGCGAACAATGCTCATTGATAAAATCCCGGTCGTTGAATAAATTGTCGAAAGGAACATGCTATGAACATATCAGCGAAAACTGCTCAAACCCCCGCTGCGACGGCGAATGATCCGCGTTGGATGGCGGTCGTCGCTCGTGACCGCGAGGCTGACGGCTCGTTTTATTACTCGGTTGAGACTACGGGCGTGTATTGCCGTCCTTCGTGCGCGGCTCGGTTGGCGCGGCCTGAGAACGTTCGTTTTCACGCGACCTGCGAAGACGCCGAGAAGGCCGGTTTCAGGCCCTGCAAGCGTTGCAAGCCGAACCAGCCGGGATTGGCCGAGCAGTACGCGGCGAAAGTCACTGAAGCCTGCCGGATCATCGAAGAGTCGGAGACCGCGCCGGGGCTGGAAGAACTGGCGCGGCGCGTCGGTATGAGCGCGTATCACTTCCACCGCGTGTTCAAGCAGATCACTGGATTGACGCCGAGGGAATACGCCGCGGCGCGGCGCGAACAACGGGTGCGCGATGAACTCGCTCGCGGCGGCTCGGTGACGGGGGCCATTTTCGACGCAGGCTACAACTCCAGCGGGCGGTTCTACGAAAAGTCGGATGAGGTTTTGGGGATGACGCCTACCAGCTTTCGCGCGGGCGGCGCGAACACCGAGATACGTTTCGCTATCGGCCAATGCTCGCTCGGAGCGATCCTCGTGGCCAGAAGCGAGCGGGGCGTTTGCACCATTCTGCTTGGCGACGATGCGGACGAACTCGCGCGCGAGTTGCAAGACCAATTCCCTCGCGCCGACCTGATCGGCGGCGACGGCGAATTCGAGCAACTCGTCGCCAGCGTGGTCGGATTCATCGAAGCGCCGGGCATCGGTCTGGATTTGCCGTTGGACGTGCGCGGAACCGCGTTCCAGCAGCGCGTCTGGCAGGCTCTGCGCGAGATTCCGGCGGGCGAAACCGCGAGCTACACCGACATCGCAAACCGCATCGGCTCGCCGAAATCCGTGCGGGCCGTGGCTCAGGCTTGCGCGGCGAACAAGCTGGCGGTCGCGATTCCCTGCCATCGCGTCGTTCGCAACGACGGCGGATTGTCCGGCTATCGCTGGGGCGTGGAGCGCAAGCGCGCGCTGTTGGAAAAGGAGGCGCAGGCGTGAATGCGGTAGTCAAAGAAGCATTGGCGAGCGTCCAGGCCAACGATGTCGTCAATCGGGTGAACGCGCTTGATTGGGAGTTGGTGTCGAAGGAACTCGACGCGCGAGGTTGCGCGATTATCGAAAGTCTTATCACGCCGGAAGAATGCGATGCGCTGGCCAGGCTCTATCCGGTGGACGATATTTTCCGCAGCCGCGTTGTGATGGCCCGTCATGGCTTCGGCAGCGGCGAGTACAAGTATTTCAGCTACCCGCTACCTGACGTTGTTTCCGAACTGCGAACGGAGATATATCCGCGTCTGACGCCGATTGCGAACCGATGGAACGCGGCGATGGGCGTTGACGCTCGCTATCCTGCGAAGCTTTCCGATTTCATCGCGCGTTGTCACGAAGCGGGCCAGCTTCGCCCGACGCCGCTGCTGTTGCGATACGAAGCGGGCGATTACAATTGCCTGCATCAGGACCTGTACGGCGAGCATGTATTCCCGCTTCAGATTGCTATCCTGTTGTCAGACCCGGGCCGGGATTTCACTGGCGGCGAGTTCGTGCTGACCGAGCAACGGCCACGCATGCAATCGCGCGCGGAAGTGGTTCCGCTCAGACAAAGCGACGCCGTCGTGTTCGCCGTTCGCCATCGGCCCGTGCAAGGCGCGCGGGGCGTATATCGAGTCAACCTGCGTCACGGCGTGAGCCGCATTCGTTCGGGTCATCGTCAGACGCTTGGCATTATCTTCCACGACGCGACGTGAAAACGGATGAATCAAAAGTTCAACGCAAAGGGTCAAAGGATCAAAGGGTCAAGGGCATTTGGGTTTTTTTTTCCAGCCAGTCTTTGCCCCTTTGTTCCTTTGATCCTTTGCGTTTCTATAAACTGATCGGAGTACAAAGTTATGAGCAAAGATTTTGCGGCTAAACGCGCGGCTTTTCGCGCGCTGCACGAAGACGGATGCTTCGTCATCCCCAACCCCTGGGACGTTGGCAGCGCCTGTCGTTTGGAAAAACTCGGATTCAAGGCGTTGGCCTCGACCAGCGCGGGCTTTGCCCGATCACTCGGACGAGAAGACGGCGAGATGACACGCGATGAAGTGTTGGAACACTTGCGCGCGTTGTGCGCGGCGACTGATCTGCCGGTCAACGCGGACTTTGAAGCGGGATTCGCCGATCAACCCGAAGGCGTCGCAACGAATGTGTCGCTTGCGATTGAAACCGGCGTTGCGGGGCTTTCGATTGAAGATCGCACAGGCAGGGAACTGTACCCGCTGCCGCTCGCGGTTGAACGCATCCGGGCGGCGCGCGAAGCGATAAACAAATCAGGCGAGGACGTTCTGCTCATTGGCCGCACGGAAGGTTTGCTAATCGGGAAAACAAATCTGGATGAAACGATAGAGCGGCTGGTCGCTTACTCGAATGCCGGCGCCGATGTGCTCTACGCTCCCGGCGCAAGAGAACTGGCCGACATCAGGGCGATTGTTGACGCCGTCGCGCCCAAGCCGGTGAATGTGTTGTTGCTCGGTTCGGAAATGAATGTCGCCGATCTTGCGGCTGTGGGCGTGCGGCGGGTCAGCGTGGGATCGCAATTCGCCACGGCGGCCTGGGCCGGCTTCGAGGAGGCCGCGCGGTCGGTGCGCGATGAAGGACGCTTGCCTGCGATCAGAAAGTGAACACAGCTTGCCGTTGCGGTCTCGTTTCCCCTTTCATCTTTTGCGGCGGATCGAATAAAGGCTGCGCTCTGTCCGTATCAACAGGCGTTCGCCCACTAGAGCCGGCGACGCCTGCGCCATGTCGTCCAGCGAATTCACGTGCAACAACTTGAACTGTTCACCTGCCGCGATCACGAACGTCTGCCCCTCTTCGCTCAGGCAGAACAGCTTGCCGTTGTAGGCCCAGGGCGAGGTCGTAAAAGCCGTTGCCGCCGGATCAATCCGCGTCTTGTAAGTCTGCTTTCCGGTCCTGGCGTCAAAGCGGCTCAATATGCCCGTCTCGGTCAGCGAGTACACCGCGCCCTCGTAAGCCACAGGCGTCGGCAGATAAGTCCCGGCGCGCGATTGCGACCAGACGACGTACTCGTTCGAGGTCTGATCTTTTCCGAGCGAGATGTCGCCCGAAGCGCCGGGACGGATCGCGACAAGCAACGCTCCACGTCCGCCGTCAATATAAAGCAGGCCGTCATAAGCGAAGGGCGTTGGAATCGGCGTCGCCGACATTCCCGACATGCGCCATAGTTCTTTCCCCGCCAGGTCGTAACTGACAACTTCGCCTGGCCCCACCGCTACGATCTCAGTGCGCAGCGCGTGCCGCCAAATATACGGCGTCGCCCAGCCTGACCGCCTCGGCGGCTGGTTCCTGGCGCCAATGTCACGATTCGTGCGCCAGACCTGCTTGCCCGTCTGTTTGTCGAACGCCGCGATGAATTGTTGCTTCTCGTTGTCGTTCACGATCACCAGCAGGTTTCCGGCCAGCGCAGGCGAACTCCCCGTCCCAAAATCCAGATAGATTGGATTCGCTTCGAGCGGCGCAGTCCACACCTGCTTCCCTTTCAAATCAAACGCCCACAACCCCAGATTCGCCACGTACACATAAACGAACTTCCCGTCGGTCACAGGACTTTCCGAGGTAAAGCTGTTTTTGCGATGACGCCCGCCGGGAGGCCGCCCAGCATAAAACTCCTTCTGCCATTCCACCTTGCCGCTCCTCAGATTCAGGCAATAGAGGGAGTAGCGCAGCATCACCTCATTCGGCAATTCGATGTCACGAGCCGTCACGCGCTCCAATATCTCCTTCATCGAAAGCCCCTGTTTTTGCAGCTCCGCGACGTATTCGTTGCTGTACTCAGTGCCGATCTGCGGCGGCTTCGACTTGCCATCCGTCGTCACGGTGGTCACGAACACCTTGCCGCCGGTCACAATCGGCGACGACCAGCCGCGACCGGGAATCTCCCGCGACCACTCCACGTTCTCCGTCTTCGACCAGCGTTCAGCCATCCGCGCATGCGTCCCTACGGGATTCGACTCCGGCCCGCGAAACTGCGGCCACGCGATGTCCTGGCCGCGAACTGTGGCCGAAGCCAGCAGCAGCGCGCACACCAGACCGGCCTGGCGTAAAAGAATGTAAAGGTTCATAACGGTTTCAGCGAGTCATTAGCCCGCAGCATTCTCATATCACTCTACAGTGGATTGAAGGCTGTGTTTAAGCCGAATGCTTTCTCGACTTCTTATTTGACTTCGGATGCGGGCCTTGGCCCCAGCCGCGCGACGCGGCGAAGGCGACAAACAAAAAAAGCGCCCCCATGCCTAGCAAGGGCAAGGCCGGGCCAATGTGACCGAAGGTCTGATACAGATACTCGCTCATCCCAGCGGCTCTCCCTGTGTATGGCCGTGGGCGCGGGCTTATGACCTCCATGATCCCGAATGTCATCAGCACGGCGGCAAGCGCGGCGGCGATAAAAGCCGCCTTGTGATCTGATAACGTGACCCGTTTAGTCATCCTGTTTTTCATAGCGCATAGTCGAGTCTAAACGCTGAGTACAGATTCGGCTCATCCGCCGCTCCGGCTGAGCGTCTTGTTCTGCCGTTTTTTGCTACTGCAAGAACAAGGGAACATTGAGACACACAATGCCCAGTACGAGTACAGCCAGAGTGACTTTTTCGATCAAGCTTGTGTTCAGTTCTTTCCATCTGTTGTCGGCAATGAATGCCCTCCCGAGCCAGACGGAAAGCGCAATGCCTGAAAGCACGATTGCGACAAGCAACACCGGAGTGACGGCGAAACTTTGTGGCAAGAGCAGGATCTCTGCGCATTCCAAGCAAGCCTTTACGCTTGCAGTAATAGTTAATACTGTGACAACTCGGATTGCCAAGAGCCACGAGACGATGCTTGCACACAATTGAATCGCGCCGAACTGGCGCCCCTGATTAGCGTTTGTGTTTGCCGCCGACATGTTTATTTCTCGGGCGGAATGCGCTTCCGCTTTCCTTTCTCTTGTGTCGGCGGCTTCTGTTCGGCGCCGGGGAGCGTAGGCGCAGGCAGATAAGCCGACTCGTAACGAGCCCGGGAGAGGGCGCTGACGGCGTCAGGAAGGAGGGGAGCCTCCGCCTTCTCCCCACCGAAGCGGAACGCGGAGGTAAGATCACCGAAGGTCTTCCGCCGCCAATCGCTGATGTTTGGCTCGGGCACGCCCGTCCATTTTTCCAGGAATCGCAGGACCGACGTGTGGTCGAAGGACTCGCTGCACACCCATCCTCCGGTCGTCCACGGCGAGATGATGATGCAGGGGACGCGAAAGCCGCCCCCAATGGGTAGTCCTTGCACGAACTCCTTGGGGGCGCCAGGCGGCGGCGCCGGCGGAGGGACGTGATCGAAGATGCCGTCGTTTTCGTCGTAGTTCAGGATGAACACTGTCTTGGCCCAGACGTCCGGTCGCGCCGCGATGGCGTTGAGTTTGCTGGCAATGAATGCCGCGCCCGCGGCCGGCATGTAGTCGGGGTGTTCGGACTGCGTACTCGTCGGGATAATCCACGATACGGCTGGCAGCTTGTCGTTCATGGCGTCGTACTCAAACTTGCCCTCCGGTTCGCGAATCATGCCCCGGTTATACAGCCGGGAATCCCGGTCCGCTTGTTGGAACGTCTGGAAGTACTCCAGCATGTTGCAGCCGTAGTTGTCCTGCTGCTGATATACCTTCCAACTCACGCCGGCTTTTTCCAGACGCTCAGCGTAAGTGGTCCAGCGGAACCCGCCCTTGATGGTCTTGTTGTTGATCAGCGGGCCGCCGCCGTCGCCGTCCGCGTCGATGGTACCCGTCATCCAGTACATTCGGTTCGGCCAGGTCGGTCCCATCACGGAGCAGTGATACCCGTCGCAGATGGTGAACATCTCGGCCAGCGCGAAATGGAAGGGGATGTCCGCGCGGGTGTGGTAGCCCATGACGTAAGGCGCCTTGGCGCCCTCGACCTTGCGGTGGGCTGGCAGCCAGTTATCCATCCTGCCGCCGTTCCAGGAGTCGTGCTGCACGCCCCAGGCATGGCTGGTTGAGGGGATTTTCTGCGCGCTGGTCGTGCGCGTGTCCAGGTGGAAGGGCAGGAGATAGCCGAGCGGGTTGGCCGGGTCCGGTTGATGGAAGACGGATTTGCCGCTGGGCAACACTAAGGCGCTCTTGTCATCGAAGCCGCGGACACCGGCGAGCGTGCCGAAGTAATGATCGAACGAGCGATTCTCCTGCATCAGGAGAACCACGTGTTTGATGTCGCGCAGCGCTCCCGGACGCGGCTGATCTTGCGCCAGGACACGCCGCAGGTTGAGCGGCATCAAGTTGGCAGCAGCAGCGGCGGCGGCTCCGGCGGCCGCACCCAGGAGGCGGCGCCTTGTCAAGGGGGGCGACACAAGGTTGGTAATGTTGTGAGTCATTCTCTGGAGTACTCCTAGGGCCGACGCTATTTATGGCGTTTGAAAATTAACTACAACCACATCGTAGGGGCGGGTTTTCCCCGCCCAAGCCCCCTCGATAGCGGATCCGGGCGGGGAAAACCCGCCCCTACGATGTGGTTGCATTATTTGCTCAAAGACCATCAAGAGCGCCGAAAACTCGGCATCCGCGGTGGCCCGGACCGCCTTCCGCTACATGCCGTTGTTGAGCCGCAATCGGTCATTTCCGTTCGACCGCGGCCTTAATATCGTTTAGGTCTTGCAGGAGGGCCTTTTTTATCACGCCCTTGAACAGAAACATTGGGGGCGACTTTAGTTTTGAAACGATGCCTTGAGGCTTGGTCTCATGAGAGCTAGACAATGTAATGCCGCGACCGCCATCTGAAATACGATTGGTGGTTAAGGCGAACTTCGCCCGCTCAATAGACTCGCCAATGAAACATTATTGATTTAAACGGCCAACCTGATCCCGCAACCGCTCAAGACTTCTGTCTCGATGATCGTCTCGTTGCGTTCGGCGCCGGTTGAGATGAACGCGAACGGCGCGCTGGATAATTCAGCGAGTCTGGCAATGTAATTCCTGGCTTTTTCCGGCAGGTCTTCAAACCTGGATACGCCGACGGTCTTCTCTTTCCATCCCGGTATCGTTTCGTAAACCGGTTCGGCTTCCGACATCTGGTTGGCGTCGTAAGGGATTTGATCGGTCTCGCGCCCGCCGATCCGGTAAGCGACGCAGATTTTGATCTCGTCAAGGTCGTCGAGCACGTCGAGTTTGGTCAGCGCCAGCGCGTCGAGGCCGTTGATCATCACGGCGTAGCGCGCGACCACGGCGTCGAACCATCCGGTGCGGCGCGGACGTCCGGTTGACGCGCCGTATTCGCCTCCGCGAGCGCGGATGTGTTCGCCCATCGCGTCGTTCAGTTCGGTCGGGAACGGGCCGCCGCCGACGCGCGTGGTGTAGGCTTTGATCACGCCGATGGCGCAGTTGATCTGCGAAGGCGGAAGGCCAGTGCCGGTGATCGCTCCGCCGATGGACGAATTGGACGAGGTGACGAACGGGTAGGTGCCGTGATCAATGTCGAGCATCGTCGCCTGCGCGCCTTCGAGCAGCAGCGATTTGCCGCCGCGCGCGGCGTTGTTCAAAAAGTAAGTCGTGTCGCAGATGTGCGGCGCCACGAGTTGGCTCCAGCGATGGCCGTCTTCGATCAACTGTTTTTCGTTGATTAGATCGCCGCCCAGCATGGCTATCAGCCGGTTGGCCTGCTTCGCGTTGTGCGAAAGCTTTTCGGTCAACGTGGCCGGGTCGGTCAGATCGCCCGCGCGCAAACCGCGCCTTGCCATCTTGTCTTCGTAAGCCGGGCCGATGCCGCGCATTGTGGTGCCGACGGCGGCGCCTCCGCGACCGGCTTCAATAGCGCGGTCGAGCGCGACGTGATAAGGCAGGATCAGATGAGCGCGGTTGCTGATGAGCAGGTTGCGATGATTGACTTCGATGCCCTGCGCGCGGAGGCTGTCAACTTCGTTGAGCAGCGCCTGCGGGTCAACCACGACGCCGTTGCCGATGACGCAGGTTTTGCCGGGATGAGTGATGCCGGATGGGATCAGGTGCAGGACGAATTTTTGATCAACTCCGCCGCGACGAATGATGACGGTGTGTCCGGCGTTGTGGCCGCCCTGATAACGAGTGACAACGTCGAAGTGAGGCGCGAGCAGATCAACGATCTTGCCTTTGCCTTCATCTCCCCATTGCGCGCCGATGATTGCGAGGTTCATGTGTGTGGATTGGGTAGTTGCGTGGTCAGGCGGCTACGGCGTAACCGGTGAGCGGCCTGACTTCGGGTGGTTGAAAGCCGAGCACGATATCCGATTTCGGAACGCCGGCGGCTTCCAAATCTCTTGCGATGCCGTGCTCGGTCCAGTCTTCCTGGATTACGATCTTGCCGTTGATGATTTCAACGTGGACGACGAAAGAATGAACACGACGCGAACCGATCCAGCCCTCACGCACAACCAGGTAACTGTCGTTGTGACGGTCGAAGACAGCTTTGTCGCGGAGTTTGTCGCTGCCGAGAGCGCGTTCGGAGATAGTGACAAAGTCGTTCAACTTATTTTCGATAACGTCTCGATAACGATCTAGCTTATCCATTTGACAATCTCCTCTCTGTCAGCGTCAAAAATGACCAAATTGATCTTCTCGTCGAGCAACAGCATTTCGCCATCATCCAGGCCGAAGGTATTGTCGTACACGTCGTGGCGGAGAGCGAGAAAAACGCGGCGCTCCGGCTCGTAAATTTTCAATGAAGCGCGATAGATCAGGAACTGCCCCAGCGCGTCTTTAAGGTCTTCGATTATCGAAGGGCTTATGAAACTTTTGACCTCCACCGCTATCTTCTCGGCGCCTTTTTCGGCAGCGATGATGCGCTCTGCGCCGAGGTCAACCTGGAGTGTGGTTCCCAACCACTTAACCGATAAAGGATCGTCAGTGATCGTCCAACCATCTTTGGTGAGCGCCGTCCTGACGTGTTCGTGGTAGAAGTCTCTGGCTGCCACTTCTTCCTGCTTTCCGATTGCGCCGCGCGCGAGTTATGCAATCGCGTTTTCAATAGCCGTGATTCGGATCGTGATGCTTTTTGATTTCAAGGTAGCGTTCGACTGAAACGGCGGCTTGCACGCCGTCGGCCACGACGTTCGCAAGCTGATAGATCGGGCGGACGCACAGGTCGCCTGCAGCGAACAGGCCAGGGACTCCGGTTTCCATCAATTCATTGACGATCACCCGACCTTCGTCGTCAGTCCGAACCAGATGTTTGACCATCGCCGAGTTCGGAATCCAGCCGATGAAGACGAAGACGGCTTTGGCTGGCAGGTCTTCGGTTTTGTCGGTCGTCAGATTGCGGATGCGGATGCCGTCAACTTCGTTCTCGCCGTATATCTCTTCAACCACGCTGTTCCAGACCGGCTTCACCTTCGGGTCATGCAGATACTCTTCGATCAAAATCTTCTGCGCGGTGAAATGGTCGCGGCGGTGAATTGAATTGATCTCGGAAGCGTAGCGCGTCAGGAAATGCCCCTCTTCAACCGCTGAATTGCCTCCGCCAACAACGGCGACCGGCACGTTGCGGAAGAATGCGCCGTCGCAGGTGGCGCAAACGCTGACGCCTTTGCCGAAGAGTTTGTCGTAACCCGGAACTTCCAGGCGGCGCGGATGGCGGCCCATCGCCAGAATCACCGTCTTCGCGGTCACCGAAGTTTCGTCGCTCAAGCCGACGGTGAACGTCCCGTCGTCGTTGCGAGCGACCGACGCCGCGCCCGTGCCGATGCGGACTTCAGCGCCGAAACGTTGCGCGTGTTTGAGAAAAGCTTCGGCGAATTCATAGCCGGATATGCCATCGGCGAATCCGGGATAGTTGTCAATCGCAGCCGAGAGCGCGATCTGCCCGCCGACGGTCTGTTTTTCCAGCACCAGCGTCCGCAGCAGTGAACGCCCGGTATAAACGGCGGCGGCCAATCCTGTCGGCCCTCCACCGATGATAATTACGTCGTAATCTGTTGCCATAAAACTTGGTGGTTGGTAGTTGGTGGTTGGTGGTCGGTGGTCGGAAATAAATCTGCCAACCACCAGCCACCAATCACCAACCACCTTTTTTTACGCCAATTGCCTTTCAATCATTTGGGAGATCGAGGTCAGGGCGTTTGACGGCACGCCTACGTGACGATCAACTTCCTGTCCCCTGTGAAAAAGCACCAGCGTTGGGATCCCGCGAATGCCGTATTTCCCGGAGATTTCGATATTCTCGTCAACGTTGAGCTTTACCACTTTCGCCTTGCCCTGAAATTTCTCGGCCACCTGTTCGACGGTCGGCGCGAGCATCCGGCACGGGCCGCACCACGCCGCCCAGAAATCCACCAGGACAGGGCTGTCTGATTTCAAAACTTCGTTTTCCCAATTCGAATCGCTAACTTCAGCCACAAATTGACTCATTTCTTTCTCCTTTTATAACCGTTTTCCACTTTTAACAAAGCCTTTTGCCACACCGTCTTCAACATCCGGTTTTCCAGCCCGCGCATTATACCAAACGGGTGTGTCCGCTGGCACACAGATGGGGAGTAGGGAGTAGGGAATAGGGGAATAGCGTTCTTCCTCCCATTCCCTACTCCCTACTCCCTACTCATCTCTTCGCTGCGACGATCCGATGATAAGCGTTCAGATAATTGTGCGCCGAACGCTCCCAGGAGAAGTCTTCGCGCATCCCGTTGCGTTGAAGCGCACGCCACGTCCCGCGGTCGTAATAGGCCATGATCGCTTCGTAAAACTTCTCGGTCAGACGGTCACCCGAATATTCGTAAAACTTGTAGCCGTTTCCCTGCCTGGTTGTTGGCTCGAAATTCCGGATCGTGTCGTCCAATCCGCCAACGCCGCGCACAATCGGCGCAGTGCCGTATTTCAAACTGTACATCTGGTTCAACCCGCAAGGCTCGTAAGACGACGGCATCAGGAACATATCCGCGCCCGCTTCAATCTGGTGCGCGAGCGCGTTGTTGTAACCGAAATAGACGCCGACCTGAGCGGGCATCGTGTCGCGCACGTGTTGGAAATATCCTTCGTAACTTTCAGCGCCCGAACCGAGCAAGACGAAATACGCGCCGGTCTCCAGCATTCGCCAGACGGCTTGTGTGATCAATTCGATTCCCTTTTGCGAAGTCAGGCGCGAGACAATCGCGACGACCGGTTTTTCCAGATCAATCGGCAGATGATATTTCTCCAGCAGGTCGCGTTTGCACGCCGCCTTGCCGTCAAAATTGTGAATCGAATAATTGGCCGCGAGATGAGGGTCGGTCTCCGGGTTCCATTCGTGGTAATCAACGCCGTTGAGAATGCCGATCAGATCGTCGTGGCGCGCGCGCAACAATCCGTCGAGACGATTGCCGAATTCCGGCGTCTGAATTTCCTGCGCGTATTTCGGGCTGACGGTCGAGATGGCGGTCGAAAAGTAGATGCCCGATTTCATCGCGTTCGCCGCGTCGTGAAATTCCATCCCGTACTGGAAAACGTCCCAGCCAAGCCCGAATTTGGGCAGCAGGTTCGGATCGAACAATCCCTGATAAGCCAGATTGTGAATCGTGAAGAGCGTGGCCGTGCGCGCGAAGAACGGGTCGGCGGCGTAAACGGTCGTCAGGTAAGCCGGGATGAAGCCCGTCTGCCAGTCGTTGCAATGAATGATGTCGGGCGGGCCGCCAATGCGTTTGGCAAGTTCGATAACCGCGCGGCTGAAAAACGCGAAACGTTCGACGTCGAAATTTCCCGAACCGTAGATGTAGCCGTGCCCGAAATATTCGTGGTTGTCTATGAAGTAAACCGGCGCGCCGTTCATCCAATCGCGCCAGACTGCAGCGTATTTTACGCCACCCGCGAAAGGCACGCGCAAGTCATCGAAGATCATCTCGCCGGTTTCATGATTGACGACATCGCCGTGGCGTTTGCCGAAACCCGTGTAACGTGGGGTGACGACTGAGATGTCGCAACCGATGCGCGCGAGCGCTTTCGGCAAAGCCCCGGCGACATCACCCAAACCGCCGGTCTTTGAGTACGGCACAACTTCGGATGAAGCCAGAATTACGCGCATCGTGTCTTCCGGATTTGAGCCTTTCTTCTTTTGTTGGGATGTAAAAACGAAGGCGCGATACTAAAGGCGCGCTCGAAAGCTTGTCAAGCATCGCAAAAAAGCGAAAATGTTGTCCGGCGAGTTGACGACTTGCCGGGCAATCCATTCATTCTGTAAAGCACAATCTGGCAATCAATCGGCAAGCCGGCGGCAAGCTGGCGTTTTGCCGCACACTTTAAGGAGAACCAATGCTGCGAACGTTCAGAGCTTCCCTTCTCTGTTTCGCTTTACTCATCAACCCGGCGGCCATTCTGGCTCAGGGCCAGGCCACCGCTGCCGCGACCAATCCCGACGCCGAGATCCAGGCCAAAATCCGCAAGGAAGGCATGGAGAATTCGCAGGTTATGCGGACGATGCATTTCCTGACGGACGTTTACGGCCCCCGATTGACCGGCTCGCCCAATCACAAGAACGCCGCTGAATGGGCGATCAGGCAGATGACTTCGTGGGGCTTCGGCAACGGTCATCTTGAGCCGTGGGATTTCGGCCACGTCGGCTGGCTCAACGAACGCGCTTCGGGCCACATCATCTCGCCGTACAAAGACCCGCTCGTCTTCGAGACGCTGGCCTGGACGCCGAGCACCAACGGCGCAGTAACGGGAAAGATTTATCAGATGATCCCGCCCAATTCGCCGACTGAAGAAGAGTTTAAAGCTTTTCTGGAAGGCGAGAAGGAAAAGGTCAAAGGCATGATGGTGATGGTGGGCAAGCACCACATCCTGCCGGTCAGCTTTGCGCCTGAAAACAAACGGATGAGCGACGATCAGGCCAAAGCGCGATTCTCCGGCGCCGGGCCGGGCGGGCCGCCTCCCAACGCCAGACCGCAACAGCCGCTGCAACAGCCGGGCCAGCCGAGAAAATTGTCATCGAGGGAGATCAACCAGAGAGCCGGTGAGTTCCTTGCGGCCAACGGCGCGACGATGATGATTATGGACACCGCCGGAGAAGGCCGAATGGAGCAACGCCGCGTCCGCGCCTTCAACAATCGCAACTTCGACCCGTCGAAATTTCCGCCGACAGCCGTGCTCAGCAACGAAGATTACGGGCGCATCTCGCGCGTTCTGGCCGATGGGACGCCGGTCGAGGCGGAATTCAACATCGTCAACCAGATTTACCCCGAAGGCAAAACTTCGTACAACGCCATCGCCGAAATCGCGGGCACGGACAAGAAAGACGAAGTGATCATGCTCGGCGGCCACCTCGATTCGTGGCATTCGGCGACGGGCGCGACCGACAACGCCGCCGGTTGCGCGACGATGATGGAAGCCGCGCGAATCCTGAAAGCCATCGGAGTCAAACCGCGCCGCACGATCCGCGTCGCGCTGTGGGGCGGCGAAGAGCAGGGATTACTCGGCTCGCAGGCTTACGTCAAAGAGCATTTCGGAACTTTTGAAAATCCGAAGCCCGAATATTTTAAATTCGGCGGTTATTTCAACATTGATTCCGGCACGGGCCGCGCGCGCGGGATGAGCGTCTTCGGCCCGCCTGAAACCGCGAACGCGCTGCGCCCCATCCTCGCTCCGTTTGAAGACCTGGGCTTTGCGGGCGTGATCACATCCAGAAGCCGCGCGCTGGGCGGTACGGACAGCACCTCATTCAGTCAGGTCGGATTGCCCGGCATCGGCATCGGACAAGACCCGATTGAATACTTCAACTACACCTGGCACACGAACCTCGACACGTACGAACGCATCATCGAAGACGACATGAAGAAATCGGCCATCGTCATCGCCGCCGCCGTCTACCATCTGGCGATGCGCGATGAGATGCTGCCGAGGTTCACTGCTGAAACGATGCCCGCGCGTCCTCCGGCTCGTCCGTAATTCACAAACAAGGTGGGGCAATTTGCCAAATTGTCCCACCTTCGCCATTGCAAGACCTTTCCCGCCCCGCGTTCTCTCTCTGCCACTAACTACTAAAGAATTGAAACATTGCTTTCGTCTCAACGTTTGAAGCAATGTCGCCGTAGTTAATCCCGACAGATAATCCGGACAGATAAATCAAGAGGACCACCTATGCTCAGCCCTTCTTCTAACTTGCGAGAGCCTGCGAGCCGTCGCCTGGCGCTCGTCATCAGCGCGTGCCTGCTGCTTGCCCTGCTTGCGCCGATTTTCATTTACCGTTTTCATTCCCCGTCATTCAATTCCTTCCTCGCATCTTCAAACAACGAGGCGAAGAACGCCGACGCGACCGTTGAGGTCAAACGCGGATCGGTCAGAAAGATTCTGCTGCTCGATGGCGAATTGCGCGCCGTGCGTTCGCGGACGATCTACGGCGCTTCTTCGGAAGAAGCCAAGATCGTTTACCTGCCGCCCGAAGGCACGGTGATCAAAGCCGGCGACCTTGTGGTCGAACTCGACAGCACGAACATCCTGACCAGGATCAAGGACACCGATGAGCGGATCGTCGCCGCCGAGAGCGAGATCGTCAGAACCAAATCGCAGCACGAATCGGCGCTGCGCGATCTGGAAGTCGAGTTGAGCAAGCTCTGGCTGGCTTACGAACAGGCGAAGCTGAAAGCCAAAGTTCCGAATGAAGTCGTCTCGCGCCGCGAATATCAGGAAGCTCAACTCGCGCTCGAAAAATCGAAGACCGAATACGAAAACCATCTGAACAAGATCGAGCAGAGGAAGAGGGAGCAGGCCGCCGAGTTGCAGGTTAAGACAATCGAGAAGGCGAAGCTCGACGTTCAGCTCGACCGCGCCAAAAGCAATCTGGACGGAATGAGAATCAAGGCGCCTACGGACGGCATGGTTCTCTACAACGATCACTGGAACGAGCGCCGCAAAATTCAGGTCGGCGACGTGGTCTGGGGCGGCTTTCCCATCGCGCAGTTGCCCGATCTGACCGAGATGGAAGTCCTGGCTCAGGTCAATGAGGTTGACGGCCCCAGGCTTTCAATCGGCGCCAAAGCCGAAGTCAAACTCGACAGCTACCCAGACAAAGTGATCACGGGGCGGATCAAGGACATCTCGCAGACTGCGATCAAAGCGAGTTGGATGGCGAAAGCGAAAATCTTCCGCGTCACGATCTCGCTCGATCAGACATTGATGGAAATCATGAAGCCGGGGATGTCGGCCCAGGTGTCGGTCGTCGTCAGCGAAACCGCGCCGAACCTGCTCGTCCCGCGTTCAGCCGTGAAAGCCGGTGGCGAATCGGCGAAGGTCACGCGAATCGAGAGCGCAGACGCGCTGCGCGAAGTCGCTGTGACGATCCTCGCCGCCGATGGATTGAATTATCTGGTCGCCGATAACGGCGCGCTCAAAGAGGGCGACCGCGTTTTGGCGAAATAGGGCAATACAGGTCGTATGTCCCATAGGGCACATAGGTCATGATCAAAAAACACAAACGCGTCATCATCGCATTGGCATTCATCGCGGCCTTCGCCGCCGCATACGTCCTTTTCGGATCGAAGCTTTCGGCGCTGCTTCCCAAAGCTGTCGCGACGGGCGATGAGCTTGTCGTCGCGCCGAAGACATTGGCGTTCGGCGTTGACGCCACGGGATTGTTGCGCGCGACCTCGGTGCAGAATTTCGGCGCGCCGCCGGCCTTCAGCAACTACTGGCAATTCCAGATCGTCAACCTCATCGCCGAAGGCAAGCAGGTCAAAGCGAACGACTCGTTAATCACCTTCGACGCGCAGAGGATCAGGGACGATCTGCAAAGATTCCAGAACGAGTTGGATCAAGCCAACAAGGAGCTTGAGAAGACGCGGACGCAGATTGATCTTGAGCGGCAGGAACTGCAATCGAGACTGGCGGCGGCTGAAAACAATTACGAGAAGCTGAAGCTGAAACAGACGCGCGATCCGCAATTCGACGTTCCGAACAAGGTCGAAGAAGATCGTCTGGCGTTTGAACAGGCTCGCCGCGAAGTCGAGGCGTTGAAAGAGCGCATCGAATGGCACAGGAAATCGAGCGAGGCGACTTATCAAATCATCGCCAGCAAGAAGACGCGCGCCGAAAACAAGGTCAACGATATCAAAAAAGGCATGGAGAGATTCCAGGCCAAAGCCGACCGCGACGGCGTGGTGATCTATAAATCGAAATGGAACGGCGATAAATACCGCGTCGGCGAGAACACCTGGTCGGGCCAATCAATCCTCGAAATTCCCGACCTGAACACGATCATCGCCGAAGCCTTCGTCCCCGAAGTTGACATCGGCAAGATCAAAACCGGGCAGCGCGTCGAAGTCACGATTGACGCTTTTCCCGACAAAACCTATTCGGGCACGGTCAAAAACATCGGCAAACTCGTTCGCTCGAAAGCCTGGGACATCCCGAACAAAATCCTCGAAGTTCAGATCGCGCTCGACCAGTTGGACACCTCGATTATGCGCCCGGCGATGAGCGTCAAGGCGAAGATCGCGACATCCTCGATTGAGAATTGTCTGGCCGTCCCGCTCAAAGCCGTGCGCACGACGGCTGAAGGCTCGATGGTCAAAGTGAAGACCGGCGAGGGCTGGCGCGAGCGCCAGGTCAAGCTCGGCGAATCGAACGGAAACGAAGTCGTGATCGTCGAGGGATTGAACGCCGGCGACCGCATCGCCAGCGATTTCGCGAAAGCAAAGTGAGTTTTTTTGTGAGAGCGATTTCAACACAAAGGGACAAAGGATCAAAGGGTCAAGGGATTGGAGAATATGAGCCGTCTTCTTCCTTTTTCCACCTTTGATCCTTTGATCCTTTGTCCCTTTGTGTTGAAAGAAAATATAACGCTATGAGACCTATCAAACGACTTCCAAAATTCATCCGCGCGATCTTCATCGCAATCATTCTGCTCGCCGCCGTCTCTGTCGCCATTTATGCCGCGCGGCGCGTCTGGCCGTCAGGCTCGTCCGAAGTCGCGCCGCTCACCGTCGCTGTTCAGCCGCGCGATTTCACGCTGAAGATTTACGCCAACGGCGAATTGCAATCGGCTGAATCAATGACCATCGCGGTTCCATTCGTCCCGACTCAGAATTTGAGGATCGCCTCGGTCGTCGCGGACGGCCGCCACGTCAGCAAAGGCGACACGCTGGTCGAATTCGATCAAGCAGAGTTGGATTTGCAGATGCTCGAATTCCGCTCGAATCTGGACATGGCCAACCAGAAGATCACGAAAGGCGAGCTTGCCACGAACGTCGAGAAAACCGACATCATCAAAGACAAGCGCATCGCCGAGCTTGAATTGCAGAAGATCAACGAGTTTCTGCCTCGCGACGCGCAGATTTATTCGCAGCGCGACATCATCGAAGGCCAGATCAACAAGGAGTTCAGCGAAAAGAAACTGGTCTTCGCCGACGCGCGATTGCAATTGAAGGGCAAGGTCTACACGCTCGACGAAGCGATCTTGCTGCTCGAACGCCAGCAGGCCAACACCAAAATCGGCCAGATCGAACGCGCGTTCGCTTCGCTCAAATTGATCTCGCCCGCTTCGGGCATCATCGTTTACAACAACCCCGAATACTTCTTCAGCGGCTTTTCGATCCAGCCGGGCCGCACGGTCTGGATAGGCTCGACGCTCTTCAACCTGGTCAACCCCGACAAAATGGAGGCCAAATGTTTTGTGCTGGAAAAAGACGCCGGCGAATTGAAGAAGGATCAACCGGTGACGGTCACGCTCGATCCGTTTCCGGGGCAGGAATTCACGGGCAAGGTCAAAACCATTGACAACCTGGCGCGGGCGATTGATCAGGGATCGCCGGTCAAATATTTCCAGGTTATCGTCGAATTGGACAAAACCGATCCGAACCTGATGAAGCCGGGCATGAAGCTGAAGGCGCAAATCCGCGCGGGCGACTTGAAATCAGTGATCGTCGTCCCGCGCAGCGCCGTAGTCAAAAAAGATTCCGACCTCGCCGTCTACATTCAGAAATCGCCCGGACAGTTCGAGCCTGTGAAAGTCAAGCTCGGACAGGGCGACCTGATTCAAGTGGCCGTGACCGAAGGGTTGCAGGCGGGACAAACGCTGGCGCTCAACCCGCCCGACGTGAAACGCGAATCGAAGGATGAAAGCAAGAAAGAGAAATGAGATACCTGACTGAAATCAATCTGGCTTTCGCCAATCTTTACACCCACAAGCTGCGCACGTTCCTGACAATGCTCGGAATGATCTTCGGCGTCGGCGCGGTGATCGCCATGCTTTCAATCGGCGCGGGCGCCGAAAAAGAGAGCCTGCGCATCATTGATACGATGGGCTTGCGCAACATCATCGTCAAAGACCGCGAATTCAAGGACGAAGACCTCAAGAAAGTCCGCGAGAATTCCATCGGCCTCTCGATGCGCGACGTGCAGGCGATCACGGCGGTCACGCCCGATCTTGAAACCTACTCCGCGCGCAAACGCGTCAAGACGTTTCAAATCTTCTCGTTCAAGGGCAAGAGCGACGATTCCAACGTCGTCGGCGTCACGCCGTCTTATTTCCGGCTCGCGCGCTACGACCTGGCCGAAGGCAGTCTGCTTTCCGAAACGGATCAGAAGGATTACGAGCAGTTCTGCGTCATCGGCTCGCGCGTCAAACAGAAGCTCTTCGGCGCCGAATCGCCCATTGGCAAGACCATCAAGATTGACAAGATGTGGTTCACGGTCATCGGCGTCCTCGCCGACAACAATTTGACCAAAGATGAATTCGAGGGCGTCAAGCTGCAGGATTTCAGCAACGACATTTATATCCCGCTGGCGACGGCGCTCAAGAAATTCGAGTTGAAGCGGTTTGAATCGGAGCTTGACGAGATCACGCTGAGCCTGAAAAACATTAACGCGCTGAAGCCGACCGCTGTTTTGATCAGTCAGGTGCTGGCCAACACGCACGGCAAGGCCGACGATTATTCGATTGTCGTTCCGCGCGAGCTTCTCGAACAGAACCAGCGCACGCAGCGCATCTTCAACATCGTCATGAGTTGCATCGCCGGCATCTCGCTGCTGGTCGGCGGCATCGGCATTATGAACATCATGCTCGCCAACATTTTGGAGCGGACGCGCGAGATCGGAGTGCGCCGCAGTCTGGGCGCGCGCCGCCGCGACATCTGGCAGCAGTTTCTGGTCGAAGCTCTGGCGATCAGTTTTGTCGGTGGGTTGATCGGCGTGATGTTCGGCTTCATCGTGTCGCGCGTGGTCGCGCTTTACGCCGAGTGGAACACGTTCGTGACGTGGAATTCGATTGCGATGTCGTTCGGCGTTTCAGCCGCCGTCGGATTGATCTTCGGGCTGTATCCGGCGGTGCGCGCCTCGCGGCTCGATCCGGTCGAGGCTTTGAGGTACGAGTAGTTTCAACCGCCGCCGACAAAATGCACGATCTCTAGCTTGTCGCCCGGCTTCAACTCACTCTCAGCCCACTTCGCGCGCGGCAAAATCGAAAGATTCAATTCGATGGCGAGCCGTTCCGGCGCAAGCTCAAGCTGCTTGATCAAATCCGTGATGCGCGCGCCCTGATTGACCTGATGCGCGTCGCCGTTGACGATGATTTCGATTGTGTTTTGTTTGTTCACGGCGGAGATTATCCGCCACTCAACATCGTCGAACAAGAAACAAAATCACCTTCCGGCTTTGTCAGCCACTTCCACCGCCACACGAAACCCAATGCCGCTAAGCCTGAACGACGAACTAATTCTGTTACGCGCGCTGACCCGGCATTCGCTCGCGACGCTATCCCAACCGCCACCGCGAATCACCTTAATGTAGTTGACCCCGCTTGCTTCCCAGCTTCTTCCATTGTCCGGAGCCGCAAAATAGTTGTCGTGCCAGGAATCGAGGCACCATTCCCAGACATTGCCGTGCATGTCATAAAGCCCAAACGCGTTCGCTAGCCCAAGACTGCCGACGGGCATCGTCTCCTGGCGATTGACGCCTCTCGGGGCTGAGGCGTAAGGATATTTGCCCTGGTAATTCACCCAGGCCGACAGTATCGCTTCGCCAAAATGGAATGGTGACCTTGCGCCCGCGCGGCAGGCGTATTCCCATTCGGCCTCGGTAGGCAGCCTGTATTTGCGCCCGGTCGCGCGCGACAATCTCTCGCAGAACTCCACTGCGTCATCCCAGGACACCATTTCCACCGGGCGAGCGCCGCCTTTGAAATAAGACGGATCGCTCATCAGTTCCTTGCTCACTTTCGGCAGACTGGCCACGGCGCGCCATTGCGCCTGGGTTATTTCGTATTTGCTCAGGTAGAACGATGACAGCTTCACCGCATGCTGCGGCGCCTCCCACTGCAATCGTTCCTGCAACCTGTCCCTCAGTTCTCTCTCAACGCCGCGTTTGCTCTCCTGGCTGATCTGTTTTATTTCGCCCGCCGCTGTCCCCATCAAAAACATCCCGCCCGGTATTTCGACCATTTCAATCGGAACTCCGCCATTCAATTCTTCGATGAAATACCTTGCGCGTTCTTTGCGCGTTTCTGTAACTTTCCCCCGCGCATCGCTCGTTATTACGTCAAATACGAATTCGGATAAATTGGCGGGCGTAGTGTCGCTTGCCGGTTGGTTCACTGTCGCCGCAGTCGTCAACGACGGCGGAGGTGAGACGGCGAAGGCGGGCGGTTTCGCGATTACAGCCGGCTTTGGATCAGGCAGCGCCACTGGCGTAGCGGCGGGAGCGGTATTAGCCTTTGGCTTCGTTTTGGACTTTGCTTTGGATTTTGCTTTGCTGTTTGAACGTGTCGTCTTCAGTTTATTAGGTACAATGACTACCTGGCCGGTAACATAATTGACCCAAAAGAGCAGGCTAACTATGCCAAAGATAATAACAATTGCGCTCCCTGACCTTCGTTTTTCGAGCTTCGATCTGTACATATCCATCACAGGCCAGGCAAGCGGCAGTAACTGCTTCTTCCGTTTTTGTAACTATCGCCGGTTATCAATTACTTCCGCTTGATTGATATATCGAAAATCACCGGCTCATTGGCCGCGCGTTCCGCAGGTGATTGCACGGCGACGGCGGGCTGACTGCCATCCTGTATCGCAACCAACTCCGGCGCGCTAGCGGCATACCGCTTTCTCATATCCATCAGTTCCTGCCTCTCGTCGGCGCTCAGGTCGCGTCCGGATTGCAATGAGAGGAAAGCCGGCGTCGTCAACGGTTTTTTGGAGAAGATGACGGTGAATGGCGTATTCTCAGCGTCTTTCTGGATCATGAACCACTGTCCCCCGTCAGGGAAATGAAAATCAGTCCCGGCGTTACTCCAATTCGTAGTTACTCCCGACGCAGGCATTGGTTGAGCCGTCAGGAAGGTTTGCGGGCCGCCATTCCTGCCTAAAGCGATAATATAAAGATATCCGCCTTCCGCAGGTTTGAAATGAAACTTGAATTTTGTACCTCCCTCCAACGGCATCAATCCGCTCACGCGCGCCGCCTTGTCGCCAGCTTTGTTACTCGAAGAAGCAATCTCAAGGTAGTAACGAAGCGCCTCGACGCGCATAGGTATCGCCAGAACCGGGCCTCCGACATTTACCTGAGTAGTCGAGACCAATTCCGCTGCGCCCTGAAGCAAGTCAGGTCTTTTTTCAAACGCTTTATACACAATGACGCAGATAAGCAACGTAGCCAGGATATAAGCTCCGAGGCCATACAACAACGCCCGCTTACGCTGAAGTGGCCCTGTCAATATCGTGGGCTGCTCAAGTATAAGCGTTTGCGCCGGCTGCTCATTAACATCTATTTCGTGCGCATCTATCTCTTGAATATCTATTTCCTGAGGGTCTTTCTTCTGAATATCTCCATCCTGAAAATCTTTCTCCTGAACGCTTGCTTCCCGAATATCTTTCTCCTGTACTTCCGCTACCTGATCATCCGCTTCCCGAATAACGTCCTCCCGAATAACATTCTCCTGGATGGCTGCTTCCCGAATATTTCTTTGCCGAATGTTTCTTTTCGGCGTTTTTCGATTAACGTCATCGAGCAAAATGATGAGGTGATCGGGAGCTGGCGAATCCGCAGGTTTCGCCACTGATGGCGGCGGAGGTAGAACAGTGTTTTCTACTTTCACCGGCGAAGGTAAAGCAGTGTTCTCCATTTTCATCGGCGGCGGAGGTGGCAGCGCCGTATGCATCTTTCTCATTCGAGTCTCAGCGGCGGCGGCCTCCGCCTTCAATGGCTGATCGGTCAATGTCCGGGCGCGGTGCAAATTTACCGGCGGAGTTTCATTCGCGGCGCTTCGCAGGGCCTGGCGCATCGTAGCCGCCGAGGTATAGCGTTGATCAGGATGCGGCGACATAGCTTTTTCGATCACAGCCGCAATCGTTGCGGAGACTCCCGGGTTCAAGGCTGCGACCGGTTTTAACGGATCAGGCTGCCCCATCAATATCGCCGCTATCCGGCTCATCGCGTCCTGAGGCATTTCCCCGGTCAGAAGGTGATAAATGGTCGCGCCCATGCTGTAAATATCGCTGCGCGCGTCAGTGCCGGTGCCGCGAATCTGTTCGAGCGAAGCGTAATTCGGCGTGTAACCGCGAATGCTCTGGCTGGCGCGCGATTGATGCGTGACGACGCCTTTCGCCAGGCCGAAATCGAGCAGGATTATCTCGCCGCGCGGCGTCAGCTTCAGGTTCTGCGGCTTGATGTCGCGGTGGATGATCGGCGGGTTTTGCGAATGCAGATATTCGAGCGCATCGAGCAATTGATCGGCCCATCGCAAAACCTGCGAGGCCGGAAAGACTTCCTGCCCCTGTGACTTTTTCTCGTTCAGCAACTGCTCAAGGTCTTTGCCTGGAATGTACTGCATTACCAGAAACTGTCTTTCGCCAATCGCAAAGTAATCCATCACGACCGGCAGTGCGGCGTGGCGCAAACGATTGAGCAGGCGAGCTTCGTGGGAAAATGCCTTGCGAAGCTGCGAGTCGTTATAAAAGGTTTCCTTTAAAGCTACTGCGTTACCAAATTTCCTGTCTGTAGCCTGGTAAACAGCTCCCATTCCCCCTTGTCCCAGCAAACGCGCGACCAGATAGCGGTCTTGCAACAGCGTATTCGGAGCTAGCATTCGGCTCTCCTTATTATTTTTCAGTTTTCGGGGTCAGGTAATATTTTTTGCGTGATGCGGGCACACTTCGACCTAGCCGTATCCGGCTGTAGGCGTAACATTGTCATCAATGACCAGCTAATTAACGTCGAGTGTGTGTAGTAATTGAATAGGTCAAAAGTGTGATGGCTATTCCCACAGTCTTTGGCCTCACACGAGCGTATCTTTCCCGGAAGATTTTCCTGGGAATTGTTCAGATACGCCCTGATACTCTTTATTCTGTTTTGAGTATTTCACTGCGCCACGATTGCGTACGGGGAGCGCAATCGGCACCTGTTTGTGGCGCCAAAGCATGATTCAAGTTAGGTATCGAATTAGGATTCGAGTTACTTAGGGGAACGTGAGGAACTTGGGACGCCGCTTTTATACATCGGAACGCCGCGAAATGGAAGTACTCGATAATTAAAATTCCAATCCAACGTTAAGGCAGATAACGTAAGCTATGCGATCAAGAAACATAGATACCTCGCGCTCACCGTAGATCGGCTGGCCACTCATTTTATCTTTGCCTGCTTCTGCAAATCACTCGCGAAGTCCGAATGCTTCGCCACGTCCTTGCACGCCGGGTCCGCCGGTACTTTGCCAGTCAACAACGCCACCGTCACACAGGCCGACGCGGGCGCAAGCGCGGAGCTGGCTGAATTGGTTTCGTGGTAATGGTTGGGCGCGCCTTTCTCCTTGCACGGATCAACCGCCCGTTTGATCTGCATCTTTTTCACGTCAACCGGCTCGCGCCTGAAATCGTATCGCGGCACGATGTAGCCGAATTCGTCCGGGCACAGCCCGAACATAAAACGGTATTTCGCAGTCATCGCGTCGCGGATCGAAGGCTCCGGCGGTTCGCCGGTGTCGGCTTGCGGGCAATCGGAACGTTTGTATTTCACCACGCCATAAAAGATTTCAGGAAACAACTCGCCGGGTGTCGTGACGATCTGCGCGTCGCCGAGCGTGATCGCGTATATCCACGTTTTGAACTGCGGCTGAGAGCCGTCCTCCGGAACGGGAATCGTGTCGAAAACGCCGAGCCGGGCCAGAAACAGATAACCCTGATTGTCCATTGGGCCGCGCAGGTCAGCTTTCCTGATCTCCATCTGATTCGATTTACTCCACGCTCCGCGATCCAGCGCTTCGATTGCGGCTTTGGCCACGTCTCGCCCGATGGCTTCGGTTCGTTCAAAGGTGAAGACCGGGCGATTGCTCTTCGCGTCAAGCGGATAGTCCTTGCCGTCGAAGCGGATGCGGTCGTTATTTTTGGTGTTCGTGTCGCCGATGATTTCAGCCGCGCCGATTGCGCCGTTGATGTAAAGCGCCACGCCGCCATATTTCTTTTCAACGCTCTCTCGAATCGCGTGCGGGAAGTCGGAAGTCAGAATCGTGTTCTTGTCCTCCATTGATTCGGGGTGCGTGTTCCAGTTGATGATTGTGGCGATGGTCTTGTTGTTTCGCGCTACGAATCGCATCACCCGCAACTCTTCATCGAAAAACTTCGGCGGACGCCCCCCGGTGCGCGTCTGCATTCCGGCGATGGAAGGAGACTTCGCCGGATCGGTCGCGCCAAGTTTGACGCGCGCAGGTTGCAGATTGGCTGCGGCCATCGCGATGCTCTTTGCGATCTGGCGGTCAACGAAGCGGAGGTACTTCGGATATTTGCCATCTTTGAGCGGGCCATCGCCCCAGGCGCCGATGGTGTCGGGGCCTTCGTGGTTGTGCGTGCTGGCGAGGAGAATCTCTTTAATGCCGAGTTTCGGATCAATCAGCTTTTGAATCTGATTGACGCCATAGTAGCCGCCTTCGGAGTAATAACCGATGAAATCCACCGCGACGACGGCGATCCGCGTCTGGCCGTATTCGAGCACAACGGCGCGCGCCCACAGGTCGTCATGCTTCCCTGCCGCCAAACGTTTATCGCCGAAGCCCGCCAGATAAACGCCGTCGTATTTGTTCTTCGAGTTTCGATCAATTGCGGTGTTGCCCTCATCGTCTTCAAACTCCTCGCCGCCGTCCCACACGCCGTTGCCGTTCCTGTCGCCGAACTTTTCGCCCCACACGCCGCTTTGCGTAATCGTTCCGCCCAAATCGGCCCAATCGGGATTCGGCCCGAACGGAGTGATGGCGACAGCGGAAGCGCCGACCTTGAGTTCCGGTTTTGAAGCGAACGAGTTGTTTCGGTATGCGAAGGCGAAAGGCGGCGCGACGAGCGCAATCACGGCGAATGCGAACCAACGTTTCATGTTTTTCTCCAATTTAAAGTGGCGAGATTGCCGGTGAAGCGCGCGCATCGTAACATCTGAAAGCGCGCGATTCCAACACTCCCAAACCGAATAGCTCACAGAAACGCCTGCGACGATTGCCTGAATTTCATTTTTGATCGCGTTCATTCACGGCTGCTCGTCGGCCCTGATT
>WBZR01000349.1_pt1 | contig 30051 bp, 27 predicted proteins | sample 5204231 | NCBI WGS metagenome assembly WBZR01 (sample SAMN12412403, study PRJNA552823) | activated sludge metagenome | isolation source: activated sludge from anammox sidestream of wastewater treatment plant... | place: USA: Virginia | collected 2017-08 | reverse complement strand
CCACATTTTCCGCTTGAATGGTTCGCGGGCTATACTGCCCTGAGGGGTTTTGCACGAGGAAGCAATCAATGCGCGCAATCGTCACGGGTCAGGTCGGAGTTGATAAAGGGCCTTATCTGGATCAGCTGCAGGAGCTGGCCAAACACAATGGCATTGATCTGGCGGTCTTTCATGTCGGACAGATGATGTATGCCGAGGCGCCGGATATCCCGCGCAATCGCATCCTGAATATCCCCATCACCCGACTCAACGCCCTGCGCCGCAGCGTCTTCAAGGAAATTCTGCGTGGGGCGGAACGTCACGAGCATGTCATCATCAACACGCACGCCACCTTTCGCTGGCGGCATGGGTTGTTTGCCGCGTTTGATTTCGATCAGATCAAGGCATTTCATGCGGATCTTTACATCACCCTGCTGGATAACGCCCAGAATGTGCATCAGCGCCTGCTGCGCGACCATGAAATCGATCACTCGCTCAAGGACATCATGGTCTGGCGCGAGGAGGAACTGCTGGCAACAGAAATCCTGGCCAATATCCTCAAGGGTTATGGCCATTTCTTCATGCTTAGCCGCAGCCTGAACCGGCGCGCGCTGCCGATTCTGCATCGCCTGCTCTTTGAACCAAAGACTAAAAAGGCATACCTCAGCTTCCCCATGAGTCACGTCATCGACCTGCCGCAGACGCTTGGACAGATCGAGCTGTTCAAGCAGCAGATCAGCCATCATCTGATCACCTTTGATCCGGCGGAAGTTGATGAGTTCAACTTGCACACGGCTGCGCTTAAGGCCATGAGCGCTGGAGAAACAACCATCACCGTCGAGGCTGCCGACGGGCCAGTCACCTTGAAAACGGCGGATGTCGCCCAGATCAGCAGCGATATCATGGGGCAGATTTACGCCCGTGACTTCAAGATGATCGATCAGTCGGACATGATCATCAGCCTCGTACCGGAATTACCCGGCGGCAAGCCCGGTCTGTCTTCCGGGGTTGAGCGCGAGTTGCATCATGCTTATGAAGGGGGCAAGGAGGTCTATGTTGTCTGGGCCTGTTCCGCCATCCCCAGCCCGTTTATCACCGAAACCGCCACCCGTGTTTTTACCAGCACCGATAAGGCAATCGAATACTTTCGCCAAAAAGGGTACATTCATTAAGACTGCCACGATGATCCTGTTTGGCCTGCGGCTGGTTTTTATTCTGCGCAGCGGTAGTCTTTCGACGACATGATTGCCCGTGCTATCACCGTGTACTGTTCATCCTCCCGTAAACTCGACGGGGTCTACTATCAAGCTGGCCGCGAGCTGGGGCAGGCGATTGCCCGCAAGCAGTGGCACCTGGTTTATGGCGGCAATCCGATTGGGTTGATGGGGGAGGTGGCTGCGGCGGCGCGCAGTGCTGGTGGGCGGGTCACCGGCATCACGCCCCAGCAAATGATGGATGAAGGAATCGGTGATCAAAATGCCGATGAATTGATCGTGACACCCGACATGGCCAGCCGCAAACTCCTGCTGCAACAACGCGGCGACGCTTTTATTGCTGCTCCCGGCGGACTGGGCACGTTTGAAGAAATTTTTGAAACGATCTCCAGCCGGTCTCTTGGCAGCCACGACAAACCCATCGTCATCTTGAATCTATGCAACTACTATCAGCCGATGCTGGCCATGCTCGAACAGGCGGTTGAACAGGGATTTATTCGTCAGCGCGCCCGCCGGTTGTGGCAGGTGGCCAACTCAGTGGATGACGCGGTAGCCTGCATCGCCCATCAGTTCAACAATGAGCATTCGGACAGGCCCGCTATAATTTCTTGAACTGAGCGCATCATCGTTTAGCGCCAATCAGGCAATCGTTTTGAATCCATCAACGCAAAAATTCGGTGGGTTTTTACCAGCCCTGCTGCTGTCAGTTGCGGTACATGGTTTGGTATTGGCGGCGGGTTCCCGAATTTACGCCTCATGGCGGGCTAATTTTTTGAACGACGCGGACATCGCGCGGCTTGCTGTTGTCCGGCAAACGCCAATCGCCATTAAATTGGCCGCTCCGACGCCGCCTCCCCTGGGCGGATCGCTAAAAGGAGAGGCGGAGGCGCTTAATGAAATTGATCTGCCTGAGGCGCCTCAGCCACGCCAATCCGATACGCCGCAAGCAGCCATGGCAATCAACAGCGGTATGACAACGCAACTACAACCCCCTGCGCCCGCGCCAAATCCCCTTCCCGTTGCAACAGCAACACCTGCGGCTGATCCTACCGCGTTGCCAATCGCTCCTGCCCGGCCTGAACAACGTTCACAAACCGATCTGCTGCCGCATTCTGATAAATCTCAACCAGCGCAACTTCAGCCACCTGAATCAAAACAGCAATTGCCGGCTTCATCCATCACTACCAGCGCTGTAGTCGCCGCTGAACCGGCCCCTGCCACCTCTGACACGCCAACCGCGTCCACCACACCCATAACACCTGACACACCCGTGACGCCAAGCAGCACTGGTGATCCGCTGCCACAGGCTGATTCTGATTCTGATCCATTCGGTCAAGCGCGCAGCGTCATCATCCGCGCGGGAAAAGTTGAGAGTCGGTTTGGTCGTAAAATCAAAGCGGTGCGTCCGCGTTTGCGCCTGGCTGGTCAATTTGATGCAGCCATGATGGCAGGGGTGGCCGTTACGCTGCGCATTAAAACGGATGACACCGGCAACGTGATCTCGGCGGCCATTATCAAATCCAGCGGCAGCAGCAATATCGATCAGCCCGTGCTGGTGGCGATGTATGACTGGTGGTTTGAACCTCCGCAGAACCCAGCGGGCACTCCACTGTCCGATGACTTTCTTTTCACCATCACATTCCGGTAGAACCGGCTAACCGGTTAACTTCTTCATTTGCCTGCACCATATGCTCGACGGCACCATGAAATTGAAGTAATCGGACACGATGTTTCACTTAACTGTTAACACGGAATGCGCGCAGCGACTGGCCAGCCTACTGCGAATCGTCCCAGTCCGCGTACTTGCCGCGTTTGGATGAAAAAATACTCTTGTCATCGGCAGAAACATTACTGCCGGCCGGCCGCGCCGCATGGTCGCCAAGACCGGTTTTTTCGGCGGGTTTGGTCACGGTTGATGGTGGCGCGTTCGCCGCTGCTGTGGCACTGGTTGCTGATGAAGTAGTTTGGTCGGTTGGCGTAGCCGGTCGTTGTGGCGATGCTGACGATCCGCTGCTTTCATCGGTCAATGTGGTCTGTTCATCACGAGTCCGCAACGCAGGGAAAATATGCGTCTGACTTGAGGTGTTGATCGCCAGCACCTGTGGAGCGCTGGCCAAATCCGGCGGGATGACCAGGACAAATTTTTCATTGCACCGCGGGCAACGGGGGCTGAAACGTCCCGCCCTTACGCCAGTCAGCTCAATGTTGAGATTACAGTATGGGCATGCGATCGCCATGTCGAAGCTCCCTCATGATTCGGGTAGGAATCCAACTACGCCCTGCTCACCGATTTATTTTCAGTCCTGCAATATCGCGCCATGCGCCATTGTGCAGTTCCATCCCGCCACTGCACCTCCAGCCCATATTATCGCAAACTCGTTATTTTCCCAGAAAAATCTTCCCGAGGGTCCCGCTACCAAGGCGCATTAATCCACTGGCGACGTCCCGGTTGATGGCTACTGCGCCAAAACAGGAAGTTCCCGCGCAACTGGTTGGCGACGGTTCGTCCATCGATTGATCGTCGGTATTGCCATTCCCGCCACCAGCACTGCCAGCGGCGCTGCGAACAAAACGGAGACATAAAGTTGGCAGAATCCGGCAATGACGCCAACCAACAGACCATATAGCAAGCATCCCCGTCCAGTGTAGGGCTGCAATGTCGGAGCTGGTGCTATGAAAAATGCGGTAAATATCAGCGAACCAGCCAGTATCTGATAGTTAACGAATGTCAGCGCCACCGCCCAGCCAACCCCCGGCTGCAATGCACACAACCAATAACGCATCACTCCCTGATCCGTAATCATCACCGGAATCGGTGCCAGCAGCATGACAACATAGGCAGCCAGAATCATGAACAGCGGAATCCGCCAGTCAATCAATCCACGATAAATCAGGAATAATCCGCCAATGATCACTGCCAGCACGCTGGCGCTGCCAATCGGCGCGGGTTGACCACCGATAACGAAATCCTCCATCGGCGGCATGCGATCGCGCAAGAAGCTGCTGATATTCTGCCACCCCCCTTCCTTGTCCAAACCGAGCGTATAAAAAATCAACTGCTGCGAAGCGGGTTCACGCCAGAATGCCGCCGAATGGGCTGGCGGTAACTGCCACCACGGTTGCTGATTTTCTGCCGTAGGCTGATGACGATCGGGGTTGGCGACATGAGTCACATCACCGCGAAACAGCTCGGCACGATTCAACACATAGTGCGGCGTCAAATCCCGGGGAAAACAGATGCACAAAAAAAGAAAGGCTGGCAGCAACGGGTGAACTCGACCCGATCCAGCCCCATCCAGCAACCAGCAGAAAATCGCCAGAATCAACCCGGCACTGGGCAGAATCAGCCAAAGTGGCTGTCCCCCGATCTCTGACGGCAGGCTGCTGGCCAGATGTGCTGGTAAAAGCATTGCCAGGAGCATACCCAACCACAAAAGATGGCTAGGTCGCAGACGATCACCCCGCCAGCCAATGCGCCTCCATATCCAGCCACCGCCACCAGCACCCGCCAGTAACGCGATAATCACAACCACTGCCCGCCAGCCAAATAACCCAATCCCTGCCACTGCCGGAAAAGCCGCAGCAAACCAATGTTCTGCGTAAAACTGCCCAGCACTCCTGCCGCCAAACAACCGCGCCGCGCGGTCTGCTGAACCCGCCCAATCAGTCCGGCCCGATCTGATGGGCTGACCAGCCGGTCGGTCAATACTAGGCATGCTGGCAGGCGTAGTTTCAGTCATAAAAATACCCGCACATGGCTGACAGGAATCAAGATCACCCCCCGGCGGCAAAATCACTGTAATCACAAAAAATCGGAGCAGCTATCGGGGCAGCACCGGCGCGCCACTCAACATTTCAAATCTGGCGACAGACGCTATAATACCCGTTCCTGAGGGCAGGAACACAGGATTCATTAGATCAGTCGTGAATTTGCGCCAAAAGACAATCTCGCGTCAGGTATCACTGGATGGCCCGGGACTCTTCTCTGGTGATCCGGCAAAACTGACGCTGGAACCGGCCGATGTGAATCAGGGCATTACCTTTATCCGTGAACAAGATGGCAAGGTTGCGCAGATTCCCGCCCATATCAGCAACATTCAGCTCCGCACGCAACGCAACACCTGCCTTAAAAACGGCACTTTGCAGGTCAAAACCATCGAACACTGCATGGCAGCACTCAGTGGCATGGGCATTGACAATGCTAAAATCCGTCTCAGCGGTGGTGAAACCGGCGAAGTTCCCGGTGGTGACGGCAGCAGCCAGCCTTTCGTTCAGGCGATTCAGGAGGCGGGTATTGTTGAGCAGGATGCTGATATTCAACCTCTGATTATCCGCAAGCCGATTCAGGTCACGCACGATGACGCCACGCTAGCTGCCCTGCCTGGTCCCAGCGACAAGCTGGAAATTATCTACGAATTTGAAAACCCCATTCTTGGTCGTCAGATTGCATCATTTCATCTTGGTGATGATGATTTTGCCTCGCAACTGGCACCGGCTCGGACATTCGTCTTTGAGCACGAAGCCCAGGATTTGCGTGCCCGCGGGCTGGGCAAACACCTGACACCCAAAGAACTGCTGGTCATCAGCCCCAAAGGGCCGATTGACAACAATTTTCGCTTTGCTGATGAATGTGCCCGGCACAAGTTGCTGGATCTGATCGGCGATTTATACCTGATCGGTCGGCCACTACGCGGAAGGATTGTCGCCCGGCGCAGCGGTCACGCCCTGAATCACCTGCTGGCGCGCCGCCTGCTGGAGGAGGAGGAAAAACAGGCGCGCGTCTCGCTGATTGATCGTGAGGCTGCTTTGGATATCCGTCGAATTCAGCGCATCTTACCGCATCGTTACCCGATGCTTCTGGTGGATCGCGTTCTGGAAATTGACGGCGACCAGAAAGCGGTCGGAATCAAAAATGTCACCTTTAATGACATTTTTTTCCAAGGACATTACCCCGGTACGCCGATCATGCCCGGCGTGCTGATTGTCGAGGCCATGGCCCAGCTCGGTGGCATTTTACTCAGTCAAAAACTCGAACATACCGGCAAACTGGCCGTGCTGTTGAGTATGGATAAGGTTAAAATGAGGCAGCCGGTCGTGCCCGGTGATCAGCTCCTGCTGGAAGCCATTGCCGTCCGGGTTAAAAGCCGGACAGGGCATGTTCGCTGTAAAGCGTTTGTACAAGATAAGTTGGCTGCCGAAGCGGATATTAAGTTTATGTTGGTGGATGCTGAACCGGTATAACATGCTTTTTTAGGATACGAGGCATCTGTAGATCCAGAAGGAATTGTTCACTGATCGCCCAGTAAGACAAAACGAATGCCTAAGATTTCTCCCCTAGCCGCCGTTGATCCCGCTGCTCGCATTGCTGACGATGCTGAGATCGGTCCATTTTGTGTTGTTGGACCGCACGTCACCATCGGCAGCGGTACGAAATTGTATAATAATGTCACCGTCGCCGGGAACACCGTTCTGGGCAGTGGAAATCTGATCTTTCCTAACGCCGTCCTTGGGACCGCGCCGCAGGATAAGAAATATCGTGGCGAGCAAACCCGTCTGGAAATCGGCAACAACAACCAGATCCGCGAAGCGGTGACAATTCATGTCGGCACCTCCAAAGGCGGCGGCATCACCCGTGTTGGCGACGACAACCTGCTGATGGTTAACTGCCATCTCGGCCACGATGTCCAGCTCGCCAGCAACTGCATTCTGGCCAACAATGTCATGATCGCCGGTCATGTCCATATCGGCAATTTTGTCGCGATGATGGGCGGCGTCGGCGTCCATCATTTTGTCAGCATTGGCGACTACGCCTACATCGGCGGTTATGCCCGCATCCATCACGATGTCCCGCCGTTCGTCAAAATAGACGGCGCCGACCAGGTGCGCGGATTGAACAGTATCGGCCTGAAGCGCGCCGGTGTCAGTGATGAGGCGATCGCCCTGCTGGAGGAGATCGTTCGCAAACTATTCTACAGCCGTTCCAAACCCTTCAGCGCCGCTTTGGACGAGTTCGCCAAACGCTTTTGTGACCAGGATCATGCGGACGCTCACAACAACGGCGCTGCCAGCTACGCGCGCCAGATCGTCACGTTCCTACGCCGCCGCGATCAAGGTCAGCACGGTCGCTACCTTGAATCTCAGCGCGGCAGATAGCCGCTCGATCATCACCGGTTCCAATCACGATCAGACAACGCTGTGCCCAACAGCACTGACGCTACGATCTGCAACAGCACCCTGTGCTTCCGATCGGCCCCTGCGCACACGTCCGATAACACTCGTCTGACAAGTAAATGCGCGTCCCCGGCCGATAAAACTCCATATCGTGGCTAAACGTACCCCTTTTTCTTTTCTGCTTTTCGGTTCGACCCGCCAACGCTTATGGTTGGGCGGTCTATGCCTGCTACTGTTTATTTGTACCATTATTGCCGGCAATCGGCTGGCTGCGCCTGATCGGGCTATTTCCACCGATTTAGTCGGCCGGGACTTCATCGCCTTCTACACTGCCGGCACCTTTGCCCGCCAGGGCCAGTTCGATGCCCTGTACGACCTGGGCGCGATTCGTGCGTTTCAAAATACGCTCGCGGCGCAACATGGTTTGAAGCTGGAAGGCGCTATCGGCCCGTGGTGGAATCCACCTTTTTACGCATGGGTTTTTGCTCCCTTGTCTCGCTTAAGTTACCCCAGCGCCCTGGCGATCTGGATCGGGTTCAACGCCCTTTGCGCCGCGGCTGCTATATCACTTTTAATGTGGACGCTGGTCGCCGGCGTCATGCGTACCTGGCGGCTTGGCGGTGACAGCGATGATGCATTCAACCCAGCCCCCATCCCCCGACCTGACACCAGTTGGCGCGTCTGGGGGCTGGTGCCTCTGCTGTTTGTGGTTTCCATGCCCTTCATTCAGGTCATCATCCACGGTCAGAACGGAGGCATGTCCTTACTGCTTTTAACATTGATCGTACTGGCGTGGCGGGCGGATCAATCCCTGCTAGCCGGCCTGTTGTGCGGTCTGCTGTTCTATAAACCACAACTGGCAGCCGTAGTGGCTGGTGTGCTGGTTTTGTCGATGGGTATTCGGGCTGGCCTGGGACTTTTGTGCTCTGGTATCGGACTGATCGTGCTTACAATCTCCACCATGCCCGCCAGTTTGGGCGATTTTTTCACGATCATGCCAGCCAATCTCCAGCAGGCGCAGCAAACACTGCCCTATCTGTGGCAGCGGCACGTTACCCTGCTTGCTTTCTGGCGTCTGCTCATTCAGGGTCAGATCGTTGGCCCGACCGCCAGTCTTGCGACTCTGCTGGCTTTGCAGGGGGCACTGGTCATCGGTGGCGGCTTGGTTGTGGTCGCATTGCATTCGCGTAAGCGCGTCAATCGATTGGAAAACACCAGCCGATTGATTCAGAGATTGTTGCGGCAGATGCAACTGGATCGTCTGATCAGCGCCACCATCCTCTGCATGCCCCTCATCATGCCGTTCTATTTCGACTATGATCTGGTGCTGCTGGTTATACCAGCGGTACTGGTCGCCCGGCAGGGTTTGATCGATTCAGCCTGTTTCAGCCACCGCAGCGGCGCAAGGAAGTTCAATCTGTGGCTCTGGACAGCCTTATTCCTCTGCCTGATGATTAACGCACCATTGGGCGAAGTGCTGCATCTGAATCTGGCCGTGCCGCTGATGGCACTCATGGCGATGATCAGCCTGTGGCGCGCCTGGCCACCGGTCAGTCTGCAACAAACGGCGGTGCCAGCAATTCAAGTCACCCCCGTCGTCGCCCGACGGGCAGCGTAGATGCTGGCAACTGCGCCAGTTCACAACAAGGAGCTGAAATGAAGCTGAATTTCTGGCAATGGATCGGCGTGATCTGCCTCGTGATTGGTGCGATTATTTATCTCCGGTCGGAGAATAAAAAAAACCAGCCGGCAGATCGTAGTAATTCGTCAGCGCCCAATCAGCTTATACCTTCGCCTTCGCCGCCGACGACAACACCGGCCAATGCGCCAACCCCCTGAGTGGCGTAGTCTCCCCTCGCTGTTCCCTTTGCTTATTGGTCTGCAGTGCCCATGCCGCCTGCCTCCAGCCGCCCATCTGTTTCAACCACGATGTCGCTCGACATCGCCAGCGCCTATCTGCTCACGGGAACTCGCGTCGCAGCCTGGATCATAGTCTCAGCCATTGTGTTTCGTGCCATGGGCGAGGAATCCTTCGGAATTTTTGCGCTGGGTCGATCGACCGTCGGCCTGCTGGCCTACTCCGCCCTGGGACTCGGCCCAGCCATGATGCGCCGCCTGGCCGAAGCCATCTCCGCCCGCCGCCACGCCAGTAACACGGTCAGCCACGGCGGGGTGATTGATTATGAACTGACCAGCCCAACCGCGCTGGATATCATTCACGCTTCAGGCGCACTGTTGGCGCTGATTCTGGGATTCATCGGTACTGCGCTGGCCATTGCCTACAGCCTGAACTACAACCTGCTGCACGTCATCCCCTCCCCTTTTGTGCATCAGACCAAATGGTTTATTCTGAGCATGGGGCTGGGCGTGGTGTTGCGCGTGATGAGTGATGTCAGCGGCGCTGTACTGCAGACCAACGGTCGCATCGCCCTGGATAATCTGCTGCAAACGGCTGCTGAAGCATTCTGGACAATCATCTGCCTGATCTGGATTCTTGGCCGCGGCGGTGATTTGTCCACCGTCGGTTATTGCTTCCTCCTCTCCAGTCTTGCGTTGCTGCTCATTCGTGTACAGCAGACTCATCGCATCGCCCCCTGGCCACAGATTTCCCACGCCGACAGCGGCGAAATGTTTCACCTGCTGGCGTTCGGTGTGATGGTCATGTTCAGCCAGTCCGCCGAATTCCTCTACGCGCCGGTCGATTACATCATCATCAATCGCCTTATTGCCCCCGATATTGTCGCACATTACGCTCCAGCGCTTCAGATCGACGGTGCGCTGCTCCTGCTGGTGACTGCCGTTGGCGCGGTGCTGTTGCCCAAGGCTGCCCTGGCTCATACTTCCGGCAACCTTGCCCTGGTTCGCAAGTATTACATTCGTGGGACGTTGATTACCGCAGGCCTGCTCCTGGCTGCGGCGCTGACCACCATCGCACTGGCAAAATGGATATTTATCGCCTGGCTGGGCGATGAAATGACTTCGACGCGCATCATTCTTCCCGCCGTACTGCTGCATACAACCATGGGCGGTTCCAGCGCAGTTGGCCGGTCAATCCTGTTGGGCATGGGTAAGGTCAACCCATTCACCACCGCCGTTTTAATCGCCGGTGTGATGAACATGGTGCTGGCCATTATTGTTGTCCACTATTTTGGCTGGGGATTGTGGGGGATCGTGATCGCCACCAACATCGTTGTATTCTGCCGCACCATCCTCTGGCAACCGTGGTACGTTCTGCGCCAACTAAGAGTCATCACCAATTAAAAACCACAGCCAGATCATCCGGCTGCGGTTCTTGATCGTAAACGACCGCTGCCCTGCGCAGCCGCCATCCGACTGACTAATCCAATTGACCAAACGGCAGGTTCGGATTCATCGCTGCCGGTCGTTCATAGTGAACACTCGGCACAATCGCGCGGCTGGTGCGCGACGAATCCAGGAAGCCCTGCATCAATTCCAGCACCGCCAAAGCTTGCTGACCATTGGCGCGGAAATTTCGACCCGTGCGAATCGCAACCGCCATATCAGCCGCTCCGACACTTCGGCCATAACCTTTGACAAATGTCAAAGGCATGTCGCGCCACTCGGTTTCGTCCCACCCGCGCACCGAAATTACACCTTCAAACCCATTGGGATCCGGCACGCGCATCGTCCCCTTCGTACCGTAAATTTCAATGGGCTGAGTACCGCCCAACTGGGAATGCGCCATGGCGAAACTCTGGATGATCGTGCAGATGCAGCCATTGGCAAATTCCAGCGTTCCGGTCACATGGTCCGGTGTCTGCACGGGTATGACCTTGCCATATTTGTGCATCGGTTTGCCTTGCGCATCCTTATGAAGAATCGTGCGCTCAGCGCGCGATATCCGCGCCATGCCCATCAACCGTTTGACCGGCCCGAAAAGATTTAACAGCGCCGTAAGATAGTATGGCCCCATGTCAAACATCGGCCCACCACCAACCTCGTAATAGAACTCGGGATTGGCATGCCAGTGCTCGTGCCCCTTGCCGCACATGAACGCGGTCGCCGCCACCGGTTCACCAATTATTTTTTCGTCAATCAACTGCCGGGCCGTCTGAATTCCCGCCCCCATGAATGTATCCGGGGCGCAACCAACCAGCAGACCTTTTTGTCTGCCAAATTCGACCACCCGCTGGCCTTCGGCAAAGTCAATCCCCAACGGTTTTTCAGCATAGGTATGTTTGCCCGCCTCCAGGCTGCGCATGGCAATGGGCAGATGTGCCTTGGGCACGGTCAGATTCAACACCAGCTCGATGGATGGATCAGCCAGCAGCTCATCAACCGTCATGACGCGCGGTATGTTAAATTCCTTCGCTTTCCTGTGGGCATTCTCCATCACCACATCGGCTACCGCAGCCACTTCCACCACGGGAAAATTTGACGCCATGCCCAGATAGGCTCCGCTGATGGCACCGCAACCAATAACGCCCATGCGAACTTTTTCCACGACTGCATCCTTCCTTTTCAATTCTGCGCTCCCTTCCGCTTGACCCTGGCAAAATACAAATTTGTCGTCGCAAGCTGACGAAACACAGTTTTTATTTCAGCGCACAATTTATATCGTCTCAACTCAATCCGGGCAGTGCAACTATTCCGCCAGATTGCTTTCCCGCACCGTCAATTCAGCGCCCTGTCAGCATACCAACCAACCGCTTCTCAACAATTCGTTGCCGTTCAACCTGATGTAAATAGCATTAACCCAGAGACATTTCTGCTCCACAGGCACATCGGAAAGGTTTTAATTGATGCGGGCGAACCCGGCTGGGTTTGACAACCTGCAGCACACACCCGCACCGGGCGCACACGGCGCGATCACCAGCCTGCATTTCACGCGCGCCCGGCTGCTCGGATTCGCTCTGATTCGCTGGCTCGGCATCGACTTCCGTCACGTCCGCCCGACGGTCCATCGCCAGATTTGCCAGCCGATCGGCCAGCGTATTGCGATGGCGGCGATTGTGTCCAATGCTCGCCTGAGTGAAACTGTGAAATAATTCCTGTGCCTGGTCGTACAGCGGTTTGAGGTCAGGACTTTTTACGCGGTACTGGCCAGTCATCTGACGCACAATCAGCTCGCTATCGCCGTGAATCAGGATGCGCTTGGCCCCCAGTGTTTTGGCTTGCTCCATCGCTGCAATCAGCGCGCGATACTCAGCAACATTGTTCGTCGCCTGGCCAATGAATCGCCCCAGGGTAATCAGCGGTGTCTGATCTTCCGCCCGCACCACCACCCCCACCGCAGCCGGCCCGGGATTCCCGCGCGAACCTCCGTCAAATTCCAGCGTCAACACCTGGTCCTTCATATGATTCTTCCTCATCTTCAGGTACTACAGGTATCTGATACTTTCCATCCAGCCAATGGCCCAGATCGATCAACTGACAACGCTGGCTGCAGAAAGGAAACCACTTTTCGCGTGTTTGATCCGGCGAAACGTCTGCGATCTCTTTTTTGCACGTTGGGCAGCGCATGTTTCTACTCACAACACTCACCAACCATTACCGCAGCAATCCTTTATTTGCTGCCTACCCTCTCCATCTACGCACACACGGCACAAGATATTCAGGTCGATGATTTGGCCTTACTCGATTTTTTCTCAGCCTTTGCCGGAGCCGCCGGTTTGGCCGGGCTGTCAGTTGGCTTGGAATCACTGGCTGGCTTGCTGTCGCCGCCCGATGTACTGCTTGATTCACTCGTCGCCGCTGCCGTGCCCGAATCCTTGCTGGCTGCGTCTTTATAACTGCTGTCACGGTAGTCGGTGATATAAAAACCGCTGCCCTTGAAGATCAAACCAGCACCGGTTCCCAGCAATCGTTTTACTTTTTTCTTTCCGCAATGCGGACACTTGGTCACCGGCGGAGAGGACATCGACTGGAACCGTTCAAACTTATGCCCACAGGCACTGCATTTGTAATCATACGTCGGCATAAAACACTCCCGGACAACGGCCGCGCGTATTATTCAATCACGCACCACGCCATCATTCACTGCCTATTCCGTCTTGGACACCGCCACGCCAGCCGGTCTTAAAACCCGATCCAGGTGCGTATAACCTTTTTGCAGCAGCGTTGTCACAGTCGGTTCCTGATATTGCTTGCTGCCTTGCTGCATCATCGCCTGATGCAGCTCGGGATTAAATGGATCACCCGCCTGCGGCGCAATCGCTTCAACGCTCTGACGTTTCAATACGTTCAGCAGCTCATCGTGCACGATCTGCATTCCCTGCAGAATGCGCGTCACGTCGGTCGTCTTGGGATCAACCGTCAGCGCCCGTTCAAAATTATCAATCACCGGCAGCAGCGCCTTGATCAAACTGCTGTTGGCGTACTGCACCGCCTGTTGCTTGTCCTGTTCCAGCCGGCGCTGGCTGTTGCGATAATCCGCCGTGGCACGCAGCAGCTTCTTGTAGTATTCATCACGCTCATGGCGCAGTTTTCCCACGTCATCGGTCCCATCCTGCGGCTGGGTCGTCGGGTCATTCAATGAATCCACCTCGGACTCATCCACAGGGTTGTTCCGTGCGTCCTGATCCTTGTAATCGTCGTTGTTATCGTGCTCGTTGCTGGTCATGATACTTGCTTCACTCAAACAATCCTTTGAGTTTATCCAGGAAACTTTTCTTCTGAGGCAGCGTCGCCGCATCCTCGGTCGAGGCATACTCTTCCAGTAATTTTCGTTGTGCATCGGTCAACTTGCGCGGCACTTCGATAAGAATCTGCACCAATTCATCGCCATGATGATGCGAGCGCAGATCAGGCAGGCCCTTGCCCTTGAGCTTGAACACATCACCATGCTGCGCCCCGCCAGGAATCTGCAGATTTTCAGATCCATCCAGTGTCGGCACTCTCACCAATGCCCCCAGGGCTGCCTGGGCAAAACTGATTGGCATCTGGCAGACCAGGTCGCTGTTATGTCGCGTGAAAAACGGATGGCTTTTAACCGTGACATAGCAGTGCAGGTCGCCCGCCGGTGCACCGTTTTCACCCGGTTCGCCTTCGCCAGCCACCCGTACCGCCTGACCTTCATGAACACCGGCTGGAATCTTCACCGTCACAACACGTTTTTTTCGTTGCCGCCCACTACCACCACAATCCGGGCAATGATCGCGAATAACCGAGCCGCGCCCCCGGCAATTCGGACAGGTCGTCACCATGCGGAACATTCCGCCAAAGCCGGCTTGTGTAACGCGCCCGCTGCCGCCGCACTGCACGCACGCTGCGGGTTTGGTCCCCGCCCGCGCGCCGCTGCCCCCGCAGGTTTCACAATGATCCTGCCGTTCAAATTCGATTGTCTTCTCCGCCCCCTTCGCCACTTCCGTCAGCGTCAGTTCAACCTGGGTCTCCAGATCAAACCCGCGGGACTGCCGCTGACGCCCACCCCCACCGCGCCCGCTGAACCCACCACCAAAAATGTCGTTGAACATCGAGAAAATGTCACCAACATCCATGTGCGAAAAATCATGCTGGCCGGTCATGCCCTGGTGGCCATACTGGTCATAACGCTGGCGCTTACCGGTATCAGAAAGCACTTCATAAGCCTCAGCGCATTCTTTGAATCGCACTTCAGCTTCAGCCTTGTCACCATTGGCCCGGTCAGGATGATATTTCATCGCCAGCCGCCGATACGCGCGCTTGATCTCTTCGCCATCGGCCGTCTGCGAAACACCCAGTACTTCGTAATAATCTCGCTTGACTGTTGCCACGTTTAACCTGATCTCAAACGGCTCATTTCAATGCTGTTTTCAGTGCCGTTCCCACAACAACATCGGCACGAACCCAGCCAGTTCAATTGTCGGCCACTTCGTTGAAAACATTTTCCGTACGACGCCGTAAAGACTGCGGAGACACGAAACAGATTCTCCATTTCGAGAACCCCTGTTCGTGTCTCCGCGCCTCAGCCCGATAATCCCGTCAATCGCCCTTAGACAATCGCGCCGGCCACTTCGTTGACCGGTTTGCCGTCTTTCTCTTTCAATTCAGTGATCAGGACATCCGTCGTCAGCGCCAAACCCGCGACCGACGCCGCATTACGCAACGCCGCCCGGGCGATTTTCGCCGGATCAATGATACCAAACTTGTACATATCGCCATACTCACCGGTGGCTGCGTTGTAACCGTAGCTGGCGGTTTTTTCCAGAATCCGGGCGACAACGACTTCGCCATCTTCGCCGGCATTGTCTGCAATCTGCCGCGTGGGGCTGCGCAGCGCTGCGCTGACAATATCAAATCCGATCTTTTCATCGCCGCGAGCCTGACGCTTGCCGTTATCAACCGCTTCAATCGCGCGAAGATAAACCACGCCGCCGCCGGGAACGATTCCTTCCTCAGCCGCAGCCTTGGTCGCATGCAGCGCGTCGTCGATCAAATCCTTGCGCTCTTTCATCTCCACTTCGGTGTTGGCCCCCGCCTTCACCACCGCCACGCCACCGGTCAACTTCGCCAGTCGCTCCTGCAGCTTTTCGCGGTCATAATCGCTGGTCGTACGCTCGATCTGCATGCGAATCTGTTCCGACCGTCCGTCGATATCCTTCTTCTTGCCAGCCCCCTCGACAATCAGGGTGTTGTCCTTATCCACGACAACGCGCTTGGCTTTACCCAGATGTTCCAGCTCGACACTCTCCAGTTTCAGACCCAGGTCTTCGCTGATGAACTGACCACCGGTCACGACGGCCAGGTCGCCCATGATCGCCTTGCGCCGATCGCCAAATCCGGGCGCTTTGACCGCACAGATATTCAAAATACCCCGCAACCGGTTCACCACCAGCGCCGCCAGGGCTTCAGCTTCAACGTCTTCGGCAATGATCAAAAGCGGCTTGCCGCTGGCCACAATCTTATTCAATACCGGCAGCAGCTCCGCCAGATTGGAAATCTTCTTCTCGTGCAGCAGGATGTACGCATCCTCCAGCACCGCTTCCAGCGTCGTCGGGTTGGTCAGGAAATACGGGCTGAGATACCCCTTATCAAACTGCATCCCTTCGGTGTATTCCAGCACACTCTCCGTGCCCTTGCCTTCGTCAACGGTAATGACACCTTCCTTGCCGACTTTCTCCATCGCCTCAGCCATCAGATCGCCGATGGTCTGATCGCCATTGGCGCTGATGGTGGCGACTTTGCGATAATCATCATGCCCCTTGACCTTCTTGGCTTGCGCGGTAATCGCTTCGGCTGCCACCTCCGTCGCCTTGAGGATTCCGCGCTGAATCACCACTGGATTCACGCCGCCGGCCGTCACATATTTCAACCCTTCCAGGTAAATCGCCTCAGCCAGAACCGTGGCTGTCGTGGTTCCATCACCCGCCACATCGCCGGTCTTGCTGGCGACACTCTGAACGAGTTTGGCACCCATGTTTTCAAACGGCTGGGCCAATTCAATCTCCTTGGCCACGCTCACACCGTCTTTGGTGATCCGTGGGCTGCCGAATGACTTCTGCAAAACCACGTTGCGACCGCGCGGACCGAGTGTCGCCTTGACAACCCGCGCCAGTTGCGACAATCCCGATGCAATTTCCGCCCGGGCACTTACGTCATACTTCATTTGTTTGGATGCCATTATATTTCAACTCCAATGCCTGTTTCAGTTACCTGTATCTCAGCTCGTTCGCTTACCTGTTTCAGTTGAATGGCCGCAAAACAACCAGCGCCGATCAACGTCTTCAGCAACATTATTCAATCACGCCGAGAATATCCGACTCACGGATGATGACAAACTTCTGACCATCAACCTCCACATCCGTACCCGAATACTTGCCATACCACACTTCATCGCCAGCCTTGACGCTCAGCTCCATCAGTCGGCCCTTGTCATCCTGCTTGCCTGCGCCAACGCTGATCACCTTGCCGCGTGTCGGCTTTTCCTTGGCTGAATCAGGCAGAACAATACCGCTGGCGGTCTTCGTTTCTGCTTCGGACTGCTTGACGACTACGCGATCACCGAGTGGTTTCAGTTTAATTGCCATAATAATTACCTTTCCCTTGTATTAATTACCTGTTGAATTATTCGATCTTCCAACGTTCAAACACATCTGGATAGAAATCACCGTTAACACCTGAACAGCAGGCGCTTACATCATTCCCATGCCGCCCATGCCACCCATACCGCCCATGCCGCCCATGCCTCCCATGCCCGGATCACCACCGCCAGCCGGAGCATCCTTCTTGGGCGCTTCGGCTATGATGCAATCCGTCGTCAACAGCAATGTCGCCACTTCAGCAGCATTCTGCAGGGCACTACGCTCAACCTTCGTCGGCGTCAAAATACCCGCCTTGAACATATCGACGTACTCACCTGTCAAAACGTTCCATCCTTCTGCATCCTTACCCTCCATCACCCGGCGGACAACCACGGCACCACTGGTACCGGCATTTTCCGCGATTTGCTTCAGGGGGGCTGTCAATGCCTGGCGAACGATCTTCACGCCCGCCGCTTCATCGCCGTGCAGCTCCAGTTGATTCAGTGCTTTAAGAGCGCGAATTAGCGCCACACCCCCGCCAGCCACCACACCTTCTTCAATGGCAGCGCGGGTTGCGTGCAGCGCATCTTCAATACGCGATTTCTTTTCCTTAAGTTCCGCCTCCGTGGCGGCCCCGACGTTCACCTGCGCCACGCCACCCGCCAGCTTGGCCAGGCGCTCTTGCAGCTTTTCGCGGTCGTAATCGCTGGTGGTGATGCTGATCTCGCGACGAATCTGCTCGATTCGCCCTTGGATGGCAGAGCTTTCCCCCGCCCCTTCGATAATGATTGTGTTGTCATTATCCACGCGCACCAGCTTGGCCTGACCCAGATCCGTGATCTCGATCTTTTCCAGATCAACACCCAGGTCCTTCATAATCGCCCGACCGCCCGTCAGCACCGCGATATCCTCCAGCATCGCCTTGCGCCGATCGCCATATCCAGGTGCTTTGACCGCGCAGACATTCAAGATGCCGCGCAGTTTATTAACCACCAGCGTCGCCAGCGCTTCGCTTTCAATATCCTCAGCCACAATCAACAGCGGATGTTTGGCTTGTTGAATCTTCTCCAGCAACGGAATCAACTTGGTTGCCGAACTGATCTTATCTTCAAACACCAGCACATATGCCTTTTCCAACTCGACGACCATTTCATCTGCATCCGTGATGAAGTTCGGCGACAAATAGCCCCGATCAAACTGCATTCCTTCAACCACATCAACGTAAGTTTCCAGACTCTTGCCTTCTTCAACCGTAATCACGCCATCCTTGCCAACGCGCTCAAACGCATCAGCCATGATCTCGCCGATCTCACGATCGTTGTTGGCGCTGATCGAGGCCACATTGGTAATGTCATCTTTCTTGTCCAGGCTGATCTTGCGGCTGGACTTGGCCAAATGCCCAACGACGGCATCCACCGCCTTGCGAACCCCGCGCACCACCCCCGCGGCATCAGCGCCACTGGCCAGATAACGGAACCCTTCCTTGAAAATCGCCTCGGCCAGAACTGTCGCCGTGGTCGTGCCATCGCCAGCCACATCACCGGTCTTATTGGCGGCTTCTTTTATCAGCTTGGCGCCCAGATTTTCATATTTATTCGTCAACTCAACTTCTTCAGCCACGGTCACGCCATCTTTCGTAATCGTCGGCGAACCCCAGCCTTTATCAATGACCGCATTACGCCCGCGCGGGCCTAACGTCACTTTCACAGCACGCGCAAGCTTCGTTACGCCTTCCAACAAACTCTTACGAGCCTCAACATCAAACGCGAGAATCTTGGCAGCCATCTAAAATCTCCTTTTTTTACTGATTCATGCGAACAAACAAATCACTGTAAGAATCTTCAATAGATTCTCAGACAACTGCTAATCAAAGACCGTGCCTTCAATACGCAGTCAAAATATTATCTGTAACTTATTGTAAACACGTTAGTTATAAAATACTCAGAAATGACATTCCCTTTGACCGAGCTGTCAGCGTGGCAGTTTGACCACGCTTGACCGAAGATATGGTTGTCATTGTGGCAGGCAGGTTAATGATCAAATCGCCCGGTGGATGGCCGACCGATGAGGTTTATCAAACGTTGCTCCAGTCGCGGGTGCGTCGAGAATAAATTCGCAACACTCTGCATCATGCTGCGCGGTTCAGCAATAAACAGGGTGTTAAACGCGGGATTTACATTCAACGGAATCTGCCGCGCCCCGTAATGGATTTTTTCCAGCGCCGTCGCCAGATACATCGGGTCGCCGCACATCGCTCCGCCCTCTTTATCCGCATTGAACTCCCGGCTGCGCGAAATCGCCGCCTGAATCAGCCCCGCCGCCAACGGGCCGACAACCAGCACGATCAATCCCGCCAGTGGATTGACATTGCGCCGATCGCCAAACCAGAACATATATCCCAGCGCACTGATCGCTCCGCCAATCGTCGCTGCCACCGCTTGGATCAATGTATCGCGGTGTTTCACATGCGCCAGCTCATGCGCCATGACGCCGGAAATTTCATGCCGTTCAAGCATTTGCATCAAACCCGCAGTGGCGCAAACGGCTGCATGGCGCGGATTGCGTCCGGTGGCAAAAGCATTGGGGGCATTGGTCGGACTGATATAAACCCGCGGCATCGGCAGTTGCGCCCGTAACGCCAGCGACTGCACAATATCATACAGCTCGTGCCCCGGCCCCACCTCTTGGGCGCGCATCGTCGAAAGAGCGATTTTGTCACTGAAAAAATAACTCACAAAGTTCATGATCCCCGCGAAAATCAGGGCATAAACCAATCCCTGCGACCCGCCCAGCATCATCCCAATCCACAAAATCAGCGCTGTCAGCAAACCCAGCAGCACCGCCGTACGCACATTGTTATAAAATTGGCTCATATGATATTTCCCCCGTACTTTGTTCTATACGAATGAACGCGCCACTTTGTTCAGTAGATTTACACCAACCCGCCACCGGCAATCAAGACCATTATCACCTTGGCAGCCTGGCCCTTGCGCCGGCAACACTCAGTAGGTTATTATCTTGTGTCGCTGGATCAAATCAAAATCAGCACTCGCCAGATAGTCGCTGATTCGCTGACCTGCTCCGCTGCTGCCATAACAGTTGACGCCATTGAAACGTCGTGGCCGGCCCTGGTTCCAGATTCGCGCCACCGCCTGCTGAATTAACGAACCATTATAATCGACCTGCACAACATTTTTACTGCGCTGGCGCCCCTGCTGGCGCGGACCAACATCAATAACCGGTGTGCCAAAACTCGCCGCCTCGATAATACCAGCTGAACTATTGCCCACCATCACGGCTGCATCGCGCATCAGCGCCAGGAACAAGCGGCGGGGAATATCCCGAAAAACCGCCGTTTGGATATCATTCACCCGTTGCCACGCCTTGATGATCCCCGCACTTCCCGGATCGTTATTGGGATAAACGATCACGGCCCGTTCGATTCCCCCGCTGTGCACGGCGGCCAAGATCAATTCTGCCCGCTGCTTTTCTTTTTTTTCATCCGCCTCCACCGGATGCAGAATCAACAACGCATAACGTCGTCGTCCCGCGATTGGCACATGCAATAGCAGTTCTTCTGCTGTCGCAGCCGCTGCTTCAATTCCATCAACCCCTGGCGAACCAGCCTGAATAATTCGATCCGCGCATTCGCCCAATCGCCTCAGTCGCAGCGCACTGGCGTGCGTGGCCGGAAAATGAACATGCGCCAGTTTGGTAATCGCGTGACGCAAAGCATCATCGACCTGCCCCATCGCGCGATCCCCGCCATGAACATGCGCAACGATTTTCCCGCTGATATACCCTGCGCTGGCGGCAGCAAACGCCTCCACCCGGTCACCCACCACCAGAACGACATCGCTTTGCAACCGCTTCAGTGCCAGCGCCAGACCAGCCATCGCCGCGCCCGTCGCCTGCGCCAGTTGCGCCGGTTGACCATTGCCCCCTTTCCATTCGACCGCCGCATCGATCTTCCATCCCTCAGCCCGGATCGTATCAATGCTGCGCCCGTACGCCGCCTGCAAGTGCATCCCCGTCGCCACCAATTGCAGTTTCAAGCGCGCATTATTCGTAATCGCCTGCAGCACCGGTCGCATCAGGCCGAAGTCAGCCCGCGAACCGGTCACAAAACAGATCTTGCGCGTGGTAGGCATTGCGTGGATATTTTACGCTGCCGGTTCAAGCATGTCCCATTCCAGCATCATGCCGCTGCGCACCGCGCAGCGCACGCGCCGACCGACCGCCAGATTGATCGCCGCTGCCGGAATCCCCGTTCCCGGCCGCTGAACCGTCAGATGCTTTTCATCCAGACGCTGTCCCTCCGCCAGATCATGGGCTATCACCAGACTCTGACGACTGACACTGCGCACATCGCGCTCAATCGCCAGGACACTCTTGCCCCCCTGACCGCGCATGATCGCCGCCTGCCTCGCCAGTTGCACATACTGCGCGAACTGCGGCCCGTCCGAACTGGCGGCATGATCCGGCCCACTGGCCTTGCAGTCGTATGTCAGATGACGCTCCAGCACGCTCGCCCCAGCCGCCACCGCCAGCGCACCACTGATCACCTGCGTCGAATGATCGCTATAACCCACCGGCACATCAAACTGCCGACTTAACTGGCCAATCCACCCCAGATGCAACTGCTCTGCCGGAACCGGATAACTGCTGACACAGTGCAACAACGTATACTGCACCTGCCATTCGTTCAGCCAGCCAGTCGCCATTTCCACTTCAGCTATTTCCGCTGCACCAGTTGAAACAAGCATCGGCTTGCCCAGCCGTGCCACCGCCTGCAACAGCGGACGATTCACCAGGTCCGGCGAGGCGATTTTCACCATCGGCAAATTCAACTGCCCAATCACCTCCACATCCGTCAGCGAAAATGGCGTCGCCAGCGGCATCATGCCCGCCAGGCGTATCTGCTGGACAATCGCCACCAGTTCCAGCGGCTTTAGCTCATAGCGCCGCAACATGGCCGCGGGGCTTTCATCGCTGCAGCGCTCCTGCTGGTATTCGGCAAACCGCGCCTGTTGGTTCATCAACGATGCTGCGGTAAAAATTTGCAGCTTCACGGCATCGGCACCCGCCTGCCTGGCTATTTCAACCAGCTCCATCGCTCGCGCCAGCTTGCCATCATGATTCACCCCGATCTCCGCAATAATCAAGGGGCTGGGTTGGGTCTGCAAAGCTGTCATTGGTTCACTTTCCTTTGTTCTTCATCCCCTCAAGCCGCCTGGCTCGCGCGACCGTCAAGATCGTCCGCCAATTGTCTCTGTTCGCGCAATACCGCCTCGGCCCAGTACAAATCGCGCTGATGGTCAATCTCAACCGTCTGCCCCATTTCTGTATGAATCCCCCGACGATCACACCCAAAAAATGCGTGCGGATCATTGGGGTACGTCTCCCCGCGCAGCAAACTGGCCCGTGAAACCGCCACCACCGCCCCATCGTGCAGATACAACTTCTCCAGATCCTGCCGCCGATGAATCGAGCCAGGCTGCAGCGCCTGCACCACATCCCCTTCCAGTCGGCTCATCCACGCCGGATGCCACTTGCCCACCGGGCAGAACGACCGCACCGAATCGCATCCGCTGCGCTCCAGCAGTTCCAGCGCCTGGTCAATCACCTCCGCGCCGCGCACCGGCACATTGCCATAAAGCACCACCGCTGCATCAAAATGCTGACCGGTTTGCTTCTCCGTCGTATGCAGCGCATGGAGCATCGTATCCTGCACCGACGCATCAGCCGTCGCCAGATGCGCCGGGCGATCAATCGTGATAAAACCAGCCGACCGACCGAGGGCAATCACCGGCCTGCTGTCACTGGAAACCACCGTGCAGTTGATCCGCCGCGCCTGACGCGCATGTTCAAATGTGTAGGCAATGACCGGCTGGCCGTGCAAATCCAGCAGATGCTTGTTCTTCAGACCCAGACTGCCCGCCCGGGCAAGAATGACTGCCAATGTATTCATCATTTAAGCACCTGCCATTTCGTTCCAGATTTGCTTGATCGAGGTTGATGCAACATTGCCCATCGGCTGGCGTCCAAGAAAATCATTTTCACTGTCGACAACCACGCCATTACTGAGAATCATCAGTGGCGCACGATGATCGCGCCGGCCATTGACGCCTGCCGCGCCAGCCGCTGCCGGACCAATGTCCCCCATGCCAACGTAATTGATCTGCCCATCGTAATCACTGGGACCTTTGATCACTGCACTGCCCAACAATCTCAGCCAGTTGTCATACCATGGTTCCATCTGGGCAAAATTCGCCTGCAGTTTCATAAACACGGGCACGATGAGTGGCACGCCGCTATTGCGCTGGCGGCGGGCATTGGCTATGCCGGTGATGTTATTGATCACCTCTGCAAAACCGTTTTTGCCCATGACGCCCTGGTACGTTGCTGCATTCATCGCCGGCAAGTGGATGCTGATGATATCGACTCCGCTCGCGGCGAGCTGCTCCACGTTTTCCGCCCCCAACCCGATCAGATCCGTCTCAATATGAATCGCCCTGATCCCGCTTTGTCGCGCCAGCGCAATCAGCTCCATCGCCCGTTCATGCAACAGCGGATCACCCACGCCCGCCAGCGTCAGACGCACATCATCACACGCACCGAGTTCGGCAAATATCTTCTGCGCCAGCTCCGGCGGCAGCTCATGGCGATCGACCCGATGCGCCGACAGAGGCGAAAAAATCGGCTGAGTTGCCCGGCGCGGGGTCAGTTCCAGCACCACTTCACGCGGCAGATGCGCCGGCTGATTGCATCCAGCGCTGCGTCGCGCCAATTCCAGGGCGTCAGTGGTCACCAATTGACCATTCAAGTCGCCGGTATAACGGCTGACTCGATCGATCTGTCGGTCGGAATTGAGCAGAAAATGATCGCGCGTGCGCGTCAGTTGCGGAGCCAGCGTCAGACAACCCGGACCACTGAGCGGATCAGGCATCGGTTGATCGGGAAGATAATGCAGCAAGCGCCCCGGGTGCAGATGAACCTTGGCCAGCCGCTCCACCAGCGCCGCTCGCAGCACCACCCCGCCCAGACCCGCCGCTGCCGGGCTGAAACCAATCTCGATTTTCGATTTGCGCTCCATCTGTTCGATCAGACGATCGATCAGCTCCGCATCGACCAACCCCGCGGCTGGATCAACCAGCACAACCGCCGACGACGCCCAGTCGTGCATCACTTCCAGCACATACGGCGCATAAAAACCCGCATCGAAGGCGCACGTGCCGTAAACCCCGCCACGCCAGCCATCCGACCATCGGCGTGAGGCGCTGACGGCATCCAACGCCGCCAGTCCATGCCGCACCCCGCGCAAAAGCACCTGACCGCCATGACTCCGCGCCACTGCCTGCGCCGCGTGCTGCTGATCTTCCCAGCACAGCACGACCAGTTCACGCAGATGACGACTTTGCCGCAGGCGCTCCAGCGTCCAGCCCAAAACCGGCTGGCCACGGAACAACCGCGTCGCCGAATGCAATTGCGCTGGCTCATGCAGCATGGAAACAATCGCAAGCATCACGCCGCCCCCTTCATCTGGTGATGCGCCGACTGATTCGCCAGCCGTTCCAGGCAATCGCTCATCAATTGCTGAAACTCACCGGCGGCACTGGCCACGCTGCGCACATTTTCAATGTCGCGCTGAACCTGTTGACGTTGCTTGTCGATCCCGCTGACACCCTGGGCATCGATGGCGCGATCGCGCTTGAACCGCTGCATCTGGCTTTGCTGGGCCAACTGCGTAATCAGATCATAACACGAACCCAGCTCATTCATCCGATTGCGCAGCGCATCGATGCGCGCAATCGCCCGGTTGACACGTTTCTGATCGGTCAGATGGTCGCGCACCTCCTCGAGCAGGGGCAGCGTCTGTTGTGAAATCTCTTCTATTTCCCGCGCTTCGTGGTGTCGCAGGCGCAGACTCTCCATCGCATCGCGCAGACGATCCCATCGCAGCCCCGCCGACGTTTGTTCCGGCTCAGGCACCGCTGCCTGGCAATACTGATCCAGCGCCGCCGCCAGCGGCATGGGCGTGGCCCCGCGCTTGTAGACGCCTCCCTGCGTGCAATCGAGGATCGTTCGATTGCTGCCGGCAAAATCGCGCTCAAACTGCTGCAGATATGTGAACAACCGCTGTTCGGTATACATCGGCCGGCCCTGATAATCCGGCACTTGCCGCAAAATGGGACGATCGCGCACAATCTGCTCCCACTGCTTCATCTCCAGCGTGCAAAAGCGCGACAACTCCGGCGCCCAGACATCTTCATAACTGGTTCCCGGCGTGTAACACAGGCCATCGCTGAAACCCAGATCCTGTCCGACAAACAGGATCGGATCGCAACCCAGATGCTCGGCCAGATAAAACGCCAGATGCGCCACCGTTGCCCCGGCGCTCAGGCACGCCCGGCCCAGCCGATTTTCCTTCACCAGACGCTCGGCAAAATCATTACCCAAAACCGAGATCGGCCCGGGATACATCCCGAAAATGGCTGGCGCTGCCTTGGGCTCAACCACAAGATGCGTGCGCAAATGGCTGGGTAGTTTCTCGAAAAACCGCGTGCAAATGTCGTGATAGTCCAGGCTGGTCACATAATGCGGCTCGATGCCCATCTCCAGTAGCGGCTGCAGCGTGGTCTGCACGGCAATAATGATCGCCCGCCCCTGCGCCTGTTTGAGCAGATGCTTGTTTTTGCGCAGCGAAGGCCCGGCCGAAACGATGATCGCCGGCATTCCCTCATGCTTTTGCTTCAATCGCGATATACAGGGTGTGGCCGCGTACCAACCAAGATTGCGCGCGATGTTTTCCGCCGTCCGCTTGCCATTGACCAGCAGGGTGCTGATGTTGGTCGCGGTATAGCTGTTGAACTCCTGCGTCCAGGTCTTCATCATCTGGTGAAACGACCCCTGCAACTGGATACTTGGCGCGTGTTCCAACGTAACGCTGCCATCGGTCAGCATCGCGATGTGCGGCCCCAGACGGTTAAACAGCTCAGCCTTGTCTGCCTGCGTGATGAATAAAACCCGGCGGCTGCGAATCATTATGCTGTAGTCGCGGGAGAAAAACGCCGTCTTGAGCAGCGCCAGATCAGGCTCGAAGATGCAGATGGTCGCATCCGGCGGAGCGGAATTAAAAACCAGTTCGGGCAGATACCCCAGGGCAAATCCGTGTACGTAATAGCAATAACTTGTGGAAAAATCCGCCTCCTCAATACTTTTGCGCGCCTCGTCCAGCGGATGATACCGGCTATGCAGATAAACGCGCCGACCATCGTCCATTTGCATCGCCAACGTCGGCTCGCCGCATTTGGATGGTTCCGTCGTATAACAACGGGTGTCATCCACCGCTTCAATCTTGCCTGCCAGCAGCGGGTCAACCGCCCATAGCGCAGCCAGATTGGCCAGATACGGCGCATCATCAGGAAGAATAAACTGGCGATCAATTTCCGTCGTCGGCATAGTCATCGGTCGGCGTTATCCATAGGCGTACTGCAACCAGGGTCCAATGCAATTATCGGACGTACCGCCGCAATGAGTTGAGTCGAAGTTGGCCGTACCCTTAAACCAGGGCGCAATCGTTCTGCGACAACGAAAAGCAAATCGCTGCAACTTCAGATAAAGTCAGTTATTTACAGGGTTTAAGAATGTTGATCAGCGCAGAAACAAGTTGTGAAATACTTACGTTTTGCTGCTGGCCGGTGGAAAGATTTTTGAGCTGTGCCGAATCAGACTCCAGCTCCGCCTGTCCGCGGATCAAACAGACCGTCGCCTGTTCCCGATCAGCCTGTTTCAATTGCGCCTTCATCGACCGGCCGGAGGGATCCATCTCACAGGCGATACCCGCCTGGCGCAACTGACGGATCAACCCAAGATTGGCTTGACGGGCCGCATCATTTTGGCTGATGAGATAAACCAGCGGCTGGCTGACTTTTTTCAACTCAACCTGCTGCGCTTCCAGCGCAATGAGCAGCCGCTCCAGACCCGAGCCAAACCCAACCCCTGGCACAGCCCTGCCGCCCAGCAACTGCACGAGATTATCATAACGACCACCCCCGCCAATGGCGTTTTGCGCCCCCAATCCGCCCGCCGTCACTTCCCACAATGTTTCAGTGTAATAATCAAAACCGCGCACCAGATTTGGATTCAGTCGGTACACAATCCCGCTCTCATCCAGAAGCTGACAAACCCGTTGAAAATGACGCTGGGACTGATCCGACAGATACCCCGACGCTGGCGGCGCCCCCGCGACCGCCTCCTGATCGCGCGGGTCTTTCGAGTCGAGAATGCGCAGCGGGTTTGACTCCAATCGCCGCTGCGAATCTTCGCCGAGTTGGCCTTTTTTCGGCGACAAAAAAGCGACCAGCGCATCACGATATCCCTGTTTGGAAGGCCCGTCGCCCAGGCTGTTGATATTCAGTTCCAGCTCGTTCAACCCGCACTTGCGGTAAAAATCCATCTGCAACTGGATACACTCGACATCCTGCTCCGGTTCAGCAATGCCGAACGCCTCAGCCCCAAACTGATGATGCTGGCGCAACCGCCCTTTTTGCGGGCGCTCGTAACGAAAATTCGGCGCAATATAAAACAGCTTGGCCCGCACACCCTCCTGCGCGATCAGGTTATTTTCAATGGCCGCCCGCACCACGCCGGCCGTCCCTTCCGGCCGCAGTGTCAACGATTCCCCGCCGCGGTCATTGAAGGTGAACGTTTCCTTGGTGACGATATCGCTGCTTTCGCCCACCCCGCGATGAAACAACTCGGAATACTCAACAACGGGCGTGCGAATTTCCTGGAAATGATACAACTCCGCCGTGTCACGGGCGATTGCCTCGATCATCTGCCACTTCCAGACCTGGGCTGGAAGAATATCCTGAAACCCACGCGGGGCGTTGATCTTCATTATCTCACACGCCAACAGACGCCTGCCCATCGTCAGGCGCGCCGTCCAATGTTTCTGCACCACCGGCAATCGTCAATTACTTTTGGTCTTGCCCATCGACTTCTTCGACCTTGATCTCCTTGAGCAACTCATCAATCGTCTTCTGCTCACGCATATTGATGAACAGCTCCGACAAAGTGCCGTCCTTCTTCATATCCTCCTTCAACTTCGCCGGACGACGATTGCGCTGGGCAGCCAACATCGCGATGTAGCCGTTCAATTCAGCATCATCGACTTCAATTTTTTTGTCGTCCGCCACTTTCCCCAGAATGAAGAACAGCTTCAGATCACGATTCGCCTGTTCGCTGGCCTGGGCCTCGATCTGCGCCAGGTTCTGTTCGAGCTGCTGCTGCGGCATGCCGCTCATCAGCAGGTTCATCTTCTGCCGATGCACCACACTTTCACGCTGACGATCGCTCAATTTGGCTGGCAGTTCCAGTGCGGTATGTTCCAGAAGATAATCCTTGACCTGCTGGTGCATCGCCCGGCGCACTTCTGATTCAAACCGGTTCACCAGTTGTTCACGCAGCGCATCGCGCAGCTCCTGCTCATTGGCAAAACCGAGTTGGTCCAGGAAAGGCTGGTCAATGACCGCCGGATTCAGTTTTCTGATCGTCTGCACTTCCACTTCGATCTGCACATCCTTATCGGCGATTTCCTTCTGCGGGTGCTCCGCCGGAACATGAACCGTAATAACGTGTTTTTCGCCGGCTTTCCTGCCGCCAAGCTGCTGCGCCAAATCATCGATCTGAATCCCCGCGACCCGCCCGCTGCGCACCACCAATTGCGCGTTATGACGATGCGCCACCACTTCATCACCCAGCTTTACATGCACATCAGCCAGAATATAGTCCCCTTCTTCAATGCCGCGATCCTCCACCGGTTCCAGCGTCCCCTGCTGCTCGCTGAGATTCTTCATCGCCTCATCAACGTTTTTGTCGGTCACTTCGAGCTTTTGCTTTTTGACCGTCAACCCCGACAAATCCGCCATCGTAAATTCCGGCGGCACTTCCACGGTAAAGGCGTAATTGAACGAACCCGTCTCCGGCAGTTTGATTTCATCCGGGTTTTCAAATTCCGGCTCGCCCAGCGGCTGAAGCTTGTTTTTCTCCAGCGCCTGTTGATAGCTTTCACTGATCAACTGACGGCGGACATCTTCTTTGACGCTCGAAGCAAAGCGCTTTTCCACCAGTTTCTGCGGTGCCCGGCCCGCCCGGAAACCCGGAATGGCCGCGCCGCGCTTCAATTCACGATATTGCTCATCAATGACCTGATGAATGCGCGTCTGGGGTATTTCCACCACAACTTTTCGAGTGGCAGGACCGCTCTGCTCCACCTTGATGTTGTAAACATATTCTTCGCTTTTTTCTTCATCCTTAACGGCGGTATTGTCGGTCTCAACCATGACTTCCTCGATTCAAACATTCATAAAATAAAAAAACACACTCAGACAGTTGAGGTGAAAACCTACCTCATCTACTGTGGAAGCCAAATATCCTATAACAGCGCCAACCATTTGTGAAGTGCTGCGATAACATTAACAAAACGGTAAAATAGCCCCGTAAACCCGACAAACATCATTATTTTCATCCTCCGATCGATCTAAATTATCATGCCCCAACCGCGTATTATCGCCCTTGATTCAACCGTGCGGCAGATCGCCATCTGGCCAGAATGTGCCGAGATTCTGCACAAATATGACACTGCCCGCTGGGGTCAGCGCTGGTCGCTGCAGGAGCTGGAACCGTTTGCCCGGCATCACCAACTGGACCCGCAGCAGTTC
>WBZR01001402.1_pt1 | contig 30097 bp, 24 predicted proteins | sample 5204231 | NCBI WGS metagenome assembly WBZR01 (sample SAMN12412403, study PRJNA552823) | activated sludge metagenome | isolation source: activated sludge from anammox sidestream of wastewater treatment plant... | place: USA: Virginia | collected 2017-08 | reverse complement strand
CGCCCCTGTCGCTGATGTCGGCCACCACCACGCTGGCGCCGTCGGCCGCCAGCCGCTCGGCGACGGCCCGGCCCAGCCCGCTCGCCGCGCCCGTCACGATCGCCGTTTTCCCTGCCAGATTGCCCGCTTCGCCTTTGCTCACCGCCTTCTCCTCCGCTGTCTGAAACACGTCACCTGCCGGGCCCGTGCGACGATGTCGCGCCCCCGCCGACGGTGCGTCTGCGCCGGCTCGCGCTGATTCGTCGCCAGCCCGCAGTGTAAACCGGAAAAGAGGCTGGCCCCGATTGCCGTCACGCCTGCCATGCCCTATAGTCGAATTGCATCCGGCCGGTCGGGGCATCTTCCTGGCGGATGGCTGCGGATCGCTTGTTTCGCCGTTCCATATCGCTAAGGAGATTTTATGAAACGCCCATTGTTGCTTGCCGCTCTGCTCGCCTTGACCTTGTCTGCCTGCGGGAAGAAGGAGGCGCCGCCTCCACCACCGGCACCTGCGCCCGCGCCAGCTCCCGCACCGGCGCCGGCGCCCGCTCCGGTACCCGCCCAGCAAGGCATGAGCGGCATGGAAGGCATGTCCGGCATGTCCGGCGGCCCGGCCATGCAGGGATGGTCGCCCGCCAGCCAAGGCGGCATGGCGGCCGAGAAGGGCATGGAAGGCATGTCCGGCATGTCCGGCGGCCCGGTCATGAACATCAAGAAGGAAGAACCGAAGAAGTAAATCCCCGGCGCTTCGGGAAGAGCCGGCCCGCGGGTTGGCTTTTTTTTCTATTGTTGCATTATGCGGTTTGATATTTTACAATATGAAAAGCTTTCCCTGGCACACCACCCCGTACTAGAGTGGAAGCGAAGGCCCGCCACGCGCGGAGAGCGGGTGCGCACGACGCGCCCGGCGCAACATCTGACGAGGAGGCATGACCATGTCAGCATTGCCGAACAGCCCGCTGCCGTCCGACCCGGATGCGCAGGAAACCCAGGAGTGGCTCGACGCGCTGGAAGCCGTCATCGAGCAGGAGGGACCGGAGCGCGCCCACTATCTGATCGAGCGCCTCGTCGACCTGTCCCGCCGCACCGGCATCAACCTGCCTTACAAGGCCACCACCGCCTACGTCAATACCATCCCGCCGGGCAGGGAAACGCCCTCGCCCGGCGACCACGCCATCGAGCACCGCATCCGCTCCATCGTGCGCTGGAACGCGCTGGCGATGGTGCTGCGCGCCAACAAGAGCGGTTCCAACCTCGGCGGCCATATCGCCAGCTTCGCCTCCGCCGCCACGCTCTACGACGTCGGCTACAACCACTTCTGGCATGCGCCCGCGGAGACGCACGGCGGCGACCTGCTGCTGCTGCAGGGGCATTCCAACCCGGGCGTCTATGCGCGCGCCTTCCTGCTCGGCCGCCTGAGGGAAGAGCAGATGGACGCCTTCCGCCGCGAGGTGGACGGCAAGGGCCTCTCCTCCTACCCGCACCCCTGGCTGATGCCCGACTTCTGGCAGTTCCCGACGGTGTCGATGGGCTTGGGGCCGCTGCAGGCGATCTACCAGGCGCGCTTCATGAAGTACATGAACGACCGCGGCATCGTGGAGGCCGGCAACCGCAAGGTGTGGGCCTTCATGGGCGACGGCGAGATGGACGAGCCGGAGTCGATGGGCGCCATCGGCCTGGCCGGCCGCGAGCGCCTCGACAACCTGATCTTCGTCATCAACTGCAACCTGCAGCGCCTCGACGGCCCGGTGCGCGGCAACGGCAAGATCATCCAGGAACTGGAGGCCGACTTCCGCGGCGCCGGCTGGAACGTCATCAAGGTGATCTGGGGCGGCTACTGGGATGCGCTGCTGGCGCAGGACCGCCAGGGCCTCTTGCGCCGGCGCATGGAGGAGTGCGTCGACGGCGACTACCAGACCTTCAAGTCGAAGGACGGCGCCTACGTGCGCGAGCATTTCTTCAACACGCCGGAACTGAAGGCGATGGTCGCCAACTGGTCCGACGACGACATCTGGCGCCTGAATCGCGGCGGCCACGACCCGCACAAGATCTACGCCGCCTACCACGCGGCGGTGAACCACGCCGGCCAGCCGACGGTGATCCTCGCCAAGACCATCAAGGGCTACGGCATGGGCGAGGCCGGCGAAGCGCAGAACATCACCCACCAGCAGAAGAAGATGGGCACCACTTCGCTGAAGGCCTTCCGCGACCGCTTCGGCCTGCCGCTGACCGACGAGCAGGTGGACAAGCTGGAATACATCAACCCGGGTCCCGACTCGCCGGAAATAAAATACATGCGCGAGCGGCGCATGGCGCTCGGCGGCTTCCTGCCGGCCCGCCGGCAGAAGGCGGCGCCGCTGCCGGCACCGGCGCTCTCCGCCTTCGACGCCCAGCTGAAGGCCTCGGGCGAGGGGCGCGAATTCTCGACCACCATGGCCTTCGTGCGCCTGCTCGGCACGCTGGTCAAGGACAAGGCGCTCGGCCGCCACGTCGTGCCGATCGTCGCCGACGAGTCGCGCACCTTCGGCATGGAGGGCATGTTCCGCCAGCTCGGCATCTGGTCCTCGGTCGGCCAGCTGTACACGCCGCAGGACGCCGGCGAGCTGATGTTCTACAAGGAGTCGAAGAGCGGCCAGATCCTGCAGGAAGGCATCACCGAGGCCGGCGCCATGGCCTCGTGGATCGCCGCGGCGACGTCCTACAGCACGCACGGTGTGCAGATGATCCCCTTCTTCATCTACTACTCGATGTTCGGCTTCCAGCGCTTCGGCGACCTGGCCTGGGCGGCCGGCGACCAGCGCGCGCGCGGCTTCCTGCTCGGCGGCACCTCGGGACGCACGACACTCAACGGCGAGGGCCTGCAGCACCAGGACGGCCACTCGCACGTGCAGGCGGCGCTGATCCCCAATTGCATCGCCTACGACCCGACCTTCTCGTATGAAGTGGCGGTGATCCTGCAGGACGGCCTGCGCCGCATGGTGCAGGAACAGGAGGACGTCTTCTACTACATCACCCTGCTCAACGAGAATTACGCCCACCCGGCGCTGCCGGAGGGCGCGGAAGCGGACATCCTCAAGGGCATGTACCTGCTCAAAAAGGGCCCGGCCGGCAACGGCCCGCGCGTGCAGCTGCTCGGCTCCGGCGCCATCCTGCGCGAAGTCATCGCCGCCGCCGGGCTGCTGAAGCAGGACTGGGGCGTCGACGCCGACCTCTGGTCGTGTCCCTCCTTCACCTTGCTGGCGCGCGACGGCCACGCCTGCGCGCGCTGGAACCTGCTGCATCCGGCGGAAAAACCGAAGCTCTCCCACGTCGAACAGAGCCTGAAGGACACGCGCGGCCCGGTCGTCGCCTCGACCGACTACGTGCGCGCCTTCGCCGAGCAGATCCGGCCGTACGTGCCGCGCCGCTACGCGGTGCTCGGCACCGACGGCTTCGGCCGTTCCGACACGCGCGAGCAGCTGCGCGCGTTCTTCGAGGTCGACCGTCATTACGTGGCGGTGGCCGCGCTGAAGGCACTGGCCGACGAGGGCCAGCTGGACAAGGCCAGGGTGAAGGAGGCCATCGCCAGGTACGGCCTCGACCCGGACAAGCCCAATCCCGTCACGGTCTGAGGACTGACATGAGCAATGTGATCGAAGTCCGCGTGCCCGACATCGGCGAGTTCAAGGACGTGCCGGTGATCGGGGTGGAAGTCAGTCCCGGCGACACGGTGCGGGCGGAGGACGCGCTCGTCACCCTGGAGTCCGACAAGGCCACCATGGAAGTGCCCTCGCCCGCCGCCGGCACGGTGAAGGAAATCCGCCTCAAGGTCGGCGACAAGGTCAGCGAGGGCACGCTGGTGCTGCTGCTGGAGACGGCCGCCGATTCTCCCGCCACCCTCTCCTCCAGCCCCTCTCCCGCCAGCGGGAGAGGGGTGCCGAGCGAACCCATCGCCGCGCCCCAGCCGGCGGCGCCGCCCGCCCCGGCCGAAATCGCCGCCGAGGTGGCCGGCGGCCACAAGGCCCACGCCAGCCCCTCGGTGCGGCGCTTCGCGCGCGAACTCGGCGTCGACGTGGCGCTGGTGAAGGGCACGGGGCCGAAGGGCCGCATCCTGCAGCAGGACGTGCAGGCCTACGTGAAGGGCGCGCTGGCGCAGCCGCGCGGCGCGGCACCTGCTGCCGGCGGCGGCGCCGGGCTCGATCTGCTGCCCTGGCCGCAGGTGGACTTCGCCAAGTTCGGCCCTGTCGAGGCGAAGCCGCTGTCGCGCATCAGGAAGATCTCCGGCGCCAACCTCGCCCGCAACTGGGTGATGATCCCGCACGTCACGCAGTTCGACGAGGCCGACATCAGCGACCTGGAGGCGCTGCGCGTGCAGCTCAACAAGGAAAACGAAAAGGCGGGCATCAAACTCACCCTGCTGGCCTTCCTCGTCAAGGCGGCGGTCGCCGCGCTGAAGAAGTTTCCCGACTTCAACGCCTCGCTCGACGGCGAGAATCTCGTCTACAAGCAGTACTTCCATATCGGCTTCGCCGCCGATACGCCGAACGGCCTGGTCGTGCCGGTGATCCGCGACGCCGACCGCAAGGGTGTACTGGAGATCGCGCGGGAGATGGGCGCGCTCTCGGCCAGGGCGCGCGAGGGCAAGCTCGGCCCGACCGAGATGCAGGGCGGCTGCTTCTCCATCTCCAGCCTCGGCGGCATCGGTGGCACGGCCTTCACGCCGATCATCAACGCGCCGGAGGTGGCCATCCTCGGCGTCTCGAAGTCGCAGACGAAGCCGCTGTGGGACGGCCAAGCCTTCCAGCCGCGCCTGATGATCCCGCTCTCGCTCTCCTACGACCACCGCGTCATCGACGGCGCCCAGGCGGCGCGCTTCACGGCCTACCTGGCGCAGCTGCTGGCCGACATGCGGAGGGTGCTGCTGTGACCACCATCGTCGCGGTGAAGAAAAACGGCATGGTGGCGATTGCGTCCGACTCGCTGACCACTTTCGGCGACACGCGGCTGGGCCGCCAGTACCAGGGCGAGCACGACAAGATCATCGAGATCGGCGGTTCGTTCATCGGCCTGTGCGGCAGCAGCGCCCACCATCTGGTGATGAGCGCGCTCCTGCCGAAGCTGGAGGACATCAAGCTCGGCAGCCGCATGGAGGTGTACGAAACTTTTCGCCGCCTGCATCCGGTGCTGAAGGAACAGGGCTACCTCAACCCGAAGGAGGACGAGGACGATCCCTACGAGTCCTCGCAGATCACCGCGCTGATCGTAAACGGCACGGGCATCTACGGCGTGTACTCCTACCGCGAGGTGTTCGACTACGAGCGCTTCTGGGCCATCGGCTCGGGGCGCAATTTCGCGCTGGGCGCCATGTATGCCGCCTACGATCGTTGCAGAACGGCAAAGGAAGTGGCCAGGATCGGCGTCATGGCCGGCGCCGAGTTCGACACCGCGACGCAGGGCCCGATCGTCGTGCACGCCGTCAAGCTGAAGAGATCCCGCAAGTGAGCGCCATCCTCGAAGTCCGCGTGCCCGACATCGGCGAGTTCAAGGACGTGCCGGTGATCGGCATAGAAGTCAGTCCCGGCGACACGGTGCAGGCGGAGGATGCGCTCGTCACCCTGGAGTCCGACAAGGCCACCATGGAAGTGCCCTCGCCCGCTTCAGGCATCGTGAAGGAAATCAGGCTGAAGATCGGCGACAAGGTCGCCGAGGGCACGCTGGTGCTGCTGCTGGAGACGGCCGCCGATTCTCCCGCCACCCTCTCCCCCAGCCCCTCTCCCGCCAGCGGGAGAGGGAGCGAATCATCCCCCTCTCCCCCGCGGGGAGAGGGGGCGATCGCCCCGCAGGCCGCCAGCTTCACAGGTAATGCCGACCTCGAAACCGACCTGCTCGTCCTCGGCGCCGGCCCCGGCGGCTACTCCGCCGCCTTCCGCGCCGCCGACCTCGGCCTGAAGACCCTGCTGGTCGAGCGCTACGCCGCGCTCGGCGGCGTCTGCCTCAACGTCGGCTGCATCCCCTCCAAGGCGCTGCTGCACGTCGCCGCGGTGATGGAGGAAGCCGCGCACATGGCGGCGCACGGCGTCAGCTTCGGCCAGCCGCAGATCGACCTCGACAAGCTGCGCGCGCACAAGGGCAAGGTGGTGTCCAAGCTCACCCACGGCCTTTCCGGCATGGCGAAGGCACGCAAGGTCGGCATCGTGCGCGGCTACGGCCATTTCCTCGACGCTAACCACCTCGAAGTGGAAATGACGAAAGGCGAGGGGCAGGAGAAGACCGGCGAGAAGCAGGTGATCCGCTTCCAGAAGTGCATCATCGCCGCCGGCAGCAGCGCCGTGCGCCTGCCCTTCCTCCCCGACGACCCGCGCATCGTCGACTCCACCGGCGCGCTGGAGCTGCGCTTCGTGCCGCAGCGCATGCTGGTGATCGGCGGCGGCATCATCGGCCTGGAGATGGCGACGGTATACTCGGCGCTGGGCGCGAAGGTGGATGTCGTCGAGATGCTCGACGGCCTCATGCAGGGGCCCGACCGCGACCTGGTCAAGGCGTGGGAGAAGCAGAACGCCGGCCGCTTCGGCGCCGTCATGCTGAAGACGAAGACCGTCAAGGTCGAGGCGCTGAAGGAGGGCCTGAAAGTCTGGTTCGAGGGTGAAAAGGCCCCCGCCGAGCCGCAGCTGTACGACATGATCCTGCAATCCGCCGGCCGCAGCCCGAACGGCAGGAAGATCGGCGCCGACAAGGCCGGCGTGGCGGTGGACGAACGCGGCTTCATCGCCGTCGACGGGCAGATGCGCACCAACGTGCCGCACATCTTCGCCATCGGCGACCTGGTCGGCCAGCCGATGCTGGCGCACAAGGCGGTGCACGAGGCCCACGTCGCGGCGGAAGCCGCCGCCGGGCACAAGGCCTTCTTCGACGCCCGCGTGATCCCCGGCGTCGCCTACACCGACCCCGAGGTGGCCTGGGTCGGCCTCGGCGAGGACGAAGCGAAGAAGCAGGGCGTGAAGGTCGGCATCGGCAAGTTCCCCTGGGCCGCCTCAGGCCGGGCGATTGCCAACGGCGCCCATGTTGCGGATGGCGGCTTCACCAAGCTGGTCTTCGACGAAGAGACCCGCCGCATCGTCGGCGGCGGCATCGTCGGCCCCAACGCCGGCGACATGATCGGCGAGATCGCCTTGGCCATCGAGATGGGCGCCGACGCCGTGGACATCGGCAAGACCATCCACCCGCACCCGACCTTGGGCGAATCGATCGGCATGGCGGCCGAGGTGTACGAAGGCACCTGCACCGACCTGCCACCGGCCAGGAAGAAGTAGAATCCCGCCCGACGACAAACAACCGGCAAGCCCAAATGACCCAGGACGAACTCAAGCAGGCGGTGGCGCGCGCCGCCATCGACTACGTGGTGCCCGGCGCCATCATCGGCGTCGGCACCGGCTCGACGGCCAACTGCTTCATCGACGAGTTGGGGAAGATCAAGGAGCGCATCCCCGGCGCGGTGGCCAGCTCGGAAGCCACGGCGCAGCGCCTCGCCGGCCACGGCATCCGGGTGCTCGACCTCAACGACGTGGCCGACCTCCCGGTGTACGTCGACGGCGCCGACGAGATCGACGCCGCGATGGCCATGATCAAGGGCGGCGGCGGCGCGCTGACGCGCGAGAAGATCGTCGCCGCCGTGGCGCGAAAGTTCGTCTGCATCGCCGACGCCTCGAAGCTGGTGCGGACGATGGGCAAGTTCCCCCTGCCGGTGGAAGTCATCCCGATGGCCCGCGCTTATGTGGCGCGCGAGCTGGCGAAGCTCGGCGGCGAGCCGGTGCTGCGCTCAGGCTTCACCACCGACAACGGCAACCTCATCCTCGACGTGAAGGGCCTGACCATCGCCGACCCGCAGGCGCTGGAGACGCGCATCAATTCAATCGTGGGTGTCGTCACCAACGGCCTCTTCGCCCTGCGCGGCGCCGACATCGCCCTGCTCGCCGGCGCGGACGGCGTGAAGACCCTGAAGCGAGGCTGATCGCCGTAGCGCGGGGACTGACTTTTCCGGAAATAAAAAGCCGCGCTTCGAGCGCGGCTTTTTCCCTTCCCGGCGGGGATCAGGGCTTTGGCGGCACGTAGCCCTGCACCTGGTCGGCGCCGGAGCCGAAGAAGTGCTTTTGGTTCCGGCCGGCCCTGCGGGCCTTAACGTTCGCTGCGCTCACGTTAGCCTGCACCGAAAGCCGGGCCATGGCGTTTTCAGCTTTTCGGGGGGACATAGCCCTGCACCTGGTCGGCGCCCGCGCCAAAGAAGTGCTTTTGGTTCCGGCCGGCCCTGCGGGCCTTAACGTTCGCTGCGCTCACGTTAGCCTGCACCGAAAGCCGGGCCATGGCGTTTTCAGCTTTTCGGGGGGACATAGCCCTGCACCTGGTCGGCGCCCGCGCCAAAGAAGTGCTTTTCCATCTGCTCGGCGAGGTATTTGCGCGCCTTCGCATCGGCCAGGCTCAGGCGGTTCTCGTTGATCAGCATGGTCTGGAACTTGATCCACTGCTGCCAGGCTTCCTTCGATACATTCTCGAAAATGCGCTTGCCCAGCTCGCCCGGCACCGGCGGAAAATCCATGCCTTCCGCCTCGCGGCCCAGCTTGACGCATTTCACCATGCGGCCCATTGCGATTCCTTTCGTGAGTTGAAACGTCCGCGACAGCGGACGGCATGGCGCATTTTACCCCTTTAGGGCCTGTTGATCTTCATTTGGTCGGTCAAATGAAGATCAACAGGCCCTAGTGCAACTTCGCGCTGCCGAAAACCGCCCAGCGGTTCTTGCCGCTCATCTTGGCCTGGTACATGGCGGAATCGGCGCGGGCGATGATCTCCTCGCTGCTGGCGGCGTGCTTGGGATAGAGGGCGATGCCGAGGCTGGCGGTGAGCCGCACCTCGCGTCCGCTGAACTGGAAGCGCAGGTCGGCGATCTTGCCGCCGACGCGGCGGGCCAGGCCGACCATTTCCTCCTCGTCGGCGTCCGGCGCGAGGATGGCGAACTCGTCGCCGCCGATGCGGAAGAATATCTCGTTGCGGCGCACGATATGCCCGACCTCCTCGGCCAGGCGCACCAGCACGGTGTCGCCGGCCTGGTGGCCGTACTCGTCGTTGATCGGCTTGAAGCCGTCGAGGTCGATGGCGAGCAGTCCGGCGCCGGCCTTGCGCCGCGAGGCATCGGCGATGATGCGCTCGATTTCCTCGTGGAAGCGGCGCCGGTTGTAGAGGCTGGTCAGCGGGTCGCGCTCGGCCAGCCTGATGAGCTGCGCCTCGAGATGCTTCTGGCGCGTGACGTCCTCGTAGATCCAGACGCGGCCGATGAACTGGCCGGGCTTCTCGCCCGGAACCAGGGCAGTAATGTCGGTGACGATGCGCCCATCCTGGAAGTGGATCTCGTGGGGCTCGCTGATATCCCCGCCGGCCAGCACCTCGGCGACGTGGCGGCGGTAGGCGTCGTCCTCGCGGCGCAGGCCGGCGGTGCGGTCGATCAGGCTGCTGTCGCGCACGCCGGTCAGGGTCTCGTCCGGCGGCAGCCGCCATATCTCGCGGCAGGCCTTGTTGATGTAGACGATGCGATGGTTGCCATCCACGAAGAGCACGCCGACGTTCATGACGTTGAGCAGTGCCTCCAGGCGCGAGCGCGCCTCGTTGCTGTGGGTGAGGTAATACTCCTTGAGGGCCTGCGCGCGGCGCAATTCGACGACCGTATCCAGCAGCTTCAGCTCGGCCTCCTTGCGGCCGGAAATGTCGTCGGCGGAAACGCGCAGGCCGAGGTACTCCCCGCTCGGACTGTTGATCGGCTGCCAGTTGAGCACGACCCACACGACGCCGCCATCCTTGCGCTTGAAGCGCACCTCGAAGTTGTCGCCGGTGCTGCCGCGCAGGGCCTTGAGGCCGACCTCCAGCGCCTGCTTCTGGTCCTTCTCGAAGATCAGCATGTCGACCAGGTTGTTGGAGAGCAGGCATTCGAGCGGCGAGTAGCCGGTGACGCGCTCGACCGAGCGGTTGATCCAGATCAGGCGGCCGCGCGGGTTGAACCAGGCCTCGACGCCATAGGTGTAGTCGGCGATGGCATGGAAGCGGGATTCGCTTTTCTTGAGCGCCTCGACGCGCTCGTCGAGGGCCTGCGACATGCGGTTGAAGGCGCGCATCAGCGAGCCGACCTCGTCGTTGCCGCCGTCGATGGGCAGGCGCACGGTATCCTCGCCGCTCTCCAGGGCGTCGACCCCGCGCTGGAGCGCGCGCAGGTTGCGCGTCAGCCAGTAGCCGATCAGCGAGACCAGGATCACCGTCATCAGGAAGGCCAGCCAGCCGATGGCGACGCTTTGCCAGAGCAGTTCGCCGCTGGACTGGCGCAGGAAGCGGGTGTCGATGCCGAAGTGCACGCTGCCGACGGCACGCTCGCCGATATGCAGGAGGGTCATGCCGTCGAAGGTGCGCGCCGCCACCGGCAGTCCGGAGAAGCCGGCCAGCGGCACCGGCAGGGGCTTCGCCGGATCCCAATGTTCCGCCGCGACGACGCGCTGGGCGTCGTCGCGCACGACGAGGTAGCGCATGCCTTCCTGCCCGGCAAGCTGGCGCACCCGCTGCGCCAGCTTGGCATAGTCGCGCTCGGCCAGCGGCGCCGCCAGGGAAATGTTGTGCAGGAGCTGCAGTTCCGCGAGGTGGCGGTCTTCCCGCTCGAGCAAGGCCTTGTCGAGCAGGCGCACGCTGTTCGCCGACAGTCCCCAGAGCATGAGCACGAGAACGAGGCAGGCCGCCGCGACGAGGCGGAAGCGCAGCGATCCGGTCAGGCCCTTGAAGACTTCGAGCATGGGCACTCCTCGACAGGGCCGTTACAAGGTCTTGCCGAGCACCTTGGAACGGCGTTGCCAGTTGTACAGCTCGCGCTTCTCGCGCGGCAGGGAGTCGACGCCGGCTTCCTTGAAGCCGCGCTCGAGGAACCAGTGGGAGGTGCGCGTCGTCAGGACGAACAGCCGCTTCAGTCCGACTTTCCTGGCCCGTTTTTCCATGTACTGCAGCAGCACTTCGCCGTGGCCGGCGCGGCGGTGGTCGGGGTTGACGGCGAGGCAGGCCAGCTCGGCCGCCTTGTCCTTGCTGAACGGATACAGCGCCGCGCAGCCGAGCACCACGCCGTCGTGCTCCAGCACGGAGAAGCGGCCGATCTCCATCTCCAGCCGCTCGCGGCCGCGGCGAACCAGCGTGCCGTCGGCCTCGAGCGGCGCGATCAGGCCGACGATGGCGGCAACGTCGTCGATGGTCGCCTCGCGCAGCCGCGCCAGCGGGTCGCGCGTGACGATGGTGCCGACGCCCTCGTGGGTGAACAATTCGAGCAGCAGGCCGCCGTCGATGTCGCGGTCGATGAGGTGGGCGCGCTTGACGCCGGCGCGGGTGGCACGCATGCAGCAGGGCAGGTAGAGGCCGAGGTCCTCGGTCAGGCGCTTCGGCTTCTTCAGCAGCTGCGCCGCCTCGTCGGCGGTGATCGCCTCGACCAGCCGGCCGCGGCCGTCGGTGACGCCGGGCGCATCGCAGAGGAAGATCAGCTTCTCGGCCTGCAGGGACACGGCGACCGCCTCGGCGACTTCCTCCATGCTGAGGTTGAAGATCTCGCCGGCCGGCGAGACGCCGATCGGGCTGATCAGCACGACGTTCTTCTGGTCGAGGTCGGCGCTGATCTCCTCGGCGACGATCTTGCGCACGGCGCCCGTGAACTGGTAGTCGACGCCGTCGACCACGCCGACCGGCTTGGCGGTGATGAAGTTGCCGCCGGTCACGCGCATGTAGGCGCCGGCCATCGGTGTATTCGGCAGCCCTTGCGAGAGCAGCGCCTCGATTTCCAGGCGCGTGACGCCCATCGCCGACTTGACGCACTCCAGCGCCTCGGCGTCGGTGACGCGCAGGCCCTTGTGGTACCTCGCCTTGAGTCCGCGCCGCGCCAGCTCCGCCTCGATCTGCGGCCGCGCGCCGTGCACCAGCACGAGACGGATGCCGAGCGCGGCCAGCAGGTTGCAGTCCTGCGCCAGCGCCTGGGCGAGCGCACCTTGCGCCACCTCGCCGCCGAAACCGATGACGAAGGTGCGGCCGCGGAAGGCGTGAATGTAGGGCGCCGCCTGGCGGAACCAGGAGACGTATTGCCGCGGCGATTCGGGCGCTGTCATGTCACGTTACCCAGAAAATATGTGAAGCAGCCTGGCCAAGCCAATGTTTTACATGGATTTTAGACCAGGAAAACGGCGCGAAGGCGGAAATATTTCACACCGCCGTACCGCTGTGCCCGATATTTCCGCCTTTCGTCGGCAGCTTCATTCCTCGAGCGCCGCCTCGAGGCGCTCGACGAGGGTCTTCAGCACCTTGATGCGGGCGTGCAGCTTGTCGTTGGCCTCGACCAGGGTCCACGGCGCGATCTCGGTGCTGGTGCGGTCGATCATGTCGCAGACGGCATTCTCGTAGGCATGCCATTTCTTGCGGTTGCGCCAGTCCTCTTCGGTGATCTTGAAGCGCTTGAAGCGGGTCTTCTCGCGTTCCTTGAAGCGCTTCAGCTGCTCCTCGGCGGTGATGGCAAGCCAGAACTTGGCGACGATGGCGCCGTTCCTGACGAGTTGGTCCTCGAAGTCGTTGATCTCGGCATAGGCGCGCATCCAGTCGGCTTCTTCGGCGAAACCCTCGACCCGCTCGACCAGCACGCGACCGTACCAGGAGCGGTCGAAGATGGCGATGCGGCCGGTACGCGGCGCGTGGCGCCAGAAGCGCCACAGGTAGGGCTGGGCGCGCTCCTCCTCGCTCGGCGCGGCGATCGGCACGATGCCGTACTGGCGCGCATCCAGCGAGCCGGTGATGCGGCGGATGCTGCCGCCCTTGCCGGCCGCATCCGACCCCTCGAAGACGACGATCAGGGAGCGCTGCCTGAACTTCGGGTGGCGCGAGAGCAGGTTGAGGTGTCCCTGGTACTTCTCCAGCTCCTTGTCGAACTTCTTCTTGGTCAGCGCCAGCTTCATGTTCAGCGTGTTGATCAGGTCGCGCCCGCTCATCGACGGCGGCGGCGGCGCGCTGAAGGCGGCGCGGCGCACGCCCTTCTTCTCCTGGTCGACGCGCTTCCGCATGGCATCGAGCAGGATCTTCGCCACGGTCAGCGAGCGGTAGTGCTCGTCGGCCCCCTCGACGACGATCCACGGCGCCACGCCGGTGCTGGTGTGGCGCAGGGCGTGCGCGGAGACCGTGCTGAAGCGGTCGTAGATCTTGAAGTGGTCCCAGTCGGCCTGGGTGACGCGCCAGCGCGTGTCCTTGTCCCTTTCCAGCGCCTTGAGGCGCTTCTTCTGCGCGTCCTTGGAGAGGTGGAACCAGAACTTGAGGATCAGCGCGCCCTCGTCGGCGAGCATCTGCTCGAAGCGGTTGATTTCCTCGAGGGACTGGTCGAAATCGGCGTTCTTGGTCTTTTTCATGACCCGGTTGACGATCGGGTCGGTGTACCAGTTGCCGAAGAGGATGCCGATCTTGCCCCGCGGCGGCAGCGCCCGCCAGAAGCGCCACATGAAGGGCCGCTCGCGCTCCTCGTCGGAGGGCGGCGGAAAGGCGTGGGTCTGGATGTGGCGCGGGTCCATCCAGGCGTTGAGGAGGTTCACCGTCTCGCCCTTGCCGGCGCCGTCGACGCCGTTGATGAGGATGATGACGGGAAATTTCCTCAGCTCGCCGACGTCGAACTGCGCGTCGAGCAGGTCGGCGCGCAGCTTCGGCGCCTGCCGGTCGTAGGTCTTCTTGTCGATCTTGTGTCCCAGTTCCGCCGATTCGAACATTGACGTTCTCCCCCAGATCACAAATCCCCGTGCAGCGCGCCCAGCGCCGCCAGCGCGGCCGGACCCGCCGTTTCCGTGCGCAGGACGCGCGGGCCGAGCGAAAGGTCCGCGAACCCCGCCAGCCGCGCCGCCGACACCTCCTCGGCGTCCAGCCCGCCTTCCGGCCCGACCAGCAACAGGAAGCGCGTGCCGGCCAGATCGCGCGGCCGACGCCCCGCCTGCGGCGAGAGCAGCAGCCTTGCATATTCATTGTCCCGCCCCAATTGCCCGAGCCATTGCCGCAGATCAAGAATCGGCGCGATTTCCGGCACGCGGTTGCGCCCGCACTGCTCGCACGCCGATGCCGCCACCTGCCGCCAGTGCGCGAGGCGGCGCGCCGCACGCTCGCCCGAAAGCCGCACCACGCATCGCGCCGCCGCCAGCGGCTGGAGACGCACAACGCCCAGCTCGACGGCCTTCTGCACGACCCAGTCCATCTTGTCGCCGGCGGGCAGCGCCTGCGCCAGGACGAGCTCGAGCGGCGACTCGCGCTCGACGTCGCGCCATGCGCCGAGGCGCACGCGCACGGCCCGCCCGGCCTCGGCGAGGCTGCCGGGGTACTCGCCGCCCTCGCCGTTGAAGAGCGTGACGGCATCGCCGGGGCCGAGGCGCAGCACGCGCAGGGCGTGGTGCGCGGCGCCCGGCGGCAGCTCGGCGAGGCTGTCCGGCGCCAGCGGCTGCGGGCAGAAGAAGCGCGGAATCATCGTGCTATTATTCCGCAGCCTCCGGATTTTTTCACATTGTCATGGTCAGCCTCACCACGCCCGTCTGCGACTTCGGCTGGACAGCCCCCGATTTCGACCTGCCGGGCACCGACGGCCGCCGCCACGGCCTCGCCAGCAGCCGCGGCCCGAACGGCCTGCTGGTGATGTTCATCTGCAACCACTGCCCTTACGTCAAGGCGGTGCTCGAGCGCATCGTGCGCGACTGCCGCGAGCTGCGCGGCCACGGCATCGGTTCGATCGCCGTCATGTCGAACGACCCGACCGACTACCCGGAGGATTCCTGGGACCGGATGGTGCGCATCGCAGAGGCGATGGACTTCCCCTTTCCCTACGTGCTCGACGAGACGCAGGCGGTGGCGAAAGCCTACGGCGCGGTGTGCACGCCGGATTTCTTCGGCTTCGACGCCCGGCTCGGGCTGCAGTACCGCGGCCGCCTCGACGCCTCGCGGAAAGAGTCAGTCCCGGCGGCACGGCGCGACCTCTTCGAGGCCATGCTGCAGGTGGCGCGAACGGGCAATGGGCCGCGCGAGCAGATCCCCGGCATGGGCTGCTCGATCAAATGGAAGGATGAAGCACGGTGAACTCGCCCTGGTACGAACTCGCTGCGGCAGTCACCCAGGTGGTGCGCGAGGTCGCCGCCCAGGTGGTGATGCCGCGCTACCTGCAGGTGGTGCGCGAGCACAAGGCCGACGGCACCATCTTCACGGAAGTCGACATCGCCGCCCAGCGCGCGCTGGCCGAGCGGCTGCAGCGCCTGCGCGAGCGCCCGATGCTGGGCGAGGAAGAAATGGGCGAGGCCGAGCAGCACCGGCTCTGGAACGAAGGTGCCGAGGGGCTGTGGGTGGTCGACCCCATCGACGGCACCACCAATTTCGTCGCCGGCCTGCCCTTCTTCGCCATCTCGGTGGCTTATTTCGTCGAAGGCCGCGCCGTCGTCGGCGTGGTCTACAACCCGGCGACGCGCGAGATGTTCTTCGCTTCGCGCGGCGGCGGCGCCATCATGAACGGCCTGCGCCTGCCGCTGCGGGCGCCGGCGGCCAGCCTCGCCGAGTGCGTCGCCGGCGTCGACTTCAAGCGCATCCCGAAGAAGCTCGGCGACGACCTCGCCACGCGGCCGCCCTACTATTCGCAGCGCAACTTCGGCTGCAGCACCCTGGAATGGGCCTACGCCGCCGCCGGCCGCCTCGACCTCCTGCTGCACGGCGGGCAGAAGCTGTGGGACTACGCCGCCGGCCGCCTGATCCTGGAAGAAGCCGGCGGGCGCATGTGCACCCTGAAGAAGGACGACTTCGACGCCGACGACCTGTGGAAGCGCTCGGTCATCGCCGCGGTCGACCCGCAGCTTTTCGCGGCCTGGCGCGACTGGATCCGCTCGCGGCGCTAGCCGTCGGAACCTCTTTCGGCGGCTCGTCCAGTCCGCCGCTCTCCTTCAGCAGGAACTGGCGGAAGGCCTCCGCCGCCGGCAGCAGGCGCTTCTCGGCGCGGTGTACCACGAACCAGTGGCGCCTGAGCGGCGTGCCCGTGACGTTCAGGCGGACGATGTGGCCGGTGGCCAGCTCGAGCACGATGGTGCGCTCCGAGATGAAGGAGATGCCCATGCCGGCCATCACCGCCTGCTTGATGGTCTCGTTGCTGGTCATCTCGACGGTGCGCTGCGGCACCACGCCGTTCTCCGCCAGGAAGCGCTCCATCGCCGCCCGCGTGCCGGAACCGGGCTCGCGCAGCAGGAAGCTCTCCCCGGCCAGCTGCTTCGGTGCGATGCGCTTCGCCTCCGCCAGCGGATGGTCGGGCGCCGCGACGAACACCAGCGGGTTCTCGGCGAAGGGCTCCGAGACCGTCTCCAGCTCCTGCGGCGGCCGTCCCATGATGGCGAGGTCGATGTCGTTGTCGACCAGCTGCTGCACGATCTCGCCGCGGTTGTGCACGCCGAGGCGCAGCTCGACCTCCGGGTGCATCTGGCGGAAGGCCGTCAGCAGGCGCGGCGCGAAGTACTTGGCGGTGGACACCACGCCGATGTTCAGGCGCCCGCCGCGCAGGCCCTTCATGGCCAGCAGCGCCTCCTCGGCCTCGCGCAGCTGCTGGGCGACGACGCGGGCATGGCGCGCCAGCTCCTCGCCGGCCTCGGTGAGGAAGACGCGCTTGCCGACCTGCTCGGTGAGCGGCAGCCCCGCCGCCTCCTCCAGGCTCCGCACCTGCATGGAGACCGCCGGCTGGGTCAGGTGCAGCTCGTCGGCGGCGCGCGAGAACGACAGGTGGCGCGCCACCGCCTCGAAGATCTTCAGCTGGCGCAGGGTCAGGTGCATGGGCGGCCTCATTCCATAAGCAATAGCGCAAGATTACCATAATAAACATTTAGTTCACCTTATGGATAATCGGGCATACAGTGCGCCCCATACCAACGCGACCGCAACCGAAGGAGAGCACATGGACCAGTCGAACCGCTACGCCGACCTGAGCCTCAGGGAAGAAGACCTCGTCAAGGGCGGCAGGCACATTCTCTGCGCCTACAGGATGAAGCCGAAGGCCGGCTACGGCTACCTGTCGGCCGCCGCCCACTTCGCCGCCGAGTCGTCGACCGGCACCAACGTCGAAGTCAGCACCACCGACGAGTTCACCAAGGGCGTCGACGCGCTGGTCTATCACATCGACGAGGCGGCCGAGGACATGCGCATCGCCTACCCGATCGACCTGTTCGACCGCAACGTCATCGACGGCCGCATGATGATCGTCTCCTTCCTGACGCTGACCATCGGCAACAACCAGGGCATGGGCGACATCGAGTACGCCAAGATGGTCGACTTCTACATGCCCGAGCGCGCCATCCAGCTCTTCGACGGCCCGGCCAAGGACATCTCCGACCTGTGGCGCATCCTCGGCCGCCCGGTCAGGGACGGCGGCTACATCGCCGGCACCATCATCAAGCCCAAGCTCGGCCTGCGCCCGGAGCCCTTCGCCAAGGCCGCCTACCAGTTCTGGCTCGGCGGCGACTTCATCAAGAACGACGAGCCGCAGGGCAACCAGGTCTTCGCGCCGATGAAGCAGACCATCCCGCTGGTCTACGACGCGATGAAGCGCGCCATGGACGAGACCGGCCAGGCGAAGATCTTCTCCGCCAACATCACCGCCGACGACCACTACGAGATGCTCGCCCGCGGCGAGTACATCCTCGAGGCCTTCGGCCCCGACGCCGACAAGGTGGCCTTCCTGGTCGACGGCTATGTCGGCGGCCCCGGCATGGTCACCACCGCCCGCCGCCGCTTCCCCAACCAGTACCTGCACTACCACCGCGCCGGCCACGGCGCCGTCACCTCGCCGCAGTCGAAGCGCGGCTACACCGCCTACGTGCTGGCCAAGATGAGCCGCCTGCAGGGCGCCTCGGGCATCCACGTCGGCACCATGGGCTACGGCAAGATGGAAGGCGAGAAGGACGACCGCGCCATCGCCTACATCATCGAGCGCGACGAGTACCAGGGCCCGACCTACAACCAGAAGTGGTACGGCATGAAGCCGACCACGCCGATCATCTCCGGCGGCATGAACGCGCTGCGCCTGCCCGGCTTCTTCGAGAACCTCGGCCACGGCAACGTCATCAACACCGCCGGCGGCGGCTCCTACGGCCACATCGACTCCCCGGCCGCCGGCGCCCTCTCGCTGCGCCAGGCCTACGACTGCTGGAAGGCCAAGGCCGACCCGATCGAGTGGGCGAAGAGCCACAAGGAATTCGCCCGCGCCTTCGAGTCCTTCCCGCAGGACGCCGACACGCTCTACCCGGGATGGCGCGACAAGCTCAAAGGTCACAAGTAATCCGTTTACCAGTCGGATTACCGGTTCGCCCCTGACCCGCAAGGGCAGGGGCATTTTTACTTCTGGAGGACGCCATGAGCACTGCGAACATCGAGCAGTACCGCATCGCCAAGGAACCCTTCTACCAGCCGCAGGGCGACGAGGTGGCGCTGTACGAGGCCGCCTACGCCGCGCGCCTGCCGGTGATGCTGAAGGGCCCCACCGGCTGCGGCAAGAGCCGCTTCGTCGAGCACATGGCATGGAAGCTCGGGCGGCCCCTGATCACCGTCGCCTGCAACGAGGACATGACCGCCTCGGACCTGGTCGGCCGCTACCTGCTCGACCGCGACGGCACGCGCTGGCTGGACGGGCCGCTCACCGTCGCCGCGCGGATCGGCGCCATCTGCTATCTCGACGAGATCGTCGAGGCGCGCCAGGACACCACCGTGGTGATCCACCCGCTGACCGATCACCGCCGCACGCTGCCGCTCGACAAGAAGGGCGAGGTGGTCGCCGCCCATCCCGATTTCCAGCTGGTGATCTCCTACAACCCCGGCTACCAGTCGCTGATGAAGGACCTCAAGCAGTCCACCAAGCAGCGCTTCGCCGCCTTCGACTTCGACTACCCCGAGCCGGGACTGGAGGCGCAGATCGTCGCGCGCGAGACCGGCATCGACGCGGAGACGGCCGGCCGCCTGGTGAAACTCGCCGGGGCGGCGCGCAACCTGAAGGGCCACGGCCTCGCCGAGGGCGTGTCGACGCGCCTGGTCGTCTACGCCGCCCAGCTCATCCGCCGCGGCGTCGCCCCGCGCGCCGCCTGCCGCACGGCGATGGCGCGGCCGATCACCGACGACGCCGACATCCGCGCCACGCTCGACCACGCGGTCGACGCGATCTTCGCCTAAAAGTCAGTCCCCACGGCACGGCGAATCCATGGCCACGCACGGCGCCGTCGATGCAAGAAAGCGTGCAATGCATCATCCGCAGGTGCAGGCCTGGTGGCGCGAGATGGACTGCGGCTTCACGCCGGTGGCCGACGTCTTCGAGGAATGCCTTTACGAGGCGCTGACCGCCTTCTCGAAACGGGAGATGGACGACTACGTGGCGGCGGCGAAAACGCTCAGCCGCCTCGGCCGCGGGCCGGAGCCGGTGCTGGCCTTCCTCGAGGCCTGGCCCTCGGCGGCGGCCGCCGTCGGCACCGCCGCGCTGGAGGACGTCATGGCCACGGCGCGCGCCCTGCAGGCCTCGCCCAACGGACACGCCATCGCGCCCCTGCTGCAGACGCTGGCGCCGGTGGCGCGCCGCCTCGCCTCGCGCGAGCAGCTGGCCTTCTATCTCGACATCGCGCGCGAGCTGATGGCGCGCACCACCGGCTCCATCCACGGCCGCCACGCCACCCTCGCCAGCCCCGGCCTGCCGGTCTTCTTCCGCCAGGCGCCGCAGCTCGTCGAGCAGTTGCCGATGGCCGGGCTGAAGAACTGGGTCGACTACGGCATCCGCCACTACGGCGACCATCCGCAGCAGCAGGAGGACTATTTCAAGCTGGCGCTCGCCGACAGCCGCGCCGTGCTGCAGCGCGAGCGCCACGGCACGCTGTTCGCCGACGCCGAGCGCCGCCTCGACCTGTATCTGCGCGCGCTGTGGCGCGACCCGCAGCCGCTGATTCCCTACTCCAACGCCTACCACGCGCTGCGCCGGATCGTGCCCTACTACGACGGGCTCGGCATGCGCCTGCCCGACGTCTACGACGCGCGCGCCGGCGTCAGCGGCCTCGACCGCTACCGCGCGACGCTGGCGCACATGGTCGGCCATCGGCGCTGGTCGTCGCCGCAGATCGCCGACAACTGGAGCCCCTTCCAGCGCCTCGCCGTCGAGTTCCTCGAGGATGCGCGCATCGACTGGCTGCTGATGCGCGAGTATCCGGGCCTCGCCCCGGTTTTGCTCGCCCTGCATCCGCGGCCGGTCGAGGGCGCCTGCGACCCGGAGACCGCGTCCTGCCTGCGCCACCGCCTGGCCATGCTCTCGCGCGCCTGCCTCGACGCGAACCACGGCTACGCCGACGCCGTCCTGAATGAAACCGTCGCCGCCTTCCATGCGGCGCTCGCCGAGGGCCCTTCCAGCACGGCGCAGATGGCGCAACTCGCGCTCGCCTGGGTGGCGCGCACGCGGCGCCCGAGCGACCAGCTGCCGCGCATCCATTTCGACGACACGGTGGTCGACTACCGCGACGACAACCGCCAGCTGTGGGCCTTCATCGAGGAGGGCGACGAGGAGGAGGCCTTCGACACGCGCAAGGAGACGCGCGAAGCGGAGGCGCCGCAGGGCCTGCCGCCGCGCCACTATCCCGAGTGGGACCAGGTCAGCGAGTCCTACCGCCCGGACTGGGTCAGCCTCTACGAAGCGCTGCACCCGGCCGGCGAGGCGGCGAAGATCGACCGCCTGCTGGACAAGCACGCCGCGCTGGCCCGCCGCCTGATGCGCCTGCTCGACCTCATCAAGCCGCAGAACAAGCAGCGCATCCGCTACCAGGAGGACGGCTCCGAGCTCGACCTCGACGTCGCCATCCGCTCGCTGATCGACTTCAGGAGCGGCGTCACGCCCGACCCGCGCATCAACATGAGCCACCGCAGCAGCGGCCGCAGCATCGCCGTGCTGCTGTTGCTCGACCTGTCGGAATCGCTCAACCAGAAGGTCGCCGGCGGCGAGCAGACGGTGCTGGAGCTGTCGCAGGAGGCGGTGTCGCTGCTGGCCCTGGCCATCGAGGGACTGCGCGACCCCTTCGCCATCGCCGGCTTCCATTCCAACACCCGCCACGAGGTGCGCTACCTGCACATCAAGGGCTTCTCCGAGCGCTGGGACGACACGGTGAAGGGGCGGCTCGCCGCCGCCGGCGCCGGCTGGTCGACGCGCATGGGGGCGGCGCTGCGCCACGCCGGGGCGGCCTTGGCCCAGCGCCAGGCCGACAAGCGGCTGCTGCTGCTGCTCACCGACGGCGAGCCGGCCGACATCGACGTGCGCGACCCCGGCCACCTGCATGCCGACGCCAGGAAGGCCGTCGGCGAGCTGGCCGCCCAGGGCGTCGACACCTTCTGCCTCAGCCTCGACCCGAAGGCCGACGACTACGTGCAGGGGATTTTCGGCAAGCGCCACCTGGTGCTGGACCGGGTGGAGCAGCTGCCGGAAAAGCTGCCGCTGCTGTACATGGCGCTCACCAAGTAAGTATCAGAGTTCTCTTATTCGTTCCATAACAAATTTTGAATGGAACTTATGCATCGCCCCGATTACAGTCCCGCTATCGTCGGCCGCTTCGCCTCGACACCTGCACAGATGCCCGCGGCCGCCCAAGAATTCAAACACTCAGCAAGGGGTTAGCCATGTCCGCCAAGCATCCCGTCATCGCCATCACCGGCTCGTCCGGCGCCGGCACCTCCACGGTGAAGCGGTCGTTCGAGCACATCTTCCGCCGCGAGAGCATCCTCTCCGCCGTCATCGAGGGCGACAGCTTCCACAAGTACGATCGCGAGGAGATGAAGAAGGCCATCCAGGCCTCCGAGAAGGCCGGCGTCTGCGAGCACATCAGCCACTTCGGCCCGGAAGCCAACCTGTTCGAGGACCTGGAAGCGCTGTTCAAGGCCTACGGCGAGACCGGCACCGGCAGGCGCCGCTATTACCTGCACAACGAGCAGGAAGCCGAGCCGTGGCAGCAGAAGCCGGGCACCTTCACGCCCTGGGAAGACCTGCCCCTGGGCACCGACTGCCTGTTCTACGAGGGCCTGCACGGCGGCGTCAAGACCGACACGGTGGATGTCGCCCGCCAGACCGACCTGCTGGTCGGCGTCGTGCCGACGGTGAACCTCGAGTGGATCCAGAAGATCCACCGCGACACCAGCACGCGCGGCTACTCGGTCGAGGCGGTGACGCAGACCATCCTGCGCCGCATGTACGACTATGTGCACTACATCACGCCGCAGTTCTCGCGCACCCACATCAACTTCCAGCGCGTGCCGGTGGTGGACACCTCCAACCCCTTCGTCGCCCGCGACATCCCGACCCTCGACGAATCCTTCGTGGTGATCCGCTACCGCGATCCGCACGGCGTGGACTTCCCCTACCTGCTGACGATGATCCACGATTCCTTCATGTCGCGGCCGAACTGCATCGTCGTGCCCGGCGGCAAGATGGAGCTGGCCATGCAGCTGGTCCTCACCCCGCTGATCCTGCAGCTCATGGAGAAGCGCAAGAAGGCCTGAGGCCATCCGCCGAACTACCAAAATCACCCCGTTTGGAAGATAATTTGCGGTCTTCCGGCGGGCATCGCAAAATTTCAAGGGGAAACTGATGTCCATCCAGAGTGCCACTTTCAGCGATTACGAGCATCCCATGTTCAACAACCTGACCAGCGCCATCCGCGCACTTGCCATGGACGCCGTCGAGAAGGCCAAGTCCGGCCACCCCGGCGCCCCGATGGGCATGGCGGAGATCGCCGAGGTGCTGTGGAACCACCACCTCAAGCACAACCCGGCCAACCCGAAGTGGGCCGACCGCGACCGCTTCGTGCTCTCCAACGGCCATGGCTCGATGCTGCTCTACGCCCTGCTGCACCTGACCGGCTATGACGTCACGATGGACGACATCAAGGCCTTCCGCCAGCTGCACTCGAAGACGCCGGGGCATCCCGAGTACGGCTACACGCCGGGCGTCGAGACCACCACGGGGCCCCTCGGCCAGGGCATCACCAACGCCGTCGGCATGGCCATGGCGGAGAAGCTGCTCGCCGCCGAGTTCAACCGGCCCGGCCACGAGATCGTCGACCACCGCACCTGGGCCTTCCTCGGCGACGGCTGCCTGATGGAAGGCATCTCGCACGAAGCCTGCTCGCTCGCCGGCACCTGGGGCCTGGGCAAGCTGACCGCCTTCTGGGACGACAACGGCATTTCCATCGACGGCCATGTCGAGGGCTGGTTCACCGACGACACGCCGAAGCGCTTCGCCGCCTACGGCTGGCAGGTGATCGCCGACGTGAATGGCCACGACCCGGAAGCCATCCACGCCGCCATCGAGAAGGCCAAGGCGGAGACCTCGCGGCCGACCCTGATCTGCTGCAAGACGCGCATCGGCATGGGCGCCCCCACCAAGGCCGGCAGCCACGACGTGCATGGCGCGCCGCTGGGCGACGCCGAGATCGCCGCCGCCCGCCCGCACATCGGCTGGGTCTTCCCGCCCTTCGAGATTCCGCAGGAAGTCTATGAGGCCTGGGACGCGCGCAAGAAGGGCGCCGCCGCCGAGGCCGCGTGGCAGCATCGGTTCGAGCGCTACGCCGGGGCCTATCCGGAACTGGCTGCCGAATACCAGCGCCGCATGGCCGGCGATCTGCCCGCCGGCTGGACCGATCACGCGAAAAAGGCCATCGCCGCCGCCAACGAAAAGGGCGAGACCGTCGCCACGCGCAAGGCCTCGCAGATCGCCATCAACGCCCTGGCGCCGGCCCTGCCCGAGTTCGTCGGCGGCTCGGCCGACCTGACCGGCTCGAACCTGACCAACTGGAGCGGCTGCAAGCACGTCTCCGGCCGCACCCCCGGCAACTACATCTCCTACGGCGTGCGCGAGTTCGGCATGTCGCACATCATGAACGGCATGGCGCTGCACGGCGGCGTGCTGCCCTTCGGCGGCACCTTCCTGATGTTCTCGGAGTACGCCCGCAACGCCATCCGCATGTCGGCGCTGATGAAGCAGCGCGTCATCTACGTGTTCACCCACGACTCGATCGGCCTCGGCGAGGACGGTCCGACGCACCAGCCGGTGGAGCAGACCGCCACCCTGCGCATGCTGCCGAACCTCGACGTCTGGCGACCCTGCGACACCGTCGAGACGATGGTGGCCTGGACGCAAGCGGTGGAAAAGCGCGGCGGCCCGACCGCGCTGTGCCTGTCGCGCCAGAACCTGCCATTCGTCAAGCGCGACGCCGCCCAGATCGCCGCCATCGCGAAAGGCGGCTACGTTATTTCCGAGGCGCAGGGCAAGGCCCGGGCGGCGATCATCGCCACCGGCTCGGAAGTCGATCTCGCGCTTAAGGCGCAGGCGGCACTGGCGCAGGAAGGCGTCGCCGTGCGCGTCGTCTCGATGCCCAACACCAGCGCCTTCGACCGCCAGGACGCCGCCTACAAGGAAGGCGTGCTGCCGAAGGGCCTGCCGCGCGTCGCTGTCGAGGCGGGCGTCACGGACGGCTGGTACAAGTACGTCGGACTGGACGGCAAGGTGATCGGCCTCGACCGCTTCGGCGAGTCGGCCCCGGCCGGCGTGCTGTTCAAGGAATTCGGCTTCACCGTGGAGAATGTGGTGAAGACGGTGAAATCGGTTCTGTAATTTCTTTCAGGAGATCACCTCATGGCTATCAAAGTCGGCATCAACGGTTTCGGTCGCATCGGACGCATGGCCTTCCGCGCCATCGCCAAGGACTTCCCCGAGATCGAAGTCGTCGCCATCAACGACCTGCTCGAACCCGGCTATCTGGCCTACATGCTGCAGTACGACTCGGTGCATGGCCGCTTCAACGGCAGCATCGCGGTCGAGGGCAGCAACCTCGTCGTAAACGGCAGGAAGATCCGCCTGACCGCCGAGAAGGATCCCGCCAACCTGAAGTGGAACGAGGCCGGCGCCGACATCGTCATCGAATCCACCGGCTTCTTCCTGACCAAGGACACCTGCCAGAAGCACCTCGACGCCGGCGCCAAGAAGGTCGTGCAGACGGCGCCCTCGAAGGACGACACGCCGATGTTCGTCTATGGCGTGAACCACGAGAAATACGCCGGCGAGAAGATCGTCTCCGCCGCCTCCTGCACCACCAACTGCCTGGCCCCCGTCGCCAAGGTGCTGCACGAGAACTGGGGCATCAAGCGCGGCCTGATGACCACCGTGCATGCCGCCACGGCGACGCAGAAGACCGTCGACGGCCCTTCGGCCAAGGACTGGCGCGGCGGCCGCGGCATTCTCGAGAACATCATCCCGTCCTCGACCGGCGCCGCCAAGGCCGTCGGCGTGGTGCTGCCCGAGCTCAACAAGAAGCTCACCGGCATGGCCTTCCGCGTGCCGACCTCCGACGTCTCGGTGGTCGACCTCACCGTCGAGCTCGCCAAGGAAGCCGACTACAAGGATATCTGCAAGGCCATGAAGGCCGCCTCCGAGGGCCCGCTGAAGGGCGTGCTCGGCTACACCGAGGACAAGGTCGTCGCCACCGACTTCCGCGGCAACCCCAACGCCTCCATCTTCGACGCCGAGGCCGGCATCGCCCTGGACAAGACCTTCGTCAAGGTCGTCGCCTGGTACGACAACGAGTACGGCTACACCTGCAACATGCTGCAATTCGTCAGGCACGTCGCAAAATAAAGGCATTCACCACGGCGGGCACGGCGACACGGCGGAAAACGATTCCGAACTTCGCCGTGTCGCCGTGATCGCCGCGGTCAAAGGATTTCCGTCATGAAGTTCAAGAAACTCACCGATTTCGACCTCGCCGGCAAGCGCGTCTTCATCCGCGCCGACCTCAACGTGCCGGTGAAGGACGGCAGGGTCACCTCCGACGCCCGCATCACCGCCTCCATGCCGACCATCGTGCACTGCCTGAAGGCCGGCGCCAAGGTGATGGTCACTTCCCATCTCGGCCGCCCCGAGGAGGGCGTGTTCACCGAGGAGAACTCGCTCAAGCCGGTGGCCGACGTGATGGCCGCCAAGCTCGGCCGCCCGGTCCGCCTCATCCGCGATTGGGTCGACGGCGGTTTCGAGGTCGGCGCCGGCGAAGTGGTGCTGCTGGAGAACTGCCGCTTCAACAAGGGCGAGAAGAAGAACGCCGAGGCGACGGCGAGGAAGTACGCCGCGCTGTGCGACCTCTTCGTCATGGACGCCTTTGGCACCGCCCACCGCGCCGAGGGCAGCACCTACGGCATCGCCCAGTTCGCCCCGGCGGCCTGCGCCGGCCTGCTGGTGGCCGAGGAGCTGGAGGCCCTCTCCAAGGCCCTGCTCGCCCCGGCCCGCCCGATGGTCGCCATCGTCGGCGGCTCCAAGGTGTCGACCAAGCTGACCGTGCTCGAGTCGCTTGCCGAGAAGGTCGACCAGCTGGTGGTCGGCGGCGGCATCGCCAACACCTTCCTCAAGGCCACCGGCAAGGAAGTCGGCAAATCGCTGTGCGAGGCCGACCTGGTGCCGACGGCACAGGCGCTGATGGAGAAGATGGCCAGGCGCGGCGCCACCATTCCGGTGGCCGTCGATGTCGTCTGCGGCAAGCAGTTCGACGCCGCCGAGCCGGCCGTGCTGAAGGACGCCGGCAATGTGGCCGACGACGACATGATCTTCGACATCGGGCCGAAGAGCACCCAGGAGCTGGTCGACATCATCATGAAGGCGGGCACCGTGGTGTGGAACGGCCCGGTCGGCGTCTTCGAGTTCGACCAGTTCGGCGAGGGCACGAAAAGAATCGCCGCGGCCATCGCCGCGACCAAGGCCTTCACCCTGGCCGGCGGCGGCGACACCATCGCCGCCATCCAGAAATACGGCATCTACGACAAGGTCTCCTACATCTCGACGGCCGGCGGCGCCTTCCTCGAGTTCCTCGAGGGCAAGACCCTGCCCGCGGTGGACATCCTCGAACAACGGGCGAAAGGGTGAAAACCCTTAACCACAGAGGCACAGAGGCACAGAGGTTTTCTGTTTCGTTTTCTCTGTGCCTCTGTGTCTCCGTGGTGAAAGGCTCTTAATGCAGCGCTCGACGAAGATCGTCGCCACCCTCGGCCCGGCCTCCTCCGAAACCGGCGTCCTCACCCGCATGATCCAGGCGGGCGTCGACGTCGTCCGCCTGAACTTCTCCCACGGCACGCACGACGACCACCGCCGGCGTGTCGAGCTGGTGCGCGACTGCGTGCGCCACGTCGGCCGCACCGTCGGCATCATGGTCGACCTGCAGGGCCCGAAGATCCGCGTCGGCAAGTTCGCCGAGGGCAAGGTCGAGCTGGCCAACGGCGCGCCCTTCATCCTCGACGCCGCGTGCACGCTGGGCGACGCCACGCGCGTCGGCCTCGACTACCCGGAACTGGTGGACGACGTCACGCCGGGCGCCGTGCTGCTGCTCGACGACGGCCGCCTGGTGCTCGACGTGGAGTCGATCCAGGGCCGCGAAATCCACTGCCGCGTGCGCGTCGGCGGCACGCTGTCGAACAACAAGGGCATCAACCGCCAGGGCGGCGGCCTTTCCGCCCCGGCCCTGACCGACAAGGACAAGGACGACATCAGGCTGGCGGCGGAATTCAACGCCGACTACGTCGCCGTGTCCTTCCCGAAGTCCGGCGCCGACATCCGCCAGGCGCGCGAGCTGCTCGCCGCCGCCGGCTCGAATGCCCAGATCATCGCCAAGATCGAGCGCACCGAGGCCATCGGCGCGCTGGAGGAAATTCTCGAGGCCTCCGACGCCATCATGGTGGCGCGCGGCGACCTCGCCGTGGAAGTCGGCGACGCCGCCGTGCCGGCCCTGCAGAAACGCATGATCCGCGTCGCCCGCGAGCACAACAAGGTCGCCATCACCGCCACGCAGATGATGGAGTCGATGATCTCCAGCCCGGTGCCGACCCGCGCCGAAGTCTCCGACGTCGCCAACGCCGTGCTCGACGGCACCGACGCCGTCATGCTTTCGGCGGAAACGGCCGCCGGCAAGTACCCGGTGGAGACCATCGAGGCGATGGCGCGCATCTGCGTCGAGGCGGAGAAGTCCGAGGAGATCACCCTCGACAAGCATTTCCTCGACCGGGTGTTCACCCGCATCGACCAGTCGATCGCCATGGCCGCCCTGTTCGCCGCCTTCCACCTGAAGGTGAAGGCCATCGCCTCGCTCACCCAGTCCGGCTCGACGGCGCTGTGGATGTCGCGCATCAACAGCGGCGTGCCGATCTACGCCCTGACGCCGGAGATCCGCAGCCGCTACCGCATGAGCCTCTACCGCAACGTCTTCCCGCTGATGATGCGCTACATCGGCCACGACCGCGAGGCAGCGCTGCGCGAGGCCGAGGAGGAACTGATCCGCGCCGGCGCCGTCGTGCCCGGCGACACCATCGTGCTGACCATCGGCGAGCCGATCGGCACGCCGGGCGGCACCAACACCATGAAGATCGTGCGCGTCGGCGAGCACAACTACTCGACCGGGCGCAGCAGCCTGTAAGAATTCCGAACCCCCTTTAAGGAGACCGCCATGCCCCTCGTATCGATGCGCCAACTGCTGGACCACGCCGCGGAAAACGGCTACGGCCTGCCCGCCTTCAACGTGAACAACCTGGAACAGGTGCGCGCCATCATGGAAGCCGCCGAGGAGACCGGCAGCCCGGTGATCATGCAGGGCTCGGCCGGCGCGCGCAAATACGCCGGCGAGGCCTTCCTGCGCCACCTCATCGAGGCCGCCATCGAGGCCTATCCGCACATTCCTGTCGTCATGCACCAGGACCACGGCCAGTCGCCGGCGGTGTGCATGGCGGCGATCCGCTCCGGCTTCTCCAGCGTCATGATGGACGGCTCGCTGATGGAGGACGGCAAGACGCCCTCCTCCTACGAGTACAACGTCGAGACCTCGCGCAAGGTGGTCGACTTCGCCCACGCCATCGGCGTCACCGTCGAAGCCGAACTCGGCGTGCTCGGCTCGCTGGAGACCATGAAGGCGGACAAGGAGGACGGCCACGGCGCCGAGGGCCACATGACCCGCGAGGACCTGCTCACCGACCCGGACCAGGCCGCCGACTTCGTGCAGAAGACCCAGTGCGACGCGCTCGCCATCGCCATCGGCACCTCGCACGGCGCCTACAAGTTCACCCGCAAGCCGACCGGCGACATCCTCGCCATCGACCGCATCAAGGAGATCCACGCCCGCATCCCCAACACCCACCTGGTGATGCACGGCTCCAGCAGCGTGCCGCAGGAATGGCTGGAGATCATCCGCAAGTACGGCGGCCAGATGAAGGAGACCTACGGCGTGCCGGTCGAGGAGATCGTCACCGGCATCAAGCACGGCGTGCGCAAGGTGAACATCGACACCGACATCCGCCTCGCCATGACCGGCGCCATGCGCCGCCACATGGCCGAGAAGCCGGCCGAGTTCGACCCGCGCAAGTTCCTCGCCGACGCGCAGAAGGCCGCCAGGGAAATCTGCAAGCTGCGCTACGAAGCCTTCGGCTGCGCCGGCCAGGCGGCGAAGATCAAGCCGATCTCGCTGGAGAAGATGGCCGAGCGCTACAAGAAGGGCGAGCTGAACCAGATCGTCAAGTAAGCGCCGTTCCGGTACGATTCCGGGAGCCGCCCAGCGCGGCTCCCGCCGTTTGGAGGACTCCATGGACATCCGCTCCCACGCCCTCGACCGCATCCGCAAGTTCTTCAGCGGCGGCCTCGACATCGTCGAACTGGCCGGCCTGCTGATCATCGCCTTCGCCACCACCGTGGCGATCTGGCAGGAGGCGGCGGTGATGATCGAGGCGCGCAGGGTCACCCTGGCCGACCTGCTGCTGATGTTCCTCTACCTCGAGGTGCTGGCGATGATCGGGCAGTACTTCCGTTCCGGCCACATTCCGGTGCGCTATCCGCTCTACATCGCCATGGTGGCGCTGGCGCGCTACCTGATCCTCGACATCAAGGAGCTCACCGAGCTGCGCGTGATGGCGACGGCGGGCGCCATCCTGCTGCTCACCCTTGCCGTGCTGGCCATCCGCTACGGCCACGTCAAGTTCCCCTACCGCGAGGACCAGGCCGCCAAGGATCGGCCTTACGTCAGGGAAT
>WBZR01000316.1_pt1 | contig 30157 bp, 34 predicted proteins | sample 5204231 | NCBI WGS metagenome assembly WBZR01 (sample SAMN12412403, study PRJNA552823) | activated sludge metagenome | isolation source: activated sludge from anammox sidestream of wastewater treatment plant... | place: USA: Virginia | collected 2017-08 | reverse complement strand
AAACGTCATTCGCACCCACCAGCCAGTCCGGCGGGTTGCCGCCAAGGTAGAGGTCGGCCCACTGCGACGTGATGCTGTACTCGCCGGTACGGTCGCTCCGCAGGTAGTCGAAGTCGAAGTAGGGTTCTATCCCGCTGTTGACGCCGGCAAGGAGTGACGTCGTGCCCGTAGGCGCCTGGGTGAGCAGATAGCAGTTACGGATGCCGTAGTTCTCGATACCCTGCCGGATGTCATCGGGGAGCCGCTGGATGAACGGCCGGGTCAGGAACTCGGTTGTGAACGCCGGGAACGGACCGCGCTCGCGTGCCAGCTCAACGCTCGCCCGGTACGACTCATCACGAAGGGTTCGGAATACCGCCTCGGTGAAGGCGATCGATTCCGGTGAGCCATAGCGAAGCTTCTGCTTGAGCATGCAGTCGGCCAGGCCCATCACCCCGATGCCCATGCGACGGATCGTCTGTTGGCTCTTCCGGCACTCTTCCAACGGGTAGTGGCTGAGATCCACAACGTTGTCATTGAATCGCACGGCGTAGGGGATGTAGGCCTTGAACTCCTCGTAGTCGAACCGCCAGTTGCCGTCGAGGTCTTCACGCATGAAGGCATCGAGGTTGAACGCCCCAAGAAGGCAGGCGCCGTAAGGGCCCAGTGGCTGTTCGCCGCAGGGGTTCGTCGAGATGAGCGTCTCGAAGTAGCCGGAGTTCGCTTCCTTGTTCGCCCGCTCCATGAAGTAGATCCCGGGTTCGGCGCTACGCCAGGCGGCCTCGCAGATCTCATCCCAGATCTGCCGCGCCTTCACTGTTCGGTAGACCCGCCCGCCGAACTTGAGGTCCCAGTCGGCATCGGCCTTCACTGCCGCCATGTACGCATCCGAGAGGCAGACGGAGATATTGCAGCCTTCGAGGACCCCGGCCGTCTCTTTTGCATGGATGAACTCGAACACGTCGGGATGGTCGACGTCGAGCATGATCATCGCCGCGCCGCGCCGCGAGCCGCCCTGGATGATGACGGACTTGGAGATGAAGGCGAACGGCTGGGCCCAGTTCACGGGGCCGGAGCTCGTGCCGTTCACGCCCTTCACTGCATCACCCCGTGGCCGAAGCGACGACATGTTGATCCCGACACCGCCGCCTTTGCTTTGAATCTCCACCCACTGGCGCAGTGAGTCCATGATCCCGTCGCGGCTGTCCTCCGGGCTCGGCAGAACGTAGCAGTTCTGGGCGGTCACGCCGGCATGGGAGCCCATCGCCGCCATGATTCGCCCGCCGGGGATGTAGCGAAAGCCGTGGAGCAACTCGTAGAAGTGGTCCCGCCATCCTGCAGGGTCAGGCTCGTTTTCGGCGACAGCGTTTGCTACCCGCCGCCATGCCTCGTGAGGGAACTGCTCGCCGTTATAGGCGTAGCGGTCGCGGAAGATCTTGAGCTGGATTTCGCTGTAATTCTCCGGCATCTCGCTGGATTCCTGCCGTTGATAAACCTGCGTCATTCGAGTCCTCTCCCCGGGAATTGAATGGAGATGTTGGAGCCGGCGGGCCGGCCCAGGGCATGCTGGCACGCCCGCCCCACTCGAGTGGCGGACTACCAGTATAGAACAAGCGTTCTGAAGAAGGAAGCCTATCCCGATCCGGAATTCGTCATAAGCGCCGCCCCATGAGCTCACCCTCACCAAGCTCGTCAGACCGGTACACTCCTGGCCCACCATTCGGGTCGCGAATCGCGATGAGTCCCCGGCCTCCGCTCTGCGCTCGCGCATCCGGAGACGAATAGTGCGTGACGAGTGCCTCGGCAGCCTGGTGTGGGCCATGCCGCGCGACGAGTTCAATGAGCTGGTCGGGCCGAAAGTCCCGTACAGCGATGAGGTAGGCCTTTTCGGAGAGTACGAGGCCACCTATCTCGGCCGCCCCATCCGGTGTTGTCCGAATTTCGCCTTCGAGGCGCAGGTTGTGCAGCTCCCAGACTTTCATCCGGCAGCCCCCTGCCCGACCCCGGCGGTTTCGGCGTAGTGGCGGCTCTCGACGTCCTGCAAAAGGCGCGGACCGGCTTCATCTCCCTCCCCATCGGGGAATGGAAGTTGCAGCGAACGTTCCTCGAGTGTCGGCACTCGGCCCGACTCCAGGGCCTCCACCGCTTCCTTGAGCGATTCGATGTCGGTGAACGCCCGGTAGACCGAAGCGAAGCGAATGTAGGCGATATGGTCGAGCTTTCGAAGACCATCCATCGCCAGTTCTCCCACGAATGGCGATGGGACTTCGGGCCGCCCATCGGCGGCGATCTTCGCCTCGATATCGCTGACGAGGAACTCGAGCTGGGCTACCGAGATATTCCGCTTGGTGCAGGCGCGGCGGAGCCCGGTGAGCAGCTTCTCACGCGAGAAGTCCTCCCGCCGCCCGTCCTTCTTCACCACCTGGACGGTTGAGAGCTGGACCGTCTCAACCGTCGTGAACCGCTCGCCGCAGGAGATGCACTGCCGGCGGCGGCGGATGCCGTCGTCGTTCGCCCGGCTGTCGGTAACCTTGGAATCGCGATAGTGGCAGAATGGGCAGCGCACTTGACGTAATTTCCGATGAAGTGTGTGTTCACGTGAACATTTCCACGCGACTTCCGGACTGTACCCCTACATCTGGTAGTGAGTCAACAACGCCGCTACCAGATATTGATCGTGATTACGTCACTCTCCGAATCTGGGCCGATTCGACGTGCTCCGCCAGATCGCCAAAATGTATGCACGAAGCGCGTTCCCCCGGTGCTTCATCCCTCGCTTCACAAACGGATCCTCGCGCTCTCGAGCGCCGGTGATGAAAAACGCGCTCACGCCCCTCCAGCATTGTGGAGATTCAGATGGCGGCCTTCCCGGCCGCCATCGGTGGTTCCGTGATCTCGTGCTTGTCCCCGCTACTCGTCCGGGGGCTTCTGGGCGGCCCGCCGAATCGCGAATGCTGCCGCCTCGACTCGCCGGCTCAACCCGAGTTTGCCCAGGATATCGCTGACGTGGTGCTTCACCGTCTTCTCGGAGAGATACAGCTGTTCGCCGATCTCCCGGTTCGTCATCCCCTCGGAGATGAGGTCCAGGATCTTGAGCTCACGCTCGCTGAGCTGTTGTGCGATGCGATCCTCTTCGCTTACCACGTTTCCGCGGCGGATCTGGTCGATGACCGCCGCACTGCTCACCGGGTCGAGGATCTTGCCACCCGTCCCGACTGTCTTCATCGCCTCGATGAGTTCGGCTGTCTGCACTTCCTTGAGCATGAAACCGCTCGCCCCGGCGACGATTGCAGCCATTACGGCCTTCTCGTCGGCGAAGGAGGTGAGCATCAGGACATTCGTCCCCGGCAGTTCGGAGCGGATCTCCCGGCATGCCTCAATCCCGTTGAGCTTCGGCATTCGCACGTCGAGTACGACGAGTTCCGGCTTGAGACGTCGTGCTTCTCGAACGGCCTCCGTGCCGTCGCGTGCCTCACCGACGACGCTGAACTCCTCGTGCCCCCGCAGTGCCGCTTTCAAGCCGGCTCGTACCAGGTCGTGGTCATCGGCAAGCAGAACATGGATGGTGTCAGTCATCTTCCCTCCGTGGGAGCGAGACCCGGACGGTAGTGCCCATCCCCGGGATCCCCAGGACTGAGAGGTTGCCGCCGAGGCGTTCGGTTCTCGTCCGCATGGTAACCGTCCCAAGGCCCGTGCGCACATGCGCCGTGTCAAATCCCATGCCGTTGTCCTGGATGGTAAGGGCCGTCTCCTCCGCCGTTTGCCGAAGGTCGATTGCCACCTTCGTTGGTGCGCCGTGGCGGATGGCGTTGCTCAGCGCTTCCCGGGCGATGTAGAGCAGATCCTCGGATTCGCGGGTGCCGAGTTCCTGCAACGCTGCAGCCGTGATGTTCACGACCGTGTCGACCCCTGATGGCACGATCTGGCGAATCACGAACGCCAGGTCGCGGGCCAGCTCTGGCGTTGCCAGCGGCGACTCCGCCTCGAGCATCGTGATGTATCCGCGGATGTCGGCGATCAGGTCATTGATGCGATCGATTCCTACCCGCAGTGCGTCGCGCACCTCCTCCGGCATACCCGGACGGTTGGCGTTCATATCGAGTTCGAGCCCGAGGGCATAGAGTGACTGGATGGTGCCATCGTGCAGGTCGTGGGCGATGCGTGCCCGCTCCTCGAGGAGGAACACGCGGCCACTGCGCTCCCGGGCCAGGGCACTCGCGACGCTCACGCCAGCCTGGAGCGCGAGCAGGGCCGCCGCGAGTTCATCGCTTTCGCTGAACGGCTCGCTTCGGCGAGTTCGGGTCATGTAGAGCGACCCGATGGTCCGGCCACCGGCACGAATCGGCACACCGAGGAAGGCGACCATGTCCGGGTGACCCGGGGGCCAGCCGCTCGACGATGGGTGTTTCGTGAGGTCGTCGAGGCGGATCGGACGGCTATGATTCGCCAGTTCACCGAGCAGCCCGCGACCTTGTGGCGGATGCCCCAACTTCTGGGCTGCCCCTTCATCGATACCCGCATAGATGAAACGGGTCAGCTTGTGGTCGTCGTCGAAGGTTGCAATTGCGGCGTAGTCTGCCTTCGTGACCGTCCGTGCGCGGGCAGCAAGGCCCTGCAGCACCTCTGCCAGGTCTTCACTCTGCGCCAGCATCTCGCCCGTCTCGGCCATCTCATCGAGCCGCTGGGTGATCAGGCTATTTGCATCGACCGACGATTCCGCACTCACCATCCCGCTATGCTACAGCAGGCGGTGTTGTCGTGGGCCAAAAGGCCCAATGCGGTACTCCCTAACGGCCCTAGAAGTGAATGGCCACCGCGTCCACCCTGAAAGCATGGAAGCAGTGGTCCGGGTCGTCAGTGCAGACGGCGCGCTGAGGCGTGCCCTTGTCTCGCGGCTCACAGACGCACCTGGGATTACCGCCCGTGTTCAAGCCGACGTTCCCCGGGACTGGGACTTCCCGAGTGGCGACATCCTTGTGATCCCGGCGACGGAAGTGCCTCCAAAGCGATGCCGGTCACTCGTTGCCGCAGGTATTCATGTAATCGTGCTCGCCGCGCTGCCACGGCAGCTCGAACGTGCGAGTTTCCTCGCCGCCGGGGCGCTCGCCTACGTTGCGATGGCCGTCGACCTCTCGGCGCTTACCGATGCGATTCAACGGGCCCTCACCTCTATCGCTGGATAGCACTCCCGCTCGAAGGGGGCCCCACTTCGAGCGCTGGCATCTTCCTACCCCCACCATCTTCGAAGACAACCGGGGCGTGAGACCATTTTCATCGAGATCGGGCGGCTTCGCTATGGAATACCCGGTCCTTTCGAGCGCTCGCCCGGTGAGGTCGGCGGCTAGCAGCCCGGTCTGCACCAGCAGCATCCGGCACTGAGCCCCTCGAACTGCAGCGGCAACTTCCTGTAACCTTCCCCGCACCAGTGGAGGTACCGAATATGCCAGGGAAGCTCGAAGGAAAGACCGCCATCATCACCGGTGCGGGTCGTGGAATTGGCCGCGAAGTAGCACTCCTCTACGCGCGCGAAGGCGCTCGCGTCATCGTCAACGACCTCGGCGTCTCGGTTGATGGGGAGGGCAAGGATAACAGCCCCGCCCAGATGGTCGTTGATGAGATCAGGGCCGCCGGCGGCGAGGCTATCGCGAACTACGCCGATGTTGCCGACATGGACCAGGCCGAGGACCTCGTCCGTGCGGCACTCAATGAGTGGGGAAGACTCGATATCCTGGTTAACGTCGCCGGCATCCTTCGCGACCGCATGATCTTCAACATGACCGAGGAAGAGTGGGATGCGGTGGTGCGTGTTCACATGAAGGGGACGTTCGCCACCTCGCGATTTGCATCGATTCACTGGCGGCAGGCACGCCAGGGTGGCCGCCTCATCAACTTCACCTCAGGGTCGGGCCTCTTCGGTGCCCCCGGACAGCCGAACTACGCTGCGGCGAAGATGGGCATCTGGGGCTTCACCCTGAGCTGCGCCCGGGCTCTCGGCCGCTACGGGGTAACCGCCAACAGCATCGGACCTGGTGCTGCTACCCGCATGACTGCAACGGTCCCCCAGGATCGCTGGAGTGCCGGCCGACTGGCAGATGACGATCCCGAACGTAGCCCGGCAAACATCGCTCCCCCGCTCGTGTACCTCGCCAGCGACGAGGGCGACTGGGTAACGGGCCGCTGCTTTGGCATCAGCGGCTACCGGATCACGCTCTACTCCCAGATTGAGCCCCAGATCGTCCTCCAGGGGAATGAGCGCTGGAGCGTCGACTCGCTGTTCAGTCGCTTCGAACAGGCCTTTGGCCCGGCCATTCCGCGCCCGAAGAAAGACTGACCACGGGAAGACCCGACAACGGACCGGCCGCCTCAGCCGATAGATTCTGGCCGGGGCATCGCCGTTGCGTTGAGCGCGAACTCCAGGCGTGCCCGAAAGGCATCGACATCGAGGCTCATGATCTGGAGGTCATGGAGCTGTCCCTCCCGGTCCATCACCTGGTTGCGAAGCTTCGCCTCGGCCACGAAACCGAGCCGTTTGAAGACCGCCATCGCTGCCTGTTGGTCGACAGTCATCTGAGCGATCATCTTCTTTGCGCCCTGCGCCCGGGCGATCGCGAACGCTTGCTCGGTGAGTAGCCGGCCAAGGTGATGCCCGCGCATCGATTCCGCGACCAGCACACGAAGCTCCCGGACATGCCGCGTCCATGTGATGCCGTCGGACGCCACGTTTGCATACCCGACGATTTCGGCGCCACGCAGGACGACAACCGTCTCGGAGAGCCCGCCCTCGACGGCCTGAACCAGCAACGCCACCTGGTCGGGCTGGGTGATATCACGCCGCAGGAACAGGAGGTCGTGCGCCGGCAACGCCCGCGCGAAGGCGAGCATCGCAGCTTCATCGCCCGGCTCCAGCCGCCGGAGCAGCAGCTCGATCCCGTCAATCTCCACCTGGACAGGGAGTGTGAGCGGTTCGCTCGGCTGGGCCTGCGCCTGTTCGAGCACCGACCAGTTGGCTCCACCGATGATCCTGACGACCCAATTCAACGGCTTCATCCCTGCTCTCCTGTTTCCGGCTGCCGGCTCGCTGATAGTGCGCGTATGTCTACGCCAACGCGGCTGCGGCGGCAATCAACAAAGCAGGTCGTAGTCCCGATTGCGACCGCCTGGATGGACGACTACTGCCCGGGTGGTGGTGTGACCCCGAGCCTCTCACAGAGGTGCTGTGATTCGACATCGAACGCGCGGTTGAAACGCGCCCGGTAATTCTCCATCGCGATGGTTGCAACCAGTTCAACCATCTGCCCTTCGCTGAACCATTGCCGGGCGTCTGTGAAAACCTTCCCGGAAACATCGGCCGGTGTCGCGCTCATCGCTTCGGCGAGCGCCAGGGCCGCCTTCTCTTCCTGGCTGAACAGGTTACTCGTTTGGTAGTCGGCGAGGGCGGCGATCTTCTCGTCAGACGCTCCAGAAGTACTGCTCCCGGCAGTATTCGTATCCATTCAGAACGGGCAGCCGACCAGCTGTGCTGCGCGCAGAGAGACCAGCGAGCGAAGCTGGTTGGTCAGCAACCCGCTGCGTGCCGGTGCATTACCAAGGGCGCTGCTGGCGAAGTAGATTGGCGGCGCATAGGCCTGGATCCCGGCACTGATCACCGGTTCGCCAAGCCACTTTTCCGCACCGGCCAGCGCATCCCGCAACTCCCCCTCAACTTCATCCTTCCTGAGTGGTCTCATCCGTGCCATGGCTTTCCCCCTGAAGAGCATTCATACCGGCTGAGCATCTGCCGTCCGGGCCCGGCGCCCGCGGTGCTCTCAGCCCCTGCTTCGAGTGTATCGTGTTACGAGAGGCTCGAGTTGGGGCCTTACCCTGTGCCCACGCCGGCCAGCGAAGACTCTGCCAGCGCGAGTCGCTCGTCGGCCTGCATCGAAACCGGTATGCTCCGCGCACTTTCGCGTTTGGAGGCTGAGATGCAGGACTTCCAGGGCAGGGTCGCGGTCGTCACCGGCGCGGCGAGCGGTATGGGCCTCGCCTTCTCCCACCGCTTCGCCGAGGAGGGGATGAAGGTCGTCCTGGCTGATATCGAGGCCGAACCACTCGCCATGGCCGAAGCCGCCATTCGGCAGAAGGGCGGCGATGTCCTGGCAGTAAGGACCAATGTGATGACCGAGGCCGATGTCAACCGTCTTGCCGACGCCGCGTTCACCAGGTTCGGGAATGTCCATATTCTCTGCAACAACGCCGGTGTTGCAGCGACTGCCGCAACCCTCCGCTCACGGCCCTGGGAAACGCCTCTCGCCGATTGGGAATGGACATTCGGCGTGAACTTCATGGGAGTCCTCTTCGGGATCCGTGCGTTTGTGCCGCGCATGCTCGAAAACGGAGACGAGGGGCATATCGTCAATACGGCCTCGATGGCGGGCCTGCTCAGCGCGGCCAATCCCTACAACGTCTCCAAGCACGGTGTCGTCTGCCTCACCGAGGGTATCTACAAGGAGTTCAGGAGCATGGGCGCGAGGCTCTCGGCCTCGGTCCTTTGTCCGGGGCTTATCCGCACAGCGATCCTCGAATCAGAACGCAACCGGCCCGCCGAGTTCGGGCCGGCGACGAATATGGCCGGCCAGCGCCCGGAGGTCCAGGCATGGTCAGCCGGGTTCGCGGCGGCGCTCAACCAGGGAATTGAGCCCGAAGAGGTCGCACACCAGGTGATGGACGCGATTCGTAACGACAGGTTCTACATCCTGCCCGTGCAGCCAAGCATGTTCGAAAGCGTGACGGTACGGATAACTGACATCCTCGAGCAGCGAAACCCGACCCTCACCGCCTGAGCTATAGGCAAAACAGCTGAGCGATAGTTTTCGCCGATGGCTTATCCCTTGCACCAATAGAAGGATAGTTCCCGCGTATCGGTTTCCATTCGCGAATAGAGACCAGGCGCTACCTTGCCGCCGAGGCATCGCGGACGATCGAAGGAGTTCGATCCGGAGGCCGTACCGTGTACGCCACGCCCGATTCCTTCCTTTCGCTCATGATCGCTTGTCCCGACCGGCGGCAGGTGCGCTTCAGCTACGCCACAAGGATGCAGGCGGGCAGCCGAGGCGGCTCCTTCGATGCTGCCGGCGATTTGGTGCTCGAGATGGCCGCCTGCGCCGATTGCAGGCAGGTGCGATTCCCTGGCCACGGGCACGACAGCCTGGCGCTTGCGGGTGCATAGTCTTGCTACCGTAGGCCGGCAGGTGAATCCTGGTGGGACGCCGTTGTGTCTCTCGGGGCGAGGGTCCGAGCGGCAGTCAGTCGGCGAATGACAGGTCGAGGCTGATATCGAGTGCTCGAGCCGAGTGCGTGAGGGCCCCAACAGAGATCGCGTCAACACCGGTTTCGGCGATTTCCCGCACCGTGTCAATACTGACTCCACCACTGGCTTCCAGCTTCGCTCGCCCCGCTGTTTTGCGAACCGCCTCGGCCATCGCCGCGATGGGCATGTTGTCGAGCAGCACCCACTCTGGCTTTGCAGCAAGCGCCGCTTCCAGGTCGTCGAGCGAGTCGATCTCTATCTCCACCGGAATACCCGGCGACCGTTCCCGGATGGCCGAAGCCCCCTGTACCAGCGTCAGCCCCTCGCGGGCCAGCGCCTCACGGTGGTTGTCCTTGATCATCGCCATCGAGGCAAGGTCGGGCCGGTGGTTCGTGCCACCCCCGCAACGGACCGCGTACTTCTCCGCCTCGCGCAGGCCGGGCGTCGTCTTGCGGGTGTCAAGGATGACGGCCCTGGTTCCGTCGACCGCATCCACGAATCGCCGTGTGAGTGTCGCGGTGCCGCTGAGCCGCTGAAGAAAGTTGAGCGCGACGCGTTCACCTTGAAGGAGTGCGCGAACAGGCCCTTCAGCGCTGGCCAGGGTGACACCCCTGTCGAATCGCGCTCCATCGGGAGTGTGTACCACGAATCTGACCGCCGGGTCGATGTGGCGGAATGCCGCCTCGGCGAAGGCTAGCCCTGCTACCACGCCCCCCTCCCTGGCGAGGAACTGCACGTTCCCCTGGAGGCCAGGCGCGACCGTGGCGAGCGTCGTGGCATCGTCGAAGGCATGGTCCTCGGCGAGCGCGGCGGCCACCAGCGAATCGATGAGCCCGCGGCGCAGAGGTTCAATCGCCACGCCGGTACACCTGCCGATGCATCCAGTGTGCGTCGTCGAGTTCAGGGAAGTCACGGCGATAGTGTGCTCCTCTGCTCTCGGCTCGGGAGAGGGCGGGGACCAGCATCAACTGCGCGAGACTGGCCATCTGGCGCCGCTCGAACCTATCCCGGTCGGCTGGCTCGCGATCTGGCTCGGGCCACGCCTCGATGCGGGCGAGTGCAGCACGCATCCCGGCACCATCCCGCTCGATACCGGCGCACTCCCACATCAACGATTGCAGGGCCGTGTGGGACGGTGCGAGCCGCGACTGGATCGTCAGTTCGATGCCGTCCGCTGAGCGTGGAGCCGCTCCCTTCTTACCCGAGAGTATGTGCTCTGCCGCACGCTTTCCAAAGACCACGGTCTCCAGCAATGAATTGCTCGCGAGCCGGTTTGCGCCATGGACTCCGGTACAGGCAACCTCGCCAACGGCGTACAGGCCCGGAATGGTCGTTCGTGCATCGAGGTCGGTGCGAATACCGCCCATCATGTAGTGTGCGGCAGGAGACACCGGGATTGGCTGGGTGCGCATATCGATCCCCTGTGCCTGGCAGAACTGGAAGATCCCCGGGAAGCGGATAGCCAGGTCCACCGTGATAGCGCTGCAATCGAGGAGCACGTGGTCGCTCTTCCCGGCGCGCATCTCGCTCACAATGGCGCGAGCGACGACATCCCGTGGTGCCAACTCCGCGAGGTCGTGGTATCGGGGCATGAATCGCTCACCCGCGTGGTTTCGAAGGATAGCCCCTTCGCCTCGAACCGCCTCACTGATGAGGAATGGCTGGTTCCCCTCGCGGCGAAATGCGGTCGGATGGAATTGGTAAAACTCGAGATCGGCGACATCAGCCCCGGCTTCGAAAGCGAGCACCACGCCATCACCCGTCGTCACGTCCGGGTTCGTCGTGTGCGAGTACATCCTGCCCGCCCCGCCCGTCGCGATGACGATGGCGGGAGCCCGATGAACCTCGTGCGCCCCGCTAAGAAGGTCGATGGCGTTCACGCCGGCGGCTATACCGTTTTCGACGATGATCTGTGTCGCAAGCGTGTGGTCGAGGATGGTGATCCGCGGGATGCGCACCGCAGCCCCGAGCGCGGTTTCGATCTCCGCACCGGTTCGGTCACCCCCTGCGTGGAGGATGCGCGACTGGCTGTGGGCGGCCTCGCGGCCGAGTGCGATCTCGCCGTCAAGTGAATCGAACGGGACGCCGTAAGCGATCAGATCGCGGATTCGGTCGGGGCCCTCAAAGCAGAGCACACGTGCTGCCTCGGGATCGACGAGGCCAGCACCGGCGCTGATCGTGTCGGCAAGGTGTTGCTCGGGCGAATCCAACGGACCGATGGCGGCTGCAATACCCCCTTGAGCCCAGCGCGTGTTGCAGTCGTCGATGCTCCCCTTCGTAAGGACGAGGACAGGCCCGGATCGGCTCACCTCGAGAGCCACGAATAGCCCGGCAATCCCGCTGCCGAGGACGACGGCACGGTACTCCTGCTGCTCGCCAGGTGGGCTGGAGCGTGGCATGCGACTTAGTGTAACTATGACACTTACTCGGCGTCCACAAGCGTGAAACGTTAATCTCGCGCTACACTAACGGGCGCCGCCTACCGTGCGGCCCGCGGCCCGTGGCCGCCAGAACGGTTTCGGAGCCGAACACTTGGCCATCATCCCTATCGTTCGAGCCGGCAATCCGGTCCTTCGTGAAAAAGCACGTCGTGTTCGCACCATCGATTCCTCGATCCACAAGCTCATCGAGGACATGTGGGAGACCATGTACGATGCACCGGGTGTAGGCTTGGCCGCACCCCAGATCGGGGTGCCACTCAAGGTCATCGTCATCGATGTCAACAACGGGCAGCCCATCGCACTCGTGAACCCCGAGATCGTGAAGCGGTCCGGTGAGCGGAAGGTTGATGAAGGCTGCCTCTCGGTCCCCGGCTTCCGGGGCGAGATTACGCGCTCCCTGAAGGTGCTCGCCAAGGGAATCGATCCCAGGACCGGCAAGGAAGTGCGCATCAAGGCTGAGAACGACCTCCTGGCCGAGGCACTCGAACACGAGATCGACCATGTCAACGGCATCCTCTATATCGACTACCTCCCGAGCCCCGATGCGCTCATTCCTCTGAGCGATGCACCCGAGGTCAGAGGCTGAAAATCCGCGGTCGCGCCGCGTTCAGGAGAGACCCATGATCATTGAAGAAATCCTGGCCCGCGAAATCCTCGATTCACGCGGCAATCCCACCGTGGAAGTCAGCGTCCTGCTCAATGATGGCTCCATTGGTGTTGCCCGCGTACCGAGCGGGGCCTCGACCGGCGCCCATGAAGCTGTCGAGCTGCGTGATGGCGACCCGCGCCGATACGGCGGCAAGGGAGTGATGAAGGCCGTCAGGAATGCCAACGGTGAGATTCGGAAGGCACTCGCCGGCGTCCCCGCGACCGAACAGCGGCTCGTCGACCGGATCTTGATCGAACTCGATGGTACGGCGAATAAGAGCCGGCTGGGTGCCAATGCGATGCTTGGTGTCTCGCTCGCCGTTGCGCGGGCGGCGGCGGAGTCCCACGGACTCCCCCTCTACAAGTACCTTGGCGGGCCCGGCGCCCACCGCCTCCCGGTGCCGATGTTCAACATCCTCAATGGTGGCAAGCACGCTCCCGACTCGACCGACTTCCAGGAGTTCATGGTCATGCCCGTCGGCGCCGAGACGTTTGCAGAAGGGCTGCGCATGGGCGCGGAGGTATACCAGGCGCTCAAAGCTGTGCTGCACGATCGCGGCGCCATCACCTCGGTCGGCGACGAGGGAGGGTTCGCGCCATCGCTCGAGGGGAACGAAGCTGCTGTCCAGGTCGTCCTCGAGGCGATCGAGCGGGCCGGCTACAAACCCGGTGAGGACGCCGTTATCGCACTCGACCCGGCTTCGACTGAGCTTTTCAGCGGTGGCAAGTACCATCTCGCAAAGGAAAACCGCGTGCTCACGAGCGACCAGATGGTCGACCACTGGGCATCGTGGGTGGACAGGTACCCGATCCGTTCCATCGAGGACGGTCTGAGTGAAGACGATTGGGACGGCTGGGCGAAGCTCGTTACGAGGCTTGGCGACCACTGCCAGCTCGTCGGCGACGACCTGCTCGTCACGAACCCGGAGCGTATCCGTCGCGCTATCGAGGCAAAGGCTGCCAATAGCGTGCTGGTGAAACTCAACCAGATTGGCACGCTCTCGGAGACGCTCGAAGCAGTCGGCGTCGCCCACCGTGCAGGATGGACCGCGGTCATCTCCCATCGCTCCGGTGAAACGGAGGATACCTTCATCGCCGACCTCGCGGTTGCGACTGGCGCCGGCCAGATCAAGACCGGGGCGCCGGCACGCAGCGAACGGGTAGCAAAGTACAATCGCCTCCTCGAGATCGAGGCCGAATTGAGTGACTCGGCCGAATACGCAGGCTGGGATTGCATCCGGCAGCTCGGGACCCGCCCCGCCGCGGAAGAGGTCGCTCGCCCCAGGCCCTCCAAGCGCGGCGACGACCGGCGCCACCCGCGGACCCGTCACTAACAGGCATGACTCCCGAACTCCGGGCCATACTCGACCGCTTCATCGTTGATTGGGCGAACGTGAAGTACATTGCCACGACGCTTCCAAAAGGGGCGCTCGATGCTGAGGTCCCGGGGCTCGAGTGGAATGTCCGGCAACTCCTCGCACACATCGCGGGAAGCCTGGAGCACTACGCTGACCTCGCTGCCGGTTTCGTCAGCGATGAAGCTGCTCCCTCCCACCTCGACCCCGAGGAGTTCAACGCGGAGACGGTGGAGGCGGCCAAACGTACGCCCCTGCCTGCCATCCTTGGCCGCGCCGACCGTGCAATCAATAGCCTCTTCGGCACGTTGCATGCACTCCCCGACGACGCCGGGGACCGTGTGTTTGGCCAGCACCGGTTTGGCGATGCCCTGCAGGCCTGGTCGCGCCACTGCATCGAGCATGGCATGGACCTCGTTGATGCGTTGCCACACACGCGTGACGATCCCATGGTGTTGAACTGGATCCTCTACGCTGACTTTGACGACGATCCGCCCCGCTTCGCCCGCCAGCAGCGGCTGCTCGACGAGGTTCGCCAACGGCTGGCAGAGGAGGGTGGTGATTGGGACGATGAAGTCTGGGACGAAGGAGAGGCCGATGCACCCTGATGTGGAAGCGATCCTGGGCGAAATAGACACCCACCGCCTGCACTTCACGGTGCTCTGCCGTGGCCTGACGACCGAGGATCTCAGCCGGCCGGTGCCCAATAGCTCCTGGCAGGTGCGCGACTTTATCGCCCACCTTGCAACTATCGATGGTCCCGTGGAGCAGATGTTCCAGGCCATGCATGCGGGCACGCCTGGCGAGGGTAGAACGGGCTCCGATGGCGAGAAATGGGATGTCGATCGCTACAATAACCGCCAGGTCGAGGTTCGCCGCGACCGAACCGTGAACGAACTGCTCGTGGAGGCGGCGGCAGCGCGGACGAAGCTCCGCTCAACGCTCGTGAAGCTTACTTCCGAGGATCTCGAGAAGACACTCCATTTCAGTGGCGACGGAAAGCGGCCGGCAACCAGTATCCGCCTCGGCGATTACCTGAAAGGCTGGGCGAAGCACGACCCGATCCACGCCGCAGACATGATGCGCGCGATGCCCGAGAAGATGACCCCGCGCCTGGAACACTGGCTCGATGACCCGGCCATCCATGCCTATCAGAAGGCCATGAACGCGAACCCATGAGCACCCCGCGCGTTTCACCCCCGCGCATCTCGCCGCACGTTGCACGCGCCGCGAAACCACCGATCGACTCACCGTCTGCCGACGCCTATCGCCAGACAGGCTTCGTACTCGGCCCTGCAATTGACATCGTCTTGCATGGATTTGAACTCGAAGGCGCCATCGCCAGTGCTTCGAGCGATAGCAAGCACCGCACGCAGGCTATGGCTTCGGCGCTTGGGCTCTGGTCGCGGTCATGGCTCGCTCGCCTCGAAGCGCTCCATGCAGCCGAGTGGGGCAACTACCCGGCAGCCATCGCGCTCGTCCGCTCGGCGACCGACTATGCGGCGGGCGCCGTCTACCTCCTGCGCCAGGAGGCGGCCGAGTGGGTCGAATGGCTGGAGAACGGTGGAATCGCACTGGCACCCGGGCAGCATGCTACCGAATACCGGCTCCATGCCTTCCGAGCGGCAGAGGTTCTCGCGGCCCACGAGGTTCTGGGCCCGATCTATCGAGTGGCCATGGATCTCTCGATGCCTCACTTTGGGAGCACGCTCCTTCTCGCTGGCAATGATTCGGACCCGTCACGCGTTTTCATGACCTTTGGCGACCGTGACTTCCACGTTGGGCTCTCCGAGATCGTCATGGGGTGGCTGTTGCTCCTCTCGGTGGCTGCACTCGAGGCTGCCCTCGAACACGAGGGGACGTTTGCCATCCCCGACCGGCTGGCACTCGAAACGTTCGCTCGCGAAGCGCGCGAGATGGCTGCGTCTCCTGGGTGGTGCCGGGTCGAGGAGACCGAAATCGAGTTCCAGAAGCGATACTTGATCGAGAATTGGCGCAGAAAACCGGGCTCGGCTGCCAGGCGTCTCCTCCTGTAACCTTTGTGACCGATGAACGCCCGGACCCGCTGCCCTGTCGGCGAGGTCACCCGCCGCTGGATCGAAACGGCTCTTGGCCCCGGCAGCCGCGCGGGCCGTATCTCGCGGCTTCGTGGCGGGACGAGCTCGGTCACCCATGCTATTCGCGTCCAGGTACGCAACGGGACAACGGTGGACCTCGTACTGCGGCGGTGGGTATTCCCTGGCGGTGTGAGATCCCATGCTGACTACGTTGAGCGTGAGTCACGCACCCTGGTGGCCCTTCGCAAGTGTGGCTACCTGCTGGGTCCCGAACTCGTCGCTGCGGATTCGCAGGGGACTGAGTCGGGTGGCGCCCCGGCACTCCTGATGACGCGTCTGCCCGGGCAGGTGCTCCTCACGCCGAAGCACGCGAAGCACTGGCTGCGCCAAATGGCACGGGAGCTCGCGATCATCCACGAACTCCCGTGCGAGGCGCCTCCTTACGAACCCTGGTTCACCCGAGACGACCTTCTCCCAAAACCGTGGCGCATCGATACGGCTGCGTGGGCCAAGGCAGCACGTATCGTTGCGGCTGGACTCCCGGCTGAACCCGCCGCCTTCCTCCATCGCGACTACCAGCACTTCAACCTCCTCTGGACGCGCCAACGGCTCTCGGGTGTAGCCGACTGGACCGAGGCATCGCGGGGGCCACGTAGTGTCGACGTAGCACATTGCTGTTGGAACCTGGCCGTCCTTTTCTCGCCCGAACTGGCCGAGGAATTTCGGCTTGCTTACGAGACCGAATCTGGCCACGAGACTGACCCCCGGTTCGACCTTGCCGAGTTGATGGGGCACGGCCCGTGGGTGAAAACCAGCATCCCGGACCAGGTCGCTGGCCGCTGTCCCGTCGATATCCATGGGATGGACGCGCGCGTGGAGACGCTGCTCCGCTCGGTGCTCGCGCGGTGTTGAGCGGAAATACCCCTTGCTGTTCCTGGCGCGGTTAGCGGCCACCCGATGTACCATCGCCGGATGCGAATGCGCACGATCGTCCTTGCCGTCTTGCCCGTTCTCCTCCTGCTGGGGAGCGCGTGCGGCGATGATGGCGGCAGCAAGTCCACGACGGCCCCGGGGAATAACGCCGGCCCCACACTGACAGACGAGGCGTACCTCGAGGCCATCTGCGTGGGAGTTCAGCAACTCTCCGACGCCCTTCTAACCAAGACGAATGTCCAGGACATCACCAAAGTCGTGAAGGACTTCAGTGCGTCGCTCAAGGCCCTCAACCCACCCGCTGACTTGCAGAAGTACAACAGCGACTTCACGAAGTACCTCGATGACACGACGAGTGAGCCAACCCAGCTCCTCACGAAGGCGCCCCCGCTGCCGAGCGATAGCGTGCGGCAACGTCTCGCCTCCAAGACATCGGACATCCCCGAATGTAAAGACGTCAAGTTCTTCAACCTGCCTGCATCGACGCCGGGCGCAACGGCGTCCGCCACCGCCACCGCGAACCGCTGAGCAGGGCCCTCTGGCGGTGCCGCAGGTGTCGTGGATGGTTCGGTGCCCGGAATCCCGAACCAGTTATACTGGCTTGAATTCCGAATCCTTCGGACAGGAGCTTTCGAACATGCCTACCCCGTACGCCTACTTCCAGGGCGCAATCGTCCCGCTCAGCGAGGCGAAGATCGGCGTCATGACGCACGCGTTCAATTACGGGACGGCGGTATTCGAGGGTATCCGCGGCAACTGGAATGAGGGCCAGCAGACCACACACCTCTTCCGCTTACGTGAACACATGGAGCGCATCGCCCAGAGCTCCAAGATCCTGCGGCTCGACCTGAAGCTCTCAGTTGACGAATTGTGTGACCTTGCCGTGGAGGTGACCGAACGCAGCGGATTCAGCGAGGATGTCTACCTTCGCCCGATGGTCTACCTCTCGAGCGAGATCCTCGGTGTCCGCCTCCACAATCTCGAGACCGACACGCTGATCTTCCTCACCCCGTTCCCCGCCTACCTGCCTGAGATGGCGCGCTGCCACACGAGCACCTGGCGCCGTGTCGATGACACGGGCATCCCGCCGCGCGCCAAGGTAACCGGTATCTACGTGAACAGCGCCCTGGCGAAGACCGAGGCCAACCTGAATGGCTTCGACGAGGCGATCATGCTCAACGCCGACGGCCACGTCTCCGAGGGCTCCGGCGAGAACATCTTCATGATTCGCCATGGCAAGCTCATCACGCCGGCGCCCGCCGACAATGTCCTCGAAGGTATCACCGCCAGGAGTGTCATCGAACTGGCCAGGAATGAGCTTGGAATCGAATGCGTCGAACGCCAGATCGACCGTACCGAACTCTACATCGCCGATGAAATCTTCATGACTGGTACAGCGGCGCATCTCACCCCCGTGGTCGAAGTCGATCGCCGCGAAGTCGGTACCGGCCAGCCTGGTCCCATCACCAGCCAGCTCAGCAAGATCTTCTACGACGTCATCAAGGGCAACAACGAGAAGTACACACATTGGTGCACCCCGGTTCGCACTCGCGTCGCCCGCTAGGCAGCGTCATTGTCCGGCCGCCACGTGCCCTCGGCGTCATTGTCGGCGGTGGCCTTGCGGCATGGGCGTTTGTCTTTGCCGGCCTCGCGCTTCAGGCTGGTATCGGTGCCGAGGCCGAGTTCAAGACGTTCCTTGCATGGCTCGTCGCCGCCGTCCTGGTGGTACTCGGGCTGCTTTTTGCTAACTGGACGTATGCACTCTGGGTGCTCGCCTACATCATCGACCGCGAGACGCTGACGATTCGCTGGGGATTCCGCGAGGTCGTGATCCCTATCGATACCATCCAGCGCATGGTCCCTGGTCGCACCCTCGATGAAGCCCGGGTCGAGGGGCTCAACTGGTGGGGCTGCCACGTCGGCTCGGCTGACGTGAAACGAATCGGTTATACGCTGTTCTACTCCACGCACGGTTCCCCGGACGAACTCCTCTATATCGTTACGACCGAGGAGTCGTACGCCCTTACTGTGCTTGACCAGGCGATGTTCGCCGAGGAGGTGCAGGCACGGGCCGCGCTGGCACCCGTGCTGACGCATCATCAGCGTTCAGCCGCCACGGGCATCGCCGCATTCCCGTTCTGGCGCGACCGTGTGGCCATCGCTGCGGCGGCACTGAGCGCGATTGCCTGTGCGGTTCTCACCGGCTACGTGTACACGCGTTACCCGGGACTCCCCAGCGTGATCCAGCTCAATTTCCCCGCACTCAACGGCGTTGTAACCGTGGGCGACAAGAGCCAGCTCCTGCGTATCGCCTACCTCGGTGGAGGGATTTTCGCGGTCAACGCCGTGCTTGGTGTGCTTATTCATGCTCGCGACCGCGCAGCCGGGCTCTGGTTGCTCACCTCCGGTGGGATGCTCCAGGTCGTGCTCCTCGGTGCTGCAATCCTGGCCTTCGAGCGGAGCTGATCTTAGCGAGCGATCTTCGAAAGGAGGCGGATCCCTTCGCGGATCCCGTCTTCGCTGACGCTCGAGTAGCCCATCAGGAATGCGGCTCCGCGCGGTGGTTCGCCCGTGTAGTACGGTTTCGCTGAGTAGATACCAACGCCATCGCGGGCGGCGCTTTCAATGAACACGTGGTCGTTGTCGACGTCCTCGAGGTGGACGAGGACGTGCATGCCGCTCTGTGTTCCCATCACGCGAGCACGGTCGCCGAAGTGCTCGTGGAACGCTTCGAGGAGTGCTTCCCGCCGCCGCTCGTAGACCTTTCGCATGCGCCGGAGGTGCCGCTCGAAATGTCCCTCGTCGATAAAGAGTGCCAGGACAGCCTGGTAGAGCAATGCCACGTGACGATCCGTAAGCCACTTCGCCCCTGAAAGTGCCGGCTGCAGGCCTGGCGGGGCGACCATATACCCCAGCCGAAGCGCCGGTAGCAGCACCTTCGAGAGTGTCCCCGTGTAGACGACACAACCGGCCGAATCGAGCCCCTGGAGGGCGGCGAGCGGGCGGCCTTCGTAGCGGAACTCGCTGTCGTAGTCATCCTCGATGATCATTGCGTTCGATCGCTGCGCCCAGTCGAGCAACTCCAGGCGCCGCGCGGCGGACATCACCACTCCCGACGGGAACTGGTGTGACGGAGTGACGTATGCCAGCCGGGCGTTGAGCGGGATGCAACTCACCAGGAGACCCTCGTTATCGCAGGGCACCGGTAAGAGCCGCCCGCCGTTTGCATCGAAAACAGCCCGTGCCCCGGGGTAGCACGGCTCTTCGATAACTACACCGTCGCCCGGGTCGATGAGCACTCGTGCGGCGAGGTCGAGCGCTTGCTGCGAACCATTGACGATGAGCACCTGCTCGGGTGTGCAGCGAACGCCGCGTGAGCGTTGGAGGTAGCGGGCGAGTGATTCGCGTAGCGCATGGAGCCCTTCCGGAGGGCCATAGCCAAGTAGTTCGCGCGGGGGGTAATCGAGAACCCGCTTGGTGAGCGTGCGCCAGGCATCGATTGGGAACTCCTCGAGCGAAGGCGTGCCATAGCGAAACTCGTACGGATTCCGGAACGCGTCTTGCTGGATATGCGACCATACCTCGCCGTCCATGATCCTCCGGCCGAAACCAGCGAGCGGCAGGCGGCCATTCCGGCCGTTGTCGAGGTGCGTACCCCCTGGTAGGTCGGGCGCATGAAAAGCCCGATCGGGAAGGTCGGCCGCCACAAACGTGCCGGAGCCGTGCCGCGCCGACAGGTACCCCTCTGCAATGAGCTGCTCGTATGCCTCGAGGACCGTGTTTCGTGCAAGGGAGAGATTGGTTGCAAGGGTGCGTGTCGGGGGGAGTTTCTCGCCCGGACGAAACCGCCCGGAGAGTATTCCGCCACGGATCGCTTCCGCCAGGCGGCGATACGCGGGCTTGCTTCCATCTTCGCTGAGTTCGAGCACGACATCCAAAGTGGCTCTACCTTAGCAGCCCCAAATGGATCGTCGTAAGGGGCCACTTTTGGCCACTGTGAACCAGTTCACAGAGTCATGGCTGCCCGATTCGCTCTTCTATCCACGGGACGATGAGGTCGATGATTCGCTCCCGCGGATCGGCCAGTTTCTTGCCTTCCTCGCCCACCGGGTGAAGGTAATGATCGGCCCATGGCAGCACTGCGTACTGCTTGTCGTTCGCCCCGCTCTTCTCCACGAGTTCCTGCTGCTCGGAGGGGAAGATGTCACTGTCACCGTCGGCGTAGACGATGAGCGTCGGAATCGTGACGTGCTCAATCGTGTCGGGAAGGTCGGCCTGGCTGCTGAGCCCGCTCCATGTCGAGAGCCATGCGCGCGGCGTCATCACGCGGGCCAGTCCACCGGGGCCGTAGTTCCCGATGATCGGGTCGCCCGGCGAGAAGATGCTCCCCAGTGGCCGCCGGCTGGGGTCGATTGCGGGGTCGAGGTAGGCAGGATTGGCGAGGGTGCGGTAGATGATCATGTAGCGCCCGAGCCGCCCGTGGCGGTTTACCAGCATGCGGGTTGCCCCATCCGCGCGCTCCAACCCGTCGCCGCGCAGGAGGCCGCGAAAGTACCGGTGGTCGGCAATGTATTCCCTTGCCCGAAGATCCAGCCGTCGATTGCGCTCTCGCTGGCGCTGGCGATAGGCGGTGACCCAGGCAGGGTCGTAGTGACTCGCCGCAGGGTACGGCTGGTACCCGTTGGCCGGGTTATACATGTCCCAATCAGGGTCGGTAGCCAGTGGATCGTCCTCATCGATGACCGCCGGATCGAGAACGTTCAGCATGAAGCGGCCCTCACCGAGGTGGGCGGCAACTGCGATATACAGGTCGCCTTCGGGCATTGCCTCTTCGGTGAACTGGACCGGTTCGCCCCCGGGTGTCGAGGTGAGCCGCCTGGATGGCTCCAGCCCCGCCTGCGACTGGTAGAAGCCGAGCAGTGAGCCTCCCCCGCTGTTGCCGAGGAGCACGATACGCTCATACCCCCGGTGCTTGAGCCAGCGCATACCTGCCGCGATATCGAAGAGCAGGCGCTCATGTACCATGTCGGTGTCGTTGTTGAGGTAGCGGCTGTTGTGGCCGAAGACGGCGTAGCCGCGGGCGGTGAGGCCAGGTACGACATAATGGCGAGTGAACTCGCCGCGCGGGTGCATCAGGTAGACGGCGGTCTTCGGTTCGAACGTCGCGGGGCGATACAGGATGCCAAAGCTCTGCGCGGTGTCGCTCGCTTCCAGCCATACCATGTCACGCCGGACTGCCGGGTCGAGTTCGGTGAAGGCGAACGGCAGCCGCCGGACACGCTCTTCGAAGATCTGGGTCACTGCTGCATCTCCATCCTGCGATGGAGGGGCATCATACGCGAAGTACCACCCCACCTTCGGTGCGACGCCGGCCGCGAGACGGCGATCACCTACCCCGGCGGCTCGAACCAGGTGACTTACGCCTACGACGCCGCCAATCGCCTCTCGACCTTCACCTGGAACTCGAACGCCGGACTGCCGGTCATCCTCGATGACGGCGGTTTCTACTTCACCTTCGCGGCGATTCGTTCACCCACGGCCTTCCGGATCGCTATGGCGTCGGGTGCATCTTTGCCTTGCGAATAGACGATCGCGAAAACCCGGCCGAAGCGGTAGAGGTCAGTCCATACCAGCGTGCCGTTCTGGTCGGCTCGCTGGGTCACGAACGATTGCCCGTCATCGCCGGGGCCGGGCCTGGTAGCGGCAGTATTCGGGCCCGGGATGTCGGTTCCTGGCGGCGGGTTCGGGATCGCGCCAGCGGCCGCGTTCATCGAAGTGCGCGCCTGGTCGGCGGTGGGGAGCACGGTGAGGTCGATGCGAATTCCTGCAATTGCCTTGCCCTGGCTCGCATATTGGACAGCAACCGCATCGCCGCTGGTAGTCGGGATCTTCTGCGGCACCCCCATCTTGAAGCCAAGGTCATCGAGGTTTGGCAGGAGGGCCGGGGCCGTCAGCGTGGTTTCGGTTGTGACAGCCTCGCCTGGCCTGTCCTTGATGGTTTTCGAAACATCATCGCCATCCCCGCACGCCGCTACCATTGCACCCGCCAGCACGACGCTGATCAGCGCAAAGAACAGAGCTTTAGCACAACCTCGGCGGCCTGTTCGGGATTGAGGTGGTCGGTGTTGATCGTGAGGTCGTAGGTGCACGGCGTGAGCCATCCCGTCTCGTAGAAGCGGTGGAAATACTCGCGCCGCTCGTTGTCGGTTCGTTCGACCGTTTTGAGTGCCGCCTTTTCGTCGACACCCATACCGGTCATGATTCGCCGGGCACGGAAATCGGGCGATCCCGTTACCAGCACTCGTACCGTATCCAATCGATTGCGAAGGATCACCTGCGCAGCGTGTCCCACGATGACGCACTGGCCGTGGTCGGCGACATCGCGAATGACCTGTTCCACGAACTTGCGGTAGTCAGACGAGGTGACGAGCGGGCTGCTCATGAGGGGAACCGGGTCGGCCCATCCTGCCATCGGCAGGCTCGGGCTGCCCGCTAACGACTCGAGGATCCGGGTCATGAGTGAGGGTGTGTGTTCGGCCTCGCTCACCACCCCTTCCGAAACCCCGGCCTCACTCGCAGCCGCGTGGATCACCTGGTAGTCGATATACCGGAACTCCAACCGTTCGGCGACTGCCCGGGCGACTTCTTCCCCCGCAGTGCCAACCTGCCGCGAAATCGCGACGACCCGTGTATTCATCCGCTGCCTCCCAACGCTTTGGCCCGCGCATTGTACGGGAGACGGGACGAGCAGGTGGGGAGCAGAAATGGCGAGCGGGCCCCGGTCCATCGGGGCCCGCTCTGTGCCGAAGCGGGAACGTGGGCGGGGACCGGAGAAGTTCCGCCTACGCGTGGAACGCGCCAGCCACGCTCTCGAAGCGTGCCAGCAGGTAGGGGTCGAAGCGGGTGCCGCCGAGGCCGTGCATCACTTCGAATGCATCGGCCATGGACATCGCTCGCCGATAGGGACGGTCGCTGGTGAGGGCATCGAACGCCTCCGACATGCCGATGATCTGGGCTTCCATCGGTACTTCGTCGCTTTCGAGCATCCCCGGATAGCCCTTCCCATCGATCCGCTCATGGTGACAGCCAACCCACCATGCCGCCGCACCCAGTCCGGGCACCTCGCTCAGGATGTCGCGGGCATACGTGGGATGGAGTTGGACGGCAGCCATCTCCTCGATGCTGAGGATGTCCGGTTTGCTGAGGTAGTGCGCGGGGACTCCGAGCGTCCCGATGTCCTGGAGCATGGCAGCGACTTTCACGAGGTCGGCACGCCGCTCGGTCATATCGCAGGCGAGCGCGATCTTCCGTGCCAGGTCGGCCACGCGCCGCCCGCGGCCGGTTTCCCGGCCATTCCGCCCATCGACCACGTCGCTGATCACCGCGACGAAGTCGAACAACTCGTCGCGCGTCATCACCCCACCATAGTTCAGCGACATCAGCGTCGCCGAGAGATCGTTGTCGAAGAAGCCGAGCCAGAAGTCGTCCCGCTCCGCAACCTGCGCCATCCGCTCGGCGAGCTCAGGGTCGACCTCATTCCCGGCCATCTCGCGGATGAGCCCGGGGCCCCGCCTTCGGATGAGCAACGGTGAGCCTTCGGCATCGATGAGTGATTCGACTCGGTCGGCCAGTGCTACCAGCCGGGAGACGACGGAGAGCTTCTCTCCGGCGACTGCGCCCGGTAGCCCCGACCCGTCCCAGCAGTCGTGGTGTGTTGCGATAGCCCGGGCCACGGCTTCACCGAGGCCCATCTTGCGGACGATTCTGCTCCCCATTTCACAATGGAGCGCCAGCGTCTCAATCACATTCGCCCAGCTGGCCGAAGCTGGAGTCTCGGAACGGCTCATGCGCGAGGGTCGCGAAGCCTCGATGTGCGGCCCCGACGCAGCCATGCCGACGTCGTGGAGGAGGCTCGCGAAGAAAACTTCCTCCACGCGGGCGGTATCGAGCCCGAGCTCCCCCGCGAGATAGACACCGACGAATGCAACTCGCTGGGCATGTCCCGGCCGCCGCCCCTCGGCGAGGTCGAAGGCGCGGCTCAACGCTGTAAGCAATGTACCGCGGCTGAGCCGTGGGACACCCGAGATGCCGGTGTCATCGTAAAGCGAAGGGTCGAGGAAGTCGGCCTTCACCGTCTGGATCTGTGCTTTCGACGCCATCAGAAGTCCTGCACCCCCGCGGCATTCCGCCCGCTAGCTACGTGGATATTCGGCGGCTCGCGAACGATCCGTAGAGACCATGGCGTGACGACCAGGGAAATCAGAAAGCGGCGTAGGGTGCTGCACGCACTGGCGTACACGGGGCGCGGTTAAGTGCAGGTTTGCCTGCACAACTCTGGCGAAAGGCGTAAACTGGGGTTGCTGAGCGCCTCCAATGGCCGCGCTCAAAGCGAAAAACGCCCACAGGGTATCGATGGACCGCTCCCGGCTTAGCCGGTTCGTCAGCCAGCCGCTGCAGGAACTCCCGCTCGGGGAGCCAGTCGTCGTATCCCCATTGACCACGGTCCGCGCTGCCGTGGCACGAATGAAGGAAGGATCGCATTCCTGCGTCCTCGCCATGGAAGATGACCGGCTCACCGGCATCTTCACTGAACGTGACGTTCTGACGAAATGCATGGAGGGTAGCTTCGACTGGGACCAGCCGATAGGCGGTTCTCTGCTCACAGCCCGGCCCCGAACGATCCCTGCGACCGCCTCGGTGGGTGAAGCGGTTGCCCTGATGCAGCAACATCACTACCGAACGCTCCCGGTGGCTCAGGACGGCCGGATCACCGGCCTCATCCGGCTCGGGGATCTGCTCACCCACCTCGCCGAAGCCTACCCCGAAGACGTCCTTAATTTGCCTCCACGCCCTCACCAGGTGATGGAGAGACCAGAGGGTGGATAAGTAGAGGCTCATGACCACGGAAATGCAGTCCCCGCCCCAGCACGCAGTCGAAGAACTCGACCGCGTCACCATCCGCTTTGCCGGTGACTCCGGCGACGGCATGCAGCTCACGGGCACCCAGTTCACCAAGACCACGGCTGTCTTCGGTAACGACCTGGCCACGCTGCCGGATTACCCGGCAGAAATTCGGGCCCCCACGGGATCGCTTCCGGGCGTCTCCGGTTTCCAGATCTCCTTTTCCAGTTCGGATATTCGTACACCGGGCGATCAGCCCGATGTACTCGTCGCGATGAACCCGGCTGCATTGAAGACGAACATCGGTGACCTCCGCCAGGGCGGCCTCCTCATCGTCGATGAAGACGAGTTCAGCTCGACGAACCTGAAGAAGGCCGCCTACATGACGAATCCGCTCGATGATGGTTCGCTCAAGGCCTTTCAGGTCATCCGCATCCAGATCACGCGTCAGAACGAGTTGGCCCTCGACGGGCTGCCAATGAATGCCGCCCAGAAGTTCAAGTCGCGCAACTTCTACGCGCTCGGCCTGATCCTCTGGCTCTATGGCAGGCCTATGGATACCACCATCAAGTGGGCCGAAGATCGCTTCAAGCGAACCCCGGAGACGCTGGAGGCCAACCTCCGCGCCCTCCGTGCCGGCCATGCCTACGGTGAAACCACCGAGGTCTTCCATACACGCTACGAGGTGCCCGCGGCCGTCGTAAAATCCGGCACCTACCGCCATATCAGCGGAAACGAGGCGACCGCACTCGGCTTCGTGGCGGCATCTGTCCAGTCCGGTCTGCCACTCTTCTATGGCAGCTACCCGATTACACCCGCCTCCGACATCCTCCACGAGCTCTCCAAGCTCAAGGTGTTTGGAGTCAAGACCTTCCAGGCCGAGGACGAGATCGCCGCGATCGGTGCGGCAATTGGCGCGTCCTATGGCGGCCACCTCGGTCTCACCGGTACAAGCGGCCCCGGCCTGGCACTGAAGAGCGAGGCACTCAACCTCGCCGTCATGACCGAACTCCCTCTCGTCGTCATCGATGTTCAGCGTGCCGGTCCAAGCACCGGAATGCCCACCAAGACCGAGCAATCCGACCTCCTCCAGGCCATGTTCGGCCGTAATGGCGACTCACCCGTCGCCGTGATCGCTCCCTGCACTCCATCCGATTGCTTCTTCATGGCAATCGAGGCGTTCCGCCTCGCCCTCAAGTACATGGCACCCGTCATCTACCTGAGCGATGGCTACCTCGGTAACGGGTCCGAGCCGTGGCGCATCCCGTCGATGTCCGAACTGCCGAAGGTCGAGTACAAGTACGCCACCAAGGTGGAAGGCTGGCAGCCGTACATGCGCGACCCGGAGACCGGTGCTCGCACCTGGGCCGTGCCGGGTCAGAAAGATCTCGAACACCGCATCGGTGGCCTCGAGAAGTCCGGCCTCTCGGGTGACATCAGCTACGACCCGCGCAACCACCACGAGATGACCCTCGCTCGCAAGGGCCGCGTCGACCGGATGGTCCAGGACATCCCCGACCTCCAGGTCACCGGTCCGGAGACTGGCGACCTCCTCGTCCTCGGTTGGGGCGGTACCTATGGCGCCCTCTCGAGTGCTGCCGATGCAGCCCGCAAGGAAGGCAAGAGCGTCGCCTCGGCTCACCTGCGTTACCTCAATCCCTTCCCCCGAAACCTGGGAGAGGTTCTGTCGAACTACAAGCATGTGCTCATCCCCGAGCTCAATACTGGCCAGCTCTCGGTGCTCATCCGGAGCAAGTTCCTCATCGATGCGGTGCCCTTCAACAAGATCTCCGGGCAGCCATTCAAGATCCGCGAGATCCAGGCAAAGATCGATGAAGTCCTCGGCCTTCGCGGGCCGTACGTCTTCGAGTTCCCACGCAGTGCTGGGCTTTCGGGAGGTTGATGCGTGACGACGACAACGACCAGCGGCAGTGACCTCATCCCCGAGGATCTGCCTACCCTTACTCGCAAAGATTTCATCTCCAACCAGGAAGTGCGCTGGTGCCCCGGCTGCGGCGACTACTCGATCCTCGCCCAGATGCAGAAGGTGTTACCCGAGCTTCGCGTCCCCAAGGAGAACCTCGTTTTCATTAGCGGGATCGGTTGCTCGAGCCGCTTCCCCTACTACGTGGAGACATACGGCTTCCACTCGATCCACGGGCGGGCGCTAACGATCGCCAGCGGTCTCAAGACGGCGCGGCCCGAGCTCAAGGTCTTCGTCATCACCGGTGATGGCGACGGGCTCAGCATTGGCGGTAACCACCTGTTGCATGCCATGCGCCGAAATGTTGACATCACCGTCGTCCTCTTCAACAACCGTATCTACGGGCTCACCAAGGGCCAGTTCTCGCCGACCTCCGAGTTCGGCAAGGTCACCAAGTCCTCTCCCTACGGCACCACCGAGCAGCCGCTGAACCCGATCCGCGTCGCCCTGGCTGCCGGTGCGACCTTCGTTGCCCGCTCGATCGACAAGGACACCAAGCATCTCGAGGAGACACTCTTCAAGGCTGCCCAACACAAGGGCATTTCATTTGTCGAGGTCTACCAGAACTGCAACATCTTCAACGACGGCGCCTACGCGGCATTCGCCGACAAGGAAGTCCGCCAGGAGCGCGTGCTCTTCCTCGAAGACGGCAAGCCCATGCGGTTCGGCAACAACCGCCAGAATGGCATCCGCCTCAATGGCTTCCTGCCGGAGATCGCTCGTGATGAGCCCGACGACTCGAAGCTTGTCGTCCACGACGTGAAGGCGAACCCTGTCCTCGCGAACATCCTCGTGGGCATGGATTACCCGGACTTCCCCGTGCCGGTTGGCGTCTTCCGCGATGTGGATGCCCCGACGTACGACGACCTCGTTCAGGAGCAGGTGGATACCGCCCGCTCCAGGGAGAAGGCCGATTTCGAAGAGTTGCTGCATAGCGGCGAGACCTGGGAAGTCAACTAGCCTCCACAGGTACAGTCGCGCCTGTTACAGTACGAGCCGTCAGCAATGACGGCTCGTCGTCATCCCCGGGGGTGAATAGCTTGGCAGCCGAACCAACGAATATCGTCGTCTGTCCGAGGTGCGGTGCCGAGAACTTCGAAGGTGCCGATACCTGTGAAAACTGCATCGCAGACCTGCGTACCATCGATGTGCCCGACACCGCCCAGATGGCAAGCGAAAGCGACCTCACCCGGCCAATAGGGTCGATTCGGCTCTCGAAGGCCAGGACGGTCTCGCCCGATGCAACCGTGCGTGAGGCCATCAGCGCCATGAAAGAGGATGTGACCGGCGCTGTAGTCGTGACACTCGATGGCCGCATCGTCGGTATCTTCACCGAGCGCGATGTCCTCAAGAAGATCGCAGGCGAACCCCAGCGCCTCGACGACGCCGTTGCGGTTCATATGACCTCCGACCCCGTAGTGCTCCGCGAGAATGATGCCATTGCGGTGGCCCTCAACAAGATGGGCGTGGGCGGCTTTCGCCATATCCCTATCGAGCGTGATGGCCAGCTCATCGCCATGGTTACTGCCCGCGATGCCGGTGCATGGGTGCTTGGCCGCTATTTCGACTGACTCCGATGGATATCAAGATCTAGTCTATGGATGCACAGTCTCGTAAGCTGGTGCCATAGAGAGCCTGTATGGCTCCGTGGTGAGCTATCCTTGGAACTAGCACAACTGGAAGCGTTCATTTCCGCGGCTGATTGCGGGAGCTTCAGCCGCGCCGCCGAACTGCTGAACGTGGCGCAGCCATCGCTCAGCAACCGCATCCAGTCGCTCGAGCGCGAGGTCGGCCAGGCGCTATTCGAGCGCATGGGCCGGGGTGTGAAGCTCACCGATGCTGGACGCTCGTTCCTGCCTTACGCACAGCGCGTCATGCGCACACTCAGCGATGGGCTCATGGTCCTCGAAGGTACACGAGATGGCACGGCCGGACGCCTGATGATCGGCACTGCACCGGCCGTGGGCACCTATGTCCTCCCACGCATCCTCAAGGTGTTCTGCGACAACCATGAGGGCGTCGATGTGCTCGTCCGGACTGGCCACTCGGATGAAGTGCTGCAGATGGTTCTCGATGATGACGTGCAGGTCGGCTTTGGCCGTCCGATTAACCACCCCGATGTCCGGACGGTTGTCCTCTACCAGGATGAGCTCGTGCTCGTCGTGTCCTCCCAGCATCGCTATGCGAAGTCCGGCGCCGTTCGTGTGGACGACCTGGCGGATGAATCGCTCATCCTCTTCGACCGCGATTCGGGGTATTACGGCATGATCGTTGGCCTCTTCCGTGACCTCGGAGTTGTGCCGCAACAGCAGATGCAGCTCGATTCCATCGAAGCGACGAAGAAGATGGTCGAGAACAACCTGGGTATTGCGCTCCTCCCCGAAGTTTCCGTCGAGCGTGAAATCCGGCTGGGGACGCTCCACAAGGTGCACATCGAGTCGGCAGAACCGGTCGAGCGCGACATCGCCGTCATGTACCGCCGGAATAAGCCTCAGAGCGGACCCATGGCCGCGTTCCTCGATCTGCTCGGTGAGATTTACGGTCAGAAGTTGCCGCGCTAGTGTAGTGTCTCA
>WBZR01001401.1_pt1 | contig 30159 bp, 27 predicted proteins | sample 5204231 | NCBI WGS metagenome assembly WBZR01 (sample SAMN12412403, study PRJNA552823) | activated sludge metagenome | isolation source: activated sludge from anammox sidestream of wastewater treatment plant... | place: USA: Virginia | collected 2017-08 | reverse complement strand
TGTCCAGCACGCTGCCGGACGGCCTGTTCACTCGGCCGGCCCGGGGCGACGTGGATTATTCGAAGATCAAGAGTGAGATTTACGGCGAAGGTCTGCAATCCGATCAGGAGGCGAGCAAATGAGCACGACGTTTCGGCATGGGTGGTCGCGGTGGGCGGCTGTCGCGATGTTCCTGGTTCTGGCGGTGCCGGCGAGTTGGGCCCAATCGAACGCGCCGATCAAGGTCGGGAGCATCTTCTCGGTGACGGGCGGCGCGGCGTTTCTGGGCGACTACATGAAGAAGACGGTCCAGATGTACATCGAAAAGCAGAACAAGGAGGGCGGCATCAACGGGCGGCAGATCGAATGGTATGTCTACGATGCGGCGAGTGACGTCACCAAGGGCGTCATGGCCGCGAAGCGGCTCGTCGAGCAGGACGGCGTGTCGATCGTCGTGGGGGACGGCAACAGCAGCGCCGTCGCCGTCGCACTCGCGCCGATCTTCGAGAATGCGAAGGTCCCCTTCGTCAGCCTGTCGGGATCGAAGCTGATTGCCACGCCGATCGAGAAGAAGCACTGGGTCTTCAAGGCGGTGCAAGAGGATACGGACGGCGTCATCAAGTCGATCCAGTTCTGGAAGAGCAAGGGCTACAAGCGGATCGCGTTCCTCACCGACACTTCGGGCTGGGGCAAGAGTGCGAAGGAGGAATTCGAGCTGCACCTGAAGGGCACCGGCATCGAAGGCGTTGCTTGGGAGGAATTCGATCCCGCAGCGACGGATCTCACGCCGCAACTCGTCCGCATCAAGGCGAAGAACCCCGAAGTGATCATCTGCTGGACCGTGACCCCGGCAGGCGTCGTCTTCCTGAAGAATGCCCAGCAACTGGGGATGGGCGATATCGTCTTCATGCACGGCCAGGGTTTCGTCGATGAACGCTACATGAAGATGGCCGGGAGTGCGGCGGAGGGCCTGTTGCTGGTGGGTTTCCGTTTCTCGGTGCTGGATCAGTTGCCGGCGAACGATCCGTTGCGCAAGTCCATCGAGAAGTACATCGGCGAATACGAGGCGTACTTCGGGGCGAAGCCGACTTTCTACGGCACCAACGGCTACGACGGGATCCATCTCGCGCTCGCCGCCCTGAAGGCGGCCGGGGACGACAAGGCGAAATTGAGGGATGCGCTCGAGAACATCAAGGGGTTCGTCGGCACTCAGCGCATCCACAGCTTCTCGCCGACAAACCACCGAGGCGGCTCGCCGGATACGATGACGATCATCAAATGGGCGAACGGACGTTGGAACATGGTCTACTACTGACCCGATCGTAGATTCTTACAGCGAGGTTCATATGATCATCGATACCCATCTGCATGTCGGTTACGAGAAGGACTATGTCGGCGGCAGCGACGAGCGGCGGCAGTGGTGGAAGACGATGTTCTGCAATTTCGAGAAGCCGTACGGATACAGCACCGACGAGGCGCTCGAAATGACGGTCGACGATCATCTGCGCCGCATGGACGACCTCGGCATCAGCAAGGCGTTCCTGATCGGCATCGACGCGTCGGCGGCCCTGGGATTCCGGATCGACATGGGCGACATGGCGAAGATGGTTCGCGATCATCCGAGCCGCTTCATCGGGGTCCCCGGCATCGACCCGATGAAGGGCGTGAGCGAAGCTGTCGATGACATTCAACGTGCGAAGGATCTCGGGCATTCCGGCGTCAAGTTCTTCCCGTGCTTCGGCTGGGACCCGACGGACTCCAAGTACGATCCGCTCTACCAGAAGCTGATGGACTGCAGCATGTTCTTCGTGATGCATGTGGGCAGCCAGATGATGCCGCGCACGCGTCTCAAGTACTGCAGTCCCTTGATGATCGACGAGGTTGCCTACCGCTTCCCGGATCTGCGGATCATCGAAACGCACCTGGGCTGGCCGTGGATCGGCGACGCGCTGATCGTGGCGCGCAAGAACAAGAACGTGTACTGCGATTTCTCGGGTCTCGTTCCGAAGATCCACATCGGCGATGTCGATCACACCGCGAATGTCGGGTCCTACCGCCTCGCCGAGATTCAGTTGCCCGACAAGCTCTTGTTCGGCTCGGATGCGCCGCACGGTTCGCAGAAGGACATCATCGACATGGTCCGCGCGCTGCCGGTCGCCGAAGGCGTGAAGCAGAAATGGCTCTACGACAACGCGGTGCGCTTTCTGGAGCTCGGATATTGAGCATGAGCGCTGGTGAGCGGAGTCGACGTTCTTCGACGGCGGCGGGCGTGCCGGGGAGCGTGCCTCGGCGTTCCACGCCGACGAGGTGATCCGAACCGAACGGAACGCGTGGCGCGGCTGCAGCGTCTCGTGTGGGTTCTATTGTGATTTTTCGTTCCAGAGAAAAGGAGACGATGACCATGATGTCCAGCATGCGCGGAATTCTTGCCGCATTGATCGGGGCCTCGATATTGGCGAGCGGGCACGATGCGTCGGCCCAGGACAAGCGCCCGTACAAGATCGGCAGCGTCTTCTCGGTCACCGGCGCCGGCGGGCTGCTGGGCGAGCGGATGAAGATGACCGTGGAGTTGATGGTCGAGCAGATCAACAAGAGCGGCGGCATCAACGGCCGTCCGGTGAAGCTCATCGTCTACGATGCCGCGAGCGACGTGACCAAGGCCGTCGCGGCCACCAATCGCCTGATCACTCAGGACGAGGTCGACATCATCTCGGGGGCCGGGAACATGAGCGGCCTTTCGCTGGCGATGAAGCCGATCGCGATGCGCCACGGGGTACCGATGATCTCGAACGCCGGGGCGCGGTCGATCGTCGAACCCATCGACAAGAGCACCTGGGCGTTCAAGTCCCACCTGACCGACAAGGAGATCGTCGGGCGTGCGATCGATTGGTGGAAGTCCAAGGGCATCACGCGCGTTGCGCTGCTTTCGGACACGACGGGCTTCGGCACGAGCGCGCGCGACGAACTGAAGCTGCAGGCGCCCGGCGCAGGCATCAATGTCGTGGCCTGGGAGGAGTTCGACGCGGCCGCGAGCGACCTGGTCCCGCAGCTCACGCGGATCCGTGCGGCCAATCCCGAGGTCATCCTGTGCTGGACCGTGGCGCCCTCGGGTGTCGTCTTCATGAAGAACGCGCGCCAGCTCGGCATGAAGCAGATCCTGATGCACGGCTTCGGCTACGTGGTGCCGAAGTACATGGAAATGGCCGGAGATGCGGCCGAAGGTACCGTGCTCGTGTCGCTGCGCTTCCCGGTCGGCCGGCAGTTGCCGGACTCGGATCCGGCGAAGAAGGTCATCCTCGAGTACATGAAGGACTTCAAGGCCAAGTACGGGCAGGATTCCGATGTCTACGGGGCAGAGGCCTACGACGGGATGCTGATGGCGTTCAAGGCGCTGGAGGCGGCGAAGAGCCTGGACAAGGAGAAGATCCGTGAAGCGCTCGAGCGCCTCAACTTCGTCGGCACGAACGGCGTCTATCGCTTCGGTCCGCAACGGCACTACGGCCTGACGAAGGACGACGCCGTGGTCATGGAGTGGCGCAACGGCGACTGGAAGCTGCTCATGGGGGCGGATACCAAGTGATGCGGGCCGTCCGGCGGGTGCGGGTCCGGTCGGCGCGGGCCGGCCGTCGCCTGCGGCCGGCGGAATTGCGGTGCCTGGCATCGCGGGCGACCCAGATGCGGACGGACATCCAATGACAGAGTTCCTGCAGCTCCTGATCTCCGGCCTGACGATCGGCAGCGTCTACGGCCTGGTCGCCGTCGGCTTCTGCATCGTCTACAACACGACCGGGGTCATCAACTTCGCGCAGGGCGAGTTCGTCATGCTGGGGGGGATGATCGCCGCCGTCGTGGTCGCGAGCCTGGGCTGGTCGGTGCCCGTCGCACTGCTCTTTGCCACGGCTGCGGTCACGCTGATCGGCATGTTCGCCGAGAAGGTGACGCTCGGCCGCAGCCGCAAGCCCGACGTCTTGAACCTGATCATCGTGACCATCGGCCTGGCCATCGTGCTCAAGGGCCTGGTGATGATGATCTGGGGCAAGTTCCCGAAGGGCTTGCCGGCGTTTTCCGGCGAAACGCCGTTGAGCCTGCTCGGCGCCACGGTCACGCCGCAAGCGCTGTGGGTCGTCGGCGTGGCGCTCCTCGTGATGGCTGGCGTGGCCCTGTTCCTGCAAAAGTCGGTTACGGGCACGGCGATGCGTGCCGCCGCGTTCGACCGGGAAACGGCGGCACTCATGGGGATTCCGGTCACGCGCCTGCGCACCGTCTCGTTTGCCGTCGCCGCGGGTGTGGGCGCCCTGGCCGGCGTGATCATCACGCCCCTCACCATGACCTCCTACGAGCAGGGAACCATCCTCGGCCTCAAGGGATTCTGCGCCGCCATCATTGGCGGGATGGGGAATGTGTACGGGGCCTTCCTCGGTGGCCTCATCCTCGGTGCTGCCGAAGCCTTTACCGCCGGCTGGGGCGGAAGCGGCTACCAGGACGCCGTGGCCTTCCTGTTGCTGATCATCCTGTTGCTGTTCAGGCCATCGGGCCTGCTCGGCGGAACCGGGGGCGAACGTGCCGTCAAGTTCTAGGCATCTTCAGCGCCCGCGCTGGCTCGCGCTGGGCATCTTCCTCGCGTTCGTCGCGGCGTTCCCCGCGACGTCGCCGAATGCGTATCTGCTCAATATCGTCGGCTTCGCAGGCATCCACATCCTGTTGAGCATGGGCCTGAACATCCTCATGGGATACGCCGGCCAGATTTCCCTCGGTCATGCCGCATTCTGGGGCCTGGGCGCCTACATCTCGGGCGTGCTCACCGCCAAGTTCGGGTGGCCTCCGGTGCTGGGGCTCGTCGCATCGGTGCTGGGAACCTGCGCCGTCGCGCTGGCGATCGGATTGCCGACCTTGCGTCTGAAGGGGCATTACCTGGCGATGGCGACCCTGGGCGTCGGCATCATCGTCCATACCCTGTTCGTGCAGTGGTCCGGGCTGACCGGGGGGCCCTCCGGACTGGTCGACGTCCCCAGTTTCTCGCTGGGAGGGTTCACGATCGCTTCGGCGGTCGGGAACTATTACTTCATCTGGGCCTGGGTGGCCGTCGGTGCATGGGCGGCACTCAACCTCGGGACATCGCGCATCGGGCGTGCGCTGCGCGCCATCAAGGGCGGCGACGTTGCGGCCGAGTGCATCGGCGTCGATACCTACAGGTACAAGGTCATCGTGTTCGTCCTGTCGGCCGCCTACGCGGCGGTCGCCGGGACGCTGTACGTGCACTACATCAACTTCGCGGCTCCCGACACCTTCGGCTTCATGCAGTCGGTTCTCGTATTGACGATGGTGGTCGTGGGCGGCATCGGGACGTTCTGGGGCCCGATCATCGGCGGCGCCATCCTCACCTTTCTGCCGGAATATCTCCGCGCCTACGAAGGGCTCGACGTCGTCCTGTACGGAGCGATCCTGGTCGGCGTGATGATGTTCATGCCCAACGGACTGGCGTCGCTGTTTCGCCGGCTGAGCCTCCGGCTCGGGGCGACGGCGGCGGCGAGAAAGGCGCGTTGAGCCGTGGCCGGTTTCCTGTTGAGCGTCGACGAGGTCAGCAAGCGCTTCGGCGGCTTGTCCGCGATTTCGAAGCTGTCGTTCCGCGTGCGCGAGGGGAGTATCAAGGCGCTCATCGGGCCGAACGGCGCCGGCAAGAGCACCTTGTTCAACTTGATCACCGGAATCGATTCGCCCAGCGCCGGGCAGATCCGGTTCGACGGCCTGGACGTGACGGACATGGTGCCGAACCGCCGTGCGGCGCTGGGTATGGGGCGGACCTTTCAGACGCCGCAGATCTTCGGGGAGATGTCGGTGCTGGAGAACGTCCAGGTCGGATATCACCTGAGGGGGAAGGCGAGCTGGTTCGATGCCCTGCTGTTCACGCGGCGCTCGCGCCGGGAGGAACTGCATACGCGCGACCTGTGCGCAGCCGTCCTGGAGAAGGTGGGGCTGTCCGCGAAGTCGCACGAGCCCGCGGGCGGACTCGCCTGCGGGGAACTGAAGTTGCTCGAAATGGCGCGCGCCCTGGCCATGGGCCCGCGACTGCTGCTGCTCGACGAATTCGCGGCAGGCCTGACGCGCGCCGAAACGGAACACATGATGGCTTTGGTGCAGAGCGTGCGGGCGGAGGGCGTCACGGTGCTGTTGGTCGAGCACGACATGCACCTGGTGATGAACCTCAGCGATGAGATCGTCGTGCTGAATTTCGGCGAAAAGGTCGCCGAGGGGACGCCGGAGGAGATCCGGCGCAACGAACGCGTCATCGAGGTCTACCTGGGCGCCGAGGTCTGACGTGCTTCGTATCGACAGGGTCAACGCCGGGTATGGTCAGCTGCACGTCCTGCACGACGTCGAGCTGCACGTCGGAAGCGGGGAAGTCGTCTGCGTGATCGGCCCGAACGGCGCCGGAAAGAGCACGCTGTTGCGCACCATCTGCGGCATGCTGCCGGTCGGCTCGGGGGCGATCGGCTTCGAGGACAGGAGCCTGAACGGCTTGGCGCCGGCGGCGATCGTGGCCTGCGGCATTGCGATGGTTCCCGAGGGGCGACGCGTGTTCGGCCCGCTGACGGTCCGGGAGAACCTGATGATGGGCGCCTACCTCAGGCGGGGTGCGGCCCAGCGGACCGAGGTGCGGCGCGACCTCGAGCGCCTGTACGACACCTTTCCGGTGCTGGGTCGGCGCGAGAAGCAGATGGCCGGGCTGCTCTCGGGTGGTGAGCAGCAGATGCTGGCGATCGCGCGGGCGATGATGGCGCGCCCGAAGCTCCTCCTGCTCGACGAACCCTCGATGGGGTTGGCGCCGCTGATCGTGAAGGACATCTTCCGCGTGCTCGATCAATTGCGGCGCGAGACGACGATATTGCTCGTGGAACAGAACGCCCGCATCGCGCTCCAACTCGCCGACCGGGGCTACGTGCTGGAGATGGGCAGGGTGGTGCACGGCGGCACCCGGGACGAGTTGCTGAAGGACGACCGCATCTTGCAAAGCTATCTCGGGGCGTCCGCGGTAGCAGCGAAATGAACATGGTCATGCGTTTGCGCTCACATTGCCGCTTGCGATCGGCGCGCGTGGTGAAGGTGCCGTCCGCCGGATCGGCGGCAGGTACGGGCGAGGCCGTTGGCTCGCGGCAGGGAGATTGATGTGGTTCCTTCCTTCGACTACATGCGGCCGGCATCCGTGGAGGAACTGGTCGGCGGTCTGGCCGCGGCCGCTGCGGAGGCGGCTGTTCTGGCGGGCGGGACCGACCTGCACGTCAAGATGCGCATCGGCAAGATGCAGCCGCGCGTCCTGTTCGACATCAGCGAGCTCGAGCCGCTGCGCCGGATTCGCGTGCAGGACGGGCGCCTGCACATCGGCGCGGCCGTGCGGATGACGGAAATCGCCGCGTCGCAGGAAGTCCGGCGTGCCTTGCCTGCCATGGTGAGTGCGGTGAACGAAATGAGCTCGCGGCAGATCCGCAATCGGGCCACGCTGGGCGGCAACATCGTTACCGCCTCGCCGGCGGCCGACGCCGTTCCGCCGCTGCTCGCTGCGGATGCGGTTGTCGTCCTCGTCGGGCCCGAGGGCGACCGGGAGGTGGCGCTTGCCGATTTCGTCGTCGGACCAGGAAGGACCGCGAAGCGTCCGTCCGAGGTGGTTGCCGAGGTGGCCGTCCCCGTCGGCGCGATGAGCCGCCGCAGCCAGTTCGTCAAGATCGGGCGGCGCAAGGCGCAGGCCATCAGTGTCGTCAATCTCGCCGGATGCGTCGAAATGGAAGTCGATGGGCGCGTGCGCGACCTGCGCATCGCACTCGGCGCGGTGGCGCCGACGGCCATGCGTGCGCATCGGGCCGAAGCGGTGTTGCGCGGGCGCAGGCCGAGTGCCGGGAATCTGCGCGAGGCGGCGGCAATCGCAGCACAGGAGTGCCGGCCCATCTCCGACATCCGGGCGACCGCGGACGGCCGAAGGCGTCTGGTCGAGGCCTGGACATTGCGGATGTTGCAGACCCTGACGGGCCCGGCAAGCGTGGGCCGAGGAGCAGACCAATGACGAAACGTCGTGTCGGGTTGACCGTGAATGGCTGCGGCCATTCCATCGAGATCGCCGAGCATCGGAGTCTGCTGGACGTCCTGCGCGAGGAACTCGGCCTTACCGGTACGAAGAAGGGCTGCAATGCCGGTGACTGCGGCGCATGCACCGTGCTCCTGGACGGCGAGCCCGTCAACGCCTGCCTCGTCCTGGGCGTGCAGGCCGAGGGCCGCGAGGTCAGGACGATCGAGGGCATCGGCGACGGCGATCGCCTGCATCCCTTGCAGGAAGCCTTCGTCAAGCACGGCGCCGTTCAGTGCGGTTTCTGCACGCCGGGCGTGGTCATGAGTGCCTATGCACTCCTGCAGGAGACGCCCAGGCCCAGCCGCGAACAGATTGCGGAAGCCCTGTCCGGGAACCTCTGCCGCTGCACCGGCTACTACCAGATCGTCGATGCGATCAGCGCTGCCGCTTTCGGCGAGCAATGAAGGCAAGCGACGCAACGGAGGTCCGAATGACCACAGAGCGAATCGTCGGCAAGGGCGTCGAGAGGGTCGATGCGCGCACGAAGGTGACGGGGCAGACCCTCTACGCGAGCGACATCCGGATGCCCGGCATGCATTTCGGGAAGATCCTGTTCTCGCCCCATCCCAGGGCGCGCGTGGCGGCGATCGACACGCGTGCGGCGGCGGCGCTTCCCGGCGTGCGCCGGGTCATCACGGCGCAGGATCTGCCCGGGACCAACCGCTACGGCTACGAAGTGGCTCATCGTCCCGTGCTGGTCGCGGTCGGCGACGAGATCCGCTACGTCGGTGATGCGGTCGCGATGGTCGTGGCCGAAAGCGAGGAGATCGCCGCGCAGGCGGCTGCCGCGGTGTCGGTGTCGTACGAGGTGCTGCCGCCGCTCACCTCTGCGGCCCAGGCCATGGCCCCGGGGGCCTACCTGATTCACGCCGACGCCCCGGGGAACCGGTGCATGCTCAAGCAGTTCGCGAGGGGCGACGTCGACGCGGCTTTCCGCGCGGCGGAAGTCGTCGTCGAAGGAACCTACTGCACGCCGCGGCAGGAGCAGGCCTTTCTCGAGCCGGAGGCCGGCGTCGCCTACCAGGATCCCCTGGGGGTGCTGCACGTGATGTCTTGTCTGCAGGATCCCTACGGCGTGGCCGAAGACATCCACATCGCCTTGGGCGTTCCGAGGTCGAAGATCCACATCAAGGGGACGCCGGTCGGCGGCGGCTTCGGCGGGAAGCTGAACACGACGATTCAGGTCCATCTGGCGGCCATGGCCCTGCTGGCCGGCGTGCCGGTGATGCTGGTACTCGAACGCGAGGAGTCCTTCGCCTTCCACCCCAAGCGCCATCCCGCTGAAATCCACCTGCGCATCGGCACCGACCGCAACGGCGTGATCCAGGCGTTCGAAGGCCGGGTGATCGCGGACGCCGGCCCCTACTCAGGGCGGACGCCCGAGGTCGTGGGCCTGCTGATGTCTGCCCTGGTGGGCCCCTACAGGCTTGCGAACGTCAGGACACGTGCCGAAGCCATCTACACGAACAACCTCGATTCGGGCGCGTTCCGCGGGTTCGGGGCGCCCCAGGCCGCGATTGCGCGCGAATGCCTGCTCGACCGCCTGGCGCGCACCCTCGAGATGGATCCGCTCGAGTTGCGGCGCCGGAACTTCCTGACTGCCGACGATTCGCCGGCCAGTGCGATGCTGGGCGACAGCCCGGTCAGCATCGACAAGCTCGTTCAGCGCATCCTGGAGAAGATCGGACCCAGGCCGAGCCAGCCCGAGGATTCGACGAAGCGGATCGGCCGCAGCATCTGCTTCGACATGCCGGTGTTCGACGTGGGCGCGATACCGGTTCTCGGCAAGTCGGGTGTCGGCGCCGCCGTCGAGGTGCAGGCCGACGGCAGCGTCTCCGTCTACGCCGGCGGAACCGAGTTGGGGCAGGGCATCTCTACGGTCCTGGCGCAGATTGCCGCCGAGGGTTTCGGCCTGTCGATGGCGTCCATCCAGGTCGAGATGAGCGATACATCGACTTGCCCGCGAGCCGGCAGAACCTCCGCGTCCCGGCTGAGTTTCGGACTGGGCAACGCGGTCTTGCGTGCCGTGGAGCCCGTGCGGGCGACGATTGCCGCGCGTGCCGCCAGGATGCTCGAGGTGCCGTCGGAGGAACTGATTTTCGAGGGCGGCAGGATTCGCGCCAAAGCCGACGCCGGGAAGTCGCTGGCTTTCGCCGACGTCGCCAAGGCCTGTTCGGACGTGGGCGACAAGCTGCGCGAGGAAGGCTGGTTCCGCGCCTCGGAGGGCCGCTACATGTACGGCCACACGTTCATGGCGGCTGCGGCCGACGTCGAGGTCGACCTCGACACCGGCGAGACGCGGGTGCTCAAGATCGTCAACGTGCTCGATATGGGCCGGGTGCTCAATCCCGTCATGGCCTACGGCCAGATCTATGGCGGCGCAATCCAGGCGTTGGGGTATGCGCTGATGGAGGACATGACCACCGTGGACGGCTTGCCGACGAGCCCGTCGTTCGCTCAGTACATGATCCCCACCGCGCTCGACATCCCGGTGGAATTCGTTTCGGATGCCATCGAGACCCCGTACGCGTCCGGGCCCTTCGGTGCCAAGGGGATCGGCGAAGCGGCGCTCAATTGCACGACTCCGACCTTGCTCAATGCGGTTGCCGACGCCTTGGGTACCGAGGTGGCGGGCATCCCGATTACGCAGGAGCAGGTCCTGAGCGCGTTGCGCGAGCACCGGCATTGCCGCGACACCATGGAGGAAGTCGCCTAGGAGCGGCGGCCGCGCTGTGCCTGGCGCGGCGGCCCTGACGCCGCGTCGAAGCAACCCGCACCGAGCGGGCTGCCTGGAGAACGAGCCGTTGCGGGGCCCTGCCGCCGTGGGCGGACTGCCGCGAGAAGTCATATGAAGGATTACGCGCTTCCCATCCTGATCGCCCCAGACGAGCTGCGCAGCCTCGTTGGCAGCGCGGGCGTGCAGTTGATCGACTGCCGTCCGACGGAGGCCTACGTCGCCGGCCATCTTCCCGGCGCCCTGCATGCCGATCTCTACGGGCTCAACCTGTGCGACTCCGATCCGGCGCCCCTGCGGGCCTTCCTGTGGATGATCGCCTACCTGTTCGGCATCAAGGGAATCGACCCGGCGCAGACGGTCGTTCTCTACGACGACACCACCGACTGGCGCGTCGCGCGGACCTGGTGGTTGCTCGACTGCTTCGGACATCCTCGCGCGCGCATCCTGAACGGCGGCCTGCGCGCCTGGGCCAGCGCGGGGCTGCCGCTGTCCGCCGAGCCTGTCGCGCCCGTGCGCACGAACTTCGCGCTGCAACCGCAGGCCGATCGACTGGCGTCGTACCGCGAGGTCCTTGCCGGCCTCGGCCAGCCCGGGACGCGGATCCTCGACGTGCGAACGCGACTCGAGCACCTGGGGCAGGATATCCAGGCCGCGCGCGGCGGCTCGATCCCCGGCGCGATCTGGATCGACTATCTCGAGAATCTGGACGAACAAGGCGCCTTCAAGCCTGCGCACGTGCTCGCGCCCATCTACGAGGCCGCGGGGATCCGTCCGCAGTCCGAGGTCATCACCTACTGCCAGGGCGGCTACCGAGGCGCGCATACCTATCTCGCGCTCCGGCTCCTGGGGTATGCGCGGGTCCGCAATTACATTGGTGCTTGGAAGGAATGGGGCGATCGACTCGATCTGCCGATTGACGTGTTTCCCGAAGGGGCCTGAACCGGGGCCGCCGTTCATCACTAGCCGAGGAGTTCAATCATGTTCACGATCACGCCCATGGTGGTGGCCAAAGGGCCGCAACGCGAGAAGAGCCGCTTCACCTACATGCATGGATGCGGCGAGAAAGTCGACATCCCCTACACGACCTGGCTGATCCAGGGCCGCGGTCTCAACGCGCTGGTCGATACCGGATGCAGCGCCGAGGACTACCGCACGCATATCTGCCGGAGCGGCCCCTTGATGTACGCCGGCGAGAAGTTCGCCGACGTGGAGGAGATCAAGCCGCTGGCCGAGCACCTGAAGGAGCGCGGTCTGACCTACGACGACATCGACCTGGTGCTGCAGACGCACGTGGACTGGGACCACTGCATGAACACGCGGCACTTCACGAAGTCGAAGATCCTCGTGCAGCGCAACGAGTGGGCCAAGCTGCCGATCCACCCGCTCTTCAAGGGGACCTACGCGCCGGACTACATCTACGAGGAGATCTCCAAGCGCGATCTTCAGCTGCTCGACGGCGACTACCACGTCACGACGGGGCTGGACTTGATTTACACGCCGGGCCACAGCCCCGGCGGCCAGTCGGTGGTCGTCGACACGAAGGATGGCCGCTACGTGATCGCCGGCATGTGCACGATCCGCGAGAACTTCTTCCCGCCCGAGGAAACGAAGAGGGCTACCGGTTTGCCGGTGATCCCGACCGGCTCGCACATGGACCCGATCCAGGTCTACGAGAGCATGATCCGAATCACGCAGGCGGGTGATCACGTGTTGCCCTTCCACGACCACGCCAACTTCACCATGGGAACGCTCGGTTGATCCTGCGGCGGGGCAGGATCCCGCGGTCGATGGATGTCGGGTCAGGGCTGCCCTGGGACGCGCTCGGCGCGCGCGCCTGCGGTGCAGGCCGTCGGGCGCGCCGCTTGCCCACCCGCCGCATGGAGCCGCGCGTCGGCGCCGGCATGCGCGCGGTCGGCGGGGCCGAAATGAAATCTTGGAAAGGCGTCGTTGGCGATTCATGAATACGAGTGCCGTTATCAGAAGCCCGGTCGAGGTCCGCTTCCCCCTGGATCTGGCGCCGCGCCTGGCGCCGATCCAGAGCCTGTATCAGGAGGCCAAGCTCGACACCTGGTCACCCGACGAGGACATCGCTTGGGGCGCCTTCGATCCTGCCTCGTCGACAACGGCCCAGCGCGACGCGGCGTGCGCGGTCTGGAGCAGACGGACCTGGCTCGAGTACACGGGGATCGCCGAGACGCCTGCGTTGCTGCTGCGCTTTTGCCTGGAGCGCGCCCGCGAAGTCGATCCCAAGTACTTCCTCACCGTGCGCAATACCGAGGAAGCGATGCTGGTCGAGTGCTTCGAGCGTTACGCGGGGCTGCTCGGATCCGGCCCGGCGCGACCGGTCGATCCCGCCTGGGAGGCCGTGATCAACCGCGGCCTCTATCGCGATGCACTGAATGCCGACGTGGATCTGGATGCGTACGTCGCGGTTCATTGCGCGATCGAGGACGGATTCGAACTGGAGCTGTTTCGCGCCTACCAGGCCAATGCCGCCGAGCCGGTGGCGCGCCGGATCCTCGACCGCAGCGTTCGCGTCAAGACGCGCCATGCCGCCTTCGGCTGGCATTATCTCGAGGGCCGCGCGGCCCGCTTCGACCCGCGTCGGCGCGCCGCGCTCGCCGACGCTGCCGCAGCGTGGCTGCAGGACGTGGCATTCGCCGGCTATCACGTTCCCTCGCTCGCGACCTCGATCGACAGCGCAGGCCTCCAGGAGGCGCAGGCGCTCGCTGCCGCGGGGGGATTGGGCGCGGCGACGGCCGCCGCCGAGGAGCAGATCCTGCGCGAATACCTGGCTGGCGTGCGCCCGCGCCTGCGTGCTCTGGGCCTGGATCTGCCGCAGCGGCCGCACGCGCGCCTGGGGCTGGTCTGAGACGCGCGCGGAGCGGCACGAGCCGAAGCGCGCTGGCACGAAGTGAATCGATCGATCGGAGGTCGCGGATGAGCGCAGTGATGGACTCCTACAGAAGCATTCTGGACCAACCGGAGAGCCGTTTTCCGCTCGAACTCGGGACGCGCAATCCGAAGATCAGGAAGCTGTTCCACGCCTCGCTGACGAGCCAATGGAATCCGGTGACGGTGATCGACTGGGATGCGATCGACCCGGCTGCGTATACCCCCGAGCAGCGCATGGCGCTGCGCACGCGCTGGAGTCGCCGGGCATGGGGAGAGTACGGCGCCATCTCGGAGAGTCCGGCGCTGCAGGTGCGCTTCTGCCACGATGCCGTCGACCCGGACGCACGGCTGTACTTCAGCATTCGCTCGCAGGAGGAGTCGCGCCATGCCGAGATCAGTTATCTCCTCGCGGAGAAATTCGGCGGCTACATCGATGCCCCGGCCGCCGACTACGAGAACTCGGTCTCGACCCATGGAGTGCGGCGCCTTGCGCTGGACCTGGACGTGCCGGTCGAATGCACCGTCGCGGCATTGGTGTGCGCGGCCGAGCAGGTGATCTTCAACCTGTTCAAGCATGTCGCCGAGATCACGACCCAGCCCGCGATTCGCAAGACCTACCAGCTGATTCTTCGCGACGAAGCCAGGCACTGTGCCTTCGGCTGGTATTTCGTGGCGAGCCGGCTGCCCGGGCTCGGAGCGCAGGGGCGCCGGCGCATACGCGATGCGGTGGCCAAGATGGTCCAGGAAGTCGAGCTCAACGGCTATCAGATTGCATGGCTGGCGCCTGAAAGCGAGGCCTCGCGTGCCCAGATCGAGTCCGATCGGATCCTCTGGGAGGCGGGGCTGGGCGCCAGTGTCGAAGAGCTCGAGAAGCCGGTATTCGTGTCTTCGCTTCGCGACATTCGCGGGCGCATGAAGCGTGAATGGGACATCGAGCTGCCGGTCTTCCACCACCCGAAGACCGGAGACATCTGAGCCGGACACGCCGCAGCGGGCATGCCGAAGCCGGCGTGCCGGACGCCCGGCCCGACATGGGGCGCGCGTCACGCACGCACCGCAGCGCGGCTCGGAGCCGGATCGTTTCAGGAGAAACCGTATGAGGGCATTACTGAGATCGCTTGCGGTGCTGGGCCTGCTCGGTCTGACAGCGGGCACGGGCCAGGCGAGCGAGGCAGCGGCGTCGTATCCGACGCGACCGCTCCAGCTCGTCGTTCCCTATCCTCCGGGCGGCTCGGCCGATGTGCTGGCGCGGACATTGGGCGATTACCTCGGCCGGGCGTTGAAGCAATCGGTCGTTGTTTCCAACAAGCCCGGTGCGGGAACCGCAATCGGCGCCAGGGCAGTTGCGCAGAGCCCGGCCGACGGGTACACGCTGATGATCGGGACGGTCAGCTCGCACGCCATGAATCCGGCGCTGGCGCGCAATATCGGTTACGACCCGGTGAAGGATTTCACCGCCGTCGCGCCGCTGGCGACGATCCCGTTCGTTCTTCTCGCCCATCCCAAGCTGGAGCTGCGCTCGATGGCGGAATTGATCGACCTGGCGCGCAAGCAGCCCGGCAAGATCAACTTCTCCTCGGCAGGAAACGGCACATCGAATCATCTGGCCGGCGAGATGCTCAATGCGGCGGCCAAACTGCGGCTCGTCCACATCCCGTACAAGGGCAGTGCGCCGGCCCTGAACGCGCTGCTGGGCGGCGAAGTCGGGTTGATGTTCGACCTGATCGTGACGGCGGCGCCGCAGGTCAAGGCCGGCCGGGCGAACGCTCTGGTCATCACCACGAAGCGCAGGTCGCCGCTGCTGCCCGAAGTGCCTACGGTCGACGAGGTCGGGCTGCCTGCGCTCGAACTGAGTGCCTGGTTCGGGCTGTTCGCGCCGAGCGGGCTGCCTGGCGATCTGAAGGAGATCCTCGCGCGCGAGACCACCCGGATCGTCGCCTCGGCCGAATTCCAGGAGCGCCTGCGCAGCCTCGGTGCGATGAGCATGGATGTCACCGCAGCGCAGTTCCCGGGATACGTCGCCGCCGAGCGCGACCGCTGGGCCCAGGTGATCAAGGCCTCGGGCATCGAGCCGGAATGAGCGGGGAGGGACGCGACGATGGCAAAGGACCTGCGCTCTTTCATCGACGGGCTGCGCGCGAGCCGGTCGGCCGACCTGGTGGAGATCGAACGGGAAATCCCGCGCGATCTGTTCATGACCCTGATTCAGGAGAAGCTCGCGAAGGAGGGGCGCTATCCGGCTGTCCTCTTCCGCAATGTCGCCGGGCACGGCTGGCCGGTCGTGACCGGCCTGTTCTCGAGCTACAGCCTGTTGGCGCGCATGCTGGAAGTTGACCCGACAGACAAGAAGCGCGTGCTTTCGGAGTACATGCGACGTGAGGCCGGTCCGATCGCGCCCATTGCGTTCACCGGAACGACGGCACCGGTGCATGAAATCGTGATGACCGGCGATGACATCGATCTCGATCGGCTGCCCGTACAGAAGCACTGCGCCGGTGACTCCGGCCGGTACATCACCATCGGATGCATGATCTGCCGCGATCCGGTGAGCGGAGTCGCCAACGTCGGCACCTATCGGCACGAGCTCAAGGGGCGGACACGCATGGGGTGCATGATGAATCCGGTGCAGCATGCCGCCACGATCCGCAACCGGCACCACGGTGCCGGCAAGGCGATGGAGGTGGCCGTGTTCATCGGGCATCACCCCGCCTATCACGTCGGCGCCGCTTCGCGGGGCCCGCTCGAGCACGACGAACTCGCAGTGACGGGCGGGCTGCTGGGCGAGGCCGTCGAACTCGTGGCCTGCAAGACCGTCGACCTGAAGGTCCCTGCGCATGCGGAAGTGGTGATCGAAGGGCGGATCGCCCCTGATTCGTTCGAGAACGATGGCCCGTTCGCCGAATATGCGGGCTATTACGGCGCGCCCATGAAGGTGCCCGTCATCGAGGTCACGGCGATCACGCATCGCAGGCAGCCCATCTGGCACGATCTGTTCCCGTCGTTCCGCGAACATACGCAGGTGGGCGTGCTGGGGCGCGAGGCGCAGTTGTTCCGGCGCGTTCGCGAGATCGTCCCGACGCTGGACGCCATCCATTTGCCGCCCTCGGGCGCCAATTTCTGGCACTGCTACGTCTCGCTGCGCAAGCGCGTGCAGGGCGAGGGGAAGCTGGCGGGCCTGGCCGTGCTCGGGTCGAACTACGACGTCAAGCACGTCATCGTCGTCGACGACGACATCGACATCTACGACGACCAGGAGGTGCTCTGGGCGGTTGCCACGCGTGTGCAGGCAGACGCGGATTGCTCGATCGTCACGAACAGCTTCGGCGCGCATCTGGATCCGACCGCCTACGGCGAAACGCGCAGCGAACGCGGCCCCATGACCACCAAGGTGATCATCGACACGACGCGCCCGCTGAACCGGGAGTTCGCGCAGCGCGTGCGGCCCGCGGCGCAGCTGTGGGACGCCGTGAACCTGCGCGACTACCTCGGGCCCGGGGGCGCCGGCGCAGCAGACGGTAGGCCGTAGCCGGCGCGGGGCGACTCGCCCGGCGGTTGCCGCGAACCCAGACCGGGGGCGCGGGTCCGGTTCAGGCACAAGGACGACGCGGCGTCGCGCGGCTCTGTTCGACGCGCGACGGCAGGAAGCAGGCAGACGCTCATGAACATGGAACCCTACCTGGCCGCACGCGCGGCCAATCACGTGCCGCTGACGCCGGTCGATTTCCTGCTCCGGGCGGTGGAGGTTCACGGCGACCGCGCCGCCGTCGTCTGGGGCAGCCGGGCATGGACCTACGGCGCGTTCGCGCGCCTGGTCGGGCGCTTCGTGCGTTTCCTGAAGGCAAGCGGCGTAGGGCGCGGCGACGTCGTCTCCGTCATGGCGTCCAATCGCCCGGAAATGCTGGCCGCTCACTACGCGGTGCCGATGCTCGGAGCCGTGTTGAATACGATCAACATGCGGCTCGACGCGAGCACGGTCGGGTACATCCTCGGCCATTGCGAAAGCAGACTCCTGATTTGCGACGCCGAATGCCTCGCGGTCGCGCTGCAGGCGGCGCCGCATGGCATGCCATGCCATGTGCTGCATGCGCCGTCGGGCGGCACGTCGGAACGCGGCGCGCTCGATATCCTGGGCGACGACGGCATCGAGATCGATTTCGATCTGTCGGCGATCGGCGATGAATGGCAGGCCCTTTGCGTCAACTACACCTCGGGTACCACCGGGCGCCCCAAGGGCGCCGTCTACACCCACCGCGGGGCCTACCTGAATGCGATCGGCAATGTCCTGGCCCTGGGGCTGACATCGCGCTCGACCTATCTCTGGACCTTGCCGATGTTCCACTGCAACGGCTGGTGTCATACCTGGGCGGTGACTGCCGCCGGCGGCCTGCATGTCTGTCTCGACCGCCCGGATCCGGCGCTGATCTTCCAGGCATTGGAGGCGCACCGTGTGACGCACCTGGCTTGCGCACCGGTCGTCCTGTACATGATGCTGAACCATCCTGCGCGGGCGACGCGCGATGCCGGCAACCGCGTCAAGGTGGCTACCGGCGGCGCCTCGCCGTCCGAGACGCTGATCGAGCAATGCACGGCACTCGGCTTCGATCTGATCCACCTCTACGGACTGACCGAGTCCTATGGGCCGGCCACCTTGCGCGACCTGACGGACGAGGAACGCGCACAGCCTGCGGCCGATGTGGCGCGTGCGCTGGCCCGCCAGGGCATGCGGCATGCGACGGCGAGCCGGACGCTGGTGGTCGACGAGGACGGGAACGCCGTGCCCATGGACGGGGCGACCATGGGCGAGGTCGTGCTGGTGGGCAATACCTTGATGGCCGGCTACTACCGCGATGCCCAGGCTACGGCACACGCGTTCCGCGGCAACGCCTTTCACACGGGCGATCTGGCGGTGCGGCATCCGGACGGCAACATCGAGATCCGTGATCGCTCGAAGGACATCATCATCTCCGGGGGCGAGAACATCTCCAGCCTGGAGGTCGAGAATGTGCTGCAGCGCCACCCGGCCGTGCTGATCGCGGCGGTGGTGGCGCAGCCGCACGAGAAGTGGGGTGAAACGCCGGTCGCGTTCATCGAGTTGCGCGAGAACGCGCAGACGAGCGAAAGCGAGTTGCGGTCTTTCTGCGCCGCGCATCTTGCCGGCTACAAGATTCCGTCGCGCTTTTTTTTCAGCGAGCTGCCGAAGACCGCCACGGGAAAGATCCAGAAATTCGCGCTGCGCGAGCGCGCGCGGTCGCCGCAGCCCGCGGGGCCGGGGTAGTCTCAGCGTCGCCGGCGATAGGTGACGAACGCCAGCGCCGTGCCGTCGGCCGCGCTGGCGCCGCGCCGCTCGATTTCCTCGAACTGCGCGCGCTCGAAGGCCGGGAAGAAGGCGTCGGCGTCCGGGTAGGTGCGGGCGACTTCGGTGAGCATCAGTTCGTCGGCCAGCGGCAGGGCCTGCGCGTAGAGCTCGGCGCCGCCGATCACGAACACCGTGTCGGCGTCGGCCAGGCGCGCGAGCGCGGCGTCCAGGCCGGGCGCCGTCTCCGCGCCGGGCGCGACGAACCCGGGATCGCGGCTCAGCACCACGTTGCGCCGGCCCGGCAGCGGGCGAAAGCGCGCGGGCAGCGACTCCCAGGTGCGCCGCCCCATCAGCAGCGCGTGGCCCAGGGTCGTGCGGCGGAAATGCTGCTGGTCGGCCGGGTCCCTGAACAGCAGCTCGTTGCCGCGGCCGATGCCGCCGTCGCGCGCCACGGCGGCGATCAGCACCAGCTTCACACCGCCACCGGCGCCTTGATCGCCGGGTGGTGCCGGTAGTCGGCGATCTCGAAGTCCTCGTAGGCGTAGTCGAAGATCGTGGGCGGACGGCGCTTGATGACCAGGCTCGGGAACGGGTAAGGCACGCGCGCCAGCTGCAGCCGCACCTGCTCGACATGGTTGTCGTAGATGTGGCAGTCGCCGCCGGTCCAGATGAATTCGCCGGCCTCGAGCTCGCATTGCTGCGCCAGCATGTGCGTGAGCAGCGCGTAGCTGGCGATGTTGAACGGCACGCCCAGGAAGACGTCGGCGCTGCGCTGGTAGAGCTGGCACGACAGGCGCGCGCGCCGGCCGGCTGCCGCCGGAGCGACCCAGAACTGGAAGAACGCGTGGCACGGCGCCAGCGCCATCTGCGGCAGCGCGGCGACGTTCCAGGCGCTGACGACGATGCGCCGGCTGTCGGGCTCGCAGCGCAGCTGGCGCACGACTTCGGCGATCTGGTCGATCTGGCTGCCGTCGGGGCAGGGCCAGCTGCGCCACTGCACGCCGTACACGGGCCCGAGCTCGCCGTCGGCGCGCGCCCATTCGTCCCAGATCGTCACGCCGCGCTCCTGCAGCCAGCGCACGTTGCTCTCGCCGCGCAGGAACCACAGCAGCTCGAGCGCGATGCTCTTCCAGTGCAGCTTCTTGGTCGTCACGAGCGGGAAACCCGCGCCGAGGTCGAAGCGCATCTGACAGCCGAACACGCTGCGCGTGCCGGTGCCGGTGCGGTCGCCCTTGGCCACGCCATGCTCGAAGACATGGCGCATGAGGTCCTCGTAGGGACTGCAGGCCGTGCCGGGTGCGCTCATCGGCGCATTATCGGCGCGCGCGCCGTGGCGCAGCGCGCCGACGCCCGAGCCGCTGTGCAGGCCCGAAACACGCGGGTGCGATTGCGATCTTCTCGGGTTCAGGCCGTGGCCGACTCGAGCCCGAACTGCATCGCCGCGAGCCGCGCGTACAGGCCGCCGCGCGCCACCAGTGCGTCGTGGCGGCCGACGTCGACGATGCGCCCGCCGTCCATGACGACGATGCGCCCGGCGCGCTGCACGGTGGCCAGGCGGTGGGCGATGACGATCGTGGTGCGGTCCTGCATCGCCGCTTCGAGCGCGGCCTGCACCATGCGCTCGCTCTCGGCGTCGAGCGCGCTCGTGGCCTCGTCGAGCAGCAGCAGCGGCGGGTTCTTCAGGATCGCGCGCGCGATCGCGATGCGCTGACGCTGCCCGCCCGACAGGCGCACGCCGCGCTCGCCCAGGTGGGTGGCGTAGCCCTCGGGCAGCGCACGGATGAACTCGTGCGCGAAGGCCGCTTCGGCCGCGGCCTGCACCTCGGCCGCACTCGCCTCCGGGCGGCCGTAGCGGATGTTGTCGAGCGCGCTGGCCGAGAACACCGTGCTGTCCTGCGGCACGATGCCGATGCGGCCGCGCAGTTCGGCCAGCGCGATGCGCTCGATCGGCACGCCGTCGAGCACGATGCGGCCTTGCTGCGCGTCGTAAAAGCGCAGCAGCAATTGCAGCACCGTGCTCTTGCCCGCGCCGCTCGGGCCCACCAGGGCCACCGTCTCGCCCGAGCGCACGTCGAGCGTGAAGCCGTCGAGTGCGTGCTGGCGCGGCCGCGACGGGTAGTGAAACCGCACCTGCTCGAAGCGCACGGTCGAGCCGCCGCTTGCCGGCGGCAGCGCCAGCGGCGCGGCCGGATCGGCCACGGGCGAGCGCGCGGCGAGCAGCTCCATCAGCCGCTCGGTGGCGCCGGCGGCGCGCAACATGTCGCCGTAGACCTCGCTCAGCACCGCCACCGCACTCACGAGGATGATGACGAAGACCACCGTCTGCCCGAGGTGGCCGGCGCTGATGCGCCCGGCCAGCACCGCCTGCGTGCCCTGGTACAGGCCCCACAGCAGCGTGCCGAAGGTGGCGGTGATGACGAAGGCGACCAGCCAGGCGCGCACCGCGCTGCGCCGGCGCGCGGTCTCGAAGGCGCGCTCGGTGGCCTCGGCGAAGCGGCTGGCCTCGCGCCGCTCCTGCACATAGCCCTGGACGACGGGAATGGCGTTGAGCACCTCGGCGGCGATCGCGCTCGAGTCGGCGACGCGGTCCTGGCTGGCGCGGCTCAACTTGCGCACGCGCCGCCCGAAGTACATCGTCGGCAGCACGACCAGCAGCAAGATGCCCAGCACCTGCGTCATCACCCAGGGGTTGGTGACGACCAGGGCAATCAGCGCGCCGAGTCCCATCACGCTGTTGCGCAGCCCCATGCTGAGCGAGCTGCCGACCACCGTCTGCACCAGTGTGGTGTCGGTGGTCAGGCGCGAGAGCACCTCGCCGGTCTGGGTGGACTCGAAGAACTCGGGGCTCTGGTGCACGACATGGGCGTAGACGGCATTGCGCAGGTCGGCCGTGATGCGCTCGCCCAGCCAGCTCACCATGTAAAAGCGCGCCGCCGAGAACAGCCCGAGCGCGGCGCCGACCGCGAACAGCAGCAGGAACTGGCCGCGCAGCGCGAGCACGCGCGCGCCCGGGTCGGCGGCGACCAGGCCCTGGTCGATCAGCCCCTTGAGCGCGACCGGGAAGGCGAGCGTGGCGAGGGCCGCGAGCACGAGGAAGAGCCCCGCCAGCGCAATGCGGGCGCGGTACGGCCGTACGTAGGGCAGCAGGCCGCCGAGCGAGCGCGGCGTGGCGGACGGCGAACGTGGCGAACGATCGGACATGACACGAGTCTATGCGGGGGCGCCGCAGCGCCGGCGCAGCGCGGGCGCAGCCCCTGGAACCGGGGGGTGCGCGGCACCGGCGGCACGCGTCGCAACACCGCAGGTGCCGGGTTGTGGTCGAATAGCGCTCCAGGCGTCGTGTGATGAGCCCTGCCGCTGCCGCCCCTTCCCGCTCCCGCATCGGTCTGCCGCTCGGGCTGCTGGCGCTGCTGCTGGTGGCCGCGTCGATCGTTCTGGCCGCGGGCCTCGGCTACGTGCTGGCCGCGGCGATCGGCGTGCGCGAGCCCTGGGTCGCCGCCGCCGCCGCCGCCGCCGGCATGACGCTGGCCGCGGCGCCGATCGGTGCGCTGCTGTACGGGCTGGCGCGTGCCGTCGAGCGCGGCGCGCCGGCCTGCGAAGCAGCGGCCGAGCCGGGCCCGGCGATGGCGCCGAGCCGCTTCATGGAGCTGGCCGAGCGCGAGTGGGCGCGCGCGCGCCGCTACGGCAGCGGCGCCGCGCTGCTCGTCGTCGAGATCGACCGCTACGCACGCCTGGTCGAGCGTCATGGCCGCGCGGCGGCCGAGGCGATGCGCACGGCGCTCGCGCGCGACATCGCGCCGACGCTGCGCGCCGCCGACGCAATGACCGAACACGGCGAGGGCCAGCTCGCCGTCTTCCTCGCGCACGCCGACGCACTCGGCTCGCTCGACGTGGCCGAGCGCATCCGCGAGCGCGCCGAGCTGCTCGAGATCGCACCGCGCGGCGAGACGCTGCGCGTCAGCATCGGCGTCGCGCACCTGCGTGCGGCGCACCTGCACCTGCAGGCGCTCGTCGAGGACGCCGGCGACGCCGTCGCCGCCGCGCGCCAGGCCGGCGGCAATTGCGTACGCGCCGCGCCGGTCGAGGTGAGCCGCTTTCCGGCGCCCGGACCGCGCCGCGACGACCAGCGCGCGCCCAAGCGCTGAGCCTGCCCTGCCGGCACGAATCGCCCGACGCGATTCGTCTCCAGCCGGACGCCCTGCCCACCGCGCAGCCCGCGCGTCCGCGGTTCGTCAGGCGCTGCGGCTCAGCCCAGCCGCAGCCGCCCGGCGTAGCCCGTCATCTCGAGGTAGCCCAGGCCGACGCGCCGGCCCTGCGCGTCGAGCAGCTCCGACAGGCCTTCCCAGTAGATGGCGCCGAAGCCGGCGTTGCCGGCGAGTTCCTGCGCGTCGAGCAGGGCGCGCACGGCGTAGCGGCCCGCGGGCGTCGCAAGCTGCCACTCGAGCGGGTAGGCGGCCTGCGTCGCGGCGCTGCGCCAGCGCCGCCCCGGCGTGAAGGCAGGCGCGTGCGGCGCGAAGTCCTGCACGGCGTCGCCCGGGCCGGCGCGCCAGCTGCCGCCGGCCCATAGCGCCGAGCCGTCGGCACGCCGCAGCTGGAAGGCGGTGAGCGCGGCGCCGGTAAACAGGTTCATGCCGATCCAGTCCCAGCCCACGGCGTCGGGGTGCAGCAGTTCGTCGCTCCACTCGTGGTCGAGCCAGGCGTGCCCGCCGCCGGCGAAGCCCCGGTCGTCGACGCGGCCGTGCGCCGCCAGTGCGAGCTGCGGCATGCTGTAGTAGCGGCTGGCCTGCGAGACGTCGGGCCCCTTGCGTGAGCAGCCGGCGTCGCCCTGCAGCAGCAGCGGCTGCGTCGCCTGCGCGGTCAGCGTCACGGCCAGGCCGCGTTCGGCGACCTCGGCGCGCCAGTGCGTGCCGTCGCGGCGCAGCGACCAGGGGCCCAGGTGCAGCGCCGCGTCGTCGAGCGCAGCGGCGTCGGGCCGTGCATCGGGCAGGCCCGACCAGCGCGCGGCGCGCTGCACGTGCCGATGGCGCCCGGCTGCCAGATCGGTGAGCGCGGCATGCGCGAAGAGCAGGTGACGTGCGGCAAAGCGGCTTGCGCTGTCGGCGGCCAGACCGGTGGCGCTGCGAAAGAAGGTCAGTTGCAGTCCGTGCGTCGGCGCCGCGGGCGTGCCGAGCCAGCCGGTGAGGTACCACCATTCGATGCGCGTGCCCGGGTGCGCGCCATGGTCGCGCGGGAAGGTCAGCGCGCGGCCGCGGCACACGCGGTCGCGATCGGGTTCGGGTTCGGGTTCGCGCCCGGGCCCGGGCCCAGGTCTGGTGCGCACGGCCTGAGCCCCGGCCTCGGCGGCCAGCGCCGTCGCGGCAAGCAGCCACAGGCGGCGTCTCACCAGTCCTCCCGCACCGAGCGCAGCACGCTGTGCCCGATGGCGCCGCGCGCGGCCAGCGCCGAGGCGGCCAGGCCGGTTGCCGTCACCGCTGCGGCGAGCGCCGCCAGGCGCGCCCAGGGCAGCACCAGGTCCATCGTCCAGTGAAAGCTCTGCGGGTTGACGACGAACACCAGCACCAGGCTCAGGCCGACGCCGAGCGCGAGCCCGACGAGGGTGCCGGCGGCAAGCCAGGCGGAGGCCTCGCCGCACACCAGCGCCAGCACCTGCCGGCGCGTCAGGCCGAGGTGCGCGAGCAGCCCGAACTCCTTGCGCCGCGCCAGCACCTGCGCCCCCAGGCTGGCGCCGACGCCGACCAATCCCACTGCGATGGCCACCGCCTGCAGGTAGTAGGTGACGGCGAAGCTGCGGTCGAACAGGTGCAGCGACAGACGCCGCAGCTCGTGCGTGGAGACGATGTCGAGCAGCGTCGCATCGGGCAGCAGCGCGCGCAGGCCCGCTGCCACCGGGTCGGGCGCCGCGCCGTTCGTCAGCCACAGCGCGAGGTCGTTGACGCGCGTGTCGCCGGTGAGGGCGCGGTACTCGGCCGCGTCGATCGCGACGGCGCCGAACTGGCGCGCGAAATCACGCCACACGCCGCGCACGTAGACCTCGACGCCACCCAAGGCGCCGGGCGCAGTGCGGCCCGTGGCGGAGGCGAGCGGCAGCCGCAAGGTCGAGCCCGGCCGGGCGCCGTAGAGCATTGCTGCCGCCTCGCTGACGAAGACGCCCGGCAGGCCCGGCCGTGGCGGCAGCGGCGGCGCGCGCAACGGCAACGCGGCGGCCGGATCCGGCAGCGGCCGCGCCAGCAGCGTCACCGCCGGCCGGCCGGGCGCCAGCTGCAGCGCACGCACGCGCGTGGCCTGCACGCGCGCCACGCCCGGCAGCGCCGCGGCGCGCGCGGCGATGTCGGGCGCCAGCCAGGCGTTCTCGGCGGCGGCCGCGCTGCCGGCACTGCGCGCGTAGAGGTCGGCCGGCAGCACGACGTCGAGCCATTGCGCGATCGCGGTGCGCAAGCTCGCCACCATCACGGTGATGGCGACACACAGCGCCAGGCTCGACACCACGCCGGCCACCGCCGCCGTCGCCGTGGCCCGCTGCCAGCGTGCGCGTCGCCAGGCCAGCAGCGGCAGTGCGCGTCGCGGCGCCGGCGCGAAGGCGAGCATTGCCTCGACCACCGCCGGAACCAGCGCCACGCCGCCCAGCAGCAGCGCTGCCACCGCGCCGTAGGCGGCCAGCGGCAGCCCGGCCAGCGGCGGCAGGTAGGCCAGCAGCACGCCCAGCGCGAGCAGCGCCAGCGGCAGCCAGGGTGCCCGCGGCGTGCCCGCCGCGCCGCCCAGACCCTTGAGCGCCTGCGCCGGTGCCAGCGCCTCGGCGGCGCGCGCTGGCCGCCAGCCGCCGACCAGCGCCGATGCCGTGCCCAGCAGCGCGAACAGCGCCGCGCCCGCGCTGCTCCAGTGCAAGGTGGGCGCGATGCCGGGAAAGAAACCGCCGCCCAGATCGCCGGCCAGCCAGCGCAGCGCCGCCGCGGCCAGCGCGCTGCCCAGCACAAGCCCGAGCGCGCTGCCCAGGGCGCCGAGCAGCGTGCACTCGGCGAGCACGAGCGCGCGCCGCTCGTGTGCCGTCAGGCCCAGCACGCCCAGCAACGCAAACATCGGCGTGCGCTGCGCGACGGCCAGCGAGAGCACCGAGTACACGAGGAAGGCGCCGACGAACAGCGCCACCAGCGCGAGCGCGGTGAGGTTGACGCGGTAGGCGCGCGAGAAGCTCTCGACGCGCTCCGCGCTCTCGTCGGGCGGCAGCGCCGCCACGCCCGCGGGCAGCGCGAGCCGCGCGAGCAGCGCCTGCCGGTCGGCGCCCGGCGCCAGGCGCAGGTCGACGCGGCTCAGGCGGCCCGTCATGCCGAACAGGGTCTGCGCCGCGGCCAGATCGACGACGGCGAGCGGCGCGCCGCCGGCGGCGATGTCGCCGGCCACTTCGAGCCCTTGCCAGCCGGCGCCGGCGCGCAGCTCGAGCCTGTCGAGCGCGCCGCCGCCCCCGAGCCGCTCGCGCAGCGGCGCGTTGACGAAGGCGCGCGTCGGGTCGAGCACGGCCAGCGGCGGCACGCCGGCGGCCGGTCGCGGCTGCAGCGCGGCCGCGAGCGTGCCCACGCGCAGCGCGTCGACGCCGACCACGCGCAGCCGCAGCGGCATGCCGCCGGCGGTGCGTGCGTAGGTCTCGACCTCGATCACCGGGCTCGCGGCCTCGACCGCGGCGTCGCCGGCGGCGCGCTCGAACAGCCGCTCGTCCAGGCCGCTCTCGGGGCCGCGCAGCACGAGGTCGGGCGCGCCGCCGGCGCTGCGCACCGCGCCGGCAAACTCGGCCAGCGCCGAGCTGTTGATCAGGTGCACCGACCAGGCGAGCGCGACGCCGAGCGCGACGGCCGCCAGGGCGAGCGCGTGTCGCCAGGGATGGTGGCGCCACTCGCGCACGATCAGCTGGCGCGCCAGCGGCACGAGCCGCACCAGCGGCACCGCCGGCGCGCGCGGCCGGTCGGCCCGCAGGGTCGGCCCCGGCGCACCCGGCGCTGCAGCCGGCGGACGTTGCGGCGGCTTGTCGGCGGCGCGGCCGAGCCGCTTCACCGCGCCGCCCTCATGCCGCCACCACCCCGGACGCAGTGAGCCGCAGCACGCGGTCGGCCTGCGCGGCGGCGGCGGCCGAATGCGTGACCAGCAGGCAAGCGGCTGCGGCCTCGCGCACCTGGGCGCGCAGCAGCTCGAGCACGCGGGCCGCGGTACCAGGGTCGAGGTTGCCCGTGGGCTCGTCGGCAAGGATCAGGGCGGGCGCGTGCACTACGGCGCGCGCGATCGCCACGCGCTGCAGCTGCCCGCCCGAGAGCTGCGCCGGCATGCGCGCGCCCAGCCCGTCGAGCCCGACCGCGGCCAGCAGCGCGTCGACGCGCTGGGGGTCGGGGCGACCCAGCAGCAGCAGCGGCAGCGCGACGTTCTCGTGCACCGTCAGGTGCGGCAGCAGGTGGAAGGCCTGGAACACGAAGCCCACGCGTGCGCGCCGCAGCCTTGCACGCGCGTCGTCGTCGAGCTGCCCGAGCGCCTGGCCGGCGAGCACGATCGAGCCGCCGTCGGCCGGCTCGAGCCCGGCGATGCAGTTGAGCAGCGTCGACTTGCCCACGCCCGACTCGCCCAGCAGCGCGACGAACTCGCCCGCGGCCAGCGCGAGCGTGACGTCGCGCAGCACGGGCGTGGCGCCGAAGCGCTTGGCGAGCGAGCGGACCTCGAGCATGGACGCGGCGATGATGCCGCAGCCGCCCGCCGCCGGCGCGCGGCGCGCGGCGCGCCAGCGCCGGGGCTGCGTGCTATCGTCGTTCGCAAGGGCGCGGTTCGGATCCTGCGCGTGCGAGGAGCTTGCGGTTCATGGCGTACGAGATCGATCTTTCGGGCCGCGTGGCCCTCGTCACCGGCGCTTCGAGCGGGCTGGGCGCGCAGTTCGCGCGCGTGCTGGCGCGCGCCGGCGCCGGCGTCGTGATGGCGGCGCGGCGCGTCGAGCGCTTGAAGACCCTGCGCGCCGAGATCGAGGCCGACGGCGGCGACGCGCATTTCGTCGTGCTCGACGTCACCGACCCGGACAGCATCCGCGCCGCGGTGGCGCACGCCGAAACCGAGATGGGCGCGATCGACATCCTCGTCAACAACTCGGGCGTCGCCTCGACGCAGCGGCTGCTCGACGTGCGCCCCGAGGACTACGACTTCGTGATGAACACCAACACGCGCGGCGCCTTCTTCGTCGCGCAGGAGGTGGCGCGGCGCATGATCGCGCGCGCCCGGGGCGAGGCGCCGGGCACCTTCGCCGGCGGGCGCATCGTCAACGTCGCGTCGATGGCCGGCCTGGGCGTGGCACCGGGGATCGCGGTCTATTCGATGAGCAAGGCGGCCGTCGTGCACATGACGCGCGCGATGGCGCTCGAATGGGGGCGCTACGGCATCAACGTCAACGCGCTGTGCCCGGGCTACATCGACACCGACCTGAACCACCATGTCTGGCAGACCGAGGCCGGCCAGCGCATGATGCAGGGCTTTCCGCGCAAGCGCGTGGGCACGCCCGCCGACCTCGACGCGGCGCTGGTGATGCTGTGCGCCAACGAGAGCCGTTTCGTCAACGGCGCGGTGATCGCAGCCACCGACGGCCAGTACATCTGAGCGCGGCGGGTCCGGGCCGATGCGCACGCTCACCCCGCTCGAGGCGCGCGTGCTCGGCGTGCTGGTGGAAAAGCAGGCCACGGTGCCCGACACCTATCCGCTCAGCCTGAACGCACTCGTCGTCGGCTGCAACCAGAAGACGGCACGCGACCCGGTGATCGAGGCTGCGGACGCCGAGGCAACGACTGCGCTCGACGGCCTTAGGGCGCTGGCGCTGGTGTTCGAGACCAGCGGCGGGCGCGTCGTGCGCTACGAACACAACATGGCGCGCGCGCTGCAGCTGCCCGGCGCCGCGGTCGCGCTGCTGGCGACGCTGATGCTGCGCGGCCCGCAGACCGCCGCCGAGCTGCGGTTGAACTGCGAGCGCCTGCATCGCTTCGCCGACGTCTCTTCGGTGCAGGGCTTCCTCGACGAGCTCGCTGCCAAGAGCCCGCCGCGCGTGGTGCGGCTCGCGCGCGCGCCGGGCGAGCGCGAGGCGCGCTGGGCGCATCTGCTGTGCGGCGAGCCCGCGCCGGCACCGCCGCGCGGCGCCGCGCCGAGCGGCGACAGCGAGGTCAGCGCCGGCGAGCTCGCTGCGCTCCAGGCCGAGCAGAGGCGCCTGGCGGCCGAGCTCGAGGAACTGCGTGCGCTGGTGCAGCGGCTGGCGCGCGAGCTGGGCGTGTCGTAGGCATGAGCCCGATGCGTGCCGGGTGAGCGCCAGGCGTGCGGCGGGCACGCCGACCACAACAGGAGGACGGTGCGTGCGCTTCCACATCCCCGAGGCCAAGAAGCTCGTACACGAGGCGACGATACCGATCCGCTGGGGCGACATGGACGCGATGGGCCATGTCAACAACACCGTGTACTTCCGCTACTTCGAAATCGCGCGCCTGGACTGGGTCTACAAGGTCTGCGGCGGCTGGCAGGGCAGCACGCAGGGCCCGGTCATCGTCAACGCCTTCTGCAACTTCCTCAGGCAGCTCGAATTCCCGGGTGACGTCCTGGCCCGCTTCTACGTCACGAACCCCGGCCGCAGCAGCTTCGACACCTACCTCACCATCGAGCGCACCGACCAGCCGGGCATCGTCTGGGCCGAGGGCGGCGCCAAGATGGTGTGGACCGACTACGCGACGCGCAAGTCGGTGCCGCTGCCCGAGGCGCTGCGCGCGCAGATCGGCCCTTGAGCCGTCGCGCGGCCGCCGCGCCGCCGCTCACTGCAGGGTGTAGGTGGTGGTGGCGTGCGCCGCCAGCTCGTCGTCGGCGCTGATGATCTGGACCTCGCCGAAGCCCAGGCTGCGGCCCATGCGCAGGACGCGCGCGACGACGCGCGCCGCGCCGCTGGCACCGGAGATCGGACGCAGGAAGCTGGTCTGCAGCTGCACCGTCGTCATCGGCTTGAAGCCGCCCAGGCGCGTCATTACGGCGAGCGTCATCGCCACGTCGGCGGCGGCCATCATCGTCTGCGCGCACAGCACGCCGGCGCTCTGCACGTGCACGCTGGTGATGGGCAGTGCCAGCGTCACTTCGCCGGCGCGCGCGTCGAGC